>Ga0315287_10005602_pt1 | contig 12391 bp, 20 predicted proteins | sample YL17G11_0_MG_FD_205037 | JGI IMG/M metagenome (GOLD analysis project Ga0315287, IMG submission 205037) | Sediment microbial communities from Yellowstone Lake, YNP, Wyoming, USA - YL17G11_0 | ecosystem: Environmental > Aquatic > Freshwater > Lake > Sediment | place: USA: Wyoming | collected...
AAGCTCATTCGTTGTGCCAACGAACACGCACGTTCGGGCGCGGACAACGTTGTTGCGGCCGTAGCTGGGGCGGAAGATGTCCACACGGCGAGTGAGAAAGCTTTTGATCCGTGTCGCGTTGATGCCCTTCATCGCGTCCAATTCGTCCAGCTCGACGATCCAGGCTCCGGCGAGGCCCTGGGCCGCTTCCTTGTCTCGGAGGTCGCCCAGCTCGCCCCGGTACCACTCCCCACCGAGGACCTGCAGCGCAGACGACTTCTTGGCGCCCTGGATGCCTTCGAGAATGATGCTGTGGTCTACCTGGCAACCGGGCATCATCGCCCGGGCAACGGCCGATATGAGCCACCAGGAGCCCACGTCGTTGTACTCTTCGGGCGCGCCGAGGTAGCGTTGCGTCCACTTGGCCACACGAAGCTGGCCGTCCCATTTCAGGGAGTTGAGGTAGTCTTGCACGGGGTGAAACTCGTTGTTGTGGGCGGCGAGATCTACGGCCTTGGCAGCTGCGTCGAAAGACCAGCTCGTCGCGTAGTGCCTGGCGAACCAGTGCATGATGTAAGTGTAGTGGTCATCCCTAATCCTCCCGGAAGGCGCGGATAGGCCGTCAAGGTTCGGGGCGTCCTTGCGCCAACAAGCACACTGGTTCAGCCGATCGTAGCCCAGGCATTCTCTCCAGTCGTTGTCGTAGCGCAGGGCCAGGGCGAGGTTGGCCGGGGTCCGGGCGATCAACTCTTCGCGGTACTCCAGCATGTCCTGCCAGTCGAGGATTGGCTGGATCTCGGGATCGGCATGCGGGGTGTCGTCGGGCGGCGATTCTGGAGCTGGTGTTCCGTCCACGAGATCTGGAGGTGGCGTGTCGGGTGGGGGCGGTTGATCGTCCGTCGCGTCGGGCGCAAAGACGTGTCTGACCGTTTTGTGCCGAGGCGGAGCAGACCTGGGCTCCTTGAGTCCCTTTTCCAGGCCGGACAGGATCGTCCTTGGAGTCTCCCGGGAATTGAGGCCGCTGGACAGGCCCACCTCGAGGAGGCTCTGCTCTACGTCGGCTCGCACCAACTCTCCACCAGCGATGAGTTGCCCGAGCTGCGCGGCGGCCACAAACAGGCAGTGGTTGCGCTCGCCCTCGACGGCGGCGGCGATCCTGGAACAGCAGTTCTCCAAGGCTGCGAGGCCGTAGCGGGTGCTCTCCCCCCACGTGCCTCGCCTGGTGAAATTCGGCGAGCCAAGTGGTTTCTGGACCGGGGCGATTTCGGCGAGCCAAGCGGTGGGCAGGGTGGCGAAGTCCACTTCTCCGGGCGGTATTTCCCACGCGTACCGATTTCCGGACGGATGAAAACTTGGCGGCAAGACGATGTAGCCGTTGTGTTTGACGTCCACGCCGTCGCCGATAGATCGCCGGCAATGGCTCGTAACGGTGGAGCGGAAGAGGCGGTGGTCTCCGCCTCCCCCGGTCCGGGATCGAACGGTGACCGGGAGCTTGCCAAGACGCTTCTCGAGGTCGACCAGGGTCTCGTTCCCACCGTGGCGCGGATCTGTGTCGATCACGATCAGGCCCGACATGGCGCACGCCAGGCCGATTCCGGCTTTCGGGTGCTCGCTCCACCACGCGTCTATGACTGCGTGATCGCTCGAGGCGTCGTGGAACCCGTTGGTTGTGATCGGGACCTTGTCTTTGGGGCGGAGGGGGAAGATTTTCCAGCCGAGAGGGAGGTAACTCGAGGCAGCCTGGGCAAGGATGTCATAATCGAACCGTTTTGTTTCTTGCATGGAAACCTCCTTTCGTTCATGTGCTAGCCCTCGGTCTCTCAACGTCTCGGAGAAAAAGATGAGCCCCCTACTGGCCTCTTATTTCCAGGAGGGGGCTTTAAGAGGTTTCCATCCGAGGCAAACCTGTATACCAACGATCCGTCGGTGTGGTCAAGAAAAAGCGTTTCGACAAAACCATTGACAGAATGACCCGGAGGGTGATAGGGATGTTTTCACGATAGGACCCCGGGGGATCTCAGTTTGAAGTTATGCTCTCTCTCGCTGCACAAAATCCCCTCCCCCGGGGACGTGGGGCAGCGAGGGGGAGCACCCTTTTTCGGGGTTGAGATGAAACTCGAAGTAGAGATGGATACGGCCATGCTGGCGACCGTGGTGCAGCGAGCATTCCACGCGTGCCTGTCCGAATCGTATTCGACTGAACGACAGGCGATGACGGCCCATATCAAGGCGCTACTGATCGGACCGGAGGTTGAGGAATTGATCCGGGTCGAGATCGGGGCGCAGTTGCCGAGGGTGGTCCATGACGTGGTTGCCGAGATGCTAGATGCGGAAATTCGGCGGCAGACGAGAGCGATCAGGAAGAAGGGACTCGGGACGCTGTTCGATAACCGGGTGGAGACCACTCCCGTTGCTACGAGAACATGCGAGCGGTGTGGGCGGCAGACGCGGATCTCGACGGCTGGTTGTGACCATTGCGACCTGGCGGACCAATGAGCAACCTTCTGCTGTTTGACGAATCTGGCAAACCGGCCGAGAAGGGCGCCGAGGAGCCACCGAAGGTTGACAAGCGCTTCGCCTTCCCGCTCGAGGAAAACCCACATTGCACAAGTGGCTGGCATCTGCTGAAAGATCTCGAGAAGGAACAGAGGGCCATCACGCCGGCCGGGGCGATCGGCGTGTTTCGTTGCTTGCCCAGCATCATGTTCGGTCTGGGTGCAGGAACGCTGATGACTCGCGACTGGCATCCGCAGGGCACTCCGCTCGGGGTGACCAACGGTGCCGATGTTCACCTGGTCGCTCACGACGGCCATCTGGTGCCAGCGGAGTATCGTTCCGTTCTCATGGCGGACACGCCGGGAACATGGCTGCTGTCTGGCCGTCTACCGATCGAACGAGTACCAGCCGGCAATGAGTTCGGGTTTCTTCCGTACAGTGGTGTGACGCACGTGGTGATTGTCTCGGGGATCGACGGAATGATCCGGGCCATGCTGTGGGCGCCACGGGTCGTGAAGGAACTCGGCGGGGTGCCGGTGATCGGGGTGCATGGAACGGTGGTCGGGGCGTTGTCCAGGGTGTCATGGCCGAACGGCTGCAAGTTTGTGGTGCTCAAGAGCCGGGACAGCCTGTTTGCTGATGTGGTGGCGGCGGAACTTGGCGTGGTGGTCGAGATACGGCAATGAGGGTGACGTTAACCAATTCTGTCAGCGACGAAGCGGTAGAGTTTGAGATACCAGACTCTGCGTTGCTTGGTTGTGAGCATGGAAGACGCGTTGGCCAGCCCTGTCCACACTGTCTTGGACTGAATGGCATAAAGCAATTGACGAAACAGGAGTTGATGAGGATTGCGGAACCGCTGATTGAGTATTGTAGGGAAGTAGAGCACGAAGAGTGGTGCCCCGAGGATGGGTTTGAACCCTGCGAATGCTCGGCGGGGAAGATCCTCACTGCTGTACAGCTTGTAATTACCATGGCGTTGAAAGCGTGCAATGAGCCGATGGAGAGGCCATGAAAGCGATGTGCTGCAGGGCATTCCCTTTGCCAATGGGCCCAGAAGAGATCTGGGAGAACTACATCCATCACATCGTGGAGAGTAAAGATGGACCAGACGCGAATGGGCGCTATTCAATCTGTGACATCGCGTTGCTTGGGCCGATGCTGCGCTACATCGGTTTGCGAGCTGGAAAACCGGCGGGAGCTGACTGGGTAGACAAGGGCGGGGCGAGGCATCTTTACACGTGTATTCATTTGACTTCGGCCGGGACGTGCCGCATCCACTGGTTCAAGCCGAACATGTGTAAGATCTACGAGATCTGTGAATACCCAGATTGCGAAAGCGGATGTTTTCTTTCGCTCACCTCGTCGGATCTGGACGAGAGATCAATAGAGAAAGCAAAACAAGAGATCAACCCCTTGGGCCTTATCTCCGTCAAGCCTTTTTGGCGGGACAATCTTCGTTTGATCGCGGCGGTGGACGGTGCCCTGTTGGAGAAGTTCTGATGCGAATCCCGAGCCACGATAAAAAGAAATACCAACGCATCTGCAACCATTGCCATGAGACATTCTTCTCTGCTCGGCCAAATGCTGGCTGGTGCGAGAAGATTCTGTGCCAGGCAGCAAAGGTAAGAGAGCAATGCAGGGCCAGTCGAGACAAGAGAAACTCGTGATGCGCCGGATCCCTGGCCACTACAAAAAGACCCACGAGTGCGTGTGCTGTTATTGCCGCAAGACGTTTCTTTCCGCTCGACGAAACACCAAGTGGTGCGAGGGGGAGCTGTGTCAGGTAGCCAAGAAACGGGAGCAGTGCAAGGTGGGTCGGGCCCGGGCGAAGGCCAGAGCGAGGACTGCGGTGGTTGCCGCTGACGGGGGATGAAATGTCAAAGCCCATTCATGATTGCCCGTGCTGTGTCTGCGGACAGATAGAGCTTCACTGGTCTGATCGCCGGTGCTGGGTCTCGCCGGAGGACATCAAGGGCATGGCGGACACGATCGTTGCTTGTGCTCTGGATCATGCGGGCGATCGAGGGTGCGGTGTTCCATGGGGTCTTGATTCAAGGTTGACTGACAGACTCAAATCGGTCGTTGAAAAACATCTGAATGCCGTGCGATCGGATTGGCTGCACCACAACGTCGAGCTGGACGTTGAGGGTCGTCAACGGCTTTACGATGACATAGTCTACGTCTTGAGGGTTGTCTTGGGGTAATAGCTTGTTGAATTTCGACAAGCTAACGGGTAACATCCAATTGTCCTGCGGGTTTGCGTAAATTCTCAACAAGTGATGCTGGACCTGTGGTGCCGCAAGCCCGCAGGACTCTCATGGTGGTAGCGATGAAGGATAAGAGCGGTCAGTGGTGGGATGCTTCGTGGAGTGTCGTCACGGGCTGCAGCTGGCCCGAGGGTCATGTTCCTGATGGGTGCACGAATTGCTGGGCGGAGGCCATGGCGAATCGATTCGGAATAGTCGGGCATCCATGGGGGGAAGTGCATTCACATCCGGAAAAACTTGATTGGCCATTGCAGAAAAAGAAGCCGATGGTGTGGGCCGTGTCTCTTCTCGGCGATCTGTTCCATCCTGAGGTGCCGGACGCGTTCATTGACGAGGTGTTTCATGTCATGACCGGAGAGGCGTCGGCCGAGCCTGCCACACCGCACGTTTATGTGATTCTGACCAAGAGGCCAGAGCGCGTGATTAAAGTGATCTCTGGCTGGTCGGTAGTCGACAGAGATCCGATGCGGTGCGCTCTGGCGCTGGGGAGTCAACATCGTCTGGGCAGCTGGAACAGGGTGTACATCCTGGCGTCGGTGTGGGATCAGCAGAGCACGGACGAGGCCATGAAGTGGCTGTGCATGGTTTCAGATGTTGCGCGGATAGGTCTGCACATGGAACCCTTGTTGGGGCCCGTCGTGCTCCCGGAGACGGCCGTCAACCTGTCCTGGGTAGTTGTGGGCGCCGAGAACGGCTCGTCCAGGCGGCCAATGGATCCGCAGTGGGCCATGGATCTCGAGAAGCAATGCGAGACCATAGGCATTCCGTTCTGGCTCAAGCAATGGGATCCAGATCAACCCATGAACCATTCTACCCGTCAGAGGCCATGGGGCTATCCAGAGCAACGCGACATGGGGTTCTGACGTGCATAACTCGCGTCCCAAGCCACAGGAGGGGAAGCCAGACCGGGTCAATCCGCGAAGGTTTGACTGCGAGAGGATGAGCGATTGCCTCATGGAGGCCGACCGTAGGGATTGGCGGTCAATGTCCTGTGAGGGATGTAATTACCCGCTGGATCTGACGAAGTCATGCCGGGAGAGAGGGGATAACATCCAGAACTGTCACTCTTGCCCGGACGTTTCTTGTTGCGATAACACGTCACAGTATGAGAACGAGTCTTTTTGTAGCCCAATGAAGCCAGAGACAAGGGAATCCAAGAGGGCAGAGACCCGACGGCAGATCGCGGAGAAAGCAAAGGGCAAGATGAAGACAAAAACCGAGGGCCATCAACCCGCTTCTTCGTCGGCTATCACACCTGACACGGTGAAGTTGCCCCAGGGGGGGACGGGGGTTCAGCGACCAAGTGGCACGAAAACGGAGAAACCCCAAGATGCTCCCGGGGAAGGCCAAGTGACAGTGGGACTGCATGGTGATATGAATCACGTGACCGTCGTTGTCTCCATGGATGAATTGCCGTATGTGTTGCGAACGATTGCGCAACTCAGGGGCGACGGATGACGGAACTCGAAGCAAGAATGGAATCCATGGCCGTGGAGATGGTCATGTCTTCCCCAAAGGCCGTAGCGCTGTCCTTGTTGATGAACCCAATGACGTATGACAACGATACAAAGGTCGTCAGGGCCATGTCATCCGCCGTCAACTTGGCCGTGCGTGATCCTGGTGCTATCGTGCGCATTGGTTGTGACAATCTATCCGATGCTGTCCTCGTTTCCGAGGTGTTGAGTAGATTGTGTACGGCGCTCAAGGGTGCGAGATCGGTGCCCCAGAAAAGCACGAAGGCGTTCTTTGAATTGGAGAACGGGTCAGCCATCTTCATTGCTCTGAACGTTTCGTCGAAAGGAATTGACATCCAGCAATGACCTGTGGCAGATTACCTGTCGACGACGGAGAACCGCTACCACACAACCTACAGCTGTCAATTCATCTCTCCCCGGCGGCCGAAGGCCATGTCACCCGTCGTCTTTGAGTCGGCCGTCGGGGAGGGTGATTTTGGGTGAAGCATGAAAACGAAGAGCACGAAAATAAAAATCAGCATCAAGGACAGAGAGGTGAGATGGACAGGTGAGAGGCTGGAGCTTCAGAAGGCTCTTGAGGGCGTTGGTTTTGAGCTGGATAAAACGGGAGACTTGACACTCCTTGGCTGCGCTCTCGATCCGGCGGATTGCGAGTCCCTGGATGAGTGGTTCCAGAAGATGCAGAGCGCGGGGATGGGGGGGTCGGTGAGTCTGCGGAGTGGGAAGTGGAAGGTGGAAATCAACGAAACCGAATCGGTCGCGGAGTACAAAAACGTCCACAAGGCAATTGATGCGGCATACAAGACGTGGTGGAAGAGCGGACGGCTGGTGAACTACAAAAACGAGGAGTATACGCTCGAGGAGTTGGTAGAGAAGTATGGGTGATACGATCATCTTGGGCCTGGATCTTGGACTGGCCACGTGCGGTGTGGCCGTGATCGATCTGGGCATAGTCCATGAACACGACAGGGTGGTAGCTTTCGATGTTATCGTCACGGAGGCCAGCGCGAAGAAGCGCAATGTGCGGGCCACGGCTGACAACGTGAGACGGATACGGGAGCTTTACGACGGCCTGTTGAAACACGTCTCGAGACGGTTACCCGCCCTGATCTGCGCCGAAGAACAGAGTTGGCCTCGGAATTCTTCTACTTGCGCAAAAATCGGGATGGCATGGGGTGTGATGGTTTCATTGGCTTCCATGTACAAGATTCCGCTGTTACAGGTGAGCCCGAAACAGATCAAGGAATCGGTTTGTGGTCATGCGTCAGCGAGCAAAGAAGACGTGCGGAGCGCTCTTGAGAAACGGTACACCAACCTGCCACCATGGCCGGCGAAGAAAAGCACAATTGAGCACGCTGCGGATGCTCTTGGAGCGTTTGTTGCCTGCTTGGAAGACGATATGTTACAAATGGCCAGGGGTCCGGTTTCTGGCCAAAGACAACCGTTGGTAAGCACGTGGGCCGGTATCGGTCCCGAGAACAAGGAGCGGCAATGTCCAGAATCGAAGAGCGATTGAGTGGCAACGGAAACGGCAACGGAAAGCTCGCGATGGCGGCCGGGAACTTCGAGCCGGCGGAGATCGAGCGACTGAACGCGGCCTGGAGACCGGCGAAGTGCAGGACGAGGGCCGACTTCATCCGCGACGCCGTGATGGACTCCGTGGAGAAGGTGGAAGCGGCCCTTGGTGGGGTTGCAAAGCTCAAGGTGGCGGAGGAGAAGCGCCAGGCCGACGCGAAGGCCCGGCTTGTGGCGAATGAGGCCAAGGCCAAGGCGGAAACCAAGAAGCAACAACAGGCTCCAGCGGCCAAGTAGAGATGCCCGTCTATTCCTATCGCTGTCTTTACTGCGGGATTGGTTTTGAAGCGGAGCGATCAATTATCCGTCGCTACGATGTGGTGTGTCCTGGATGTGGTGATGAGATGTCTGCGGAAATCCAGCTTCAATCCTGCCACTGGAAGATGGGTGTCACGACGGAGTTGACCACGGAACGCGCCGTGATAGCCGATGAAGGCTCGGATTGGCGGGAGAACAAAGAGTCTCGACGCATGAAGGCGCGGGAGCCGAAGAGGTTGTGGGGTGGAGCTGCCAAGGCTCGATCGTAGGTTTATCGCCCGCCCCAGACGAGGGGGACGGTAGCCCGGGGCCACTGTCGCAGGTTTGAATCCTCCGGGCGTTCCAAAGGAGAAAACGAATGTCTGTCCATCTTGAAGAGTTGTCAGACGGGGTAGCGATCCAGTTGGTGAACGAGGCACTGGACGAAGTGTGGGAGAACGTGGCGGACGAGGACACGGAAGCGAAGGCCAAACGCAAGATCGTCCTCGAGATCACCTTGGAGCCCGATTCCAAGCGAGAGGTTGTCATGATAACCATGGCGGTGATCAAGAAGTTCGCCGGCCACAAGGGAGAGGAAGCTCGCGTAATGCTCGGCGTCCAGAACGGGCGCGTGGTGGCCGAGGAGTGGCGGTCGAGACAGACCGACCTCGAGGACTACGTGGAGAACGTGGTCGATATCAAGAGCAAGAAGGAGTAGGCCAATGATCAAGGACGCCCTGCAATACCTGATGCAGCTGGCCATACCGACGATCCACGAGATCGACGGCCTGAAGTGGTGCGACAAGAACCTGATGCTGGTTCACAAGCCTAAGATATCGCCGGTTGCACTGCATACGTTGACGAGCTTCGTGCTGTACGTGAACAGGATGATCGCGGAGGGATGGGGCGGAGAGGTGACCGTAATATCTCCAACGCACGTCCAGGCGATTGGTCCGCTGGAGAAGGACAACACGCGTGAGGTGTACGTGTTGGCAAAGAGCGATGTCGCGCAAATTCAGAACTCGTGGATGAAACACGAGGACTTCATGATCCTTCTGCAGACGTGTTTCTACCGCGACGAGGCGTTGGTGGAGTTGATGTCGCTGCTCGGCAATATCCGGGGCGAGGAGATCAAGACCAGCGAGGACGATGGGGTGACGCAGACGGCCCTGGTGAAGAAGGGCGCCCATGTGCAGCGCCAGCCAATCGTGAATCCCGTTCATCTCCGACCGCTGAGAACGTTTCCGGAGATCATGCCTCCACAGGCCAGGTATACGTTGCGCCTGCAACGCGGGGGTGATGGAACCGTCTCCATGGCGCTGTTTGAGGTGCAGGACGGGCAGTGGGGCTACAACGCGGTTGGCGCGATTGCCGCTTTTATGGTCGATGCCGGGATCAAGGCGCCGGTGTTTGCGTAGTACGTGCATCATCTGTCTTGAGCGACCAAGGCGCGGAAGTTTGATGTGCGACCTGTGTGGCCGGAGCTACGATCGAGATCTGGCAACGGGAGACGGCACGATTGCCGGGGCAATACGTTGGGCAGCTCGTCGCGTACGCCTCTTTGAACGTCGCAGGATGAAGAAAGGAAAGCGCATATGAAAGAGCTGAACGCTAATGATTTCGACCACAACCTTCGCGCCTATCCGTTCTCGAACGGAGAGTTGACGCCCGGAGTTGAAGTGGGTGATAGGTGGGTGAAGTTCACGGGTCAGACTGGGCCTGTTGGGGAGGTTGGCGTCAACGGCTGCCAGATCGACGACATGATCAAGTTTGCACGGATGACAGTCGAAGCGTTCAACGTCAAGTTCCCGTGTCGTGAAAACGCCCTGGCCATTACGAAGCTCGAGGAGGCCGAACTGTGGTTGCAACGCCGCAAGGAAAACAGAACGAGCGCGAAGTCTGAGGGTTTTAACAAGCCATGACCGGTCTTACTCCAGATTGCTTCAAGCTGCACACCGAGAGCGACTGCGGACCGTCAGAGCCCATGTCTGCGCCCGCGATCTTGCCTGCGGGCTGGAAACGACTGGACGCATTCTCCTACAAGTATCGCGACGGTCTTGCGGTGATAGTTACTCAGGGTCTGGAACGAGACGGCAAGACATGGGTTCATCTCAGTGTCAGCCATCGCGGAAGGCTTCCCACATGGGAAGAATTGAAGGCGGTCAAGGAAATCTTCCTGGGAACCGATTCGGTAGCGCTGCAGGTCCTACCGCCACGTGCAGAATGGGTGAACGTCAACCCGAACGTGATGCACCTATTCGAGTGTCTGGACGGTCGACCGGTGCCAGACTTTCGCAGGCAGGGCACACTCTGAAACGTTGACTTAGCGTTTGCTGTGTGCTAGCGTCATCCAACCAACTGACGACAGGTAGACCAATGAAACAACAAGGACAAGGACAGCAGACGCCCGAGGAGCGTGCGATTGCCCGTGCGGAGCGTGGCCAGGATAGGGGGCGGGTATCCAGCGGACAGACTGCGCCGTTCTTCCAACTGCTCGAACGTGCTCAACCCATGATCGCCCAGGTGGCATCAGGGATCCTGAACCCGTCGAGGTTGATCTACATCGCCCGGGCGGGTTTGTCGCGAAACCCGGATTTATTGCAGTGCACCCCGCTGTCATGGGTCGGGGCACTGATGGATTGTGCCCAACTCGGCCTGGAGCCGATCGGCGCCCTGGGGCAATTCTACTTCGTGCCCTACCGCAACAACCAGAAGGGTGGAGTGTTCGAGGTGCAAGGACAGCTGGGCTACCTGGGCATCTCCGAGCTTGCCCGTCGCTCTGGCGACATTTCATACATCAAGAGCGAGGCCGTGTTCGAGGGTGACCAGCTCGAGGTGGTGGAGGGCTCAAACGTGGAGAGCGCGTTCAAGCACGTGCCGAACTTCGCGCAGCGCTCGGAGGTTGTCATTGCGGCCTGGGCCAAGGTGGCGTTCAAGGATGGATCGGTAACGTTCAAGGTGGTCGACAAGAACGAATTGACCAAGGCGCGCAAGCACTCCCGGGGGGCACAGAAAGGTCGCGGACCATGGGTGGACTGGGAACCGCAGATGGCGGCGAAGACCGCTGTACGGCGCATGCGTCCTTCGCTGCCACAGAACATCATGCTGTCCAAGGCGTTGGCAGTGGACGAGCACGTGGATCTCGGGATCGATGGTGCAAGATGGAGAGACCTCGGAGAAAAGGCGGAAGAGATCGACGGCATGCTCGAAGATCTCACGAAGCCGGAGCGGGTAATCGCGCAGGTTCCGGAACAGGCGCAGCTCGAGGATGGCAAAGCGGGTGGTACGACCGATGCTGGTGCATGAGTTGATCCGGGAATTGCGACGGTTTAGCCCGGCAGCTGAGGTGTATGTGGTAGATACGGATAACCGAGAGAGGTTGCTTGTATCCAAAGAAGTGGGGAGGTTCGGTTCGGCATTTTATATCGCCCTCAATGGCGATCTGGATTGCGACGTATTGATCGAGGCGGAGGAGAGATGAAAATCAAATTGACGTTCAAGGATCCGGACGGAGTCTGGGAGTCTATCAACCAGGCGGCAAGAGATTCCCTGGATGAGGTGAACGGAATATCGAAGGACGAGCGGGAGTCCCTTCTAGAGTTCCGTCACGAAGAGCTTTCATCGGCGCTGGCGAAGTGGATCAAATACGGGGAGTATTGCTCCGTGGAATTCGATACGGAGGCCGGTACCGCTCGCGTTGTGGAAGGCGCGGAGTGAGACATGGCGGCAAAACGTTACAGATTGCTAGACGGGACGCTTGTTCCGTCGTTTTCGACGATCAAGAGCATCTACGGGCCAGGCAAGGAGGGGATCGTGTATTGGGCCTGGAAGGAAGGGTGGGAGGGCCGGGACTACAACGAGTCCAGGAGGGGTGCGGCGGATATCGGAAGCTTCGCCCACGACGCGATCGAGGCCGAGATCAAGGGTCTGCCATTCGACATGGACAAGATACAGTTTGCGAGCCCCGAGCAAAGGGAGAAGGTGGAATCGTGTCTCAGGGCCTGGGAGACCTGGAAAACCTCCGTCAAGTTCAAGCTCATAGAGTCAGAGGTGGAGCTTGTCAGCCACGAGTATCGATACGGCGGAACGCTCGACATCGTGGCCACGATTCACGACGAGTACACCATATGTGATGTGAAGACCGGCAAGCCGTATCCTGAGCATCTGTTGCAGCTGGCGGCCTACAGGCAGCTGTGGAACGAAAACCACAAGGACCGTTTGGTGAAAGCGGGGAACCTCGTGTGTCTGGGGAGGGAAGATGGCTCGCTCAAGTGGTGTATGTATCCCGACCTGGACAATGCATGGGAGGTGTTCAAGCACCTACGGGCAATCCAGCCGTTTGTTGGTCCGCTCGATAAG
>Ga0315287_10005604_pt1 | contig 12390 bp, 10 predicted proteins | sample YL17G11_0_MG_FD_205037 | JGI IMG/M metagenome (GOLD analysis project Ga0315287, IMG submission 205037) | Sediment microbial communities from Yellowstone Lake, YNP, Wyoming, USA - YL17G11_0 | ecosystem: Environmental > Aquatic > Freshwater > Lake > Sediment | place: USA: Wyoming | collected...
ATCGCGCCTTCACCTTCCACTTCAAGTCGGGGCACAGTCGCGAGGAGCACCTGCGGCGGATGAGCGAGGTGCTGCGCGTTCCCGTCCCGGAATTGGGCGAACCTCTGACGCGGCGGACGCTTCTCCCAGCACCGGCACTCGGGCACGACCGCATCGTCGCGGACCTCGACCGGCTGCTCGCCGGCCGCCGGCTCGCGTTGACGGGAAATTACTTCCAGGGGCTCGCGATCGAGGACTGCGTCCTGCGCTCGTTCGGGGAATTCGCCCGCATCGACTCCTGAGGGTCCCTCTCTTGCACAGCGCCCGGAAGAAAAGTATAGTTCGCCTTTCCACGATTCGGGAAAGGACGTGCCTGACGCCATGAAGAAGGACTTTTTGAGCATCCTCGATTTGAGCGCCGCCGAGATCCGGCGACTCATCGAGGAGGCCATCCGGCTCAAGAGGGAGCACCGGGCCGGGAAGCGCAACCGCAGCCTCGAGGGCAAGACGCTCGGCATGCTCTTCACCAAGCCCTCGACACGAACGCGCCTCTCCTTCCAGGCCGGGATGACGCAACTCGGCGGCGCGACCGTCCCGCTCAACCCTGGCGAAATCCAGCTCAACCGCAGCGAGACCCTCGAGGACACCGCGCGGGTAGTCTCGCGCTTTCTCGACGGCATCGTCATCCGCACGTTCGCGCAGGCCGAACTGGAAGCCTGGGCCGCGGCGGCAACGATCCCGGTCATCAACGGTCTCTCGGATTTCTCGCATCCCTGCCAGATCCTCGCCGACCTGCTGACGATCCGCGAGACCCGCGGGACACTCGAGCGCATCAAGGTGGCCTACATCGGCGACGGCAACAACGTCGCCCACTCGTGGATTCTCGCATCCGGCCTCCTCGGCCTTGATTTCGTGCTCGCCGCCCCCGCGGGGTACGACCCCGACCCGGGTGTCCTCGCTACAGCGCAGCGGCTCTGGAAAGGCCGCGGGTTGCCGCCGCGAGTCGTGCGCGACCCGGCCGAGGCCGCCGCCGGCGCGGATTTTCTTTACACCGACGTCTGGACGAGCATGGGGCAGGAGGGCGAGGCAAAACGCCGGATCAAGGCATTCCGCGGATTCCAGATCGACGCCAAGCTGCTCGCGCGCGCGAAACCCGAGGCCCGCGTGCTGCACTGCCTGCCGGCGCACCGCGGCGAGGAGATTGCCGCGGAAGTCATCGACGGACCGCAATCCCTCGTCTTCGAGCAGGCGGAAAACAGGCTGCATGCGCAAAAGGCGCTCCTGGTGCGGCTGCTTGGAGCGCGAAAATCCCCCCTGCCCCCCTTTGCCAAAGGGGGAAGAAGGGGGATTTGACGGTCAGCTGGATGCTACAGCACCATCGTCAGCACAGAAAGGACACGCGAAAAGATGGCAAAGAAGAATAAAAAGATCGTGCTGGCGTACTCCGGGGGCCTCGACACCTCGGTCATCATCAAGTGGCTCGGCGAGAAGTACGGCTACGACGTCGTGGCCTTCATCGCCGATCTCGGCCAGGAGGAGGACCTCAAGGCCATCCGGGCCAAAGCCCTCAAAACCGGCGCTGTGAAGGCCATCGTGCGCGACCTGCGTCGCGAGTTCGCCGAGCAGTACGTCGTGCCGGCGCTTCAGGCGGGCGCGATCTATGAGGGCAAGTACCTGATGGCGACCGCCCTCGGGCGGCCGCTGATCGCCAAGCACCTCGTCGAGATCGCCGAAGAGGAAGGCGCCGAGGCCGTGGCCCACGGCTCCACCGGCAAGGGCAACGACCAGGTGCGCTTCGACGTCTCGGTGATGGCGCTGGCGCCGCACCTGAAGATCGTCGCGCCGGTGCGCGAGTGGGAGTTCACGAGCCGCGACCAGGAGATCGAGTACGCCGCGCTGCACGGCATCCCGGTGCCGGTCACGAAGGAGAAGCCCTACAGCCTCGACAAGAACCTCTGGGGCATCAGCATCGAGTGCGGCGTCCTCGAGGACCCGTGGGTCGAACCGCCGGAGGACATTTTCACGCTGACGACCATCCCGCGCCTGGCGCCGGACAAGGCCGAAGAGATCGAAGTCGGGTTCGAGTGCGGCATCCCGGTGCGGCTCAACGGCAGGAAGAAGGATCTCGTCTCGCTCATCGTCGAGCTCAACCGGCTCGGCGGCAAGCATGGGGTCGGCGTGACCGATCTCGTCGAGAACCGCCTCGTCGGCATCAAGTCGCGCGAGATCTACGAGGCCCCAGGCGCGACGATCCTGCGCGCCGCCCACCAGGAGCTCGAGTCGCTGGTGCTCGACCGCGAGATGCTGCACACCAAGCAGATGCTCGTCACGAAGTACTCCGAGTGCGTCTACAACGGGTGGTGGTTTTCGCCCTTGCGCGAGGCGCTCGACGCCTTCGTCGGCACCACCCAGCGCCGCGTCGCCGGCGAGGTGCGCCTCTCGCTCTACAAGGGCTCCTGCCGCCCGCTGGCGCGCCGCTCGCCATTCTCGCTCTACGACAAGAACCTGGCGACCTACGAGGCGGGCGACACCTTTGACCACAAGGCCGGCGAGGCGTTCACCAAGCTCTGGGGCCTGCCGCTGAAGATCCAGGGCCGCGTGGCGCAGCGCGCCCAGCGAAAATAGTCAACCAATGACGAAAAAGAAACTGCAAGCCGCCAAACGCATGTGGGGCGGGCGCTTCTCCCGCCCGCCGGCGAAGGCCGCCGAGGAGTTCTCGCGCTCGCTGCACTTCGACTCGCGCCTCGCGCTCTGCGACATCAGGGGGAGCGCCGCGCACGCCCGAGGGCTCAACCGCGCGGGCATCCTCTCGTCGAAGGAACTGGCGGCGCTCGCCATCGGCCTGGAGAAACTTCGAGACACCGTTGCCGCCGGCAAGGCGGATTTCACGACCGGGGAAGAGGACATCCACTCCTGGGTCGAGAATCGCCTGCGCGAGCTCGTCGGCGAACCGGCCGACAAGCTTCACACCGGCCGCAGCCGCAACGACCAGGTGGCGCTCGATGTACGGCTCTGGCTGCGCGACGAGATCGATGCAACTCTCGGACGCCTGAAGGGACTGACCGGCGCCCTGATCGACCTTGCCGACCGACAGGGGGGGCAGATCGCCCCCGGGCACACGCACTTCCAGCCCGCGCAACCGGTACTGCTCGCGCACCACCTGCTGGCCTACGCCGAGATGCTGCTTCGCGACGCCGATCGCCTCCGCGACGCCCGCGTGCGCACCGCCGTGCTAACCACGGGCAGCGGCGCGCTCGCCGGCACCTGCATCCCGCTGGACCGGCGGGCGATGGCGCGCGACCTCGGCCTGCCGGCGATCACTGCCAACAGTCTCGACGCGGTCTCCGATCGGGACTTCGTCGCGGAGTTCGTCTTCTGCGCCTCGCTCTCGATGACGCACCTCTCGCGCTTCGCGGAAGAGTTGATTATCTGGTCGCACCCGGCGTTCGGGTGGGCCGAGATCGGCGACGAGTACTGCACCGGCTCGAGCCTGATGCCCCAGAAGAAGAACCCCGACATGGCCGAACTGGTGCGCGGCAAGACCGGAAGGGTCACCGGCCACCTGGTGGCGCTGCTGACACTGCTCAAGGGGCTGCCGCTGGCCTACAACCGCGACCTGCAGGAGGACAAGGAGGCGCTTTTCGACGCCGCCGACACACTGCGCGGCTCGCTCGAAGTGCTGACCGGCGTCGTCGGCAGCCTCACGTTTCGCCCGGAGCGCCTCGCCGCGGCAGCCTCGATCGGCTTCTCCTCGGCGACGGATCTTGCGGAATACCTCGCGCTTGCGGGCCTGCCCTTCCGTCAGGCACACGGCGTTGTTGGCAGGATCGTCCGGTACTGCATCGAGAACCGCAAGGACCTGGGGGACCTCACCCTCGAGGAGTTCCGGGAGTTCTCACCGAAGTTCGGCCCCGATGTCCTCAGGATCCTGACTGCGGAGGCCTCGGTCCGCCTCAAGCGCGGCCCGGGGAGCACGGCGCCGGCCGAGGTGAAAAAGGCGCTGCGCGAGGCTCGCAAGCGGAACCGTTAGCAGCAGCCGCGCAAGGCAGAGCACTGCTCTGCGTCCAGGCTGTGGGGTCCTGACGCTGCGGACCTCCATCGTGCTCACTCCGTTCCGCCGATGGAGACCTCCCCTCCGCGCCACCCCTTCGCCCCATACGTGCCCGAGGGCAGCGAGTTTCAGTTTTTGTAACAACCAATTTCGTATTGCCGTAGTATTCCTCATAGAGTCGTGGCTCCGTCCGGGGCCGCCCGTGGTGTGCGTTCGATCGAGGAGGTAGTCATGGTCAAGCGTTGGCTTTGCACGGCTGCAGTCCTGTTCCTCCCGGTGTTCCTCGGCGCAGCGCCCGCGCACGCGGCACCCGGGGATTTCCTCGCCAGCTTCGGGACGGGCCTGTTGAATTACCCGCTCAACGGCGTCGGACTCGACGCCGGCGGCAAGATCTACGTGAATGACTACGCCAACGGCGATCTCAAGACATTCGACCCGTCCTTCAATTTCCTCGAGAGCTGGGACGCGACCCACCCCGACCGCGAGTACCCCCAGTATTCGCTGTTTTTCAACCCGCACAGCCTGGCCGTGCACGGCAACCGGGTCTACGTCGCGAACACCGGCCACGGCGTCGTCAAGACGTACACGCTCGGCGGGGAGTTCCTCTTCGACATCACGTACCCCGAAGAACTCCTGTGCACCTGGGCGCCTTCCGCACTGGCGACCGACAAGGACGGGAACGTCTACGTCACCGATCTTGAAACCGGCTTCATCTGGGAGCCAACCCCTCCTCCGATCTGGTCCTACAAGCACTTCTGCGGCGGGCAGGTCCTGGTATTCAACGCCGACGGACAGTTCCTGCGCACCATCGGCTCTCCGGGCACCGACCCCGACCGCACTCCGGGTTCCGCCCCGGACACCCTCGGGTATCCGGAAGGGGTTGCCGTCGACGGGCAGGGACAGGTCTACGTTGCGGACCAGCACCGGGTGGTCATCTACGCGAAGGACGGCACCTGGATGCGCACCTTCGACGTTGAGCTGCCCGTAGGCTCCATGGGCAGCAATTCGATGGCGCTCGCGGTGGACGGCGATGGCAGGATCTACGTCACCGACGCCTGGAACCACCGGGTGCAGGTCTTCGCCAACGACGGCGCCCTCCTCGCGACGTGGGGCAGCGAGGGCGCCGCTGACGGACAGTTCAATGTCCCGATGGGCGCGACACTCGACTCGGCGAACAATCGGCTCTTCGTGACCGACATGTGGAACCACCGGATTCAGGTCCTCGAGGCCTTCCCCGTGACCGAAAGCGACGGATGCGGATATGTCTTCGAGGGTTTCCTCCCGCCCGTAAGCCTGGACAAGCCCTTCAAGGCGGGGAGCACAATCCCGGTGAAATTTGTTGTCGAGGCCGCCGCCGACTGCCGGTGGGATGCGGTGCAGGTCTCCGTTAGGCTGCGCCAGGAAACGCGTCAGGTCGCCGGAAGCCTGTTCGCCGCAAACAGCGGGAACAGGTCCTTCCACTTCGACATCTGCACAAAAGGCTTCGCAGCGGGCGTTGCGACAATCGTCGTTACGCTCCCGGACGGGTCCGAGCAGAACAAGCTGATCACACTGAAGTAGGATTCGAAGGACTCACGCCCCCGGGCGACGCCCGGGGGCGTTTTCTTGTTCGGCGGCGCTGCCGCTAAAACCTTGATGCGCCGCTCGATCTTCTCCCGATCGCAGGCCAGAGGGTCGGCGAGGAGATAGCGGGTGTAGGCCTGGATCGCCTCGCGCCGCTTGCCGATCCTCAGACAGGCGTCGGCGAGCAGCGACTGCAGCATGTAAAACTCCGGATTCATCTCGATGGCCCGCTCGAGGAAGAGCACTGCCATGCCGGCCTTGCCGGCGTCGAGAAAGCCAGCGCCTCCAGTCTGATGCGGCGAAACTCCTCGAAGTTCCTGACGGCCGAGGCGTCCGTCTGCCTCAAGCGCGGCCCGGGGAGCACGGCACCGGCCGAGGTGAAAAGGCGCTGCGCGAGGCGCGCAAGCGCAACCGCTGACAGGCAATATCAGAAAAACTTCAGGGCCGGACACCCGTGGCGGCAAACTGCTGCAGAAACGCCAGGATGTCCGCCGACTGCCGGCGGCTGAGTCGTTCCAGGGTGAAATTCGGCATGTAGCGCCGGAAGCTGTGCCGCGTCCCCTTGGCGATCATGGTGTGAAAGTCCTCGACGTCTTCCGAGAAATCCTTGGCCTTCTCGCGCGTCAGCGGTCTCTCTTTGGCTTCGTGACAGTGCCCGCAACTCAGCTTCCAGAGCTTCGCCCCCCGTCGAAAATCGCCGGTGAACTTCGAGCCGTCCGGATATTCGACAACCGGCCTCCCCGGCGCGGTGTCGCCCGCAAGCTTCGGCAGGCCGCGGAAAGTATTGCCCGCCGTGTTCGAGTAGGCGCCGGCCAGCACATCCCGCAGCCGCTTTGCCCCCAGGGGATCCGGAGCGGGCGCGCTCAGAACTGCCAGCGCCTCGGCCCGCGTCTGCGGTGTCAGATCGAGGTCTTCGAGCTTGATCTCCTGGTCCCAGAAGAATGCCAGCAGGGCGGAGAGTTCCCACGCCTTGAGATACCGGCCGACACTGCAATAATGGCTGCAAACCTGGGTCGCATCCACCAGGGTGTCGGGATCCATGGTTCGGCATCCCGGAATGCACCAACCGAAGAGGGGGCCACAGGGCAGCCAGGGGAACAACTCCTCGCCCTTCGGGACGCACAGGTCGTGATATTTTGAATAATCGCCGGCATAGAAAGTCTTTCGATTCACGCCGCCCCACAGGGTCGCGCCTTGAAGCATGAAGATTTTCTCACCCGTCCGTTCGATCCATTCGAACCGCGCCTCGGGATCAAGCACGGGCAGGATGGGGTCTTCGCGCTCATAGTTGTGACACTGAGCACAGGTGAAATATTTGGAGACCGGCTTGGAGGGGGCGGGGCCGGTGGGTGGCGTCCTGACCCGACCGCTGAGGAAGATCTCCTTCCCCCATTCCGAGTAGTCTCGCCAGGAGTAGGTCTTCCCGTTGTCAAAGACCAGTGTTTTGAGCCCGGCCTGCAAATGTGAGCGTCCGCTTCCCCCCAGCAGCGCATCCAGGCCGGGAGATTCCGCGGCGAACGCCGGCGCGACAAGAGCAGTTGAGAGCACCAGAACCAGACAGCACCATCGGAACATCAATCTGCTATTGCCCTGCCGCGGCAAGCACCTTGATGCGCCGCTCGATTTTTTCCCGGTCGCAGGCCAGCGGGTCGGCGATGAGATAACGGGTGTAGGCCTGGATCGCCTCGCGCCGCTTGCCGATCCTCAGATAGGCGTCGGCGAGCAGCGACTGCAGCGTGTAAAACTCAGGATTCATCTCGATGGCCCGCTCGAGGAAAAGCACTGCCATGCCGGCCTTGCCGTCGTCGAGAAAAGCCAGCGCCTCCTGTCTGATGCGGCAAAACTCCTCGAAGGTCCTGTCGTCCGTCGAGCGGGCCGGCGAACTTCCTACGAGCCGGTCCAGTTCACCGGTAATCTCCCCTGCTGATTTTGGGGAAAACCCGGCGCGCGCCAGGGCGACCCGGCCTCCCCGATCGGTCACGAGCACAAACGGGACGCCGCTGACGGAATACCGCTCCGCGTAACTCAGCCCCGGGTCCCACATCTCGTGGTCGGGACGTTCCCCAACCCCCTCCGCCCCCACTGCCACGGGGGACTCCTGAACCTGGTCGTGATAGACGACCACGAGCGAAACCTGCGCCTTGTTGCGGTCGCGGAACAGTTTCAGTTCCTCGAGCTCCTCGCGACACGAGGCGCAATCGGAGCGCAGCGAGAGAAAGATGGTGTAGTCCCGATCCACCAGGTCCGCGAGCGTCCGTTCGGCGTCCGTCCCGACCTCCCGAAGCTTGAAGTCGTGGGCCGCCTTGCCGGCGAGCTTGCCGGCGCCGATCAGGCGCTCGATGTCGCGGGTGATTTCAGGCCCATCCTCGACCCGGAATCCATACTGACGCCTGACGACGTAGCCCTCTTCGTTGACGAACACGGCGGCCGGAAGAGACTTCAATCCGAAAGCCGCCTTCCAGGAGCCGCTCCGGTCGTTCATGCATTCACTGAATCGCAGCGGAGACAGGCTGTGGAGCTTCCGGATTTCTTCCGCGCTTCCCGGGCCCACGAGCACGCCGACCCAGGAGAGCCAGGGGGCATATTCGGTCTGCAACTCGGCCAGGAAGCGTGCCAGGCCCCCTTGAACACCCGTGGACAGATCCGTGAAGAACAGCAGCGACGCCTTGCCCGCGAGAACCTCCGCTGGTTGATGCTCCTCGCCGGTGAGAGGGCAGGGGATCTCAAGTGCGGGCAGCCGATCGGAGAGGACCGGAATGTCGGACGAGCCGGCACGAACAGGTGAACCAACCGCCAGAATCGCTGCGCACAGCGTCAGACCTGCAAAGAAAAGCGGCCTCGCACTGCTCATCGCACCCACCACCCCATCCCCGCAATTCCCCGGAAGGCAGGGACCCATTGCACCACCGCCTGCTTCGTTGTACGTCCGGGCGGGAAAATGGTTGCTCTCGATTTTCACAGTTCGATGCAAGGTCATCGATCACCTTGTCAAGCCCCTGTCTCTATTCCAGGAGGCAGGAACGCTGAACGTGTTGGAATATGCTCGTTTTCGTCTTTCCTGAGAATTAAATAATCTAATGATATCTGACAGTTACAATCACCATGGACTGCGGTTTTCACCGCCGTGAAGACTATTCGCGAAACCGCCAGGAAGGGAACAACATCCCGACGCGCCGTCTGTAGCTCCTGTATTTTTCTCCATACAGATTGATCAACTCACGCTCCTCCAGCGAAATGCCGACTAAGATGTAGCAGGTCATTGCCGCGGCGAAAAGAAAATGGCCGATCGTCATAGAAGGCGTCGACCAAAACACCAGCAACGTCCCCGTCATCATAGGATGCCGGATGTATTGGTACAAACCCGGTGTCGTAAACTCCTGCGGTTCGTAAGGCGCGTTCCTGAAGGAGCGACCTGTCTGGCGAAATCCAAGCAGGTCGGCGGCGCCGATGACCAGGACCGAATGACCGAGAATCAGGCACCCCGCCGCAAAAAGCCCGTAGAACAGGGCGGTGGTGTATCCTTGCGTGGCGCTCCACACCGGGTGCTTCAGCGGTTGCCAATGGAACATCATGGCTGCCATGACCGTGCTCGAGAGGATCACGTAGAGGCTGCGCTCGAACTGCTCCGGGATGAATCGCGTCAACCATTTCTTGAATGCCGGTCGCGCCATGACGCTGTGTTGCAGCCCGAAGAGCGCCAGCAGAAAACCATTGATCAGGAGGGCGCGAGCGACGGAACCTTCCGGGCCGGAATCGATCGTTTTCGGGACGACGACATTCAACAGAAAACCGACGGCATACACCTGAATGAAAACAAACGAACAGAGCCCCGCAACCGGAAGACTGTAGGAAAGAGTTTTCTTCAGCATTTCGCACCCACGTTCTTCCTCCGATTGTGGGGTGAAGTTTACCCTGATTCGGGATGGGCCGGTACTATGAGGATACCGTTGATGCTATAATCTGGTCTGTGACAGACCTGTTTGCCGGGAGGGAAAGATTATGAGCACGGTAGTCGGTGCGTTCGAGGCCAAGACAAAACTCTCCCGTTTGCTGAAGCTCGTCGAGCAGGGGGAAACGGTGGTCATCACCAGGCACGATCATCCGGTGGCGAAGCTTGTTCCGGCGGATGGCCGACGGCGGCCGGACTTCGACAAGCTGGTCGCCGCCATCGGGCGCATCCGCGGCAAGACCAAGCCGAGCCCCGAGTCGATGAAGGATCTGATCAGCGCGGGGCGGAAGTATTGAACCGATTCGTACTCGACGCTTCGGTGTCACTCGGCTGGCTGCTTGCGGATGAAGACAATGCCGAGGCGCGACGCATTCTGCTCCTTCTGCGCGACGCCGAGGGCTACGCCCCCGCCATCTGGCCGCTGGAGGTCGCAAACGCACTTCTTGCCGCCCAGCGGCGAAAACGAATCACCCGCCGCGAGGTCCGGCAGGCTCTCGAACTGCTTGCCGAACTCGGCATCCGGCTCGAAGTCGTGTCCATGGCAGAAGCTTCCCGGCTGTGGGTTCTTGCCCAGGACCACCGTCTGAGCGTTTACGACGCCGCCTACCTTGATCTAGCCCTTCGAGAACACGTCCCGCTCGCGACCCTCGATGGCGATCTGCGTCGGGCGGCGACGGCGCTCGGCGTGGAGCTTCTCATTCCATGACAGTTGCCCAACCGCCACCGGGTGTCGGACCCTGTTTTCGAGGAACAGTTGTGCCCGTTCCAGGACCGTCAAATCCCCCTTCTTCCCCCTTTGGCAAAGGGGGGTTGGGGGGATTTCCAAAATGAGTTCCTTTACCGACCGCCGGTACGAAAGTCCACGCCCTTGAGCCGCATCGCCCGCTTTCTCGAGCGCGTCGCCCGGCACACCGACATCGCGGGGGAGGTGGCGCACCGCGAGGAGATCCCGCCGCGCGCGGCGCGCTTCGGCGCCTTTCCGTCGAAGTTGCGCCCCGAGCTGCAGGCGGGTCTCGCCGCGCTCGGCATCGAGCGGCCCTGGGTCCACCAGGCCGAGGCGTTGCGCCGGGCGCTCGCGGGCGAGGACATCGTTGTCGTCACGCCGACCGCCTCGGGCAAGACGCTCTGCTACAACCTGCCGGTACTCGACGGCTGCGTCGCCCAACCCGAGGCGCGGGCGCTGTATCTCTTCCCGATCAAGGCGCTCGAACAGGACCAGCTCGGCGCGTTCCGCGAGCTTGCCGCGGCCTGCGGATTGTCGCATCGCGTGAGCGCCGAGATCTACGACGGCGATACCTCGGCGCACCGGCGCGCGAAGATCCGCACCCTGCCACCGAACGTCGTCATCTCCAACCCCGACATGCTCCACGTCGGGATACTGGCCTTCCACCCGAAGTGGGAGATCTTCTTCACGAACCTGAAGTACATCGTCCTCGACGAGGTCCACACCTACCGCGGCGTCTTCGGCTCGCATGTCGCCAACCTGCTGCGACGGCTGCTGCGCGTCGCGGAGCACTACGGGGCCCGGCCGCAGATCATCGCCTGCTCGGCAACCATCGCCAACCCGGGTGAGCTCGCGGCGCGGCTCACCGGGCGCGAGCCGGCGGTGATCGACGACAACGGCGCCCCCGACGCCGGCCGCACCTTCTACTTCCTCAACCCCTCGCGGCGCTCGCCCGCCACGCTCGCCGCAAAGTTGCTGCGCGAGGCGGTGCGCGAGGACCTCGCGACGATCGTCTTCACCAAGTCGCGCAAGAACACCGAGCTGGTCTACACCTGGGCGGTGCACGGCGACGCCAAGCTGCGCAAGGTCGTCAGCGCCTATCGCTCCGGCTACCTCCCCGAGGAGCGGCGCGAGATCGAGGAGAAGCTCTTCTCCGGCGCGCTCAAGGCGGTGGTCAGCACCTCGGCGCTCGAGATGGGCATCGACATCGGCGGGCTGGACGTCTGCATCCTCGTCGGCTACCCCGGCTCGATCACGACGACCTGGCAGCGCGGCGGGCGCGTCGGGCGGCAGGACCGCGAGTCCCTGGTCATCATGCTCGCCGGCCCGGACGCCCTCGACCAGTACTTCATGAAGCACCCGCGGGTCTTCTTCGAATCGGGGTTCGAGCCGGCGGTGATCAACCCGGAGAACCTGCCGGTGCTCGCGGCGCACCTGGTCTGCGCGGCGGCCGAGCTGCCGCTGCGCAAGGATGATGCCTGGTTCCCGTTCCATGGCCACCGCCACCTTGGCCCTCACCATGACGATGCCCACCCCCACCCTGGCCCTCCCCCCTCGATGGGGAGGGAAGTGGGCACGCCCGTGGCGGACGCCATCGCCCTGCTCGAGCGCGCCGGCGACCTCGTGCGCGCCGTCGGCGAGGACGCCTGGCACAGCGTGCAGCGCTCACCACAGCGCGACGTGAACATCCGCGGGGTCGGGGAGTCGTACACGATCTTCGAGGAGACAGCGAACGGAGTTCCCCGCCCTGGAGGGGAGGGGGTTGGGGGCGGGTGGCACCGTGCCGAGACTCTCCCCCACCCAGACCCTCCTCGTCATGATGTCCACCCCCACCCTGGCCCTCCCCCCTCGATGGGGAGGGAATTTGCGCGCGACCGTGACGAGTTGCCCGTCGGCCGCATCGTGCTGCTCCCCCCCGAAGAACGCGAGCCCCCACTTTCGCTCCCGGCCGGGCGCGGACGCCGCGGGCGCGGCTCCGGCGAGGAGGCACCGGCGCCGGGCGCAAAGCCGCGCGTCATCGGCAATCTGGACGGCAACCGCGCCTTCTCCGAGGGGCACCCCGGCGCGATCTACCTGCACCGCGCCGCGCAGTACCAGGTGACCCGCCTCGATCTGGACCGGCAC
>Ga0315287_10005605_pt1 | contig 12389 bp, 8 predicted proteins | sample YL17G11_0_MG_FD_205037 | JGI IMG/M metagenome (GOLD analysis project Ga0315287, IMG submission 205037) | Sediment microbial communities from Yellowstone Lake, YNP, Wyoming, USA - YL17G11_0 | ecosystem: Environmental > Aquatic > Freshwater > Lake > Sediment | place: USA: Wyoming | collected...
CTGGATCATGATCTTTTCTGAATACATGGCTACTCCAATTTCACTATAGGACGCAGATCTCCGCAGATCCACGCAGATAATAATTGACGCAAAAGCCTTATCGCCGACATCAAGGGATACCTTGGGTCCCTGAAAGCGAATGATTCCCCATTTCTAACCCTGAAAATCTGCGTTCACCCTGTTAAATCGTTTTCATTTCACAGAGTGAATCAGCGTCCCATAATTTTTCAAACGAATTTCCCCGGATTCAAAATCCCGTTGGGGTCGAAGGCCTTCTTGATGTTGCGCCAGAGGGTTCTCTCTGTTTCGCCGTACTCCAGGGGGAGGAACTCCTTCTTGGCCAGGCCGACCCCGTGCTCTCCCGTGATGGTCCCGCCAAGGCCGATGGAGGCCTCGAAGATCTCCCGGACAATATTCTCGACCCGGTCCGATTCGTCCTTGTTGCCCGGATCGTAGGTCATCAGGGGATGCATATTCCCATCCCCGGCGTGGGCCAGAAGGTAAATGACCATGTTGTACTTCTTCTCAAGCTCGCTGAGCTTGCGCACCATAGTCGGGATCTGGCTGATGGGAACCGTGGCGTCCTCGGTCACCATGGTCTTGCTGAGCCGGTAAAGGGCGACGGACCCGATCTTTCGCGCATACCACATCCGGTCCGCTTCTTCTTCGGTCTGGGCCACTTTAATCTGAAAGGCCCCCTGCTTTTCGCAGAACTCCCGGGCGATCTTCGCCTGCCGGTCCACCGTCTCCGCAAAACCGTCCACTTCGATGATCAGCAATGCCGCGGCTTCGGTCGGCAGCCCGAGGTGGTACATCCGCTCACAGTTCTGGACGTAGCGCTGGTCCATCAATTCGAGGGCGCGGGGGACAATGCCCGCGGCCATGATCCGCGAAACCGTGGTGCTCGCGTCGTCGATGGACCGAAAAGCTACCAGCAGCGTCCGCCGGGCTTCCGGTTTGGCGATGAGCTTCACGATGATCTTGGTGATGACCGCCAGGGTTCCCTCCGAACCGCAGAGCAGGCGGGTCACGTCGTATCCGGTCACGTTCTTGATCGGCCGTCCCCCGGCCTTGATGAATTCCCCGGTGGGCAGCACCGCCTCCAGCCCCAGGAGGTAATCCCGGGTAACCCCATATTTCACGCACCGCGGGCCGCCGGCGTTCGTGGCCACATTCCCGCCGATCTGGCAGATCGTCTGGCTGGCCGGGTCTGGAGGGTAGAACACGGCTTGGGCCTCCACCGCCATCTGCAAATCGTTGGTGATCACTCCGGGTTCGACCACGGCCAGGCGGTCTTCCTTGTTGATTTCCAGGATTTTATTCATCTTCGACATGGCCATCACGATCCCGCCTTCAGCGGGTACGCACATCCCGCTCAGCCCCGAAGCCGAACCGCGCGGCGTGACCGGGATCTTTTCCTGGTTTGCCAATTTCAGAATCTGCGACACTTCCTCCCGGGTAGCCGGCAGAACCACAACCTCGGGTTTGCTCTCGCAGAACACATCGTGAGAATAGACGATCCGGTCCTCTTCAGCGGTCAGGCAGCGCTCCTTGCCCACAATATCCTGAAGTTGGCGGATGAGAGTTTGAGAAACCATGGATTTTCTCCTTCAAGAAATTTTGGAAGCAAAATCAAGGTATTCAAGGCTCTTGCAAAACTCCTGAAAGCAAGAAGAAAAGGTCATTCCGGGCAAGCGAAGCGCGACCCGGAATCCAGGATTTTCAAGCAGTTCTGGATTCCGGCGCCTGCCCCGGACCCAGATCCGGGGTTCGCCGGAATGACGGCCCAGGTGACTTTTGCAAGAACTTTATTTTTTATTTCATTATACGATCGAATGTCAAATAAAAAATGACATCAGTCGTAACCCTTCAGTGAAGAGGGGCGGGGTGCAAGCCTTGCTGTGGCCTGGGGGTTCGGGCGGCGCGCGCCGGAAGCATCGGCCGGGAGGCCCATAGCCCCGGTGAACGGACTGAGCTTACGCCCAAGGAGGCGGGGAGGCCTTGGCCCCCGCCCCATCCACGAAGAAACCAGCGCCTCATGGTTCCAATCCCGCCTTGGCGGGACCGGACCCCCAGGCCATGTGGGCCCTTTGCCTTTACGCCGAACCTTCGTCCAGAGCGAGTACCCACCCGTCACGGAAGGGTTACCCTCGACCTTCAGGCAGTCCCTGGACCGCAGCTCTTCAATGAGCGCCGGATCCTAATCGCGGCGGATGTTCCTGACCGGCAGGGAATCAAGGACCGTCTTCCATTCATCCTTCTGAAAGATCAGACGAGCCTTCTTGAACATCGTGGTGTTGGCCGCGTGGTCGTTGTGCAGATGGGTGAAGAGATTCGTGTCGATATCCGAGGGATCGACGCCGGCCTTAGCCAGGGATTTTTCTATGTAGGCTTTGCCGGCTTCCGCGGGGTACCCTCCCCAGGCCTTACCGTTGACGATAAAGCTGTCGGAAATCCCGGTGTCCACCAGAATGTTTCATTTTCCCTGCTGGAGGAGGAACCCTAAATAGGGGAAGTCGATGGTCAGATCCGGGTCGAGGTTCGGCGTGAGGCCCAATTTCGGAACCGTGATTTTCCCGTAGTAGAGAACTTTGATCTGCCAGGAGCTCATAGGACCTATCCCTTTCAAAACAATAGGGTTCAAGGATTCGAGGATTCCAGAGGAAAAAATGAAGAACGATATCCGCCTTCTCACGCCTTGCGACTTGCGCCTCGCGGTCTCCCACTTGACCCCTTGGCCCCTTGAATCCTCGGACCCTGGTATTCTTATAATTTCGTCTTATCTTTCCCTTTCAGTTTCAGCATCTTTCGCACTTCATCCGGCGTGGCTACGTCCATGCCCAGTTCCTCGAGGATGTGCCGGATCTTTTTCACGCTCTCTTCGTTCGATTTCACCAAACGGCCTTTGCCTAAATAAAGGTTGTCTTCCATCCCCACCCGCACATTTCCCCCGGCCACCGCGGCCACGGTGCTGTAGGAAAACTGGAAGCGGCCCACCGCGAGCACCGACCAGGCATAGTCTTCGCCGAACAGGCCGTCGGCCACGTGCTTCATGTGCAGGAGGTTCTCCAGGCTGGGCTGGATCGCCCCCAGAATCCCCATGATGAAATGGAGGAAGAAGGGCTTCTGGATGAACCCTCTCTCCGCCATGTGGGCGATGTTATACAGATGCCCCACGTCGTAGCATTCCATTTCCGGTTTCGTCCCCGCGTCATTAAAGGTCTTCATAAATACTTCCAGGGACTGGAAGGTGTTGGAGAAGATGAAATTGCGCGTCATTTCCAGGTACTGCTTTTCCCATTCGTACTTGAAATCCTTGAACTTATCGAGCAAGGGGAAGAGGCCGTAGTTGAAGGACCCCATGTTGCAGGTCGCCAGCTCCGGCTGGAGTTCGGCCACCACCCGCACCCGCTCTTGCGGGGTCATGCCCAGACCTCCGCCCGTGGTGGGGCAGACGACGACGTTGCTTTTGCGGTGAATTTCGCCGCAGACCTCCTTGAAGAGGCCCAGGTCCGAAGAGGGCTGGCCGGTCTGGGGATTGCGGACATGGATATGCACGGTTCCCGCGCCGGCATTGGCGGCTTTGATGGCCTCGGCGCTGATCTGTTGAGGGGTAATGGGTAGAAATTCCGACTGACTCGGGATGTGGATCGAGCCCGTCACGGCGCAGTTGATGACGACTTTTTCCTGCTTCATGGACATAATATTTTCTCCTTTCTTACCTGTCTTACCTGAATGAAATTTTGATCAAAATCAACGCAAATCTTACCCAAGGCCTTTTAAAACCTCGGCGGGGTCAGAACCCAGAAGACCTCGATCGGATCTTCCCCCAGACCCCGCCAGGAGTGGGGAAAATGGGCGGGGAAGTAAATACTGTCCCCGGCCGCCAACTGGTACACTTTTTCCCCCACCTTCGATTCCAGGAGCCCTTTCAACACATACCCGAATTTTTCCCCGGGAAGATCGACCATGGGTTCGTCGCCCGAATGCTCTCCCGGGTTGATGCGCATGAACATCACTTCCACCTGACGATCCAAGTCCGGCGTCAAAAGATCGTAAGAAACGGAGGATCCGGGCAGGGTCAACCGCTTGCGCCGGTTGGCCCTCACCACCTGGACATCTTCGATATAGGAATGACCGTTTTTTTTCAGGGGAAGAATGTTTCCGACCGGATCTTCCGGCCCGGATTCGCTGGGGAAAAGATCCACCACGCTCATCCCGAATTCGCGGGCAATCCTTTTTAAGGAGCTGATCGAAGGCTGGGCCAGACCGCGCTCAATCTGACTTAAAAAGCTTTTGGAGAGTTCTGTTTTTTGGGAAAGAAGTTCAAGGGTGAGTTTTCGTTTCCGCCGTTCATCTCGAATTCGCGACCCGAGATTTTCCATAGGTAGTGCCTAAGAGATAATTTCAAGAAATAAACTAATAGTGAATTTTCCTTTCAGGTTAAGGCCATTTTTCCAGTGTGTCAAGATTTTTTTTGATATAAGAAAAAACGGTGCGCCCTTGTTAAGCCGCCTATTCTATAATAAGATATGCTAAAATCGGATCGGTTTAGAGTTTTGAAAAAATGGGGTGACCGCCTCTGTTGGGGCCCGGGGGCCAGAACGGAACGCGCCGGAAGCATCGGTCGGGCTGCCCCCTTGGCCACAGGGATCAAAGCTTGTTTCCGACCGAGGAGGCGGGGGGTATCTTCCCCGCCCCATCCCCGAAGAAATCAGCGCCTTATGATTCCAATCCCGCCTTTGGCGGGACCCCGGGCCCTGGAAACACTTGGCCCTTACGACGCTCCTTTTTTCAAAGAAATAGTGTTACCGGAAATTGTTTTTTGTCCATAAAAAATCGCAAAGTCCCCAACAGTCGCCGAAACGATGGTTTTTTAAAAAGCCCCAGATGCCAGGCGCGCAAAAACTGAGAAGTGAAGCGCAACGCGGCAGATGGACTTTTTACGAAACCATCAACCTCGAAAGGAGAAAAGATGTCCCAATCCTTGGATAATTTTTTTCACCCGAAAAGTGTTGTCATCGTAGGCGCTTCCGCCACTCCCCATAAACCGGGGAACGACGTGATTCGAAACATTCAAGCCAATGGTTTCCGAGGGACTATGTATTTAGTCAATCCGAAGGGGGAAGAGATCCTGGGCCTGAAGGCTTACCCGACCGTGAAGCAAATCCCGGAAGCCGTGGATCTGGCCGTGATCATCCTGCCGGCCGCCGCCAATCCCCAGGCGATTCGAGATTGCGCCGCCCACGGGATCAAAGCCGTCGTCCTGGCCGCCGGCGGATTTTCGGAGGTGGATGAAAAAGGCGAGGAGCTCCAGGCCGATCTCCTCCGGGCCGTCCGGGAAACGGGGGTGCGGGTCCTCGGCCCCAACACCTCGGGCCATACCTCCACGCCGGCGGACTTTACTTCAAGCTTCTTCCCTCTGGGAAGAATTCCCAGGGGGAAAATCTCCTATATTGCCCAGACCGGGAATTTTGCCACTCATACCATGCGGTATATTGCCACGGCGGAAAACTATGGAGTCGCCCGGGTTATCGGTCTAGGGAACAAAGTGGATATCGAGGAAAGCGAAGCCCTTGAATATCTCGGGAGCGACCCGGAAACCAACGCGATTTTTATTTATCTTGAAAGCATCAAGAAGCCAAGACGCTTTATGGAAGTGGCCCGGCAGGTGACGCCCCACAAGCCCGTATTTATGCTGAAGGGGGGACGCACCATGGAAGGGGCCAAAGCGGCCGTCGCCCATACTGCGGCCATGGCGGCTGAATATCGGGTAACCGAAGCCCTGATCCGGCAAGGCGGGATAACCCCCCTTTATAAGTATTCCCACCTCTTCCTCGCGGCGAAGGCCCTGGCCACCATGCCCCTGCCCAAAGGAAACCGGGTCAGCTTTTTTGCCCCTTCCGGGGCCATGCTGGTCTGCCTCACCGACCACTGCCTCTCCTTGGGGCTCGAGGTCCCGGATTTCACCGAACCCACGCGGAAATTTCTCCAGGATATCAGCCCTTCGATCGTCCGCATGCGCAACCCGGTGGACATCTGGTTTGCCGCCGGTCTTCACGGCGTGGAGTTTGCCTATCGCGAAGGAATGCGCGCCGCCCTGAAAGATCCCAACATCGATGCCGTCGTCCCTGTCCTTCTCTTAACCGACGAAACGGGCGTTCCCAGTCTGCAATTTATTGCCGATCTCGCCCGGGAGTTCCCCGAGAAGCCGATTTATGCGACTTTTACCGGAGAAAGGAAACACATGGAGGCGGGCAAGGCTTTTCTCGAACCCCAAGGCGTGCCCACGTTTCCGCTGATCGAAGAGCCTTTCGATGTCCTCGCGATTCTGGCTTGCTGCCGAAGGGCCATGGAAAGAAAATAAGGATCATCTCCGATTTAGTTGAAAAGAAAAACAGGACTCTTTCGGAAAAGGCCGTATTTTCGCCGGGTTCGGAAAAAGGAGGATTTCCCGTAGGACAGATAAGTCCCCTGCCCGGACAAAAGGGCAGGCGCCTCGCCAAAAAAGGCGGTGGTTCCTCTTTTTCCGGATGCGGGCTTCCGCCGTTTTCAGCCAAGCGATCCCTTTCTTCCCGCGTCTCTTTGCGGAAAGGGAGGAGGATGAGGAAGGGAGGGTGAAATCCCAACCGTTTTTGTCTTCGCCGCCTGCCCTCTTGCCCGGGCAACGTCAAAGCGGGTCCAAACCACCAACTAAATGGGAGATGATCCGAAAATAATAACCGGGCGGGGGAGACCTCGGGGCGAAGTGGCCGATCGACTTTTCCGTCCCCCGAAGGAAAAGTCTCTCAAAGGGGGGTTTTTGCGCATAATCCTGATGATCCTCCAAAAAAGTCGTCACTTCGGTGGAATCCAAAGTCCAGGATAAATATAAGCCAACGAAAATACTGATTCGGGTGTCTGCGCCGGATCCGATCCGGGGTTCGCCGGAATGCCCAATAGGGGGTATTTGGGGATTTTTACGAAACCATCGATCTTCGCGAATTTTATGACGAAAATTTCTTGCTTCGCCGTTCGTTTCTTGGTACTCTTTTATCAATTTTCACTCCGCCGCAAAATACCACAAAAAGGAGACCGTCATGAAGAAGTGTTTTGCCGTTCTCGCCGTTGTTCTTTTCTCGATGGTTCTTTTCGCCCCTTACAGCTCGGCCCAGCAGAAATTCGACTTAAAAATGATGACCGGGCCCATGGGCGGCTCCTGGTATCCTTTAGGGGGAGCGATAGCCGATGCCATTCAGAAAGAAATTCCTGGGGTCACTTTTGCGGTTTCCCCCGGGGGGGGTGTGGGAAACGTGGAGGCGATCGAAGTTGGAAAATGTGATATCGGCTTTTCCAACTCCAGCTCGGGCGTGGATGGGGTATACGGGCGACCTCCCTTCAAGCAAAAAATGACCGAGATGAGGCAGTTGGCCAATCTATATCCCCAATATTTCCAGATCGTGGTGTTAGAAGATGGAGGGATTAAAAGCGTGGCAGATTTAAAGGGGAAGTCTATCGCCCCGGGTCCCAGAGGCCAAACCGGTGAGTTTGCCGCCCGCCAGGTTCTGGAAATCTATGGACTTTCGTACAAAGACATGTCTAAAGTCCATCATGTTGGCTATAGTGATACTGTATCCCTGATGAAGGATGGCCATTGCGACGGGTGGTTGCTTTGTACTACCACCCCTGCCTCCACGATTATGGACCTGGCTTCCACCCGGAAGATCCGCTTGATTAGTTTGCCCGAAGACAAGATTAAAGCAATGCAGAAGCTCAATGCCGGATACATCAATCGGGTCATCCCCAAAGGAACTTATGTGGGCGTAGATTATGACGTCCAGGGGTTTGGCTTTTTCACCCATTTGATCATCAGCGCCAAACTTCCCGATGACTTAGTTTATAAGATTACCAAAACAATGGTGAAAAATCTTCCCCGCTATGGGGATGTGGTCAAAGACATGAAAGGAGTGACTCCGAAAGACCTGGCAATGGATATTGGCATCCCCTTCCATCCTGGAGCACTCAAATACTTTAAGGAAATCGGGGCGCTGTAATCACGGAAGATCTAACCCCCTCTTTTACGGCGGCAGGGTCTTCGGCCCTGCCGTTTTTTCACCATAGGATCATCAGCTTTCGCGACCCTCACAATGAGGAGCTATCTATGACCGCTAAACTGGGAACCCTTGCCAAGATCACAACCTGGATCGCCATCGCCATGTCGTCCTACCATCTCTACACCGGGGCGTTTGGAGCCCCCGAGGCTCTGCTGCATCGCTCCATCCATCTCATGTTCACCATGGTTTTGATCTTCTTCCTCTATCCCTTCTCCAAAGAAAAAGGCGCCTATATCAGCCGTCTGGGAGATTTCGTTTTATTTGGAATTGCCCTCGGGGGCATTCTCTACCTTTTCTTCAATTATGAATATTTCATCACTCGCTATCCCTATGTACACCCCCTTAGCGCCACCGATATGGCCATAGGGATCTTATTTGTTCTGGCCTTGCTCGAGGCCGCACGAAGGAGTATTGGCCTGGCCATGCCCATTACGGCCATTGCCTTTCTTATTTATGCCTATGTCGGCCCCTATCTTCCGGGTCTCCTGCGCCATGCAGGGTTCAATACCGAAGTGATCATTGACCAGCTCTATATGACAACCGAGGGAATCTTCGGGATCCCCCTGGGGGTTTCGGCAACCTATGTGATTCTCTTCGTAATCTTCGGCGTCTTTCTGGAAAAATCCGGGACGGGTCAATTTTTCATGGAGCTGGCTGCGGCCACCACCGGAAAGGCTGCCGGGGGACCCGGAAAGATCGCCGTCGTCTCCAGCGGGCTTTTCGGGACGATCTCAGGAAGCGCGGTGGCCAATGTCATGGTGACGGGCCAATTTACGATCCCCATGATGAAGCGCACGGGTTTCCAGCCTCATTTCGCCGGCGCTGTGGAAGCCACAGCCTCTACGGGGGGCCAGATCATGCCGCCGGTCATGGGAGCGGCCGCCTTCGTCATGGCTGAATTCATGGGCATCCCTTACCTTACGGTGTGCAAGCATGCGATCATCCCGGCCGTTCTTTATTATCTTTCCGTATTCATGGCCGTCCACTTCGAGGCCCTCCGAACAGACCTCAGGGGAATGATCGAGGCACCTCCCCGCCTTGCGGCGGTCTTGCTGAGTCGAGGGCATCTCCTTCTCCCAGTAGTGGTCATGCTTTATATCTTGTTCGAAGGTTACACCCCCATGTATGCGTGTATCTTCTCCATCATCGCCGCCCTCATTCTCGCCAACGTAAAGAAAGAAACGCGCATGGGCCTTAAGAAGATCCTGGATGCTCTGGAAGGTGGGGCGAAGGGCGCCTTACAAGTGGCCTGCGCCTGTGCTTGTGCCGGCATCATTATTGGAATTGTGAACCTAACCGGGCTGGGCCTCAAATTTACGGGCTTCGTTTTGTATCTGGCAGGGGAATCTCTGGCTCCCGCTCTTTTCTTCACCATGATCGCCGGAATTATCCTGGGAATGGGTTTACCGACCACGGCGGCTTATATCGTGATGGCTGCCTTGCTCGTTCCGGGTTTGGTCAAGTTGGGTATTGTGCCGATCGCCGCTCACATGTTCGCCTTCTACTATGCCATCATATCGGCCATCACTCCGCCGGTCGCTCTGGCCGTGTATGCCGGAGCGGGCCTGGCCGGATCCAATATCTGGAAAACCGGATTGGCCGCCGTTCGGATCGGCGCTCCCGGGTTCATTATTCCTTTCATGTTCGCTTATGAACCTTCCCTTCTTTTCGTGGGCTCCGCATGGGAAATTCTATCCACCTTTATTACCGCTTCGATCGGGGTCATCATGCTGGCGGGCGGGCTCATCGGCTGGTTCGCCTGGAAGACCAATATCGGGGAACGTTTCCTCCTGGTGGCCGGAGCCGTTTTGCTCATCAAACCGGGGATCTATACCGATATCGCGGGATTGATAATCCTCGGCATCGTGATTGGCCTGCAAAGGGCTAGGAAAAAGAAAGATGCTGCGGGAAAGGCATAATCAATAATTATATTCATAAGATGAATAAGATGAAAAGGAACGGGAAATGGAAAAAAGAAGCGATTTGGTGATTCGGGGGGACGCCCGGGCGGCAAACCGGGCTTTGCTGCGCGCCTTAGGTCTTACCGACGAAGATTTTGAAAAACCTTTTATCGGCGTCATCAACTCCTGGAGTGAAATCAACCCCGGTCATATCCATCTGCGCACGTTATCCGAAGCGGCCAAACAGGGGATCCGCGCCGGGGGCGGGGTTCCCTTTGAAGTCAACACGATCGGCCTTTGTGACGGCATCGCCCAAGGGCATGAAGGCATGAAGCGGATTCTCCCCAGCCGCAACCTGATCGCCGATACCATCGAACTTGCCGTAGATGCAAACCGCTTCGACGCGATTTTGCTTCTCGCTTCCTGCGACAAGATCGTCCCGGCCTGCTGGATGGCCCTGGCCCGCCTGGACATCCCCGCGATCCTGGTCACCGGCGGTCCGATGATGCCGGGGCGCTTTCAGGGGCAGCTCTTGGCCCTCCCCCATGCCCGGGAAGCGGTCGGCCGGTTCCGCCGCGGAGAACTCACGGCCGAGCAGTTCAACGAACTCGAAGGCAGCATCTGCCCGGGGCCGGGCTCCTGCGCCATGATGGGGACGGCCAACTCCACGAGCTGCGTCACCGAGGTGATGGGGCTCTCCCTTCCCGGTTGCGGGACCGCCCACGCCGTCGATTCCAAGAAGCTCCGCCTCGCCTACAAAAGCGGGGAGGAAATCATGAAGGCCCTTGCAAAAGACCTGCGGCCCTCGAAGATTCTTACGCCGGCCGCTTTGCAGAATGCCATCACCGCGGAGATGGCGCTGGGCGGATCGTCCAACTTAGTCCTCCACCTCATGGCTCTGGCCCATGAATTGAACATCCCCCTTTCCCTGGAAACGTTCGACCAGGTCAGCCGCCGGACGCCGTTCCTCTGCAATATCATCCCCAGCGGAAAACATCCCATGTGGGGGTTGGAAGAAGCCGGCGGAATCCCGGCGGTGCTGAACGAAATTCGGGATCTTCTCGACCTGAACGTCCTGACGATCAACGGAAAAACGCTGGGGGAGAACATCTCCGGCGCCCGAAACCTCAACCCCGACGTCATTTACCCCCGGGAAAAACCTCTGCGCGCGGAAGGCGGCATCGCGATTCTGCGCGGCTCCCTGGCCCCCGGCGGCGCCGTGATCAAGCAGTCGGCGGTTTCCGAAAAAATGATGGTCCACACCGGACCGGCCCGGGTCTTTGAAAACGAGGAACCGGCCCGGGAGGCGGTGCTCGCCGACCAGATCAAGCCGGGCGAGGTGGTCGTCATCCGCTACGAAGGACCGAAAGGCGGCCCCGGGATGCGGGAGATGCTGAGCGTGACCGCTTCCATCGTCGGCATGGGGCTCTCCGACTCCGTCGCCTTAGTGACGGACGGGCGTTTCTCCGGATCCACCCGGGGACCGTGCGTGGGGCACATCGTCCCCGAGGCCCAGGAGGGCGGTCCCATTGCCCTGGTTCGCGACGGGGACAAGATCAGCATCGATATTCCAAATCGCAGGCTGGAGATCCTGGTCCCTCCTGAAGAATTGGAGAAACGGCGGCAAACCTGGTCGCCGCCCCCCTTGAAAGTCACTCGCGGTTATCTCAAACATTTTGCCGACCGGGTCAGCAGCGCCGATAAAGGATGTGTGTAGGGGAGAGGGCCGGGGTGAGGGGAAAGCAGAGAAGATGACTCTGATCATTTTGTTTTGGGTTCCAAGAGTGTAAATTATAAATGATAGTTTCGTAAAAAGTCGTCACTCCGGTGAAAACCGGAGTCCAGATTATTTAGTTTTCATCCGGAAACCCTATTTTCCCCTCTCCCTCGATGGGGGAGGGTTAGGGTGGGGGTGATAAAGGCTCATGATTTCAATTCTTTTCATCTCCATCCCCCTCACCCCAGCCCTCTCCTGCGAGGGGAGAGGGAGTTTCCGGATGGAAACTATTTAGAAGCATATGAAAATGCTGGATTCCGGCGCCTGCCCCGGACCTGATCCCGGGTTCGCCGGAATGACGGAAAAGAGAACTATGAGGCTATTTACGAAACCGTCAAGAATGATGATCTCGTAAAAAGTACGAAACGAGTCATTGCGAGCGTAGCGAATCTAATGTTTCCGAACCAAGCGATTTCATGAGATTGCTTTGTCGCTACGCTCCTCGCAATGACGCGACTCCGGACTTTTTATGAGATCATCAAGAGTTAACCTAAACGTTGCAAAAAATATCTCCAAAGATCCCCCTCACCCTTCCCTCTCCCCGTCGGGGAGAGGGGTAGGGGTGAGGACAAAAGGTCACCGCAGGTGATGTTCAGCAACCGAGGGGACGAACTATTT
>Ga0315287_10005606_pt1 | contig 12388 bp, 15 predicted proteins | sample YL17G11_0_MG_FD_205037 | JGI IMG/M metagenome (GOLD analysis project Ga0315287, IMG submission 205037) | Sediment microbial communities from Yellowstone Lake, YNP, Wyoming, USA - YL17G11_0 | ecosystem: Environmental > Aquatic > Freshwater > Lake > Sediment | place: USA: Wyoming | collected...
CAGCGCGCCCCGAATATCCGGGTAACTTCCAATGAGTGCCATCACCAGAAAACTCTCGTTTCTCGACAGGTATCTGACCGTCTGGATCTTCGCGGCCATGGCCCTGGGTGTCGGCCTCGGTTTTTTCGTGCCGGGCATCGAAGGCTTCATCAACCGCTTCCAGGTGGGAACCACCAACATCCCCATTGCGGCCGGCCTGATGCTGATGATGTACCCGCCGTTTGCGAAGGTGCGTTACGAGGAACTGCCCGATGTCTTCCGCGACAAGAAGGTACTGGGGCTTTCACTGGTACAAAACTGGATCGTCGGGCCGGTGCTGATGTTCGCGCTGGCGATCATTTTCCTGCACGACAAACCGGAATACATGGTGGGTCTCATCATGATCGGCTTGGCACGCTGCATCGCGATGGTGATCGTCTGGAACGAACTCGCCAGGGGTTCCACGGAGTATGCGGCGGGTCTCGTCGCTTTCAACTCCATCTTTCAGGTGCTGTTCTTCAGCGCCTATGCGTGGTTGTTCATCACTGTGCTTCCGCCGTACTTCGGGATGTCGGGTGCGGTCGTGGACATCTCGATTGGTCAGATCGCCGAAAGCGTCTTCATCTATCTCGGCATTCCGTGCATCGCCGGGGTGCTGACCCGGGTCATCATGCTGCGCTTTGTCTCGAAGGATTGGTATCACACCCATTTCGTGCCGAAGATCGGGCCGATAACGCTGATTGCGCTGCTGTTCACCATCGTCGTCATGTTCAGCCTGAAGGGCAAGCTGATCATCAGCATTCCGCTGGACGTGGTCCGGATCGCCATCCCCCTTCTGCTCTACTTCATCGTGATGTTCGTCATTTCGTTTTTCATGAGCAGGCGCTTGGGCGCGAATTATGAAAAAAGCGCCACTCTCTCCTTCACTGCCGCCAGCAACAATTTCGAATTGGCCATTGCCGTTGCCGTAGCGGTCTATGGAATCAATTCAGGCGCAGCATTCGCCGCGGTCATCGGGCCTCTCGTCGAGGTGCCGGTCATGATTGGCCTGGTCAATGTCGCGCTGCTGTTTCAGAGGAAATATTTCGCTTCGGCTTGACCGTACGACTGCCGTCCCTGTCGACATGACCGGGAGCCCGGGCAGAGAAAAGTGAGGGAACCCAGTCATGAACTGCCTGATGACCGCCTGGCACGGTAATGAAGCCGAGTTGCGCGGCTGGCTTCGCCATCGCCTGGGCAACCCGGTCGATGCCGACGACATGCTGCAGGATCTCTTCATCAAGGCCATGCGCCAGGGCGAGCGTTTCTGCGCCATTGGCAATGCCCGGGCGTGGCTGTTCGAGGTGGCGCGCAATGCGGTGGCTGACCGGCTGCGCCTGAAGCGCGAGATGATCGAACTGCCCGCGGACCTGGCCAACGAAGCCGAGGAGGTCGCGACCGTGGATAGCCTGGTCGCGTGCCTGCCACGCGTGCTCTCCGAATTGAGCGCGGAGGATCGCGAAGCCATCACCCTGTGCGATCTCCAAGGCGTGCCGCAGGACGAATATGCGCGCCGCAAAGGGTTGAGCTTGCCGGGAGCGAAGTCCCGGATCCAGCGCGCTCGCAAACGCCTGCGTGAACAACTCTCGCAAGCGTGTCAGGTGCGTCTGGACGCAGCCGGACAAGTGAGCGATTTCATACCGCGCCCGCCGCTCACCTGAATTCGGAGAATTCCTCCACCCGGGAACGAAACCACCAATGGGAAACGCGAAGCAGTTCGCCCGCTTCGGCGGGTGCCGAGGCTACGCCTTCTGGTTGGGGCGGTCTGATCAGGCCTCGAGGATGTCGTTGACCCACGAGTAGGCCGCCATCGCTGCAGGAAAGCCGAGCGTGGTGATCGCGAGCAGAACCACCTGCCGAATGTCGGCGTCGACGATTCCTTCTTCACGGGCCTGCCGGGCATGCGAATGGACCGCACCCTCGGATCCCGCACCGACGGCCAAGGCCAGCTTCAACAGACGACGGGTACGGGCATCGAGCTCTCCCGCGTCCGCGACCGACTTCCCCAGCGCGGTGTAGTTCTCCCAAACGTCGGGGTAGTCGTTGGCAAGCCGGCCGGCGCCGGAGGGTGGCAGCTTGGACATGTGTTTCTCCCTGAAAATGAATGACTTGTGCGCCGGACAGCGCAAACATCGTTACCCGCATTATCGACCAAGGCTCGTCGAATTGCACCGCCAAGTGCCCGTTCGCCTTCGCCGCACGCCTGGCTCCGCCGCCAAGTCATCGCCGGGCCTGCATCTTTTGACGGGCTCGTTCGTCTTCAGGGTATGGGGCGCAGTTCGTACCGCGGCTGCATTGACGAAGGAGTTGTCGGATGGATGCCGTCCTGGCCCCATTGAAACGCTGGCCTAACCGCCAGCCACTGCTCTTCCTGCTCCTGGCCGCCGCCGCATGGTTCGGCCTGTACCAGACCCTGAACCCGGCTGCCGAAGCGCTGGTAGCCGCGTTGCCGGTCGACCGGGACAGCCACCTGGGTGGCGCCCTGCAGTTCTTCTTCTACGACACGCCGAAGGTGCTGCTGCTCCTCACCGGCATCGTGTTCGTGATGGGGATGATCAATTCCCACTTCACGCCGGAGCGCACCCGAGCCATGCTGGCCGGACGCTCCGAGGGTGCCGCCAACGTGATGGCGGCGAGTCTCGGCATCGTCACCCCGTTCTGCTCCTGCTCGGCGGTGCCGCTGTTCATCGGCTTCGTGCAGGCCGGCGTGCCGCTGGGCGTGACGTTCTCGTTCCTGATCTCGGCGCCGATGGTCAACGAAGTGGCGCTCACGCTGCTGTTCGGCCTGTTCGGCTGGAAGGTCGCCCTGCTGTACCTCGGCCTGGGGCTGGCGGTGGCGATCGTGGCCGGCTGGGTGATCGGCCGGCTGCAGATGGAAGCATATCTGGAAGACTGGGTGCGCGCGATGCCGCATACCGCCGCCACGACGGCCGACGACAGGCTTTCGCTGGGCGAGCGCATCGACGCCGGCTTCACCTCGGTACGCGAGATCGTCGGCAAGGTGTGGCCGTACATTCTCGCAGGTATCGCCATCGGCGCCGGCATCCACGGCTACGTGCCGGAAGATTTCATGGCCAGCTTCATGGGCAAGGATGCCTGGTGGGCGGTGCCGCTGGCGGTGCTGATCGGGGTGCCGATGTACACCAACGCGGCGGGCGTCATCCCCATCGTGCAGGCGCTGCTGGCCAAGGGCGCGGCGCTGGGCACCGTACTGGCGTTCATGATGAGCGTGATCGCACTCTCGTTCCCCGAAATGGTGATCCTGCGCAAGGTGCTCAAGATGCGGCTCATCGCCACCTTCATCGCCGTCGTCGCCAGCGGCATTCTGCTGGTGGGCTTTGTGTTCAACGCGGTGCTGTAGTCACGGAGAGGAATGGATCGTGAAGGATATCAAGGTACTCGGCACCCGTTGCGCGAGCTGCCGCACCACCATCGCACTGAACGAGCAAGTGGCACAGGCCAAGGGCGTTGCCGTCAATCTGCACAAGGTCGAAGCGTTGCGCGACATCATGAGCTACGGCGTGATGTCGACGCCCGGCGTGGTCATCGACGGCAAGGTCGTCCATGCCGGCGGCGTGCCGGGCCGCGACAAGATCGAACAATGGCTGGCCGCGAGCGCAGGCGGCGACTCCACGCCAACGGCGAGCGAGCGTTGCTGCGCTCCGCAACCCAAACGCGCCGGGGCCTGCTGCTGAGGCGAGTTCAGCCATGTCTGTTCACCCCGACATCACCCAACGGCCTTCGTTGCATCGCCGCAGCCTGGTCGTCGCTGTGCTCGGTTTGGCAGTAGTCGCGGGCGCGATCAGCTATGGCCTGATGGAGCGCTTGACAGGGCCGGCGCCGGAGTTCCTGGCCGCAGCGCCCGCGCCAGAGGGCCAGTACGTCGCCGAAGCCGATGAGGTGCAACAGGCATTACTGCTCGGGAAGCCCGCCGCCGTCGAGTTCGGACCGAATGCATGCGCGAGTTGCCGCGAGATGAAACCGATACTGGAAGCCCTCCAGCGCGAGCACGGAGAGCGCATCTCCGTGCTCAATATCGACATCATAAAGACGCGCGGCTACATTTCGCGCTACAGGATCCAGCTGATGCCGACCCAGGTGTTTTTCGACGCGCAGGGACGCGAGATGGGGCGCAACATGGGCAAGATCTCCGCCGGCGAAATCCTCGCGCGGCTCGGCGTTTCGGCGGCGGGGCGCGTGCCATGACCACTCTCGAGAGCCTCGTCGCGGCGCTGCTGGGCGGCCTCCTGACATCGGCCGCGCTGTTCGGCGTGTCGATGCTGTGGGGCGCCGCATTGCTGCTGGCCTATGGGCTGGGCCACAGTGTGCTGCTGCTGCTGGCCGGCGCCATGCCGTCCGCCGCATCGGTGCTGGCTCGCCGCTTCGCTCCCTTCCAGGCATGGATCCCCGGGCGGCGCACGTTCGCGCTCGTCATGTTCGCCGCCGGTCTGTGGTGGATCGTGCAAGGAATCGACCTTTACTGACTCCGGGACCTCAAATCATGAAAAAGCTGCCCAAGCGTCGCTTCCACCTGGTGTTCTCCCTGCTGATGGGAGCGATGATGATCTTCCTCATGACCTTCGTCATCACGATGGTCAATGTCGGCCCGGTACCGGATTTCGTCGCGCGCTGGGCGCGCGCCTTCCTGATTGCTTACATCGTCGGCGTGCCGGTCATCTATTTCCTGGCGCCCACCGCGCGCAAGCTGACGGCGCGACTCGTGGAAATGCCTTGACCGGATCGCGGGACCAACGAACATGAGCGCGCCAACGGCAAAGATGGAATTCCATGTGGAATCGCGGCGAATCGATGCGCACGGAAGCCTCGCTCGCTGCAAGGACGCCGAGATTTCGCTCGACACCGATCTCGCCGGCAATCGGGACGCGTTCAACCCGGCCGAGCTGCTGCTCGCCGCGCTGTCGGCCTGCATGATCAAGGGCATCGAGCGCGTGACGCCGATCCTCAAGTTCTCGCTGCACGGCGTCGAAGTGCGCATGCACGGCGTGCGGCAGGATATCCCGCCGAAAATGGAGTCGATCAGCTACGAGATCATCGTCGACACGGACGAACCGGATCGGCGCCTCGACCTGTTGCATTACAACGTCAAGCAGTACGGCACGGTCTTCAACACGGTCACACCGGGTACCGCGCTCACTGGCGTGCTGCGGCGCAGGGAGACGCAGAAGTGAGCGGCGAAGCGTTGATCCTCGTCAGAGAGCGCATTCTGCGAACGCGCAAACTGGATTGGAACGCAGGTGAACCGCGTGTGGCGTCTAGAGCATCGGTGGTGCATGACGGCTGCCCAGTGAACCAAGCGAGCCTTCCGAGGACATGGACACGTTCCTGCACGTGATGAATGGCGGGGCCGGCAATCTGGCCGCCTACCTCGCGGCCCATGTTCTGCTGTGCCTGCTGCCGGCATTCTTCATTGCGGGCGGCATGGCCGCGCTGATTCCCAAGGCCAGCATCACGCGGTTGCTGGGCCGCAGCGCGCCCTACCGCGTGTCCTACCCGGCCGCGGCGGCGGCCGGCTCGCTGCTGGCGGTGTGCTCCTGCACCATCGTGCCGCTGTTCGCCGGCATCTACAAGAAAGGTGCCGGGCTGGGGCCGGCGATCACCTTCCTGTTTTTCGCGCCGGCCGGCAACGTGCTGGCCCTCGTCTACACCGGCAGCATCCTCGGAGCGGAGTTCGCGTTCGCGCGCTTGGTGCTGTGCCTGCTGTTCGGCATCGGCATCGGCATGCTGATGGCCATGCTGTTCTGGCGCGACGACGCCAGTCACGACCAGCAGACCGACGCCTTGTTCGCCGAGCGGGCGAGCATCGGCCCGGCCGCTACCGGCGTGCTGCTGTCGCTGGTGGCGGTGCTGATCGCCGGCACGCTCAAGGTTTCGCTGCTGACGGCCACCGTCGGCGCGGTCACCCTGCCGCTGCCGTGGGCAGAGGCCTGGCAGGCCACGCTGTTCCAGTGGGTGCCCTTCGACGCTGCCAAGGGCGAGGAAGGGGTGAGCGTGCAGGGCTCGCTGCTGATCGTGCTGCTGCTGCTGATCGGTCTGTCCGCCTGGATGGGTCTGGAGAACATCGTCGAGGGCGCGAATCGCTGGACCTGGATCGCATTGGGTCTGACCGCCGCGACGCTGCTCATGGCGGCAATGCGGCTGACGCCGCGAGCCGACGGTCTGGAATTCGCGATCACCGGGCGCGTGCTGGCGGTCGGCCTGGCCCTGTGGGCGGTGCTGCACCATGCACGCCGCCTCGAGGCCGATGCCTGGCGGGCGTGGCTGTGGGAATCCTGGCGCTTCGTCAAGCAGATCTTCGCGCTGCTGGTGGTGGGCGTGTTCGTCGTGGGCGTCATCCGGCAGTTGATCCAGCCCGAGTGGATCCAGAACCTTGCCGGCAGCAACACGCTGCCGGCCAACGTGGTGGCCGTCGTGTTCGGCGTGTTCATGTACTTCCCGACGCTGGTGGAGGTCCCTGTCGCGCATATGTTCCTCGACCTGGGCATGCACCGCGGGCCGCTGCTGGCCTACCTGATGGCCGACCCGGAACTGAGCCTGCAAAGCATCCTGATGGTGGCCGCCGTGATCGGCAGACCCAAGACCTTCACTTACGTCGGCCTGGTGGCGGTGTTCAGCACCGTGGCCGGACTGCTGTACGGCGCCTGGGTGGACGGCGTGAACCCGGCCTGGATCGCCATCGGGCTGGCCGCCTTCCTGGGCTCGCTGGCGGCGCTGCTCGCCTGGACGCTGGGGCGCCGGGCGGCCCCGACTCACGCCTGACCATTCTGAACAAGGAGAGCAATGATGAAGACGGTGAAGATCCTCGGATCGGGATGTGCCAACTGCAAGAAGCTCGAAGCCGTCGCGCGTGAAGCGGCGACCAGCGCCGGTGTCGAGGCCGAGTTCGTCAAGGTCACCGACATGAAGGCCATCATGGCCTACGACCTGCTCGCCACTCCGGGCCTGGTGATCGATGAGAAGCTGGTCAGCAGTGGCCGCATCCCCACGCAAGCCGAGATCCGGCAATGGATGGCGGCTTGAGGCGGCGCTGGCCCGATGCAACCCCAGCCCACGAGAATTCAACATGAACAAGACTGCCGTTCTCGCTCTCGACCTCTCGCCGGCTGCCGAGCCCTTGCTCGAGTGTGCCGCCGAGTTGCGCCGCTGGGGTGTGGGTCGGCTAGTGATCGTCCACGTAGTTCGCATGGGCTATGGCCAGGAACCCGGGGACCGGGCGCTGCAGGAGATCACCGAATGGCTGGAGGGGCGCGCAGATCGCTTGCGTGGCGCCGACCTGCGCGTCGAGGTCAAGGTTCGCGCCGCCAGTTCGCCGGCCGACGGGATCCTCGCGGTGAACAACGAGGCCAAGGCTGACCTGATCGTTCTCGGGTCGCGCAGTCACAGCCTGGCCAGTCGACTCTTCCTCGGCAGCGTCGCGTGCGACATGGTCCGCAAGATACAAGTGCCGCTGCTGCTGGAATGGCTCGAGCCCACCGGGCATGGCGCCGCGACGGGCTGCGCAGCGGTTTGCGCCGATACCTTGCGTCATGTCCTGCTCGCCACCGACCTGTCGAAGCATGCGGGTGCCGCGGAGCGCGCCGCCGTTGCCTTGGCATCCGATGCACAGCGTGTCGATTGCCTGGCCGTGCTGACAGCGGACGCAATCGACGCCACGCCCGCCTTGCCGCTGATGGCCCGGGCGGCGCTGGACGCACTGGTCGCACGAATCCATGCGGCGGGCGGCCATGGCGAGGCGCTGGTGCTCGAAGGTGATCCCCATGAGGTGATTGCCCGCGTGGCGCAGGAGCGGGATTGTTCGCTGATCGTCTGCGGCAAGCATGGCCAGCACTGGGTGCAGAGCATGGTGATCGGCAGCACCGCATTGCGCCTTTGCGAGATGGCGGGGCGGCCCGTCCTGCTGGTGCCACTGAATCAGGGAACGTGAGCAGGTATCTCCAGAAACCATCACTCCACCGCGGCCGAACCACGGCCATCGAACCACCCCAGGAGATGAAGCATGAATACTCGTCAAGTCGTTCTGTGCCACCCCGTGCGTACCGCCATCGGCACCTATGGTGGCAGCCTCAAGGACGTGCCGGCGCCCGATCTGGGCGCCGTTGCGATCCGCGAAACACTGAAGCGGTCCGGCCTCACCGCGGACAAGGTGCAGACGCTCGTGATGGGCAACGTGATCCAGGCCGGCGTCAAGATGAACCCGGCGCGCCAGGCTGGGATCGGCGCAGGCTTGCCCGTCGAGGTTCCGGCACTCACGGTCAATCGCGTCTGCGGATCGGGCGCTCAAGGAATTGTGAGCGCCGCGCTCGAGGTGTGGACCGGAATGATCGACTGCGCGATTGCCGGCGGCATGGAAAACATGGACCGCGCGCCCTACTTGTTCCCGCAGGGCCGCTGGGGCGCGCGCATGGGGGACGCGACGATGTTCGACAGCATGCTCTACGACGGCCTGAACGACGCGTTCAGCGGCAAGCACTCGGGCTGGCACACCGAAGACCTCGTCATCAAGAACGGCATTTCGCGCGACGACCAGGACCGGTGGGCCCTGCGCTCGCAGCAGAATTTCTCGGCTGCGCAGGCCGCGGGCAAGTTCGACGCCGAAATCGTCACCGTAGAGGTGCCCGGCCGCAAGGGGCCGGTGCCGTTTGCCCGCGACGAGCACAACCGGCCCGAGACCACCGCCGAGTCTCTCGCCAAGCTCAAGCCCGCATTCCGCAAGGACGGCACGATCACGGCCGGCAACGCCCCCGGACTCAACTCCGCTGCGGCGGCGATGATCGTGGCCGAGCGGCAATGGGTCGAGCGCAACGGCTTGCAGCCGATGGCGCGGCTGGTGGCCTACGGCGTGGGCGCGGTCGAACCCGGGTACTTCGGTCTGGGGCCGGTGCCGGCGGTGCGGCAGGCGCTGGCGCGTGCCGGGTGGTCGGTGGGCGACGTGGATCGCGTCGAGATCAACGAGGCTTTCGCCGCCATTGCGCTCGCCTGCCTGCGCGAACTGGGTTTCGCCGAAGCGGTGGTCAACGTCGAAGGCGGCGCCATCGCCCACGGTCATCCGATTGGCGCGAGCGGCGCGGTGCTCGCCACGCGACTCATGCACTCGATGCGGCGCGATGGCATGAAACGCGGGATCGTCACGCTGTGCATCGGTGGCGGCCAAGGCATCGCATTGGCATTGGAGAGCTTGTAGGGACCCAGCGCCCCGCCGTCGCCATCAGGGCAGCGCAGTCGTCAAGTCCGTCGCTTCAGGCGCGCGCTGAACGCGTTTCTGCCGCCACGAATAGTTCGGTGAGCTCCGCCAGCTCCTGGTAGAACGTTGTCTGCGCCCCGGCTTTGACGGCCGCCGTGAACGGACCGACCCAGCTGCCCAAGTGCCTGGCCAGAAAGCGCTTGCGCAGGGACATCATGGCCGCCAGCGCCTCGAGGTCGCCCTTGCCCAGCGCCTCGGTCTCGCGAAAGATCAGCAGATACAGGAACTCCAGTTCGGCTGCGATGTGATCTGGCAGTTCGCGAAAATCCTCGTCGATCTCGAAGCCTCCCTCCTGGTAGAGCCCCTGGACCTCCATCGTCGAGTCTTGCATCAGCGCCTGCTGGCCGCCGAGCCAGACGGAGCCGTAGGGCTTCGCCAGGGGTTCAACCGGACCGAGGAAGACGCGCGTGTAGTCGACCAGCAGGTCTTCGGGGTCTTCCGCCGCGAAGGCCTCGCCCAGTCGGCGCGCGCTCGCCGCGAAGTCCGGGCGAACGCGCGCCGCGGCGGCCGCCATCGAGTCGAACATCTTCTCCTCGGTGAACTCCGGGCCCGGCTGGTAGTAGCACGCGGCCAGGAAGCGGCTGAGGTCCGCGCGAGCGGCGCCTTGCACGTGATCGTGATCGGGCATCCGGGCTCCTGCAATGAAAATGGGGGCGGTGGCCCGCCCCCGGGGTTTTACCACACACCCGAACGATCAGGTCCTGACGGAGTACTTGCCGACGTAATGGACGTTCGGCCTGGTGCCCTTGTCCTCCTGCAGGCGGATCGACTTCTGCGCCTTCAGCACCTTGGCGATGTTGGAGTTCGCGTCGTCCTGGTCGCCGAAGATCCGCGCCTGGGACGGGCAGACCTCGACGCACGCCGGCGGCAGGCCGTTGCTGGTGCGGTGGTAGCAGAACGTGCATTTCTCGACCACACCGGCCTTGCGGACCGGGTCGACGTCGCCGCCCGCCGCGAACCGGTTCAGGTTTGGCGGCGTCGCGCCTGCGGTCTTGGCGGTGAGCGCGCCTGACGCCGTGCCGCCCGGGATCGCCGACGTGGCGTCCTCCCACTTCGGCTGCGTCGACGCGCCGAAGGCGTTGAAGCTGATGACGCTGTACGTCTCCCCGTCGAGGCTCGTCGTGTTGAGTTCCGCGTGGCTGTACGGGCAGGAGTTCTGGCACATCCGGCAGCCGATGCAGAGCTCGTCGTCGTGCATGGTGATGCCCTCAGGCGTCTTGTACATCGCCTTCGGCGTCACCGGACACGCCTTGACGCATGGCGCGTCGCTGCAGTGATTGCACAGCACCGGCATCACCCAGTGCGTGCTGTTGGGGAACGTCCCCTCCGACTTCATCACGAAGTCGGCCCAGTTGAAGCTTTGGCCGTCGGCGCGATCACGCGTGTTGTTCTCCGCCTTGCACGCAAATGCACAGGCTCCGCAACCCACGCACCGCTGCAGGTCGATGACCATTCCAAGTCTTGCCATCTCTGTTCTCCGTTAGCGCAGGTTGGTGATCAGGCTTTCTGGACCTTGACGCCGGTGAAGCCGCCATTGCGGGCCGTGGACCCGCTGAGCCGGTCGTAGTCATCGACGAGGATGTCGTTGTTGTTGCCGCCGTTGGGCAACGCCTTGGCGTAGTCCTTCGCCGCCACCCGGCCGTAGGCCCAGTGCCCCTGGCCGTAGCACTTCGCCACCGTGCCCGGGCGCACACCTTCCCACAGCTTGAGCTGGCAAGAGATCGTCCCGGCCACCGAAGTGATCTTCACGCTGTCGCCGGTCTTCAGGCCCAGCTTGGCGCCATCGGCCGGGTGCATCTTGACCACATCGTTCCACGACACATCGCCCGGATCGACCTTCTTGAACTCCTGGTACCAGGGCAGGTTGGCCGAGCGGCCTTCACGGTTCAGGCGCGACTTGTAGTCGACGAAGGCGAACGGATATTCCTGCACGCTGCCATGCCGCTTGGGCGGCTCGTAGTGCGGCACGAAGGCCACCTCGCCGCGCGCCACGTAGCCGCTCACGGCCAGAATGTCATCGGTGGTCGTCGCGTGCGTCTTGGCGTGCTCCAACAAGCCCTTCTTCAGGGTTTCGCTGTAGAACTCGAATTTCTTGGTCTCCGTCGCGAACTTGCCGCCCCAGCCCCTCTTCAGCGTGTACCTGGCGCCGCTGAACATGCCCTTGGCCTTGAAGTCGGCCCAGCCATTGATGGGTGCGTCGCCCTTGAGCGGTTCCTTCGGCATCCATATCGTTGCGCTCGATATCTTGGCCGCGATCTCGCTGAACTCCATCGCGCTGGTCGGCGCCTTGCCGGTCTCCGGATCCTTGAACTCCTTCGAGTAGTAGTCGAAGAGATTCGCGAAGCCCTTGGCCTTGAGCTTCTCGGCCAGCAGCCACATCACCTCGGTCTCCTCCTGCTTCACGTCCCACAGGCGCTTGACGGCGCCTTGCTGGATCGACGCGTAGGCGTAGCCGTTGCCCATGTTGGTGACGATCGAGGTGCCCTCGGCCGAGTTGAAGGTCGACGGCAGCACGATGTCGGCGAACTGCGTCATTTCCGACGCGTTGGTGACCAGGTGCACGAAGAACGGCACCTTGACCATCGCCTTGTCCCAGCGGTCGGCGCCGGTGCAGGAGAAGTTGAGGTTCGACCACGAGGAAATCATCACCCTGACCGCGCCGGGGTCCTTCAGCATGCCGTTGGCGACGTTGTTGGTCACCACGCCGCTGCCGGGCTTGGCGTTCATCATCGCCGGCATGTCCTTGGCGCCGCGACCGTCGAGCTTCTTGCCCTTGCTGCCGGCCTTGGCTACGTCGTCCACATACTTGTCGGCACTCGGGAATTTGCCCAGAGGAGGGCCGCTGGGGCTTTGCCAGACACCACCCTCGACATCGATCGAGCCCAACAGCCCGTTGAGCGCATACACGGCCATGCACGTGTACGTGCCGCGCGGAGTCATCGCCGCGCCACCGCTCAGGAAGACCACCGTCCTGGGGGCAGCCTTGCCCATGGCACGGGCCACGCGCAGGATCTGCGCGGCAGGGATCAGCGACTCTCTTTCGCCCCAGGCCGGGGTCTGGTTCTTGAGCTCCAGGTTCCACCACTTCACCAGGCCGTAGGTTTCCTTCTC
>Ga0315287_10005607_pt1 | contig 12388 bp, 10 predicted proteins | sample YL17G11_0_MG_FD_205037 | JGI IMG/M metagenome (GOLD analysis project Ga0315287, IMG submission 205037) | Sediment microbial communities from Yellowstone Lake, YNP, Wyoming, USA - YL17G11_0 | ecosystem: Environmental > Aquatic > Freshwater > Lake > Sediment | place: USA: Wyoming | collected...
AGTGACATCGCACCGGCGGCGTCCACATCGGGCCAGGGCAGTCCGGTTCGGCCGGCAGCGACCGCATCGTAAGCAGTCACCGAATGGGTTGGCGCCCATGCATTTAGCGCATCAAGAACGTCGTCGGGTGCCGCGTGGCCAGCCAGCCAGGCATTGGTCCACACCGACAGCGAGACACTCGGACACCACATAATGGTCGTGAGTGTAGTGGCTCCGACCCGGCTCGGTCGGCACCCCATGCGCCGCAGATAAGCGGGTATCGTGGCGGTATGTCGGAGGCGTTGATCTGGCTCGTCGCCGCACTCGGGCTCGCCGGCGCCGAGGTGCTCACCGGCGACATGGCACTGCTAATGCTCTCCGGCGGCGCACTGGTGGCGGCTGGCGCCAGTTGGCTGCTGGGGTTGCCGCTCTGGGCAGACGGCGCGGTGTTCCTCGTTGTCTCGGTGCTGTTGCTAGTGGTGGTGCGTCCGCTGCTGCGACGCCGGTTAGTCAGTGGTTCGGGGTTGGCCGAGCCGGCAAAGGCGCTGGAGGGCAAGAATGCGCTTGTGCTCGAAGCGGTGAGTCGTCACCGGGGTCAAGTTAAGCTGGAAGGGGAGGTCTGGACGGCCCGGGCCTACGACGACGCCGACGTCTATCAGCCCGGCGAACAGGTGACGGTCATGCACATCGACGGCGCTACCGCGGTGGTCTGGCAGAACCCCTGAAGAAGCCTGAACAAGCCCGGCCAAGCCCGGCCAAGCCTGAACAAGCCCGGCCGAGCCCGGAGAAGGAGTCGGTATGGACGGCGCGATAACCGGTCTGGTGTTGTTTTCGGTCCTGGTGATCTTCGCCATCATTGTGGTCGGTAAGTCGGTCGCACTGATCCCGCAGGCTGAGGCGGCAGTGATCGAGCGACTCGGCCGCTACAGCAAGACGGTGTCCGGGCAACTCACCCTGCTTATCCCGTTCATCGACCGGATCCGAGCCCGGGTGGATCTGCGCGAGCGGGTGGTCTCCTTCCCGCCTCAACCGGTGATCACCGAGGACAACCTCACGGTAAACATCGACACGGTGGTCTACTTCCAGGTCACCAGCCCCCAGGCAGCGGTCTACCAGATCAACAATTACATCGTCGGCGTTGAACAGCTGACCACGACCACGCTGCGAAACGTCGTCGGCGGGATGACCCTGGAACAAACCCTGACCAGTCGTGACAAAATCAACGCCCAGTTGCGCGGAGTTCTCGACGAGGCCACCAACCGGTGGGGACTGCGGGTGGCCCGGGTGGAACTGCGCAGCATCGATCCGCCGCCATCGATTCAGGACTCGATGGAGAAACAGATGCGCGCCGACCGGGAGAAGCGGGCGGTGATCCTCACCGCCGAGGGCACCCGGGAGGCATCGATCAAGCAGGCCGAGGGGCACAAGCAGGCTCAGATCCTGGCCGCCGAGGGTGCCAAACAGGCCGCGATCCTTGCCGCCGAGGCCGAGCGGCAGTCGCGGATTCTGCGAGCACAGGGCGAACGCGCCGCCCAGTACCTACAGGCCCAGGGTGAGGCCAAGGCGATCGAGAAGACCTTCGCGGCGATCCGGGCCGGCCGACCCACACCGGAGATGCTGGCGTATCAGTATCTGCAGATCCTGCCGCAGATGGCTCAGGGCGAGGCGAACAAGGTGTGGCTCATCCCCAGCGACTTCGGCTCCGCCCTCGAAGGCTTCACCAGGCTGCTGGGCGCCCCGGGCGCCGATGGCGTCTTCCGCTACCAGCCGACCCCCGAGGCGGAATCGCCCGCGCCCGTGGATGACTCCGACGAAGTGGCTGACTGGTTCAACACCCGAACCGATCCAGATATTGCCGAGGCGGTGGCTAAAGCCGAGGCCGAGGCGCGCAGGTCGGCCACCGCAGATGTCTCACGAGATGTGCCGAGCGCGCTGGCACTCGATCCGGCGACATCGAAGCTATTGCAGAGTCCGCCCGCGGGTTAGCGGACGGTTACAGGCCGCCGAATCCGAATATCGGCTCGTCGATCTGCGCGCCCACTTCGCCCATGTTGTTCGGCGTGGCGGTCAGCTCCGAATTTCCGGGGCTCGCGCAGACGCTGGACTGACCGCCGTTGATAGAACTGCCGCCTATGGACTCGCAACTCGGCGTCAGGGGGTTACCGGGTCCGCCGCCGCCATCCTCATCGGCGCCGGCGAATGGGGCGCCGATGAGCGCGGCCGCGATGCCGAACCCGCTGGCGAGAATAGCGAACTGTCGTGTGCGTTTCATGTGACCGTGTCCTCACGTCGTTTAAATCAGCCTACCGAGTCGGGCCCCGCTATCGCGAGTGAAGGCTGCCTACCTGCTGACTTGCGATAGTGTTCAAACGTCCGACCCAAGGAGCCTCATGACATTCACACCGTTGGCGCGTCGCACGGCGGCCTCAATTCTCGGCGCCGGTGGCGTCTTTATCGGACTGGCCGCACCAGCGGTGGCCGATATCGTGCCCGGTTGTTCGGCGGCCGATATCGCGGCGGTAGAGAGCCAAGTCGCTGCAGGGGTAGCCGGCTACCTCTTCACCCACCCCGACGTCAACCTCTACTTCAGCAGCGTGCAGGGTCAACCGCGGTCCACGGCGATTAGCAAGATTGAGAGCTATCTGGACGCCAACCCGCAGACCCAGGCTGAACTCGACGCCGTTCGAGGGCCGGCGTTCGATCTTCGCAACCGCTGCAATATCTCGGATGCCAGCATCCATCTCGGAGTGCTCTGACCGATCACCGTGCCGTCCGGCGCCGGTATCGGCCGGTCTCATAGATCAGCCCGGCGGCGCCGATCGCCCCAGTGCACACCGACACCAGTAACAGCACTGGGTTGACATCGCCGGTGATGGCGTCGCCGAGAATGACAACCGCGGAGGTTCCCGGTAGAAGTCCGGCCAGAGTTGCCAGTAGGTATGGCCTGACCTGCACAGCCGAGGCGCCGGCGGCGTAATTCAGTACCGAAAAGGGCACCACGGGGATCAACCGCAGCGATAGCACCGCGGGCCAACCCCGTTTGGATAACCGGGCGTCCAGCGAATCGACTCGGGGGTGGCTCGCCAGCTTGCCAATCTGCCATCCGAAGGCCCTTACCAGCAGCAGTGCGATGAGTGCGCTGAGGGTGCTGGCGGTGACCGCGAGGGCGATACCGAGAACCGGCCCGAACAACAGGCCGGCGGCCAGGGTGAAGGCTGTCCGAGGGAAGGGCAGCACCGTGGCGATGACGTGGGCGGCCAGAAAGGCCAGCGGGAATCCCGGACCAACCGAGGTCGCCCAGTCCCGCATCTGTAGCGCGGTCGGCACAGGGACCAGCAGTACGACCGCGACCAGCGCGGCCGCGCTGATTGCGGCGAGCAGGATTCGGGTTCGGCTGAGCTGGCGGACGGTAATGATCAATGCCGAACGCACCCTGCGCAGCGCGCTCGGGCCAGGGGTGCTCACGCCTGATAAGGGTACGGCCCACACGGGGTCGCAATGCCAATCATTTAGCCTGGGACCAGGCGGCGCTGGCTGCCCCAAGACAACAGGAGCCGCCGGTGTCCGTGGAAGTCGAGGCCCGCGCCCGCTGGCGCGATGCGGTCGCCGGCGTGATCGCCAAGAGCGGTCGGGGTAATCCCGCGGACATTCCTGCTGAGCGTCTGCTGGATTCGCAGACCTACGAGGGTTTTCCGATCCACGCGCTCTACACCGCACTGGATGCGCTGCCGGAGCGTCCCCTCCCGGGTGAGTGGCCCTATGTACGGGGTGCAGATGGCCACCGCGACGTTCTGACGGGGTGGCGGGTGGCCGAACAATTTCCGGCCGCTGGTTTCTCGGGTTCGCCGACCCAGGGCAACACAGCCGTACTCGACGCGCTCGTCGAGGGCGTCAGCTCGCTGGTGGTCCGGGTCGGCGACGGCGGGGTGGCGCCCGCAGACCTCGGAACGTGGCTGACGGGTGTGTATCTGGAGCTGGCACCGATATTGCTCGACGCCGGTTCGGGGTTCCGTGCCGGCGCCGAGGCCATGCTGGCGCTCGTGGCCGCATCCGGCGGGAGTACGACGGTTTCGATCGACCTCGGCGCCGATCCGTTGACCGCGCCCATCAGTGGACGCGGCGCCCCGAGTGTGGACGATGTCATCGCGGTGGCGGCAGCGGTGGCTGGCAACCGCGGCGTGCGAACCATCACCATCGATGGGACGGCGTTTAATGATCGCGGGGCCTGCGCCGCTTGGGAGCTGGCCGGTGCGATCGCCGCGGCGACTGATTACCTACGGCTGCAGACCGCCGCCGGAATCGGTGTCAGCGACGCGATGCGCGGTATCAGCTTCCGGCTCGTCGCCGATGCGGATCAGTTCATGACCATCGCGAAATTCCGCGCGGCCCGGCAACTCTGGGCGCGGGTGGCCGACGTGCTGGGCCACCCTGACGACGGCGCGGCACGCCTGCATGCCGTCACCTCGCAGACGATGATGACTCGGCGCGAGCCCTGGGTGAACATGGTGCGCACCACAGTCGCTGCGTTCGGCGCCGGCGTCGGGGGCGCCGACACGGTGCAGGTGCTGCCGTTCGACGTGGCGATAACGGGCGGATATCCCGGCGTCACCGTCGACTTCGCGAGACGTATCGCACGCAATACCCAGTTACTGCTCCTTGAGGAGTCTCACATCGGCCGCGTCCTGGACCCGGCGGGTGGTTCGTGGTACGTCGAGAGACTCACCGAAACCCTTGCCGCCCAAGCATGGTCGCACTTTCAGGAGATCGAAACCCGCGGCGGTTTCCGGCAGGCTCGCGAACACATCATCGAGCAGATCGACAAGGTTCGGGCTCTGCGGGCCGACGATATTGCGCACCGGCGAACCGCCGTCACCGGCGTCAACGAGTTCCCCGACCTGGCCGAGCCAGCGCAATCGGCAGCGGATTCGTCGAGCCCGCGGTGGCGCAACGCGGCGGCGTTCGAGGAACTACGCGATCGTTCCGATGCGTACCACGGACGCACCGGCGAACGGCCCCGGGTGTTACTACTGCCCCTTGGTCCGCTGGCCGAGAACAACATCAGGACTTCGTTCGTGGTGAACCTGCTGGCATCCGGCGGCATCGAAGCGGTCAATCCCGGCACCGTCGAATCCGGCGGGGTCGCTGATGCGGTGCGCGACTGCGATGCCTCCGTCGTGGTGATCTGCGGCACCGACGCCCGGTACGGCACCGAGGTGGCGGGGATCGTCGCTGAGGCCCGTTGCGCCGGAGTCCGACGAATTTATCTAGCCGGGTCGGAGAAGGCGATCGACGGCACCCCCGCAGGATCGCGGCCTGATGACTACCTGAACGCCAAAATTGATGCGGTGACGGCACTTTCGATGTTGCTGGACGGCTTGGGCGTATGACGGAGATGATCACTCCCCGTGTCGTCGCCGACGGGGTCATACCCAGCTTCGCTGACGTCGCACTGACAGGCGAGCGTACGGCTGCGTCGCCGGAGAAGTCCGCGGCCGCTGAACTCATCGCTTCCGCTGCCGCGGCCCACGGCTACTCGGCGCAGCAGCTGGACTGGCACACCCCGGAAACCATCGTCGTCAAGCCACTCTTCACCGGTGCCGACCGGGACGAGGCGGTGGCCGCGGGCTATCCACTGGACAGCTTCCCCGGTGAGCCGCCCTTCATTCGCGGTCCGTACCCGACCATGTACGTCAATCAGCCCTGGACCATCCGGCAATATGCCGGCTTTTCCACCGCCGCTGATTCCAACGCTTTCTACCGGCGCAACCTCGCGGCCGGACAGAAGGGTCTGTCGGTGGCGTTCGACCTCGCCACCCACCGCGGTTACGACTCCGACCACCCGCGAGTGCAGGGCGACGTGGGCATGGCCGGGGTGGCGATTGACTCGATCCTGGATATGCGGGAATTGTTCGACGGTATCGACCTCGCGAGCGTCTCGGTGTCGATGACGATGAACGGTGCGGTGCTGCCGATCCTCGCCCTGTACGTGGTCGCTGCCGAGGAGCAGGGTGTGCCGCCGGAGAAGCTGGCGGGCACCATCCAGAACGACATCTTAAAAGAGTTCATGGTTCGCAACACCTACATCTATCCGCCAACGCCCTCGATGCGGATCATCTCCGACATCTTCGCCTACACCAGCGCGCGAATGCCCAAATTCAACTCGATCTCGATCTCCGGCTACCACATCCAAGAGGCCGGAGCCACCGCGGATCTTGAGCTGGCCTACACCCTCGCCGACGGCGTCGACTACATTCGGGCCGGTCTTGACGCCGGCCTGGATATCGACACGTTCGCGCCTCGGCTGTCGTTCTTCTGGGGCATCGGGATGAACTTCTTCATGGAGGTCGCAAAGCTCCGCGCCGGCCGATTGTTGTGGAGCGAGTTGGTCGCAGGCTTCGGCGCTAAGAGTGCGAAATCGTTGTCGCTGCGTACGCACTCGCAGACCTCGGGGTGGTCACTGACCGCCCAGGATCCGTTCAACAATGTCGCCCGCACCTGCATCGAGGCGATGGCTGCCACCCAGGGACATACGCAGTCGCTGCACACCAACGCCCTCGACGAAGCGCTGGCACTGCCCACCGATTTCTCGGCCCGAATCGCCCGGAATACGCAACTTTTTCTGCAGCAGGAGTCCGGTACCACCCGGCCGATTGACCCGTGGGCCGGCTCCTACTACCTGGAGTGGCTGACCCACGAGCTGGCGCAGCGTGCTCGGGTCCACATCGCCGAGGTTGCCGAACGCGGGGGAATGGCACAGGCCATCAGCGATGGAATACCCAAGCTGCGCATTGAGGAAGCCGCCGCGCGCACGCAGGCTCGCATCGACTCCGGCCAGCAACCGGTCATCGGCGTGAACAAGTACCAGGTCGACGAGGAGTCCAACATCGACGTGCTCAAGGTGGAGAACAGCCGCGTCCGCTCCGAACAACTCGCCAAGTTGGTGCGACTTCGGGCCGATCGCGACGACGCCGCAGTGCAGGCCGCGCTGGCCGATTTGACGCGCGCGGCCGGCGTGGGTGCCGGTGCGGCGGCATCGAGCGGGAATCCGCTGGCGAACAACCTGCTCGCGCTTGCCATTGCCGCCGCTCGGGTCAGTGCGACAGTCGGGGAGATATCCGACGCCCTGGAAAAAGTTTACGGCCGCCATCAGGCGGAGATCCGCACTATTTCGGGCGTCTACCGTGACGAAGTGGGCCGCGGGCAATCCAGCGCAGGAGGCAGCATCACCGGACTGACGGAGGCCACCCGACTGGTGGCGAAATTCGCCGAAGCCGACGGACGGCGACCGCGCATATTGGTCGCGAAGATGGGGCAGGACGGTCATGATCGCGGGCAGAAGGTGATTGCCACGGCGTTCGCCGACATCGGTTTCGACGTCGACGTCGGCTCGTTGTTTTCCACTCCTGACGAGGTCGCCCGGCAAGCGGCCGACAACGACGTGCATGTCGTCGGAGTGTCATCGCTGGCCGCGGGTCATCTGCTGCTGGTGCCGGCCCTGCGCGATGCACTGGCAGCTACCGGACGTCCGGACATCATGATCGTGGTGGGTGGCGTGATTCCACCGGGAGACTTCGATGAGTTGTATGCCGCCGGAGCCACCGCGATCTACCCGCCCGGCACGGTGATCGCCGAAGCCGCGGTGAGCTTGATGCACAAGCTCGCTGAGCGACTCGGTTACGAACTGGGCTGATGACGCCCGACAGCGACGCCGGCATGCTTGCCGAAGCGATTCGCGGAGGTGACCGCGCCGCGCTGGCGCGTGCGATCACGCTCGTCGAGTCGACTCGAACCGATCATCGAGGACAGTCCCAGGAGCTACTGCTGGCATTGATGCCCGATGCCGGCCGTGCCATGCACGTCGGCATCACCGGCGTACCCGGAGTGGGAAAGTCGACCACCATCGAGGCGCTCGGTATGTACCTCATCGGGCTTGGTCACCGGGTGGCGGTATTGGCGGTCGACCCGTCGTCGACGCGCACCGGCGGCTCGATTCTGGGCGACAAGACCCGAATGGCGCGACTGGCGGTACACCCGGACGCCTACATTCGGCCCTCGCCGACCTCGGGCACACTCGGCGGCGTTGCCAAGGCCACCCGGGAAACCATTGTGTTGCTCGAGGCCGCCGGCTTCGACGTGATTCTGGTGGAGACCGTCGGGGTGGGGCAGTCCGAGGTCGCCGTCTCCAACATGGTCGACACCTTCGTCTTCCTGACCCTGGCCCGAACCGGCGACCAACTTCAGGGCATCAAGAAAGGCGTGCTGGAACTCGCTGATGTCGTCGTCGTCAACAAAGCCGACGGTCGGCACGCGATCGAGGCCAAGGCCGCGGCGCGCGAACTGGCCGCCGCGATCCGGTTGATCTATCCCCGCGAGACCATGTGGCGGCCGCCGGTTTTGACGTTGAGTGCACTCGAAGGCGATGGTCTACCGGAGTTATGGGACACGGTGCTCAAGCATCGCGATGTTCTCACCGCGGCAGGAGCGTTCGACGCCCGACGCCGCGCCCAGCAGGTGGACTGGACATGGTCGATGGTGCGCGACACGGTGCTGGACCGGGTGCTGACCCACCCCGCCGTTCGGCGGATGCGAGCCGAGATTGAGAGACAGGTTCTCGACGGCGAGCTGACACCGGCCCTTGCCGCGCAACAAATTCTGGACGCCGCCGACGGGTGACGTTCACGGATCGGCAACGATTTTCCGGAAATGAGTGTTTCAGGTTGTAAATTCGCGGTGGTGAGCAACGCGAAATCCAGCGGCCGAGGAGGGCCCCCGCCAGCCGAGGCAGCGGCCTTACCGGTCAATGGTGCTGCGGACCCTGCTTTCGCCTGTGCGGTAAGGGGTTTCGCGAGCCTCTTCCCCCATCCGCGATTCGGTGGTGGAGCGTTGGCGGTGTACCTCGACGGACAGCCGGTAGTGGACGTCTGGACGGGGTGGGCCGATCGGCGGGGCCGGTTGCCCTGGTCGGCCGATACTGCGCCGATGGTGTTCTCCGCGACCAAGGGCGTGACGTCCACGGTCATCCACCGGCTGGCCGACCGGGGCCTGATCGACTATGAAGCTCCGGTGGCCGAGTACTGGCCGGAATTCGGCGCCAACGGCAAGGTGGAGATCACGGTGCGGGACGTGATGCGACACCGAGCGGGTTTGTCCCATCTGCGCGGGGTGCGCAAGCACGAACTACTCGATCACCGGCGGATGGAGGACCGGATCGCCGCGGCACCGGTGGACAGCCACTTCGGCCGGTCCGCCTACCATGCCCTGACCTACGGTTGGCTGATGTCCGGCCTGGCCAGGGCGGTGACCGGCATGAGCATGCGAGAACTGATCCGCGCCGAGGTAGCCGGACCTCTCGACACCGACGGCATTCACCTCGGCCGCCCGCCCGCCGCCGCCCCCACCCGCGTTGCGCGAATCATCGGCCCCCAGCACAAAATCGGAAACCCGCTGTTCAATGCCATAGCCCCCAGGATCGCCGCGCTGGATGCATCGGCTGCGTTCGGCGCGATGTATTTCCCGGGAATGAGGTCGGTGGTGCAGGGCGACACTCCACTGCTCGACAGCGAGATTCCCTCGGCCAACGGGGTCGCCACCGCGCGTGCCCTGGCGAGAATGTACGGGGCGATCGCCAACGGCGGTGAGATCGGTCGCCGGCGCTATCTGTCTGCTCGGCGGGTGGCCGCGCTGACCGGACGCCGCTCGCTCCGCCCGGATCGCAACCTGATCATGCCGATGGCGTTTCACCTCGGCTATCACGGCCTGCCGCTGCCCGCCGTGTTGCCCGGCTTCGGCCACGTCGGGCTCGGCGGATGCTTCGGCTGGGCGATACCCGAGTCAGGTCTGGCGTTTGCCTTCGTCCACAACAGGCTGCTGACGCCATTGGTGCTCAGCGACCAGGCCGGATTCGTTCCCATGGGCGCGCTGGTGCGCCTCGGCGCCACAGTGGCCCGTCGGAAGGGTTTCGCGCCGATCGCCGAGTTCGGGTCGGCCTATGACCCGTCGTCGCCCGCCACCGCCGCAGGCTAGGCAGGCCGATCCGCGGGGCTACAGCTAACACCAGGCGGGGCTTGGCCGGCACAGCAGATCCTCATTGACGCGGGGCTGATCGGTATTTCCCAGGGCCTGTCTACCTTTTCTAGAGGGATATTTACTGATCAATATTGCGTAACTCGCGGACGCGGTTGATTGGTTTTGCGCATTTCGCGTAAGTTCCCCGCCGCCTTTTTATGGAGATTAGGGATGTGCGTCATCGCGGTTAAGTATTTCGGCGCACTGCATTTCCGCAGCAAGGACTCTCAGGTCATTCTCAGGTTAGTTGCGGAGGAAATCGGGCGGTGGCTGAAATCCCTGCTAGAAACGTTAGAGGACCCCAAGAGGGGGTAGCCCCAACTCTCAGAAATTGTCCGCGATCCGGGTTCGGCCCGGGGCTTGCCAGGCTGCACTCGCGAATCTGGAGCAACGGTCGGTATGAAATTTGCTAGACCAATTATCCGCAAGATATGATAAAGGTCACAATGTGTTTGCTGGCGCGGATATTGAGCGATAAATACATCAATCAGAGCCCATAGCTCCAGCAATCGCTAGGCAACGGCTGAGATCGCCAGTCACCGCTGCCGACCGGTGATCTCATGCACTGCTTTGAGCTGCTATAAGGCTGCCCAAACACCCCAAAGTGATGCTGGCTGTCGAGAGAGAGTGCGGGGCAGCTAGCTAACACTGAAGCGCGCGAGCCCCGATGACTCAGATAGACCGCTAACTGCCCGGAACGCGTTTTCTGTGCCGAAAGCGGAATATCGCAATTTCGCGACGTTTGGGTTATTCTTAGCCAAGCACTGGCAACCTTGAGTTGATACCGAACGCAACGGCGCGCTCCGCATCGGAGAACCCAAGGCAGCCCCGAAGTGAAACATCGTGGCCTGTACCGGCGAAGAACGGGTACTGACGAAGAACGAGGTGTGACCGAAGTGCGCGATTCCTCCGCTACTCCGATCGCCGTGGTCGGCATGGCCTGCCGACTACCGGGCGGTATCGATTCGACCCACAAGCTGTGGGAAGCACTGCTGCGCGGCGACGACATGGTCACCGAGGTGCCCGGCGACCGCTGGGACGCCGACGAACTCTACGACCGCGAGTCCGGCGTTCCTGGCCGTTCGGTGTCGAAGTGGGGCGCCTTCCTCGACGACGTCACGGGCTTCGACCCCGACTTCTTCGGTATCAACGAACGCGAGGCCATCGCCATGGATCCGCAGCACCGTGTGCTGCTGGAGACCTGCTGGGAGGCCGTTGAACAGGCCGGCCGCACACCGGCGTCGATGTCCGGCACGTCAACCGGTGTCTTCATCGGCATGTCCCACGATGACTACGCCATGGTCACCAGCGACGCTGGCGCCTTCGACCAGGCCTACGCGTTCACCGGCAACCCCTTCAGCATGGCCTCGGGCCGCATCGCACACGCGCTGGGACTGCATGGTCCGGCCCTGACCATTGACACCGCCTGCTCGTCGAGCATGGTCGCGGTGCATCAGGCCTGCCGAAGCCTGCACGACGGCGAAACCGACATGGCCCTCGCCGGTGGCGTGATGCTGATGCTCGATTCGCGCCTGTACGCCTCGGCGTCCGGCCAGGGCATGTTGTCGCCGACCGGGCGCTGCCATTCCTTCGACGTGGAAGCCGACGGCTTCGTCCGCGCCGAAGGCTGTGGTGTCGTCATGCTCAAGCGACTCGATGATGCCCAGCGCGACGGCGATCGGGTGCTCGCGGTGATCCGCGCTACCGCTTCCAACCAAGACGGCCGCACTGAAAACATCCTGACTCCGTCCGGCGACGCTCAGGTCGCGGTGTTCCGTTCGGCCCTGGCTGCGGCCGGCGTCGACGCGGCCACCGTCGGCATGGTCGAGGCACACGGCACCGGAACGCCGGTCGGCGACACCATCGAGTTCACCAGCATGTCCACGGTGTACGGCACCGGCGGCCGGTGCGCGCTGACGAGCGTCAAGAGCAATTTCGGGCACGCCGAGTCCGCGGCCGGCGTGCTGGGCCTGATGAAGGCCGTGCTTGCGGTTCACCACGGGATCGTGCCGAAAAACCTGCACTTCAACCAGCTTCCCGAGCATCTGGCTGCGATCGAAACCGGTTTGTTCGTCCCGCAGGAGGCCGCTGACTGGCCGGTCGACGACACCCTCACCCCGCGGCGCGCGGCCGTCTCCTCCTACGGCATGTCGGGCACCAATGTGCACGCGGTGCTGGAACAGGCGCCTGCGGCGCCGGAACAGGCGCCTGCGGCGCTCTACGCCGATGCCGGCCCGGCCGACGCGCCCGCCGCGAAACTGGTTTTCCCGATCACGTCGTCGTCAGTCGAAGGACTTCGTCACACGTCGGCGAGCATGGCCGACTGGGTCGAGGCTGCCGGCGC
>Ga0315287_10005610_pt1 | contig 12386 bp, 9 predicted proteins | sample YL17G11_0_MG_FD_205037 | JGI IMG/M metagenome (GOLD analysis project Ga0315287, IMG submission 205037) | Sediment microbial communities from Yellowstone Lake, YNP, Wyoming, USA - YL17G11_0 | ecosystem: Environmental > Aquatic > Freshwater > Lake > Sediment | place: USA: Wyoming | collected...
GAGCAGGCAGCCGAGGGTGCGACTCAGGCTCCGACCGAGGCCGCCTTCGTGCTCGCGAACCGCACAATAATCGGTGCCTACGCCGCTCGGCGTCTCGTGCTCAGGAGCCCCGACCCTACCCCGCATAGGCCCATGAGGCTCCCAAAGCACGTGCGCTACCACTGCGCTACACCCCGGCCGATGTCGTGCTCACGAGACGCATGTGCTTCGGAGCGACGACCTGAAGCCTAGCCTACAGCGCTCGAACCGCACGATGCTTGCTCGCCTCTCAGCCATCCCCCTCCACGGGCGATGCGCACGTTGGTCGGAGGTGGTGCGATTGCGCCGATGCTCGGACAGCTTCCCGGGCGGTCCAACTTCCACTTCCGGAGGTCCTCATGACACTCGGTCCGCTCGAGTACATCGCCATCGGTTTCGAGGGCAACCGCTTCAACGGCGAGATCGCCAGGGAGATCGAGAAGGTCATCGAGAAGCGGATCATCCGCGTCGTCGACGCGGTCTTCATCACCAAGGACATCGACGGCGAGGCGACGATCGTCGAGATCGACGACAAGGACGATCCCAAGTTCGCTGGCTTCGCCCCACTCCTCGCTGATCGCATGGGCCTCCTGACCCCGGAGGACGTGGCGACCATCGCCGAAGGCCTTCGTCCGAACACCTCGACCCTCGTCATGCTCTTCGAGCACCGCTGGGCGGAGCACGTCAAGGACGCGATCGGTGCCGCCGGCGGCTTCCTCGTCGGACGCCAGACCATCGCTCCCGAGATCCTCGAACTCGTCAATGCGGAGATCGATGCCGCGGCCGCGACAGCCTGATCCGGACGCCGTACTCAACGTGGTCGAGACAGACAGGAGAATGCGAACATGATGATGCGACGACGACGCGGCGTCGGCCTCCTTGGGGTGGCGGCGGTCGCCGGAACGGCCGCCTACGCCGGCAGGAAGTCGGCCCAGGGCGCGGCGCGCGAGCAGCAGGAGCAGGAGCAGATCGCCGAGCTCCAGGCCAACCAGGCCGCCCTCGCCCAGCAGCAGGCGGCGCTTGCCGCGGCACCCGTGGCTGCTCCCGCGGCACCCGTTCCGGCCCCCGTTCCGGCCGCCGACGGGATCGACAAGGAGCTCGAGCAGCTGAAACAGTACGGCGACCTCCACGCTGCCGGTGTGCTCACCGACGAGGAGTTTGCTGCCGCCAAGGCGAAGCTCCTCGGCCTCGGCTGACCGATCCGGGGCACCTACCCCGGCGCCGCCGGCCGCGCGACCGGCTCGGCGCAACCACCACCGAGGGAGACACGCACGTGAAGAACCCGCCCGTCCTCATCTCGGTCATCGGCTTCTTCGGCGCCCTGGCCGGCTTCGGCTACATCTTCTTCGGGCTCCGGGCCCTCGGCTTTGACTGGTTCGGGGCCCTCGGCGACCTCCCGGCTGTCGAGAACGTCGGCATCTGGGGCTGGCTCGCGCTCGGCACCGGGATCCTCTGGCTCCTGATCGCGTTCGGCCTCTGGGCGCTCCAGCCGTGGGCCTGGCTGACCGCGATGATCATCGCCGGCATCAGCCTCTTCGAGGCGGTCCTCGCCTTCTTCCAGTTCCCGGGGACCGGCTATGCGTTCGCCATGGCGGTCATGCCGGTGATCATCCTGCTGTACCTGAACTCGACCGCGGTCAAGGTGGCCTTCGGGATCAAGGACCCGCCGCCGCCGGCCGCCTGACCGCTCCGCGACAAGCCGCACGGCATTCGGGGGCGCACGCCGCCGCGTGCCCCCGAATGCCTGACTGCCCATCCTTGAGTCTCTGCCCCCGCCGGGGATCACGGGCGACCACAAGCACGGCTCCGTACCACACTCCGCCCTGGCTCGGGCCGTCGCACGGTCGGGGTATCCGCCTCAGGGGAGACCGCCCGGACCTGCCGATCCCGGCTCCGCGCTCGTCGCGGCCTCGCCGTCCGACGGCCAGCGGCGCTGGAAGTCGCTGACCGCCGAGCCGATCGACAGGTAGACGCGGTCCTCGCCGAGGTCGGTCATCAGGCCCGTCTTGCGCAGGCGGTCGCGGACGGTCCCCTTGACCTGGGCCACCAGGACCTCGATCGAGCGCGAGCGGAGGTCCCCGACCAGCTCGAACAGCATGTCGGTCGTCGTCACGTCGAGATCGGCCGTGGCCGCGAGATCGATGAGCACCCCGCGCGGTTCCACCTTCTGGCCGGCGAGGATCTCGAGGATCTCGGCTTTCGCCACGTTGGCGTTGAAGAAGTAGAGCGGCGCGTCGAGCCGGACGATGACGAGCCGTGGGATCGGCTCCGCGTCCGGGTGGCGCGCGAGGTCGGCGAAGGTCGCCCGGGAGCCGGGCATGCGGCCGAGCGATGCCGCATAGGGCCGGCTCGCCCGGTAGAGGAGGAACAGCACGGACAGCAGCACGGCGATCATCATCCCGGCGAGCACGCTCGTCAGGAGCACGCCGACCATCGCCGTCATCGCGATGACGAAGTCGGTGCGTCGCCACCTCCAGTAGCGGCGCATCTCGCCGAGGTCGATCAGGCCCAGGGTCGCCGCGATCACGATCGCGCCGAGGACCGCGTTGGGCAGGTTCTTGAACAGGGGCGCCAGCAGCACCGCCGTGGCGAGGATCAGGGTCGACGTGATGAGCGACGAGAGCTGGGACTTCGCGCCCGCGGTTTCCGCGGTCGCCGTCTGGGAGACGCTGGCGTCGCTCGCGAAGCCGCCGAACAGACCGGCTGAAAGGTTCGCGGTTCCAAGGGCGATCATCTCCTGGTCGGGGTCGATCTCGTAGTGGTGCTGGGATGCGTAGGCACGACCAGAACCGACGGACTCACCCACGGCGAGGAACACGATCCCTGCCGCGCCGAGGACGAGGTAGGGGATCGATGCCAGCGGGACCGACGGGATCGACGGGAGCGGCACGCCCGTCGCGACCTCGCCCACCACGCTCACCCCGTGGGCCTCGAGGTCGAGCGCCACCACGGCGACGATTCCCAGCACCAGCGCGATCAGCGGGCCCGGGATCCGACGCGAGAGACGCCGCAGGACGAGGATGAGGATCAGGGCGGAGAGGCCCACGGCCAGCGTGTACGGGTTTGTCATGGGGAGCTCGGAGACGAGCTGCCCGAGCTGCTCGGGCAGCGAGCCGCTGAGGCTCGGCACGCCCAGCATCTTGGGCAGCTGACCTACGATGATCGTGATCGCCACCCCGATGATGAACCCAGTCACCACGGACTTCGTGAGGAAGTCGGAGATGAAGCCGAGCCGGGCGACGCCGGCCGCGACGAGCATGACCCCGACCGTGAGGGCGAGGGCAGCGGTGTAGGCCACGTAGGCTGCCGGGTCGCCCCCGGCGAGGCCGGCGACGACCGACGCCGACATGATCGCCATCGTCGAGCTGACGGTCACCTTGAGATGGCGGCTCGTGCCGAACACGGCGTACGCCGCCAGGGCTGCGAACGCGGTCACCAGGCCCAGCTCGGGCGGCACGCCCGCCAGACCCGCGTAGGCGAGGGCGACCGGAACCATGACGCCCCACGACGTGACGCCGGCCGTCAGGTCCGGACGGAGCCAGGCCTTGGGGTAGGCGGGCAGCCACCGGCTGATCGGGACGTACCGGGCGACGAGGCCCGGGACCACCTCGGACAGCGTCGGCGCGCGATGCGGCTCGCTCTGCGACAAGGGCGACCCTCCCCGGGGTCAAGGAGTGGCGGTCGGGTCAGACGTCGAGCAGCGCGTCCGCCCACCACGCCGGCGGGGCCGGCATCGGCTCGGGTGCGGGGTTCGACTTCGAGGGGCCGTGGACGGGCGGCGCGGCATCGTTCACGGTCGCCTGGCGGGCGATGACCGACTCCTCCGTCACGTTGAACACGGTGAGATCCTGAGTGATCGTGACCGGCCCCCGGTAATTGGCGCCGACCTCGTCGAAGACGACATCCACCCCAGGGGTCAGGTCGAGGTGCCAGATCGCCCCCATGCGTGGCTGCGTGAGGTCGAGGATCCTGCCCATCTGCTCGGGGATCGTGTGGGCGAACCTCGTGAGGTGCACGGCCGTCTCGAGCGGGAGCCCGGTGGCCCGCGCGAACACCGCCGGCGACTGGAAGCACTCGTGGATCAGGAGGTCGGCGCCCGCTGCGGCCTCCACCACGTGGCGGCAGGGACGGGTGTCGCCCGAGAAGACGACCTTCCGGCCGGCGTACGTGATGGCGTAGCCCACCGCGCCGCTCAGCCCGTGGATCGCCGGGAAGCTGGAGATCGTGACGCCGTTGCGGTCGTAGATGGTGTCCGGGCGGTCGTAGGGGATCTCGTGGGCGATCGCCTCGAAGCCGCTCGTCGGCCGCACGCCCCGGAGCGAGGCGGAGTCCCAGGCCAGCGCCTTGCCCATGTGCTCGCAGAAGGCCGCGAGGCCGAGCGCCGGATCCTCGCTGCCACCGCCCCAGATCTCGACGGGATCGACCCGGCCGGCCTTCGCCAGGCTGCCCAGGAGCCCGGGGATGTCACCGATGTGGTCGGCATGCAGGTGCGACAGGAAGACCTTTGTCGTCGCCTCGACCGGGAGTCCGAGGGCGTCGAAGTTCGCGAGGGCGCCAGAGCCGAGATCGAAGAAGAAGAAGTCCTTCTCCGGGTTCCCGACCTCGACGAGCAGCGACCCCGAGGCCTGGCTCCGGCGGATCCACGGATCCCCGCTGCCGAGGATCGTCACCCGGATCTCGCCGCCGGCTAGGGGCTCCGTTCCCGGCACGAACGTCGGTGCGTAGGTGCGGGCTGGCGTGCCGACCACCGGCGTCGTTGACAGCGGCGTGACGCTTCCGCCGCGCGGGAGCCCGGCCAGCTCATCGAACTTCGTTGTCATCCCTGACTCTCCTCGTCGAACGGTCGCGACCGAACGGCCCAGCGATGCTGTGCGCGCCAGCACGCCAAGTGAACCGCCGCCGCCGGGGCACCGCATCGCACGCGGCGGGCGATGCGCAGTCCCGGACGAAGGTCCTCAATGGCCCCGTTGCCGCAACCGGCCTTCGGCACCGCGACCGTGAGGTGCATGACCATGATGTCCGCGGAAGAGGCGTTCCGCCGCCTGGCGATCGGCGACCGCGCACTTCTCGCGGAGGTTGCCGACCCCGACGGGGGGCCTGGCGTGTTCCGGCTCGACGAGCGAACCGAGTCGCTCATTCGCGTCGCGGCTCTCGTGCCCATCGACGCCCCGCAGTCGTCGTACCACACGGCCGTTGAAGCGGCGATTCGAGCGGGAGCCACGCTCGAGGACCTTCTGGCGGCACTCGTCGCGGTCGCCGGGTCCGTCGGCTCGCCGCGGGTCGTTTCGGCGGCGCCGCGGATCGCGCTCGCGGCCGGCTACGACGTGGATGCCGCCATGGAGCAGGCCGCGTCCTGGGACGGATAGGTCCTCGGCCGGGGCCTGCGTGGAGCCGGCGTCGAGGGCATCCGGGGCAACTCCTCCGGCGCGTGATGGTGTAGGTTCTGCGCGACGACAACCCCCACGCGAGGTACTGCCCTGACGACGGCACCTGGCAAGGAGCGTCGTCCCGCGCGGGAAGTCCACGACGGCGGCCGATCGGTCGGCTCCTTTCGGCCTTCGTTTCCCCTCGTGGGAGCGAAGCTCAGCCTGCCGATCCCCGGCCCGGGGACGGTCGCCCGGCCACGGCTGACCGGACTGCTCATGACCGACCCGCCGCCCCCCGTCGTGTCGGTCGTCGCTCCAGCGGGATACGGCAAGACCATCCTGCTTGCCGACTGGGCGGCGCGGGCACGGCGGAGTGTCGCGTGGTTGACGCTGGACGAGTTCGACAACGCACCGAGCGTGTTCCTCACCTACGTGGCGGCAGCGATCGACCGCGTGGAGCCTGTCGATCCCTCCATCAGCCCTGCGCTCACGGCGCCGGGGACGCGGATCCTCGCGGCCGCCGTCCCGCGTCTCGCGTCGGAGCTGCACCGGTGGCGCCATCCGGGCGTCCTGGTCCTCGACGACATCCATCGCCTGGTGGACCGGACCTGCCTTGATGCGCTTGCAGCGCTGATGGAGCACGTGCCCGCCGGGTTCCAGGTCGTCCTCGCCTCGCGGGCCGCACCGGACCTTCCCCTCGGGCGATTCCGGGCGAAGCGGATGCTGCTCGAGATCGGGCGGGATCAGCTGGCGTTCAACACGGACGAGACACTGGCGCTCGCCGCGGGCGCCGGTCAGCAGATGAGCCGGGAGCAGGCCGTGGTGCTTGCGAACCGGACCGAGGGATGGGCGGCGGCGATCTACCTGTGGGCCCTGGGACGTGACCGCCCGCGGGCAGGCTCTGCCGCAACGGACGAGGTGTCCGGGCGTGATGGATACATCGCCGAGTACCTGCGTTCCGAGCTGGACCCCGCCCTCGATGACGGCGACGTCACCGTGCTCACGCGGACGTCGGTCCTCGACATCGTCGAGCCGAGGCTCGCGGAGCACGTGTCGGGGCAGCCCGACGCCACCCAGCGGCTGCAGAGGCTCGCCCGCGCCAACCTCCTCATCGGCGAGGTTGCCGGCGAGCAGGCGTCGTTCCGCTATCACCACCTGCTAAGAGACTACCTGGCGGCGGAGCTGGAACGTCGTGAGCCCGTGGCCGAGTCGGACCTCCACCGCCGGGCGGCGACCTGGTACGCCGAGGACGGCCAGTCGGCGCTTGCGATCGAGCACGCGATCGCCGGCGGCGACACCGAGCTGGCCGCGCGAATGGTCGAGGCGACGACGCTGGAGACCTACCTGCTCGGGCAGGGCGACCGCCTCGGCCGCTGGTTCGCGACGTTCGGCGAGGCGGTCTTCGCGCAGCGGCCGACGCTCGCCTTCGGCGCGGCGCTCGTCCATTCGCTCAACGGCGACGCCGAGGCAGCCGAGCGACTGGCGGACGTGGTGGAGCGGTCGACGTTCGACGGGGTGCCCGCCAACGGGGCCGCGTCGTTCGAGTCGGCTCGCGCGATCCTGCGGGCCGCCATGGTCCGCCACGGTCCGGACGACGCGTTCGCGAACGCCTCGGCTGCCGTCGCCGCAGAGGCGCCCGGCAGCCCCTGGAGGACCGTGGCCCTCGAGGCGCTCGCGCAGGCACACTTGATGCGCGGCGATGTCGCCGCAACGGACGCCGTGCTCGCCGAGGCGGTCGCCGCAGCGCCGCCGGGTGGCGCCCACGCGTTCTACGCGCTGGGATTGTCGGCCTCGGTCGCGATGGGGCGCGGTGACTGGGCTGCCGCGGAGCGAAGTGCGCGCGAGGGCCACGCTCGCCTCGACAGGATGTCGTCCGAGGGCGTGTCGGCGATGCTCGTGCACGCCGTCCGGGCACGCGTGGCCTTCCACCACGGTGACCTTGCACGCGGCCGCGATGAGCTGGTCCACGCACAGCTGCTGCGACCGCTGGTCTCGCACGCGCTCCCCTCGACCGTCGTCCTGGGGCTGCTCGAGGTGGCACGCGCCTATCTCGCGATCGCCGATCCCGCGGGCGCCGGCGCCGCCGTCTCGGAGGCGGAGCGGATCCTGCGACGCAGGCCGGACCTGGGCGTGCTCCCGGCCCAGATCGCCGACGTGCGCAGGCGCGTCCACGAGTCGGCCCACGCCCTGGTCGGATCGTCCACGCTCACGCCTGCCGAGCTGCGGCTGCTCCCCATGCTCTCGACACACCTCATGTTCCAGGACATCGCCGACCGCCTGGGTGTGTCGAGGCACACGGTGAAGACCCAGGTCGTTTCGATCTACGGGAAGCTCGGCGCGTCCAACCGCGGTGACGCGGTCGACCGGGCGATCGAGCTCGGACTTCTCGAGCCGTTTCCCGGGCTGCGGCTCACGGCACGTCAGCAGGACAGCTGATCGCCGCATCGCCCTTTGGGTGCGATGCGGGTCCGGTCCGCGGTGGCGTTTGATACCGTGCGGGCGACACCCGTGATCGGCTGACCTGCCTGCCCGGAGCGCGTCGCGAGGATGGAGTGCATGACGGAGCCTGCCACTCCGCCCGGCATGCCCGGGCGCATCGCAGCCAGGATCCCGGCGATCCGGCTTTTCCGGACGTACGACCGTGCCTGGATCCGGCCCGATTCCCTGGCTGCGGTCACCGTCTGGGCGCTCCTCGTTCCGCAGGCGCTCGCCTATGCGCAGCTGGCGCAGGTCGACCCCGTCGTGGGCCTCTACGCGTCCATGGGCGCGGCCATCGGCTACATCCTGCTCGGCGGCGTCCGCAGCATGAACGTAGGCCCGGAGGCAACCGTCGCCCTGCTCACCGCGTCGGTCGTGGCGCCGCTGGCCGCCGGCGACCCGGCACGCTTCGTCGCACTCACGGGCGGCCTCGCGCTCATGACGGGCCTCTGGATGCTGCTTGCCGGCGTGATCGGCCTCGGGTTCGTGACCCGCTTCCTGTCACGCCCGTTGCTGCTCGGCTATGTCGCGGGCTCGGCGATCGTGATGATCGTGAGCCAGCTCGACAGCCTCATCGGTATCTCGCTCGAGGCACAGGACGACACGCTGGCCGAGCTGTCCGAGACGGTCCGGCGCCTCGGCGAGACGGACCTCACGACGCTGCTCGTTGGTCTCGGCGTGATCGGCGTCGTGCTGCTGGTGCGCAGGATCGACCGGCGGCTGCCGGCCTACCTCGTCGCCGTCCTCGCGGCGATCGCGGTGAGCGCCCTCGCTGATCTCGCGGCGAAGGGTGTCGCGGTCGTCGGGACGATCCAGCCGGGCCTGCCCGCGCTGGGGCTCCCCGCGGTTGGGCTGGCCGACCTCGCCTCGCTCGCGGGACCTGCCATCGGCATCGCCCTGCTGGTCTACGCGGACAGCGGCGTGACCGGCCAGGTGCTCGGCAGGCGCGGCGGGTACGCGGTCGACGGCAACCAGGAGTTCCTGGGGCTCGGTGCCGCCAACATCGGGTCAGCGCTGACCGGCGGGTTCCCCGTCAACGGCAGCCAGTCCCGGAGCTTCACGGCCGCGGATGTCGGGGCCAAGTCGCAGGCGATGAACCTCGGCGTGCTCGTCCTGGTGATCCTGACCCTGCTGTTCCTTACGCCCCTGTTCGCGCCCCTGCCGAAGTCCGCGCTGGCCGGGGTCATCATCGTCGTCGCCTTCGGGCTGCTCGATCCCCTCGCCTTCCGCGACCTTGCCCGGGTGGACCGCCGTGAGCTGGGCCTCGCCCTCATCACCGCCGCCATCGTCGTGGCCGTCGGGATGATCGCAGGCGTCCTGGTGACGGTCGTGCTGTCCCTCTTCCTTGCGGCGATCCGCGCTGCCCAGCCACGCCGGACCTTCCTCGTCCGGGTACCGGGAACCGACAGCTTCCGCGGCGTGGACTCCGTGGCGGATGGCGCCGCCGTGCCCGGCCTGGTGGTCTACCGGTTCGACGGGCCGCTCTTCTTCGCCAACGCCCAGCTCCTCGCCGATGACATCGTCGCGGCCGTTGCCGAGGGAGCGGCGCCGGATCCGGTCCGCTGGGTCGTGATCGACGCCGAGTCGATCGGCGACGTCGACTCCACCGGGGCCGGCATGCTGGCCGACCTGGCGGACGCGTTCCGAGAGCGCGGGATCACGCTGTCGCTGGCGCGGGTGAAGTCCGCCGTCGCCGCGTACCTCGATCGCGCCGGCGTGCTGGGGAAGGTCGGTGCCGAGCACGTGTACCTCGAGGTGGACGATGCGGTGGCCGCGTACGAGGCGAGCCGCATCGAGGTCGCGAAGCCCGGGGCCGTGTGATGGACGTCCGCCGGTACGTGCCGATCGTTGCGTGGCTGCCCGCCTACGACCGCTCGTGGCTCACGTTCGACGCGATCGCCGGCCTCACGCTGTGGGGCCTCGTGGTTCCCGAGGCGATGGCCTACGCGGGCATCGCGGGCCTGCCGCCCCAGGCGGGCCTGTACACGCTGGTCGCCTCGCTCCTGGTCTATGCGCTGCTCGGCACGTCGCGCCACCTCAGCGTCGGCGGCACCTCGGCAACCGCCGCGCTCCTCGCGTCGTCCGTCGCGGCGGCCGTGGTCGCCTCCGCTTCCGCGACCGCATCCGATCCGCAGACCTACGCGACCTACGCCGCGGCCTTCGTGCTGGTGACGGGCCTGGTGTTCCTCGTCGCCGGCATCGCACGCCTTGGCTTCATCACGCAGTTCCTCTCCAAGCCGGTCATGGACGGCTTCGTCGTCGGCCTCGCGATCTTCGTCGCTGTCGGACAGCTCAACAAGCTGTTCGGCGTGGCGAAGCCGGAGGGGAACACCGTGGAGAAGCTCATCGGGATCATCAGGGAGCTGCCGCAGGCCGACTTGAGGACGTTCGTCGTCGGGGCGGCCGCCCTCGCGGCGCTCTTCCTCCTGCCCCGGCTGAGCCGGAGGATCCCGTCCGGACTGGTGGTGCTCTTCGGGGCCATCGCCCTGAGCTCGGCGCTCGACCTTGGCGGGAAGGGCGTGGCCGTCGTCGGCGCGCTGCCCCAGGGGCTCCCGACCCCCGCCCTGCCGGTGGTGCCGCTAGCCGACTACCTCGGGATGGTGCTGCCGGCGATCGGCGTCCTCCTGGTGGCGTTCAGCGAGTCGCTCGCCGTCGCCCACGAGTTCGCGGAGAAGCACGGCTACGAGATCGACGCCGACCAGGAGCTCAACGCGCACGCCTTCGTCAACATCGGGAGCGGCCTGCTCGGCGGGATGCTCGCCGCGGGCGGCATGTCAGGGTCCGCCGTCAAGGAGGGCGCCGGGGCGCGCACGCAGGTCGCCAACATCGTGGCCTGGGCCGCGACCATCGTGACCCTGCTGTTCCTCACCCCGCTGTTCACGAGCCTGCCGGAGGCCGTGCTGGCCGCCCTGATCATTCACGCGATCTGGCACATTCTCGCGTCGCGGAGGCTGTGGACCCTGCGCAAGGAGGCGCCGACCGAGGTGTGGTTCGGTGTCCTGGCGCTCGCCGGCGTGCTCTTCATCGACGTCCTGCAGGGCATGATGATCGGCCTGCTGGCCTCGCTGGCCTTCGTCGTCTACCGCTCGAGCCAGCCGCACCTCTCGTCGCTCGGGCGGGTCCCCGGCGTCACGGGAGCATACTCGGACCTGGCGCGACATCCGGAGAACGCTCCCGTGCCGGGGGTGCTCATCGTGCGGCTCGACGCGCCGATGTACTACGCCAACGCCCTCACGGCACGCGATCGCCTGAAGGCCATGGTCCGCGACACTTCGCCACCACCGAGGGCGGTCATCTTCGACGCCGAGGGGCAGGACGATCTGGACGTCACGAGCGCCACGGTGCTGGAGGGGCTGGTCGCGGAGCTTCGCGGCACTGGCGTCGCCGTCTACTTCGCCAACGTGCACGCCCCGGTGCTCGAGCGCGCGCGAGAGACCGGGCTACTCGAGGCCGCGGGCGGGGATCGCGTCTTCCCGACGGTGGACCTGGCCGTACGGGCGCTCGAGCAGCGCGCGGGCGCATCCGGCGACGAGGATCGAGCCGGAGGACCGTCATGAGCTGGCGAACTCGCTTCCGCGCGCGCCAGTACGTGAAGAGCAGCCTATGGGTGGCGCCGTTGATTGCCGGCCTGGGCGGGCTCGTGCTCGCCGAGCTGGCGTACTGGCTCGAGGGGAGCAGCGACGTCCCGTTCCTGCAGTACTCGCCCGAGACCGCCACGGCCGTCGTGTCGGCGACGATCGCGGCGGTGGTCTCGCTGACCGGCTTCGTGATCACCGTCACGGTCCTCGGCGTGCAGCAGGCCACCGGCATCTTCTCCCCGCGCTACATGCGCCTGTGGTACCGCGACGGCAGGCTCAAGCTCGTCCTCGCCGAGCTGGTCGGCACGCTGATGTTCTCGATCTCCGTCATCCGCAGGATCCAGCCGGACGCGGTCCCGGACATCAGCGTGAGCCTGGCGGGCGGTGGCCTGACGCTCGGCCTGCTGCTGTTCCTGCTGTACTTCGACCGGTTCCTGCACCGCATGCGGCCCGTGGCGGTGGCCGCCCTGTTGGCGAGCCAGGGGCGTCGCGCCTTCGAGGCCTGGACGGAGGAGGCCGCGCGTCCCGACACCGCGTTCGTGGCCCGCGGGTCCTGGACTCCGCCCACGGCGCCGACGTTCGTCCTGAGTGCGACCCGGCCGGGCACCATTCAAGCCGTCGACACTGCTGGCCTGACTTCCTTCGCTCGCCGGCATTCCTGCCTGGTCGTCTTCCGCCACTCCGTCGGCGACTTCGTGCCGGTGGGGGCGGTGATCCTCGAGGTCCACGGGTCGACGCTGCCGATCGCCGCCAGCCAGCGCCTCTCGGGCATGGTGGCCCTCGGAGCCGAGCGGACGATCGAGCAGGACCCCGCGTTCACGATCCGGGTCATGGTCGACATCGCGAGCAGGGCCCTCTCGCCGGCCGTGAACGATCCGACGACGGCGGTCCAGGTGCTCGACTACCTCGAGGAGGCCCTGCGGATGGTCGGGGCGGCGGAGCCGCC
>Ga0315287_10005611_pt1 | contig 12385 bp, 9 predicted proteins | sample YL17G11_0_MG_FD_205037 | JGI IMG/M metagenome (GOLD analysis project Ga0315287, IMG submission 205037) | Sediment microbial communities from Yellowstone Lake, YNP, Wyoming, USA - YL17G11_0 | ecosystem: Environmental > Aquatic > Freshwater > Lake > Sediment | place: USA: Wyoming | collected...
CCAGGGAGAGAACAGGGAGAGAAATGTCAGGAAAAAAAAGGTTGACAAAAAAACGGAAAACGGAAATAATCTTCATTGTGTTTTTGTTGAGTAAAAGGGGGTAGAGGGAACGGGGTTTTGGGTAGACTTGTTGTCGCTAAGGCACGGGAGTGCGGGGGGGGGGGGGGCCAAGGGTGGTGGTGGTGGCGGTGGGGGTGGGGCAGCTGGCGGCATGCGGCGTGCGGCGGTGGAGGTAAAGGGTAAAATTAAAACCGAAAAAAATTAAAACTCCTCCCTCTCAACTCTCGCTCTCTCTCTTCCCTCGCTCTCAAAGCGCCGCCAGGATCTCGTCAGCAGACGACACGGTGAACGCCCCGCCCTCCTCCAGATTGAGCAGCTTCACGGTCCCGTCCTCGACCAGCGCCGCGTACCGCCGCGACCGGATCCCCAGCCCCTTGTCGGTCAGGTCGAGCTCGGCGCCGATCGCCTTGGTGAAGAGCGCCGACCCGTCGGCGAGCAGCAGCACCTTGTCCCCGGCGTCGACGCTGCGGCCCCAGGCGTCCATGACGAACGGGTCGTTGACCGACACGCACGCGATGGCGTCGACGCCCTTGGCGCGGAGCTCGTCCGACTTCTCGATGAACCCAGGCAGGTGCTTGAGCGAGCACGTCGGCGTGAAGGCCCCAGGCACGGCGAAGAGGACGACGCGCTTGCCGCGGGTGAGCTCGTCGACGCTGATCTCCTGCATGGTGTTCTCGGCGTCGAAGTAGGAGAGCTTGGCGTCGCCCGGGAGCTGTAGGGGGGTTCGTCGTTTTTTTTTTTTTGGCGCGGGGGCCGAGAAGCAAGGTTGAGGTCGAAGAAGGAAAAAAAGGGCGTATCGCTGCGCTGGCTTTTTTCTTCTTCCTTCTCTCTTACGCTATCTCGTTCACGACCCCACACTCTACGCCTTCCACTGTTTTTCTTCCTCCCCACTTTCCTCCTACTCTCGCAGCGCATCCGAATCTCATCCGAGGCACGGAGGATACGACCGCGAAACGACGAATTCGAGAGAAAAACCAGGAGCGAAATCAATTCAAAAAAGATAAAATCAAACTTCGGCCGCCGACCGACGCCGCAACGTTTTTTTCTTTTCCTTCCGCTTCCAACGTCTCTCTCCTCCCTTTTCTGCATCGTCACTTCTCACCTTGTCCCCGACGGCGAGGGCATTGACACGAACGGCAGCGCCGCGGCGGTAGACAGCAGGGACGACGCTGCGACGGACCTGCTGGAACAGCAGAAAGAGGAAAGAGAAAAAAAGAGAGATGAGGTTTGAGTTGGTGTCGCTCTCCTCTCCCTCCAGGAGCATCTCTCCTCTCTCTCTGGGGCCTTTGCGACAGAGTGCTCTGACTCGTCGTGACGCGCTGTCATCGATGACTCACCGGTCTCGAGGCAGCAGGGCGCACGCAGCCGCGCGCGGCGAGGGAAGAAGAGAGGGCGAAAGCCATTTTCGAATTGGTCGAGTTACTAGACTGGAAACGAGCGGAGCAAAAGAAGAAAGGGAAACACTGGTCGCGACTCAGAAATTTCCGAGCGAGAGCGGAAAAAAAAAAAACGAAACCGCTTTTCGCCCGCGGCCTCGCAGCACTCGTTCTCTCCCTTTGAGGGGCTCCCGTCGACCCCACCAGGAGACAAAGAGAGCAATGCCCCCCCCTCCAGGGACCGGGAGCAAATTCCGGGCCAGGGCGCTCGTGCGCAGCGGCGCCAGGATCCCGCCGCTGCGCCGACCCTCGACGATCATCAGCTCGTCGTCGGCCTCGTCGTCGTCGTCCCGTGCTCTCAACCTTCCCGCCTCCTCGAGCCGGATCGCCATGTCGCGCGTCGTCCCGATCGGGACTTTTGCGGCCGGAGCTGCTGCTCTGGGCGGAATGGCGCTGGCCTCTGGGGTCTCCAGGTGGGGAGGCTCTTGCGGGGGAGATGATTTTGTTTTTTGACGGAAGCGATGCCTTTCCCTCTCGACCTCAACTTCGACGACCCTCACAACGAAAAAAACAAAAAAACAAAAAAACCTCCTCAGGTCCCCTCCCTCCCCCGGCGGCTCCTCCTCCAAAAACAACTCCCGCGCGGGCAAGTTCGGCTCCCAGGACCGCCGCGTCACCGACACCTTACTCGTCGCCAACGGAGTAGTGTTTGCTTTGCAATTACTCACGAGGCAGCGGCTGACCGTGATGGGAGCCAAAATCAACCCGGCAATCCGCGCGGGCGAGTGGTGGCGTCTCCTCACTCCGGTCTTGCTCCACGGAAACCTGCTCCACCTCGCCACCAACAACTTCGCCCTGAACAGTTTGGGCCCGTTGACGGAAAGGCTCTCGGGGCGCAAGAGGTTCGCGGCGGTGTACGTCGCGGCGGGCGTCGCAGGCTCGCTCGCGTCGTTCGCGATGTCGCCGGCGCCGGCCGTGGGCGCCTCGGGCGCGATCTTTGGCGTCGGCGGCGCGCTCGCTGTCTTCTTCTGGCGGCATCGGGACTACTTCGGGAAGGCGAGCGACCAGGTGCTGAACGAGCTGGGCCGGAGCCTGGCCCTCAACGTCGGGATGGGGTTTGTCGTCGCCAACGTGGACAACTGGGGTGAGTCTTTTTTTCCCCCCTCGATTCGTTCCCCTCGAGTTTTTCCCCCCCCTCAGAGAATTCAAAAAAAAACTCACCCTCTGTTTTCTCTCTCTCTCTCCCCCGCGACTTTCAAAAAACAAAAACAATTCAGGCCACGCCGGAGGCCTGGTCGGTGGCGCGCTCACCGCCCTGCTCCTGGGCCCCAGGATGGTCAGGCGCGACGAGGGCAGGACGAAGCAGGTCTGCGACGAGCCGCCGTGCCGGTGGCTGGCCGGCCCGCCGATCGAGATGAAGTGAGATTACGAAAAGTTTTTCTTCCTCTTCTTTCTTTCTATTGCGTGTGCGTGCTATCCAACTGATATCTTGTAAGAACAACATCTTGTTCTTCCTGCTGGAGTTCGAGAGGGTGTTGGGAGGGTGGTGGTGGGCGGGGGAGGAGTGAGCGTTTCACCTTCCTTTCTTGCGGAGAGGTCGAAGAGTTTTTTTCCTTCTTCGAGGGAGGTCGAGGTTGAAGATTTCCACTTTTTTTTTCTCGGTCGACGACTGATCGTCCGAGTCGGCAGCCCCGGTGTTTCTCTCCTCGCTGGCGCTTCTTCTCTAACCCTTCTCCCTACGCTCGCACACTGAGCGCTCTCTCATCTCTAGCTAGCCGCTGAGAACAAGGCTCTGCAAGGAGCGCGCGCGCGAGAGAGAGATCGCGACGCGAAGTCGGGCTCGTCGTCGATTCCTTGAGTCTGTTCCCTTCGGCGGCTCTTTCGACGCTCGAAAAAAACTCACCCCTCTCGAGAACGGAAAAAAATGGCCGGCGCCAAAAAGGGAGCCACGCTCCTCATCAAGCTCCTCTCCTCTGCCGGCACCGGCTCCTTCTACGTCAAGCGAAAGAACCCGAGGACGCTGCCGGGGAAGCTGGCATTCGTCAAGTACGACCCGAAGGTGAAGAGGCACGTCCTTTTTACCGAGACGAAACTCAAATGAGATTTTGTTTCCTTTCTCTCCCCTTGTTCTCCCCCTCTGTTTCGCGCCTCCTCTGAAAAGGGCAAATGAAATGCTAAATTCTGTAAACTTACAACGGTCCGAGCTGAGCCGAGGAGAGAAAGAGAGAGATAAGAAACTAGTCGCGGCCCCACTCCCCGGGCCACCACTCTGGCCGAGACGGAACAAACACAAGCCCGCCGCCTCCTCCCCCTCCTCCTCCTCCTCCTCCTCCTCCGCTTCCTCTCTCGCCTCCTCCTCCTTCTCCTTCTGCTCCTTCCCGCGGGGCGAGCGCGAGCCTCGGCGGCGCCGCCGAAGCCCCTCCCTCGTTCCCGGGCGGCAGCAGCGGCCCCCGCGCCGAGCTCAGGCGCAGCAGGGCGAGGCCCGTCCCGCTCTCCCTGCAGAGCGCGAGCAGCCTGCCGGCGGCGCGCGCGGGCCTTGCTGCTGCTGCTGCTGCTGCTGCTGCTTGAGGAGAAGAAGAGGTCGAGGGAGGGGGATCGGAGGCGGAGACGACGACGACGTCCCGACCGATCAGAGAAGAAGAAGAGGAGGAGGAGGAGGAGGAGGAGGAGGAGGAGGAGGAGGAGGAGGAGGAGGAGGAGGAGGAGGAGGGAGGAGAAGCGGGAGAAGACGAGGAGGCGGCGGAGGAGGAGGGAGAGGCCCCGCCCTCATCTCCACTCCCCCTTCTCTCCAGCACCCTCACCGGCACGATGCGCTTGTGCACCGTCCCGCGGAAGTGCGCCCGCGCCACGGGCTCCTGCCCCACGTAGCAGCCCTTGGTGAAGCACACCCCCCGGAGGCCGTCGAGGTTGGCCTCGAGCGGCGTGCCCCTCCCGAGCTCGAGCTCGGCGCCCTCGGCGACGCCCAGGGCGTAGCGCGTCGCGGCGTAAGCGTGGGCGGCAGCGGCAGCGGCAGCAGCAGCGGCCGATGCCGAGGAGGAGGAAGGGGAGGAGGGAGCGGAAGAGGAAGGGAGGACTGTCCTCAGGCCGAGGGCGCGCAGGCCCCTCGGGTCCCGCGGCCACGCTTCCTCACCCCGCCCTTCGACCTCTCGCTCTCCCTCTCCCCGGCCGCCTCCTCCTCCCCCTCCCCGGCCTCCTCCTCCTCCCCCTCCCCCTCCTCCTCCTCCTCCTCCGCCGCCGCCGCCTTCGCCGTCTCCTCCGACGCCGATAAAGCCCTTGACGACCACCTCGAAGTCGTCACCGACGTCGTCGATGTCCACCCGGGCTCGCAGGCGGTACCTCCTCAGCAGGGAGAGGAGTTGCGGCGCGACGGAGGCGTCCACCTCGGCGAAGAGAGATGACGGCGGAGCCTGCGACGGCGACGGCAGAGAGGCCTCTCCTCCTCCTCCTCCTCCTTCTCCTCCTCCTTCTCCGTCGCTCCCGCCCCGCTCTCGGTGGAAGAAAACGTCCGAGAGGATCCTCCCCTGCGGGGTCAGGAAAGCAGAGTACAGGGAGGGGTTCTTGGAGAGCGCGAGGACGTCGTTGGTGGTGAGGCCCTGTTTTTGAGTTTTTGAGTTTTTTTTCGAGGTTCTTAGGTGTTCCATCGGCTAGCTCTCTTCCTCCCTCACCTCTCGCTTTCCCAGCTCATCTCCTGCTCTTTTCGTCCTTTCAACTGCGCCGATCGACTCACCTGAAGAAAGTGGAGCACGTCGCTGCCGCCAAGGCGCAGCACGCGGCGCGTGGAGCGCAAGGAGGCGAGGGACATGCGGCTTCTTGATTGTTTTTTTTTGAATTCGATCGAGAAAACGAGAGAGAGAGAAAAAATGACGCCTCGTCTCCCTCCCTCCTAGTGGCGCTCTATCTCCTCTATCGATCGACTTCTGCTTTGCCCTGGTGTCGACAAAAATCAGAGAGACTAGGACGCAGCAGCGGTGACCGATCGAAATCGAAACGAGGAAAGAAGAGCCCCCGACTCTCTTCGCCCGGAGAAGAAAGAAGAGTGAGTTTTTTCCCTCCCTCGGCCTCACTTTGATTTTTCTCAGTTTCCTTTTTTTGACGCTTCGACTCGCGGCGACAAGAGGAGCGCCGAGTTGAGCCAGGAACGCACGCCTGCTCTCTCTCTCGCTCTCTCTCTCTTTCTTTGCTCTTCACTTCTAACGCACCAGAACGCACCTCCGCGTCAACTGCGAACAAAGAATAGGTGAGGCAACGAGTAGCGAGAGGCGGAGGCGGGTCTGGCTTGCAATTTGACCCCCCCGTTGATCGTTTCCCGCCAAGAGCCCCTTGCACGGAGCGGTTAATGGAGACGCCCTTTCGCGCGCTTTCGTCACACCTGTGCGCGGGGGAAAATTGTTCCAACAATTTGAGGCTATGTATTCTTATCATATATCCCCACATATTTGAAATTGAGCCTTCAAGAGGCCAGAAAGGCCCTCGCATCCGGCGCCAAAGGGCCCTTTGAAAATTAACCGGAAGCACCCCCCCTAGAAAATTGAATCATTTCACCTTCGCCCTTCTCTTCCCCCTTTCCCAACGCAGGAAGCACCCTTTTCTCCTTGATTTCCATTCCTTCGCGCAGCCCGGCCTGGCGTGAACTCGGCGACGCCATGTGGAGCGACGAAGACGGTGCCGGAGGGCTGAGCAGCAGCAGCGGCGGATCGAGCGACAGCGACCCCGATTTCGACGCCGCTGCCGAGCGACGTCGCCGGCACCAGCAGAAAGGAGGAGGAGGCGGTGGTCGTGCTGCCGCTGGCGCCTCTGGCGCTGGCGCTTCGGTGCCGCGCAGCAACGGCGGCCAGGCGCAGCAGCAGCGGCGCAAGGGAGGTCCTTCGAAGCCAAAGAGCTCCTCTCGCCCTGGCTCGCGGCCTCAGCCCCTACAGCCTCAGCCTCAACAGCAACAGCCCCCTCCCGCTGCCCCGAAGCCGGCGACGACGGCGACGCGGGACGCCTTTGACTTCCCCTCCGACGGCGAGGAGGGGGCCGGGCTCGACCCGCGCGGCGTGCCGGCCACCGCCGCGGAGGTCGAGGCGGCGGACCGCGCCGCGGCGGTCGAGCCGAGCGACTTCGAGGCCCCCGGCGCGGGCGACAGCGACGACGACGACGATGACGAGGAGGAGGCCCTCGCGAGCAAGCCGGCCTCCAAGAAGAGGCGGAAGGCCGGCCGCGCTTCTTCTTCTTCGGCTGCTGCTGTTGCTGCTGCGGCGGCGGCGACGGCGGATGTCGCAGCGGCAGCGGTAGCAGCAGCGGCGGCGGCGGCGGCAGCCGCAAAGGCGAGGGCCCCGGGAGCCTCCTCCTCCTCCCCTCCGGCGCCGGCGCCGACCCCCTCCGTCGCGGCGGAGCAGCAGCCGTCCTCGGGGCGCGGGGGGAGGGCCGGCGGCGGCGGCGAGGCCGCCGCCGCCCCGGCTCCGGGCTTCCTCGCCGCGACGGCAAGGGCGACCGCGGCCGCAGCGGCCGCGGCAGCAGCCGCCTCGTCGCTGGCGTTGACCGGAGCGGCGGCGACGAGACCGACGGCGGCGGCGACGGCGGGAGCGGGAGCAGAAGCAGGAGGCGTGACACGCCCCGCGACCGCCGCGCCGGCGCCCCACCGCGTCGCCAAGAGGCCCCGCGGCGTCTACGGCGTCGACGACGACGACGATGACGACGGCGACGACGACGACGACGACGACGACGAGGAGAGCCCCGCGGAGACTGCCGTGCAGCAGCAGCAGCAGCAGCAGCAAGTGGAGCGCAGCGAGAGGGAGAAGGCTGCCGGAGCTGCTGCGGCGACAGCGGCCCCGAAAGCGGCAGCAGCAGCAGCAGCGGCAGCAGCAGCAGCAGCAGCGTCGGCGGCGGCAACCCAAAGGACCCCCCCCTGCTTCGACCGGCTCGGCCTCGTCCGCTTCGAGGAGGAGGCCCCACCGGCAGGATGCTCCCCGTCCTCCTCCTCGCCCCCCCTTTTCGCCGCCGCAGCCGCTGCCTCCTCCCTCGCGGGGGGGGCCTCCCGCGCTCCCTCGGCCCCGCGGTACGGCGTCGAGGTCGCCTGCGGCGGGCACGCGGGCGTGTTCGACCCGGCCCGCCACCGCTTTCTGCTGCGCTGCGACGCCGGGGGAGCGGGCGCCGCCCCGGCGGCGGGCGAGGAGCGGGGGCTCGAGGCGCTGTCGGCCCTCGCGAGGTGGTCGACGGCGCCGCGCAGCGACTGCGGCGGCGGCGCCGGCGCGGAGGAGGCGCGGCAGACGGGCAGCGCCGCCGCGGCGAGGAACGGCGCCGCGGCCAGGGCCAGGGGGAGCGTCGACCGGTGGGTGACGGGCGCGGAGTGGGTCACGGCGCTGCTCGGGCCCGGCGGCGGCTCCTCGACGGGCGGCCCCGCCGCCGCCGACGGGAGGCCCCCGGAGCACCCGTCGCACCACGTCGTCGTCGCCTGCTGGCACCCCAAAGGAGCCCGCGACGCCCCTCGGGCCGCGGACCCGGCGAGGTTCGCCGAGGCCTGCGCCGCCGCCGCCGCCGCCGCCGCCGTGGGCCAGGGCGGGGACGGCGGGGAGGACGGCGGGGAGGGCGTCCGGAGCGCTCCCGCCGCGGTGCTCCCGTGGGCGGCCGACGTCCCGGCCGGCTGGGACGCGCCGCGCCCGCCCTCGCACGCCTGGAAGGACTTTGTCCGCGTCGCGCTCGACGGCGGCGGCGGCGGCGGCGGCGGAGGGGGGGCCCAGCGGGTCTGGGGGGGGTGGTCGCACCTCGAGGGCGCGCTCTGGGCGCAGCGGCCGCGGGGGGCGGCGGCAAGGGCTTCCTCCGCCTCTTCCGCTGCTGGTGCCGCCCCGCGCGTCGGCGCGTGCCCCGACGCCAGGTGCTTCCGCGCGGGCGGCGGCGACGGCGCCGCCCGCCTGCTCCCGCTGGACATCCTCCGCCCGGCGCGCAGGAGCGTGCTCCGCGCCTGGCGCGGCGAGCAGGGCGACGGCGGTGCCGCGGTCGAGGCCGCGGCCGACGCCGCCGCCGCCGCGGCCGCGGCCGCGGGAGGCGACGCGGTCTCCGCGCGGGCCGCCGAGTATGCGGCCGCCGCCGCGTGGCCCCCGCCGCTCGACGCGATCCCCGCGGCTCCGTCTCCGCCGGTCGTGGGAGCCGCGCGCCTGCTGGCGGTCGCCGGGGCTCCAGGGTACACCCCGCTGCTCCGGGGCAGAGAAGAGGAAGGAGGAAGAGGAGGGGCCGGAGGTGGAGGTGGAGCTGGAGCTGGACCTGGAGCTGCAAGAGCTGCTGCTCCCGTTTCCCAGCAGCAGCAGCAGCAGCAGCAGCAGCAGCAGCAGACGGCCTCCACTGCCGCTCAGCCGGAGCTCAACCCCGCCGGCACCGACGCGCTCGCCGGCTTCGCCGAGCGTGCGGCGTCGCGGGCGATACAGGCGGCGTCCGCGAGGATAGTATCCAAGGGCGGCGACGGCGAGGAGAACGGCGACAATGGCGACGGCGGTGGCAAGCCCGCAGTCGCGCAGCCCGAGTGGCGGCCGGCTTCGGCGGCTGCGGCTGCTGCGCCTGCCCGAGAGGAGGAGGAAGGAGGAGGCGCCGCTGAGGCGATGCCTCCTCCTCCTCCTCCTCCTCCTGCCCCTGCTGCCCCTTCGTCTCGGCAGCAGCATCAGCAACACACGCAGCAGCAGCACACGCAGCAGCTCCCGCGCCCGCCTCGGTCCCCGGGCTTCTTCGCCGCCCCGGCGCCGGTGCCGCCCCCCGCTGCCCCAGCGAGACACTTCGCCTCGGGCCCGGAGCCCTCCGCGCTCTTCGCGGCGCAGCTCGCGTCCCCGCGGGGGCTCGCCTCCCTGCGCGCCCTGGCCGCCGAGGCGGCACCGATGGCGCGGCCCGGCGGAGGCCCGATGGCGCACGAGGACCCCGGAGGAGGGGGCGGAGGCGGGGTCGAGAGGACCCCGCCGAGGAGGCCCGCCTCCCGAAACGGCTTCGGCGGCTCGTCCCTCTTCTTCTTCGGCGGCGGCGGCGGTGGCGGCGGCAACGGAGCCGCCGCAAGGAGCGGCGGCGGCCCAGGCCACCCCAGCGGACTGCCCCCGCACATGCAGCACCTGGCCAACTTCCAGCAGTACCGCTCGTCGTCTGTGGCCGCGTCGCCGCTGACGGCCGCCGCGGCGGGCATCCGCTGCCCGACGCCGGCTGGGCTCGAGGCCCTGATCCCGCTCGCGGCGGGCCTGCCACCGGGCGTCCCCGAAGACCTGGTCTCCGAGCTGCTCGGGGAGCTCGGGAGGCCCGCACCCTCGCTCTCCCTCGGGGGCGCCGGCGGGGCGTTCGCCGCCGCCGCCGGCGCTGGGGGAGAGGCGTGGGATGCGGCCGCTGCGGCGGCGGCGGCGACGGAAGGAGACGACGCGCTCTCTCCGGGCACCGAGGCCGCGGTCGTCGCCGAGGACGACGGCGGCGGTGCTCCCGCTGCTACCGCTGCCGCGACTCGCGGAAACGTCGGCAGTGGTGGCGGGCGCGGGGGCTGGCGCGGCGCCCGAGGCGGCCGCGGCGGTCGCGGAGGCCGCTGGCGAGGGAGAGGCGGCTCTGGCCGCTCGAGCGCCGGCGGCGAGCCTGCAGAAGACGCCGGTGACGACGACCGCGGCAGCGACGGCGGCGTCGGCGAAGAGGGCGGAAGGCAAGGGAGCGGCGGCCGCGCCGACAAGCGGCGCTCGGAGAGACTCACCAACCTCACCACCACGGACGCCGAGGACGCGACCGAGGCCGAGGACGAAGAGCGCCAGCGCGAGGGCGGCGGCGGGAGGAAGAAGCGGCCTCGGTCCGCTGCTGCTGCTGCTGCTGCTGCCGGCGAGGCCGCTCCGAAGAGGCACGCCGCCGCCGCTGCCGCCGCCGCCGTCGCTCTTCCGGCAAAGATCCCGATCGACATCGAGGCAGTCGTCGCGACGGCTCCCGAGGGCGTGCGCGTGACGAGACAGCGCCTGGCCGCGGCCATCGAGGCCGACGGCGGCGCCTTCAAGGAGGGAGGCGCCGACGAGGCCGAGGCCGAGGCCGAGGAAGAAGAGGAGGAAGACGCCCCTGAAGTCGAGGAGGACGCCCTTGGCGGCGAAAAAGGCATCGTCTTCCGCGGCGGCAGCGCCGGAGACAAGGGTGGAGGTAGCGGCTCCCGCGGCGGGCGAGGCGGAGCCCTCAGGCGCGTCGCCGGAGGCCGCGGCGGTGGCCGCTGGACCCCCGAGGCTCGCGCGGCGGCCGCCGCGAGGAGGGCGGCGGTGGCGGCTGCCGCCGATGCTCCTTCTGCTGCCGCTGATGCCGCCGCTGCTGCCGCTCGGGCCCCTCCTCCGCCGCCCCCCGCCGTCGCCGAAAACGGCTATCTCTATCCCCATCACGATCAGAACGCCACAAACAGCGAGGCGGGGTCAGCGCAGTGCGGCTCGGCCTCTGGCGGCGGCGGCTGCGGCGGCAACGCCGCCGCAGCCGACGACGACGACGAGGAAGGAAGGGAGGAAACCGCGAGCGGCGGCAACGACAAGCGAGTCACTCGCTCTGGAAGGGTCGGGGTCAGCGCCGGGACGACTGCCACCACCTCCACCAGGCGCCGCCGCGGCCTCCAGCAGCAGCAGCAGCAGCTGCAGCAGCAGCAGAAGGGTGCCGGCGGCGGCGACGTCGGGGCCGGCGGCAGAGACGAGCGGCGCGCGGACAAGACCGCCGCCGGCCACCAGCTCCCCTTCTCCCGCGGCGCGGGCCCCGGCGGCATCGCCGCCGGGACCTCGACCGACCCCGAAAGGACGCAGACGATCGACGACGCCACCACCGCAGCAGCAGCAGCAGCAGCAACAGCTGCGGCCCGCGACAGCCTCAGCCCCGGCAACAACACGCGCCCCGTCCTGGCCCTCAAGGACCACTCTCACCACGGCACGACGGGCGGCGGCACGGCCTCCGTCGGGGGCGCGGCGACGAGCGACGGCGCCTTTTTCGCCGCGAGGAGAGGAGGGGCGGCCCCGCCCCTCTCTGCTCCCGCTCCCGCTCCTGCCCCTCCGGCCCCGCCGCCGCCGCCTCCTCCTCCTCCGCCCGTCGCCGTGGGCCCCGTCGAGGTCGGCGCCCTGGTCTTCGAGATGCAGGCGCAGCAGCGGCTGCTCGCCGAGGCGCAGCGGGCCGCCAACGCCGCCGACGCGGCGGCGCTGGCCGCGACGACGGCCGCAGCCACGGCGGCGGCGGACGGGAACGCGGCGTGCCGCCGCCACAGGGAGCGAGATGAGCGGAGGCAGCAGCACGAGCAGCAGCAGCACGAGCAGCAGCAGCAGCAGAACGAGCACGGTCACCACCACCACCAGGCCGCAGCGAGCTTTGCCGCGGCCGTACAGAGGCCGCCGCCCCATGCTGCCACCGAGGACGCGGCGGAGGCGGCGGCGGATGCGGCTTTCACCGCTGCTGCTGTCGCTCCTCCGCCCTCGAAGCCCGCCGCGCCCCCTCCCCCTCCCGCCCCCGCCCCCGCCCCCTCCGGAGCCTTCGTTCCGGCCTTCATCCCTCTGATCGAGCCCCCCGTTGGCGAAGACGACGACGACGACGACGCGGCCGACGCGCTGTTCGAGCAGGCGACGCACCTCCTCCGTGACCTCAACCGCAAGGTTCGCGCGCTCGGGGCGAGCCGCTCGGCCGTGGCGCAGGCGAGGTTCACACTGCGCAAGGGCGCCCCGGGAGGCAGGGGCGCGCTCGAGAGGCTGTGGGACAGCTGGGCGTCGAGCGGCGCGGCCGCGGCCTGGGGAGGCGGCGCTGGAGGGTCGGGAGGAGGGAGCTCCAACGCCGCCTCTGCGGCTCTGATCGTCGATGAGGGCGAGCCGGCCAACCCGCGCGTCTGGGTGCGGCTCGACTACGCGATCGTCAACAGGCCCGCGCCGTGAAAGGAAACCTTCCTTTCGGAGTCCCTCGTCTTGAATCCCCCTATATATCTTTTTTCACCCCTCCCTTGTCCAAAAAGAAGAGAGAGAGTTTGAGTTTGT
>Ga0315287_10005612_pt1 | contig 12384 bp, 20 predicted proteins | sample YL17G11_0_MG_FD_205037 | JGI IMG/M metagenome (GOLD analysis project Ga0315287, IMG submission 205037) | Sediment microbial communities from Yellowstone Lake, YNP, Wyoming, USA - YL17G11_0 | ecosystem: Environmental > Aquatic > Freshwater > Lake > Sediment | place: USA: Wyoming | collected...
CTATTCTTCATGAAGATGATGTAACTAGAATTGGTTCATATGGTGAATTTCTTATTAGTGGGAGATATGATATTAATATTACTTTAAATAGTAATCATTTAACTGTAAAAAACACTTGACATTTAACTTAAAATATGATATAATACTTATATGATAAGAATAAAAGAAACTAAAATCACTAAATATGTTATATGTACCAATTCAAATAGCCCCAATTTTAAGTATAATAAAATTTACCATGTGGTTGATTTTGGGTATGATGCCTATAAGATAATTATAAATTGTAATAATAAAAGAATGTGGGTTCCTTGTAGATTTTTAAGACCATTAAATAAACTAGAAGAAAAGTTATATGAAACTAAATTAAGGATGGGTAAATGAAACCAGGAGGCGGAAAAACAAAAGGTGGTTCATTTGAAAGATTAGTTTGTCAAAAACTTTCATTATGGGTATCTAATCTTAAACGTGATGATATCTTTTGGAGGTCTGCCATGTCTGGTGGTAGAGCCACAGTAAAAGCAAAGAAAGGAATTAATAACATAAGCCAATTAGGGGACATCAGTGCCATAGATAAATCAGGAGAATATCTGACAGGAAGATATGTGCTGGAATGCAAATCATATAAATCATTATGTCTAGAAAGCCTAATCTATGGCACTCCCCACAAAGGCTCTATTATTGAATATTTAGATGTACTTGAAAAAATATGTATAGGTGCAAAGAAATCACCAATACTAATAGCAAAACAAAATGCTAAACCGGTATTGTTTATAACCGATAAACATTTAGATTTATATTGCAAATGTTTAATAACTAAAGATTTCTGGAACTTCTATATGTTTGAAGATGTGTTAAAAATACCATTTGAAACATTCCATTTATTAACAGGAGGAGGTAAATGTGAATCATATTAAAGCTATATCAACAATGATATTAGGATTACTTATTTGTTTTATTCCATATTTTTTAGCAAAAGTATTAGTGGTACCAGTAATTGAAGTATATATGGTATTCGTAATAACTATTCTGTTAAGCTTGTTGTTTGTTTTGGTTGTATCTGGGATACTTAGTCTTTACCTTTGTTTAATTAAATATTTTAGTAAAAACCAATATTAAAAGGAGAAATAAATGAAAAAGATTTTAACATGTATTATGGCATTGGTATTTATTATCGGTATGGGAATTTCGGCACACGCAGTTAGTACAGTTACATTTGCTTGGGACCAGTCAACTGGAGCTACTGGTTATCATGTTTATAAGAGTCCTACAAATACATTTACTAAAACATCTGCAAAAGTATGCACAAGTATTCTTGAACCAACAAGAATTTGTACGGTGACAAATGTGCCTGATGGCCTTATGTATTATGCCGCAACTGCTTATGATGCAGCAGGTAATGAATCAGATTTTTCTGATAGCGTATCGTATAATGGAGATACAACACCACCAGTTAAACCTACTAATTTTAAAATTACAATTACTGTAGCTGTTCCTTAATTTTGCATAGAGGTAATAATGAAAATAAAACTCGTCACTTTAATAGTAGTTATTACCTCACTCCTTCTTTTTGGGTGTCCTAAAGGAGAGAAATATAATATACATATGTCTTGGGATGCACCTATTCCTACAGATAATGTTATAATAACTAAGATATATCAAGGACAAAACTGTACTAATTACTATAACATTATTACTGTTCCACAACCAAATAATAGTTATGTAATGAATGATCTAAGTTTGGATGATTATTGTTTTAGTGCAACATTTATTAATAGTTTAGGAGTAGAATCACAACATTCTAATTATGTAATTTTTCAACTTAAAAAATAAGGAGCTTACAATTAAAACCCTACTTTCTGCTGATTGGCATTTAACTGATAATGTAAATGATAGTTATAGATGGGAAATATTTCCTTATCTTATTAATTTAATTAATAGTACAGGTATTAACCAACTATATATCCTTGGTGATATTACCGAAAAGCATGATAATCATTCTGGTAAGTTGGTTAATATGATGGTAGATTCTTTTAAAGATTTATTAGAAAAAACTAAACTACCTAGATTAGTTATACTACAAGGTAATCATGACGCAACAGAAACAACCTCACCGTTCTTTAAATTTTTATCTGAGCTACATATTAACAAGGGTAAGACTACTATAGAATTTATTTCTGAACCAACTCTTATTGGAAATGAATTCTTTATCCCATATCAGAAAGATGTCAGCTTAGTATTATCTGCAATTAATAATACAGAAGGTATAAAAACTATCTATATGCACCAACCTATGTTAGGTGCTATTTCACAAAGTAACTATACATTAGAGAAAGGTATTAATCCTAATGCATTTCCTAGTGACGTTTATGTTTATTCAGGTGATATACACAAACCCCAGAAAATTACAGATACAGTAGAATATGTTGGTGCACCTTATCAAATATACTTTGGTGATAACTACTCTGGGCAATTAATACTTATTAATGACAAATTAAGCCACAAAGAATATTTAACAACTAAATTTATATCTAAAAGGTTTATTGAAATAAATTGTATTGCTGATCTATGTTCAGTTTACTTTAATAAAGGTGATAAAGTTAAAGTTAAATACAATATTAACAAAGAAGATTATTATTTATGGTCTGATATTAAACAAGAGATTAAAACTTATCTTGAGACTAGAGAGGTTGAATTAGTAACATTAACAGCAGTAGCATTAAAAACAAATGAAGCCTTGAAGATTAAAAATAAAAAAATAATATTAGAACAACCTATGCAAATTTTACAACGGTTCGGGAAACATGAACAGTTGAATGACGAATATATTAAACTTGGAGGAGAATTAATCAGATGATAAAACAAATTCTAATCCAAGGTTTTAGAAGTTTTGATAAAGAGCAAGTGTTTAACTTTGATAATTTTAGTGGATTAAATCTTATTACAGGTGTTAATAAAGTTGATGAAAGATTAGGAGCAAATGGTGTTGGTAAGAGTTCCCTTTTTGAAGCACTAACTTGGGCATTATTTGGAAAGACTTCAACTAATCTTAAAGCAGGTGATATTAAAAATTGGACCTCTAATACTCCATGTAAAGTCACTGTTATATTTACTGATGGTTCTATATTAGTTAGAACATGGAGTCCTAATGGGTTAACATTAAATAGTAAAACAGTTACTCAAGATGAAGTAGATAACTATACCAAATTAAATTTTCAATCATTTATCTATAGTGTATTTATTTCTCAGTTTGGTGCAAAGTTTGTTGACTTATCACCTTCAGAAAAGATGGACTTATTTTCATCTTTAATAGATGATTTACTTGGTAAATGGATTAATTATTCAGATAATGCTAAGGTTAAGAAAGATGAATATGAAAGTAAAATATTAATAATTGAAAAAGAGGTTGCTAATCTTGAAGGTCAGATTTCAGTCCTTACTGGTAATAATTTAGAAATACAATTAGATGAATGGAATATTAATTTAGAGAAAAAGAAAAATGATGTGTTTGCAAAATTAGTTGCCATACAAGATGAATTGGCTAAATTAGATACTACAAAAGATAAGTGTATTCTTGCAAAATTAGAAAAAAGAAAGGGTTTATTAGAACAAGATATTGAAGTAAAGAAAGGAGAACTATCTAATTTAAGAGTAGACTCTGATCCAACAAAAATGTATAATGAATTAATGGAAGCAAAAGTTAATCTGTCATTTAAAGAAAATCTTAGATTATTAAATAAGGTTGATAGACATTATACCGAAAAAGATATTGAAGATTTGGAAAATGATTTAGATGGGATTGATATGGAATTAACCATATTTAAAACAGATAAAGAACAGATTGAAAAACACCTTAAAGCAATAGAAGATGAAATATTTACGATAAATATACATTTACCACTTAAAGAAAAAGAGTTAACCAAATATGAAGATTTAAGAAAACAAGGTAAGTGTCCTACATGTGGTAGTAATACAGAAAGTACAGATATATACATTGCCATTACAGTTTGTGAAGCTAATATAAAAACTTTTACTGAGGCATTGGTAAGTTTAAAAAAGAAAGAACAACATTTTTTAGCAGAATTAACAGAAGTAAATACAAATATTGCAGCCTATGATAGTAAAGCTACAGCAGTTATAGAAGAAATTAAAAATGGTCTACTATCCACAGAACAAGAAAAAACTAATGAAGTATTGCAGGTTGAAATTGAAAAAGTAACACTAGTTGTATCCAATTTAACAACACAACACAATCTACTACAAGAGCAAGAAAAGTTGTTTTATGATGATTTAAACGCATTACAGACTGAATATAAAACTGTATTTAGTATCTACAATTCATTAGAAAAAGAGATTAATGAAATTGAATATAAAATACAGTCTTTATTTGATACCATGACAAAATTAAATGAAATACAGTTGGAATTACAGAATGAAATAAACCCTTTTATTGCCTTGATAGATAGTAATAAAAAACAGTTGACAAAGTTGCAAAAAAATGTTATAATATCTAAAGAGAAGATATTAACCTATAATAAATATATAGAGGTTTATAAATACTGGATGAAAGGGTTTAAAGATATTCGGTTAATGTTGTTGTCTGAAGCATTGTTAGGATTGGAGATAAGTATTAATAATAGTATTCAGAAATTAGGTCTTATTAATTGGGAAGTTAAATTAGATGTTGATTCAGAAAATAAATCTGGTAAAATACGAAAGGGATTTTCTGTGTTAATTAAATCACCTATTAATGAGAAAATAGTACCTTTTGAAGCATTTTCTGGTGGTGAGGGTCAGAGAATAAGATTAGCTTTGACATTAGGATTATCAGAGTTTATTAAACAACAAAGAGGATTAGATTACTATTTTATAGTATTAGATGAACCAACTCAACATCTATCAGAAGAAGGTATACTAGATTTGTTAACTTGTTTAAAAGAAGAGTCAGAAAATACCACAATATTTTTTATAGACCATAAAGATTTAATATCATCAGGTGTTTTTAGTAAAATTATTAAGATTGAAAAAACAGATGAAGGGAGTAAATTGTTAGTATGAAATTGAAATTAGATATAAGTGTGGAGATTAACACAGATAGGTCTAAAAAATATTGCCATTCTCATAAAGGTTTTAGGGATAATGTAAAATGTCCTTATGCAACAGTTAGCCCACAATATGAATGGTACTGTTCAATATTTCAGTGTGTTTTATTTCAGAAAAATACTAAAAGTAATTGGTATGTTATAAGAGATAAAAAATGTATAGATGCTACAGAGGTTATAGATGAACAACATACTAGTTAAAAATGGTGAGTGTAATAAGTGTGGTAGTCTTTTACACTATGATTCAGATAATATCTACCACTATGAAAGTTTGATGTGTTGGAAGTGTGGTTCAGTTTATGAAGTATCAGGAGAGGTAGAAAAAAATGGCAAAGAATTTGAAATACCCAAAAGTAACCAATAATGCAAGTGGTGGGTTTCTTTTACCAGGAAAGATTCAAAGTGGCTTTAGTCAACTGCAACATGAACAAACAGATTTTAAAGATTTATCTTATGTATCAGAAACAATACCATTAATAGATAAGATATTACAATCATTAGGATTTAATTTAGAAAGGTTCTCAGTAAATGTTGATACACTAAATACTAGAGTTGATTTACAGGTTAGGTTTAAAGGAAAACCTGAAAATAAAACATTTTTAGAGAAGATGAAAAAAGCATTTCTAATACACTCAGTTAAAGGAGAAGTGGATATAGATGAAACAAATATTAATTAAGATACCCACAAGAGATAGGAAAATACAGTTTTTTAATATTTTAGACCAGTATTTGTCATTACTAGATGAATCATATAAAAATGTTACCTTTTTATTGACATTGGATTCTGATGATGAATCTATGAATGATGGTGATATAGAAAAACGTATTAAGTTTCTATATAATCTTTATGATGTTCCTATTACCAGATATTATGGTGAAAGTAAAAACAAGATTGATGCTGTCAATAGAGATATGGATACCTATCTTGGTAAATGGGATATTTTAATGCTTACATCTGATGATATGGTTCCTGTTAAATATGGATATAATAAAACTATATCAGATGATATGGAAGCTAATTTTCCTGATCTTGATGGTATATTATATTACCCTGATGGATTTACTCCATTAAACACCTTACCTATTATAGGTAAAAAGTATTATGAAAGATTTAATTATATTTATAATCCAGTATATGAAAGTTTCTTTTGTGATAATGAGTTCCATGAAGTTGCAGATATGCTTTGTAAACAGAAAAAAATCGCTAATGTAATTATTAAACATATGCATCCTTGTAATAGTGCCACAGTTGCAAATGATGTACTTTATTCTAAAAATCAAGAACCTTGGGATAGGGACCAGGAAATTTATTTAAAGAGAAAACTTATAAATTTTGACTTAAAGGTAATACCTAATGGAAAATAAAATATTATTGTCTATTTTAATCTGTACAATAGAAACAAGGAAAGAATTATTAAATACATTGCATAATAAGTTGCTTAAACAGATTGAAGATGGTAATTATACTGATGAAGTAGAAATACTTATTTTCAGTGATATGAAACAGTTACCCGTAGGGATGAAACGAAATCTACTAATACAAGCTGCTAAAGGTGAGTTTACTTGTTTTGTAGATGATGATGATGATGTTTCAGATGATTATGTAAGTCTGATAGTAGAAGCTATTAGAACTTATCCCAATATTGATTGTGTAGGTTTTGTAGGTTACCTTATTAGTAAAGAACTTGGTAATAGGAAATTTAGACATTCTTTAATTTATAAGGAATATAGTGAAGATAGTACATCATATTATAGACCACCTAACCATCTTTCACCTATGAGAAGAGAATTGATAAAAGATTATAAATTCCCAGTAATATCATTTGGTGAAGATGCTGATTGGTGTATGCGTATTTGTAATGATAAGGTATTAAAGACCGAATATTTCATACCTAAAATTTTATATTATTATTACTTTGAATACTCTAAATCTGAAACACAAAGGATGGCTGTGCTGTGATAGATATAAATGATATAGATAACCCAGAATATTATTATAACCATGATAAGGGATTAGCATTTTGTAAATCTATTCCAGAGGTATCACCAATTCCTACTATTTTTCATCTATATTGGGGTAATTCAGAAATAAGAACTATTCAATGGGGTAGAAAACATAACCTATGTGTCAAGTCTATATTTGCAACACAACCAAAAGATACTGAAATTTATGTATGGTCAAATAGAAATTTAATGGAGAATGAATCATTTAGAGAAATTTCTTCTATGGTTAAGTTTAGAATTATTAATGTAAATGAAGAAGCAAAAGATTTAAAAATACCTCATCATATTTTACATGTAGCAAACAGTGACCCTTATTCTGGTAGTGATTTAGTAAGATTGATATTACTTCATAATTATGGAGGTGTTTGGTTAGACTGTGATACTATTGTGTTGAGAGATTTTTCCCCACTATTAGATCAACAATTTTGTTATAAATGGGAGTTTTTTAAAACTGAAGCCACAAGTGCTGTTCTACATCTATGGAAAAATGGTGAAGCTGCCAAAGAATTAATTAAACAGTTAATTATAACACCTAGAAGGGATGTTGATTCTTGGACTAGAGAATTGGTAGGAGTTGTTGCAAATAGAAGAAATGATTTGAAAATTTTACCTTGTATGTTTTTTGATTGTAAGTGGACAACATTTGATTTAGGTGGGATATTTCAAGCAGATGTTTATAATAATAATGAATTATATGATGGTGCGTTTACATACCAATGGCATTCACAATGGGATTTTCCAATTGAACCTGGTTGTAGATTTGAACAGTACGAAGCTAAAATTAATAAACTGTTAAAAGGAGAGTGAAATGTTTTTCAAAAAACAGTTCTCACCAATGTCACTAGAAGAATATCAGGATGTGAAAAAAGCTATTATTTCTATAGTTAAAGATCAAGTAGAAAATTCTATGGAAAATAATATAAGTGAGGAGATGGAACGATTAAATGTTTTGTCTTTTTATAATAGTAGTCAGAGTTTAGTAGAATTAAATTTTACATATAAGGTTACAGTTTCTAAAGGAGCAATAGAAAAAGAAAGAAGAATGTTAAAAAAATTAAAGGAAAATAAATGAATACAAATAAAAGATGTATTGTAAACTTTTTTTCTGAAGGTAGAGAAAATTATCAATACGGTTCAGAAAGATTGGTTGAAACTATAAGACAAGTTGCTAAGTGTAAGGTAGATATAATTATATTTAGCCCTGATTTCACCCTTGACCAGGTACAAGAGTTTGAATTTGGTACATTGTTTATAAAGAAAGGTTATCCTAAATCTAAATTGTTAGGAGAATGTCCTTCACATTATGAACAACCTTATCTATTCAAAGCATTTGGTATTCAAGTAGCTAAAGAAATGGGTTATGAACAAATACTATGGTGTGACAGCTCTGTATTACTGTTAAAAGACCCTGAACCATATTTTGAACTATCTAAAGAATTAGGAGTTATTACTTTTGATAATCAAGGATGTATAGAAGCAACATTTACCTCAGATGATTGCCTAGAGCAGTTAGGTTGCTCTGTAGAGTATGCCAGAACATTTTTTCAGATATCAGCAGGGATATTACTATTTAACTTTAATGTTAAGAAGGCTGTTGATTTATTTGATGAGTATCTTAAATTTGGATTAGATGGTATTTGTCTTAGAGGAGTATCTGGAAGTACGAGAGAAGATTTTAGAGCCCATAGGCATGACCAAAGTATATTAAGTTATCTTATTAGAAAGTATGACATATCACCTATTAATTATGGTGGTTGGTGTTATGGTCAAGATTATTTAAAATATAAAGCTACTTTTGCAGTAGTGGGGATGTAATAATGAAAATAGAACTGTCAATAAAAGATGATGATGAAATGAGAAATTATATCAAAGACATGATAAAGAATCAGGTCAAAGGTATAATTAGAGAAGAGATACAAACTGCTATGACAGGAATAGTAGAAAAGAAACTTGGTACAGAAAATTTTGATAAGGTTGTTGAAAGAGCTATTAATGAATCTTTAAGATGGAAAATTAATTCAAGAACTATTGAATCAACCACAGCTACTTGTATTGAACAAGTTGTTAATATGGCTTTAAAAGGATTTGATTTAGAAAGATCATTTAAATCTGTGGTCGAGGAAAAGGCTGATAAGTTTTTTGATGCATTTTCAAAAGTATTTGGTGGCTTAAAAATAAATTATCTACCCAAAAGATTGGAGAAGAAAAAATGAATATAAATAAAAGGTGTATAGTTAATTTTTTCTCTCACGGTAGAGAAAGGTATCAATTTGGGACAGAAAGACTTATTACCTCTGCTAAAAATTCAGGATTAGAAACAGATATATTAGTGTTTAGTCCTGAATTTACGAGTGAAATAACACAATCATTTTTATTTGGAGATGTCAAAACATTTGTCGGGTATCCTAAAACAGAACAATTTGGTGAATGTCCTAATCATTTAGATATACCTTATCTATTCAAAGCATTTGGTATTCAAGTAGCTAAAGAAATGGGTTATGAACAAATACTATGGTGTGACAGTTCTATTGTTTTTGAAAAGAATCCTAATCACTATTTTGAACTATCTAAAGAATTAGGAGTTATTACTTTTGATAATCTAAAAGAACCAGAAGATATGTGGACATCAGATGATTGTTTAGAACAATTAGGATGTAGTGTAGAAGAAGCTGAAAAGATTATGCAGATAGATGCCGCAATATTATTCTTTGATTTCTCTACACAAAGAGCTAATGATTTTTTTAATGATTATATAAATATCGGTAATGATGGTATATCATTTGCTGGTAAATCAGGAAGCAGTAGACCTAACTTTAAAGACCATAGACATGACCAATCAGTGTTAAGTTATTTAGTTAAAAAGCACTATATAGTTCCACTAAGTTATGGTACATGGTGTTATAGAGAAAAAAGAGAAGGCTATAATCCTACATTTATTAAAGCAGGTATGTAAATGAGGGAAATTTCTAGTATCAATTATGTCATTACTACCAGTTGTAATAGAATGTGCCCAGATTGTTGTATTAATATACAGCATAAACAAAGAAAATATGTTGACTGGCATTATTTAACAGAGTCAGCTAAATATTTTAAAGGTATAAATAGAATACATATCACTGGAGGAGAACCAACAATACACCCTAATTTTAAAGACTTTGTACCACATTTAAGAGAAGTATTTGGGTGTAAATTACTCACTTTAGAAACTAATGGATTTGGTGTTCGTAGTTACCCAGAAATATTTACCTATTTTGACATTATTTATATGAGTCACTATACTAAAAATTCTTATTTAGGTTCTTCTGATAATGGTGAAGATATAGAATATCTTAAAAATTATATAAATAAAACACCTTGTAAAACAACTATAGTTGTTGGGGATATAGTCCATACTTCAAGAGATGTTAGAAATAATGGAATAATTTGTGAAAGAGGATTAAGTGAAACAGCACAGTACGAAGATGGTTTACTTTATCCTTGTTGTACTACATCAGGAGTTGAAGGATGTTTAGGTATACCTTTAACACAAAGATGGAAAGAAGAAATATTAAAAGTATCTTTACCGTGTAAAAATTGCTGGTTTGCTTTATAGGAGGAAGATTGAAAAATATTGATATGATTAATCTAGTAGGTAGTACGGTACTTGGAAATAGGACCCATCCCCAACAAACAGTGGATATTTGTAAGAAAGTAAAAGATATAGAAGGTGATTTTTGTGAATGTGGTGTGGCATATGGTAGTATGTCAGCACTTATGGCTAATTTTATTACAGAAAATAAGCTAGATAAATTTATGCACATGGCTGATTCATTTGAAGGTATTCCATATCCTACAGAATTTGATGGAGATGTATTTCCTGATAATCTGAAACTACCTAAAACTGGTGAGCTTAAATCATCAGGAGTAAGTGTTTCATCAGTACATAATGTTATGTCTAACTTTGGTGCATGGGGAATAGACTTAACTATTATAAAATTATATATAGGATGGATAGAAGAGTCAATTGATACTATGGTAGCTAATATAGATAAATTAGCATTTCTAAGAATAGATGTTGATTTATATAGACCCACTATGTTAAGCCTAACTAAATTAGGACCAAAAGTAAGTAAAGGTGGAATAATTTTAGTACATGATAATTTACCAGGATGTATTAAAGCTATCTCAGATTATACAGATTTTTCAAAGGTTACAACACAACCTGATGATGGTGGGTTTTATTGGGTAGTTAAATAAGGAGGAATTAAATGGGAGTAACAGCACAGTCTTTTTATTTTATAAATAGCAATATAGATAAGTATTATCCTAATTTTAAATCAATAGTTGAGTTAGGTGACCAACAATTTATGAGTTGTGCTCCTTTTGAAGAATTATCACATGTAAGAGATTATTATGATTCTCTTGGTAAACAATATACTTCCATTGATCTTAATGGTAATGGTGGTGCTTTAAAATTAAATTTAAATGAACCTATAAATATTAGAAAATATGATATTGTAACCAATATAGGTACATTAGAACATGTTGATAATTTTTATATGGGATTTAAAAATATGCATAATTTGTGTAATGAATTTGGGTTAATGATGCATATTAGTCCTAAAACTGGTAATTGGCCTAATCATGGTAAGAATTATATTGATTGTGAATTCTTTGAGAAATTAAATAAATTCTGTAATTATGAAATATTGGCTAATTTTTATGCTTTAACTAATATAGGTGGTTCTAATTCAGAACAAGTGTATGTTATTTTTAAAAAGTTACCTGTTAGTAAATTTGATTTAACAGAGGAAGAATTTTATTCTTGTGGGGTAAATAATTCTTGAGGGTATTTTTATGGTAAATATAAAAGGAATATCATTAGCTATAACAACTCATTGTAATTTATCTTGTACAAATTGTACATGGGGTATACAAAAAATACCTATGAATAAACGAGAACATTATACATGGGAATATTTAGAAAATTGTGCTAAATATTTTAAAGGAATTGAAACTATTTATATTACTGGAGGTGAACCAACACTTCATCCTAATTTAGAAGAATGGTCATATAGATTTAAACAATTATTTAAATGTAAGAATTTGTACATTTGGACTAATGGATTAGGATTTAATAATCTGTCAGTAGATGCTTTTAATCAATATGATAGAATTATTATTACTCTATATGATAAAAATACTTATAAAGGTAGTGTTGATAATAGTGAACAAATTATGGATTTTATAGAATCATTTCCTACAAATAGTAGGCATAAAATACAACCTGGTAGAATAAACC
>Ga0315287_10005615_pt1 | contig 12381 bp, 13 predicted proteins | sample YL17G11_0_MG_FD_205037 | JGI IMG/M metagenome (GOLD analysis project Ga0315287, IMG submission 205037) | Sediment microbial communities from Yellowstone Lake, YNP, Wyoming, USA - YL17G11_0 | ecosystem: Environmental > Aquatic > Freshwater > Lake > Sediment | place: USA: Wyoming | collected...
ACGAAGTGCCTCGCTACACCCGCGCCGTAGGCCGATCGCAGGCTACGCACGTTGTCGAGGAGATGTAGACATCCTTTGGCGGTGTTCGTGAGGCCAAGAAGAGCTTTGGATACGGACTCTATGCATCCATGCAGCGGCAGAGGAGGCTCCTGGGATAAATGCGTCGCTTTGTTTGCGTAAGGCTCGCAGACTTTGCAGAGGACCTTGAGGATGTCCGTGACGGGTCGACCGCTTTCTGCGATCTCGTCGCAGCGGACGCTGTTCAACAGAAGATGAGCGCTGCCTTTGGAAGCTAAGAAGGCTCGTTCTTCTTCCAGACTTTTCGGCGACCCATAGGCAGAGGCCTCGCCGCTCATGGAGGTTTCTCGACCGGCGGAGGAGATCAGCACCAGGGAGTTGTAGCTCTTCAGCCTTCCCGAGTGCGCCAACGCCTCGAACGACGCGCAGTCGCAGAGAAGCGACTTCGACTTCTCCAGCCAGCCGTTCACGGCGCACGAAACAGCGAAGGCCAGCTCGTGCATCTGCAGGTCGATGAGGAGAAAGTCGCACGCCTGCAGCCAAAGCGCCACCTCGCCTGGGCCCCGAGGCCAGTCCAGGAGCTTCTCGATGCAGTGCCGGGTTTCGGCGCACAGAGAACGAACGACGTAGCGTTCGCGCTCTTCACTCCAGACGGCCATTTTTCTCACGACGAGCGACCGTGATAAGATTCCCCGAGGAGCCTTCCAGATTTCAAGCCCCCCGGGACCTTGCAGGTGCACTTCGAGGCCGGCTGCTTCCAGAGCTTCTTCGGAGGCCAGGGAACGCGAAAGAGAGCTGCCTCCATTGAAGCCAGTCGTCGCCATCGCGGTCAGGATCTCTACAGGCCTCACCCTCGAACCCACGCCTCGCGCCTTCGTTCATAAAAGGTGCGCTCAAGCATTCATGGGAGACAAATGGCGCAAGCTTCTTCGATGTCTCTCGCGGAACGATTCCGCCTCGCTTTGGACTTTTGCGACGCCGCCGGAGCGAGAGCCGAAGCGACGCCGGTTATTTCGGAGCTACGACCCAAGCAAGTTTCTTTTTCCGAACTGCCCACAGCTTCGCGTCCTTCTGCGCCCCAGTGGGCGGCTCAGCCACCCGTCCCGCCCCCGCAAGCGCCTCCAAATGCCTACGTAGCGAGACCGCCGGAAGCCCCCTCGGCCGAGGATCGGGTCTCGACGTCGAACGGAGGAAGCACTCTCAGAGCCGTCGCCATAGTCGCCGGCGTCCTGCTGCTGGCCCTCGGGGGGTGGTTCGTGAGACAACGTTTCATAGAGCCCTTCTTCGCCCGAAAAAGACAGACTCAAAAGGAACTCTTGGCGGACGAAGACGAGAGGCAGGTGCCGATTATGCCGCGCAAGACGACGTCTTGGGCGCAGCAGGCGCAGAAAGGCTCCCCCCGAAGAGTGAGCTTCGTTTCTCAACCGGAGGATGTCTACGTGACCGAGCCACAGCGTCCTCAGCAAGCGCACCGTTCGCAGCCTGCGAAGCGTCAGCCTCAAAGCTCGCAGGCTCCGGACAAGAAACGGGAAGCTCTCCTAGCAGCCCAGAAAGCGGCGGCCGCCCGGAACGCCCAGAAGGCCGCGCAACTCGCAGCCGAAGAAGAGAGCGACGAGGACCAGGACGAGGGCGCGTCCTTCTTCCCTGCCGCCGAGCCAGCAGATCCGAACTTCACGGAGCTTTGAGAGCTGGCTTTGTGAAGAAAAAGGACAGGGGCCTCTGCTGCGAGAGGATCCGCTTCTCCTCTTCCTTGCGAGGCTTTTTCAGAGCTCTCCCTTCAGCGAGGTCGAGGTTGCAAGCGGGATTCGAAGGAGTTTGAGAACTCTGAGGAAGGAGTTCTCGAAGCGGTCTTTGCACCGAGCCGTCTTTGCAGAGATGACCCCTCGACCAAGAAGTGCCGTGACGCGCCATGCAGTGCAGCGAGAGTTTCTGGCGCGCCTGCGCCTTTAGCCTCTCGCACTCCTGCTTGACGAAGGCGAGGGAGGCGGGCGCTACAGCGGCCAGCGGCACCTCCAAGATGCTCATCAAAGGGCGCTCTATGGCTTCCAAGTAGTGGAGCCAGTCCGGAGGCAGCCCTTCTCTCTCCGCGTGGGCGACGTCTTCGGCCTTGTCGACCACGCGCGCAGATCTCGATGCGACCACGACGAACTCCACTCGGTCGCCCACGCGCGGCTCGGAGCCGAGCTCTCGCTGCTTCATGAGGTCCCGGACGACGCAGTGCACCTGACTCGTTTCGTCCTTGTAGGTCGAGCGCAAGGACTTGCTCTGCTTGATGCACGCGAAGGGGCCGCCTTTGGGTATGTCCAGAACGCTCTGCAGGGCTTCGATCATGACGACCGTGGCCGTCTCATGGTCCTGCTCCTTGAGGAGCAAGTCGATGACCTTGCGCTGCGCCGCTTTGACGATCTGGCAGGCGTCCTTGCGCACGAGCTCGAGGCCTTTGGCCATGACTTTGGGCGGTTTCCGCGGGTCTTCTACGCACAGCCCGGCGTAGCGCTTCTTCTTGTAGAGGATGAGGGGGTGGAGAATCTTCTCGAACTCGAGTTTGATGTGGTTTCTTTCCCCGGGCATCAAGTCTGCGATGGCCTTCGTCACCTCCGCGGCCAGCTTCTCACCCATCTCGAAGAGCTCTTCGACGGAGTCCTTCCGCCGCGCCGGCGGGATGCGCATGAAGGCGCTGTCGGTGTCGCCGTAGATGATCTCATAGCCGTCCTGCGTCGTGACGTAGTCGCAGGTGAAGGCGATGGCCTCTCTCCCAGCCGCCGTGGTGGCCTCGGCGCACTCCTTGCAGCTCAGCCGGCCTTTCGTGGCTCCGCAGGCGCCGTAGACGCTGTTGGCGGAGATCTTGAGAGCTAGCTGCTTGCTGTTGAGAAGAGCGCGCGCGCGCGAGTCCTTCTCGACCTCCATGAGCTTCTTGACGCGCTGTCGTTCCGTGAGCAGCTGCTCCAGAATTCGCGGCAGCAGGCCCTCATGCACGGACGCTTTGACGAAGCGGTGCGCGACGCCTTCCCGGACGACGACCTCGTTCGCGGGCGTCGTTTGAGCCGCGGGGGACGCGTCGGCCCGCACCAAGCAGTCGGGGCTGAGGTTCTTGGTCCTCATGAGCGAGGGGTACAGAGAAGCGAAGTCGAGGCAGAAGACCGGGTCGCGGTAGTAGCCGGGCGTGGGGTCCACCACGGTGGCGCCCTGGTAGCCCTCGTCTTCTTTGTCGTCCTCCCCGCCTTCCCTACGGTCCTCCACCAGGTAGCCGCACTCGTTGGCCTTCATGACGAGCTGCGTGTAGACCTTGAGCTGCTGGCCGCGAAAGAGGATGTCCTCCGGGGCCGTGCAGGTGATTTTGGCCATCTCCCAGACGCTCGGCAGCGCCTCGACCTTTTCCATGAGGTCCAGCACGAGCTTGCAGTCCTGGCGACAGTAGGCGGCCACTCGACCCCGCCCCAGCGGCCCCTCCCGGAAGGCCTTGAACATCGCCTTGGCGTCGAGGTCGTGCTTCTCGTCGTTGAGGAAGTGCTTGCTCACGGTGTTCAGCTTGAGATTCTCCAAGCCGCTGATGTTCTCGCGCTTCAGGTAGAGCCAGAGGTCGAAATTGACCCGTCCGGGCATCTTCGGGTAGCACAGGGGGTTGTCGCCCATCGCGCTGCTGGCGAGGTCCTGGTCCATCGGCGGGGTGGTGACGCCCGCGTAGCGCGAGTACGCTTGAAATCGCAGGCGGTCCCTCAGAGACAGCACCATCTCCACTCGCTGGTGGATGTAGCGCCAGTCGAAGAGGCAGGTGTTGTAACCCGCCACGACGTCGGCGTCCATCTCGCGGAGGGTGCCGCAGAAGGCCATCAAAAGCTCCGCCTCCGTGTCGAAGTGCTTGACGACGGTGGAAGACGCCTCGGAGTCCTCGTCGAAGGGCGCGCGGTCGACGTCGTGCAGACAGAGCATGGTGCACTCCGCGGAGCTCGAAGGAGCCCCGAGCACTTTGCAGTACATGCCGATGCAGATCACCGCGTCCTCCTTCACCGTCGCGATGGGGAAGGCGTCCTCGTGACTCACGCATTCGATGTCGAAGGAGAGCACGCGCAGCGGGGCCATGTAGACCTGCTCCAACGCGGTCCCGGACAGGTCGCCGGTCCTGGCCTGCAGCACGGCGTCGCACGCGAGCCCCCCCACGCGGCGCTGCAAGGAAGCCACGAGGTGAGGCGGAAGGCGCAGCCAGCCGCCGGCCTTGACGCCGATGGCTTCCAGAACTTCCGTGCGCACGTCGAGCGTGCGGTGCGCCGTGTGCACGTCGAAGAGCTGCACGCTCTTCTTCCCCAGGGCCTGCGCCGCCTCGTCCAGCCAATCCCACCCTTTCGACATGACTCGGTCGACTTGCCAGGCGCTGCAGGCGGAGACTTTCAGCCACGGCATCTTCCAGGGCTTGCAGCTGTCCTGGGGGTCGCAGTGCCACCCGGCAGTGGTGCATCTGTCGACGACCTCGCATCTGGCCGAACCGCGCGTGTGCGTGTACATCACGTCCTTCAGCGCGCCGACGATCCTCGCTGGAGGCATCCCAGGCACTCGCAGCCTCCGATAGACCTGGCGAGTGGCGTCGCAGACGGCGATGCAGAGGCTTTCTCCGGCGGCCGTGCGGCACCAGAGTCGCACGAGGAAGGCCGCGGCATGTTCCGGTTTACGAATCGGCACCGTCTCGTAGTCGCCGGCCGTGTCCAGCTGCATGGAGTTGAGACGGAAGGCCGAGATCCAGTCCGCGCCCCCACCAGTGGAGGCCTTCACTTGCACGGCTTCGACGTCCACGATCTGCACGTCCAAGGAGTCCGCCATGAAGCAACTATTTCAGCCCCCGGGGTAGGGCTCGTAGACGGAGGCGACTTGTAAGCTTTCCTGCTTGCAGCGCGAAAAAACTACGTCGGTGCAGTGAGAGAAGGCCCGGCCGTTTTTCTGCATGCAAACCGGCAAATGACTCTCCACGCAGAGGTCCATGGAAGTCGGGTAGGCGGCGCCGTCATAATACAAAAACGCCGGCGTGGTCGAGACCCAAGAAGGCCACGGCCAAGCAGGCCAGCCGCCATAGTAAGACCCCCTCTCCGGGCTCGCTCTTTCTTGCGTAAAGGCGCTAGCACCAAACTGCATTTTACCTCCCGCGGCCTTTTTTTCGCCAAAAGCGCATCTAGAAATCCGAGTTCTTCAAGGTCTTGCGACCGTTGGAGAGCGCTCGGCCAATGGCGTCGTAGATCAGCTCGGTCACTTTGGCGTTGAGCGCCGGCAGAGCGTCGCTGCCCAAGTGGATCGGCGTGGTGTGATTCTTCAGCAAAGTCCGCACGGCCTTGGCGACGATGAGCGCGCCGGGAGTTTCGCCGACGGTCTTCTCGCCCTCGGCCGCACACTCCTCCGGGGCGGGGGCCCCCGCCCCACACTCCTCAGGACCCTTGCTGGCGGCCCGCTTCTTTCCCTTTGGCGCCGCCGCGTCGCAAGGCGGGGCTTCGGTCGCAGGGGCGACCGCCTCCTTCTTGGCTTTCTTCGGAGCGCGCTTCGCTTCCGGCGCCTCCATCTTCGAAGGAATGAGAACCGGGCTCATTCCGTTCACTGCGTCGACGGTCATCGCGGCGGTTGTTGCGGCGATGGAAGTGGAGAATGTGCTCACTGCCATTGGCTTTTCTTTCAGCTACATCACAGCCTGCGCTGTTTTAACGCACCTCCGCAAAACGAGTCGTGGACAAGTCGAAGACGCTGTCCGCACCGGGGAAGTTTTCGCTCGACACGCCCTTGTCGACGACGACCTGCCGCACCAGCGCGTCGATCTCGGCTGTCATCAAAGGCACCTTGAACACGTGAGGCACCGGCGGCGTCTGATCGGGGTGAAGCACGACGAGGTACATGCCCGAGACCTTGAAGCCGTACTCCGTCTCGAGGATGTGGCGGTAGGTGTTCAGCTGCAGGTTGTAGCAGTGGCGATTCGTGTTGGGGAGATGGCTCAGGGGAGCGCGCTGCTTCTCGTTGTTGAACCCCTCGTCCTTGATCTCTCGGGAGCGCTTCCAGTCCAGGATGACCAGGTCGCCGGCGTGGTCCTTGCAAACGAGATCCGCTTGGCCGGCCAGGCGAAGGCCGCAGTGAAAGAGATTCATCTCCACCCGCCACGGCGTGAGGCCGAGAGCGTCCATGAAACTCTTCTCGAAGTCGAGCAGCATGGCGAACTCGGGGCTGTGCGGCTCCTCGATGGTGTAGCCGTTGAGGTAGCACTCTATCTGCCAGTGGAGCAGCGTGCCTTTCCTCGACTGGCTGGTGCCGTTGTCCGCCCAGAGCTTCTTGATCTCGTCGGAGTTCATCTCCTCGCCGTCCTGCCTCAAGTAGCCCTTCTTCGTCGCCCAGCCGGGCTTCGTTCTAGAAAGTATGAGGTCCGCGTTGAAGTGCTTTTCGCAGTAGTGGGAGAAGGACGTGCCGCTCCAGGGTACGCGCTGCCCGTCGACGGAGTAGACGTGGGTGGACTCCACGAAGACGCAGCGAGCGTCCCTCGGAGTGGCGTTGACGACGCTCAGGGAGTCTTCGCAGCGCGCCTTGTCCCCGAAGACGAATTTGGCGTCGTCGCGAAACTCCTCGTCGGTGTAGCGCCAGTCGCTGAGCGCGCCGTTAGCAACGACGACGCCCTTTTCGGAGACGTAGCGCACCCGGGGTTTGGAGGGATCGTAGCGGTGCGTCGCTCTGAGCTCCTGCAGAGAGAGGACTTCCCTGGCCCGCTCTCCGAAGATGAGCAGCGGCGCGTCAGAAGTCCGGCGTGGAGATCGAGAGCGGTCGCGGGCTGCCATGAGTACGAAAGGGCGATATTCGGGAAGAGCCTGCTCTATTTTCGCCCCGACTTGACGTCGACGCTTTGCGTTCTAGCTGTGGCAGAACGACAGAAACTTTCCTAACAAACATGCAAGCTGCCCTCGTCAAAGGCTTTCTCATCGGAGGAGTGGTCGGCGCCGCAGTGGCCGCCGGCGTGCAGTACAAAGCGCCGAAAGACGACGTCGCGCCCTCGGAAGACGACACGGATTTTTCAGTCTACAAGCACCTCAACGTCGACGGGTCCCTCGTGGCGATACTGCAGGAGCCGGTGGCGGTCTTCAAGCCGCTGGACAAACGGAGCTGCGAGGCTATGCTTCAGGCCTTCGACGAGCTGGCGCGCATCTACAGCGCCTGTCGCGGCGGAGAGAGTCGTCCGAGTCTCGTAGCGGACGCGCTCAAAGCGAAGAGGACGGCCAACGGCCATCTTCTGGCGCTCGTCAAAAAGGCGCGACAGCGAAAGCCCGTCGCCGCCAGTGAAATTCTGCAGGACGTGGAGGCCCTCAAGAAAAGCATCGCGGACTACATTTACAACATCACGCAAGAACAGTCTCTGCAGCAGGCCATGAAGCCGTGAGCTCACATGCCATTTCCTTTGCCGCGGCCGTTGCCGGCTCCCTTGGCGGCTCCCCTGCCCGTGGCAGGACCGTCGACGCCGACGCAAGCGAAGTGACAGAGACTCTTTCCCTCCATCAAGCACTGCGCCGATTCCATGTTGGCTGCTCCACCGGAGCTCTGGGCCAGAAGCTTGTCGCAGCCCGTCTGCACGTTCTGCAAACAGGTGTTCATGCAGGCGTCCGGCTGCAGCTTGTGTTTCATGGTCGTCTTGTCTTGCGGCGAGGCGCCGCCGAGTTGTAGTCGATTCAGCGCCTCTGCGACGACGGCCACCGGAACAGTCGGCTCGTTGCCCATGAAGACCTTCATGGGCACGTTGCTGTAGTAGGCTCCGATGCCGGCAAAGCTGGGGTCGGCCTCCATGAAGTTCACGATCACGTCCATGCTCGCTCTTTTAAACATGGCGCACATGTGTTACGCACATTTATGCTAAAAGTTCAGGACCGACGGGCCATCACGGGAAGCCTCCGAGAGACGCAGAGCAGCGCAGAAAGGCAACAGAAGGCCAGAACGACCATGAACAGGCCGATGCCGAGGTAGGCGGCCGCCGGGCTCTCTTTGCTCTCTTCCGGCGCTTCTTCTCTCGTTCTCAGCCTCACCGCGTTTTCGAAGTCTTCGATCCAGTGAACGAGGTCGCGCGAAGGAGGATGGTCCCGGATGTACTCCACCGCATGGAAGCGACACTGCTCGCAGGGCAGGACGTGCGGCAGCAAGGAGACGAGGGCTTCGTAGTGCGAGAACGACTCCGCGTCGCAGGCGTGCGCGCAGCTTTTGAGGAAGGCCCACCCGTCAGGCCCCCAGATCTTGGGATTGAGATTCTTGCGCATTTTACTATGAAGTCAAAACTTCACTGGGCGACAGCAGATCGGCCACGCTCTCGAGGTTGGCGCCGACGACGCGCGCCACCTCTTTGCCGTCCTTCAAGCGCAAAAACGTCGGGAGTTTCGTGACGGCGAAACTGAGCGCCAGCTCGTGCGCGTCCTCGTCGATGTCCACATGGTAACAGGGCACCAAGCTGCCCCGCGCCATCTCTAAGAAGCGCGGATGCACGGCTTGGCACGGACCGCACCACTTCGCGGTAAACTTCAAGAGCGCGTCGCCCCGGACGAAGCCCGCCTTGACCTGCTCGACGGAGCCGCCCCCCAGGTAGTCGTAGCACTCCGGCGGACCCTCCATGCTTTGACTGGGGCGACTTCTTCTTCGCCCTCGCAGGAACGAGCGCGCGTTCTGCTGCGCAGGTCCTTCGAGGGATCTTGTAGCAAACATGTTCCTGCAGATCTTCTTGGCGCTGATCGTGGGGGTGGCTCTGGCCTACCTCTTCCGGCGTCAGACGCTGATGGCGAGGGATGTCAAGGAGCTCCAAGCGACGGGAGAAACCTACGTGACCCTCGACGACTGGGACTCATCCGTGCTGCCCAAGCTGGACGTTCTGGAGGAGAGCCACGTCACGCTGAAGCGCCACACGGCCATGTTGGCGGCCGCCGTGAGAGCCCTGGAGCGAAACAAGTCTCAGTTCGGCGAGAGCGCCGCGAAGGAAGTCGAGAGCTTCCCGTTTTCGGACGCGGAGGAGGAAGAATGCTTACAGGAGGCCGCGGCGGACGCCGCACACACCGAGGACCAGATCCAGGCCATGCTCTCCAGCGTCGCCAACATCTTCGGCATGGGCAGACAGAGAGGCTCCACCGAGGTGCACGCGGCCTTCGCAGCCGGTCTACCGTCCTTCACCGGGTTGCCGACGCGACTCGTGATCTCCAATATCCCTCCGACGGCCAAAACGTCGAGCCATCCTATAGTGGAAGAAGAGCCGGATGATGAGGTGGAAGAAGAAGCCGAGGACGAGGAGAATGCGTGATTTTTTTTGTTTTCATCCTTTCAAATGGACGCTTGGGTGCCGGCCGGTCGTTACACCTGGGGCGCGTATCCTGTGGGTCCCGTCGCCAACAACATCGCCGATCAAGGCTTTCTGTGGGGAAGCGGACAGCGGACGCAGTCAAACTACGATCTCATGGACACCACGAGGACCGCCGGCATCAACGTGCCACTGACCTCCTTCGCTCAAGAGTTCCGACAGACTCTGCCGGTGGTACCGCAAGGCTGCATGCCCCTCAAAGGAGGCTGCAAGGTCCCTCCGCTCGCGGAGTGTCGATCAGACCTCAGGAACCCATGATCGAGTCGAGATATTTCAATTCACAAATGGCAGCGCAAGAAGAGTCGCCCGGATCATCCAGGCTTCGAACGGATCCGTGCGAGATTTGTGCGAACTTTTAGGATAATTTTGTGAAAAGCGCTCGACGACACCGACACCGATATTTCGATGTTGAGCCGACGAAGCATTTTTTCACTCCCATGTAAAAACCATGTCGATTCTCTCTGTCTGGCTCGCATCGCAGGAGGAAAAAAACAAAGGCATGCGCATGATGATCACCGTCCTTTGGTTCCTCGTCCTCGCACTGGCGATTTACCTGGCGATCAAAGACATGAACCTACTAACCCACACTTCGACGAAAATCTGGGTCTTCTTGCTCGCGATTGTGTTTCCAGAGTTGTTTCTGATTTTAAGCGGCATTTCCACGTCCTCGATGGGTGTTGGGTTTTTCAGCGGATCCCCGGTGGAGTCAAGGATGAGCAGTAATTGGTTCAAGCCCAAAAGCAAGTCTTGGGGCGGAGGATCGAAGGCGGCGGCCGCCATGGATATCGACGCTTCTTCCAGCTTGGGCGGTGACATGGGAGGCGCCTTGCCGAAGGCACCAGACATGAGCACCCCGCTGACAGACACTACGTCTTCCCTCTTCTAGGGTACAGACGCGTCAGAAAGAAAATCTGCACTCATGGCTTGGTGCGTGCGGCCTTGCGCTTCGGAATGGGTGGAGGAAGCATTTCCGCGGGCTCGGCAAGTTCTTCCGGTTTAGTCACGCTTGGGGCTTCATGGCGCAAAGTCAGAGGCTGCGCGAGAATCATACGGCGACAGCAGTATCGCGTGAGGCCTAGCGAGTTCAGAAGATCTGCTTGATCCTTTCCTTCGCGAGCTCCTTTGGCGAAAGCCGTAAAGGCTCCTTGCATCGGTTTGTTGCAAGAGAAACAGCGCCCCGGCGGGAGACGCATGTCCATCTTTTGCCTCGGTCTTAGCAAAGACGAATGTCCACTTGCGTTCCACTGTCGAACGGGACCGGCCCTCTGCTGATGGAAGTCGACAGCGTGGCCACCTCGATACGTTGGGCCCTAGCCTACCTTGGGTGCACTCGAGCCATGGTTTCGAACCCGGCGATTTCTCTCGACATTGACGGCACGGTGCTGCTCAACATGTCCGATGGCCACACCAAGTGCGTGCGTCATTTCAAAAATCTCGTCGATGCTTGCGATGAAGCTGGCATCTCCGTTTTTTACATCACGGCTCGACCGGACTCACCTTCCAACAGGAACCACACTGAGAGACAACTCAAGGCATGCGGCATTGACAAGCACGTAAAAATGTTCATGATGCCTTCCAGAGCCGAGTACAGTCGCTACAAGTTCGGCTGCCGCCTCAAAGTGGCGGAGATGGGCTACACCATTTTGCTGAGCGTCGGTGACCAGTTCGCCGACGTGACGCGCAAAGACACCAAGCTCGCGGACGACAAGTTCTACATCGGTCAGATCGGAGACAACGGCTCTTTCGGCATCAAGCTCCCCTCGGAATTTTTGGAAAAGTGATCGTCTCTCAGGCGGACTTCGCGCGATTGAAGACTCCGATGAGGAGCACTCAGCCAAAGAGCCTCCCGAGAGAAGCGCTGCGATTTCCCCAATCCAACTGAATAACCGCAGCCGCGTCTTCCGTCGCGCCTTCAGAACTTTTGGAACGACGACGCGTCTAGGTTTCGTTCTCGTGGATACGTTGTTTTTTCGAGACGACCCCAGCGCTGATTTTTTTGTCCTTCTGGGCTTCCAACGGATTTGCGTCGTAATACTCTTTGATCAAATGAGCCAGCTCTTTCATGGCCGGAGGATCGTCAGCAGTACTGCCGGTACGCACCCGCTGGTAAGCCCGGTCAATAGCTTTACGGTGTGCACTCCAGCGATCTTCCGCGGATATGGTTCCGGAAGCAAATTGTTGGAGTAGTTTTATGGCATTCTGAATCGCGTCGTGGTGACGAGATGCTTGTTGATCAGCCTTGTTTCTGGAAGGATCTTCCTGCCACCAGCTGATAATCTCCTCAGCCAACTTGTCACTGCACGGCGTTGTGGATGTTGAACAGCCTTGCTTTTTACGAGCATGGGCTCTGTTTTTGTATTCTCGCACCAGTTCTATCCTGGTGCGAGCGTCCATTCTTCCTTCTCGAAACTCAAGAAGCATACTGTCGCGCTCTTTGTCGGCCAACAGTTTTTTTTCGTTGGCAACAGCAGTTAATTTGGATATGCGAACTGCTCTTTCATCTGGCGTCAGTGCGATCCATCGTTGTTTGCTTAAAGCGCTGCGCTTCTTGTCAATTTCCACCGGTTGGGTCCGATGTTCCTGTCGCTTCGTTCTCGCGTTTTCTTTATACAAACGTCTCGTTTCAACCTGCGCTGGGTCTGAGTACGCTTCTTTCTTATCCAGTTCATACTGCCCCGGCTCGGTGGAGTAGAAGTCCTCGATCAACGTGGCCAAAGCGTCCGACGCGGCGTGAAGGACCGTTTTATAGTCGTAACGAATGCGAGATTTCCTTCTCTGCTTGGCCAACTCCAAGATCGTTACTCTTTCAACTCCTGTCATACTCCCATCTTTGAAACGGAGAGTGAGCTCTGCAGCTCGCGCTTCATCGGCGTCTTTCTTCGCCACCAGTAATGTTCGGACATGAACGAGCATCGCCGTTCGAAGCTCAGGATTCTGCCATTTAAGCAGCAGGGTGGCTTTCATCTTGGGACGTTCCTGGCATAAGATTTCCATCATGTGAGCCCGATAGTCTGCAGTTTTCCATCGAT
>Ga0315287_10005620_pt1 | contig 12376 bp, 8 predicted proteins | sample YL17G11_0_MG_FD_205037 | JGI IMG/M metagenome (GOLD analysis project Ga0315287, IMG submission 205037) | Sediment microbial communities from Yellowstone Lake, YNP, Wyoming, USA - YL17G11_0 | ecosystem: Environmental > Aquatic > Freshwater > Lake > Sediment | place: USA: Wyoming | collected...
AGCGCCACTAACAAGCTGACCCTCAGCAATGGGGCAGGCGTGGTGGTGAAATCGGATTCCGGTCCGAGTGCCACGCACGAGATCTCGGCCCCCTTGCTCCTGGCTTCGGACACCAGTTTCAATGTCCGAAGTGGAACTATGACCGTTAGCGGGGGCGTCAGCGGTGGCAGTAATGTGACCAAGGACGGTGCGGGCGTGCTGAAGCTCACCGGCACCAACACGTACAACGGGGCCACCACCGTCAACGCCGGCATCTTGCAGCCCAGCAAAACGGCGGCCCTGCCGGGCTACGATTCCTCCGGCAAGGTGGTCTTCAACGGTGGCACGGTGGCTATCCCGGTGGACGGCGTCAACTGGACTACAGGGAATGTGGATACTCTCCTCGCCAACGCCACCAAGACCGCGGGTGCATTGGGCATTGACACCACCAGCGGCAACCTGACCCAGTGGACCTCCTTCAATGGAGGGGCCGGCAACTTCGGCGCGCTGGGCCTGACCAAGCTCGGCGACAACACGCTCGTCCTCGACAAGGTCAACACCTACACCGGACCGACGACGATCACCGCCGGCACGCTGGAGATTAGCGGTGCCGGCCAGTTGGGCAGCGGCACGTATTCCGGCGCCATTGAAATCAACACCGGCGCCACGTTCAAGTACAACAGGAGCGCCAACCAGACGCTCCAAACGGGCGTCATCAGCGGCGGCGGCAACTTGATCAAAGAGGGCGCCGGCACGCTGACCCTCTCGGGCGTCAACACCTACACCGGCCCGATGACGATCACCGCCGGCACGCTCGAGATTGGCGGGGCCGGCCAGTTGGGCAGCGGCTGGTATGCCGGCGCCATTGAAATCAACACCGACGCCACGTTCAAGTACAACAGCTCCGCCGATCAAACCTTCTCGACCTTCGACGGCGGCGTCCTCAGGGGCGCCGGCAGCTTTATCAAAGACGGCACCGGCACGCTGACGGTGTCGGAGTATTGGGGGGGGGCGGGCAATCTCTTCACGGGTCAGATCACGATCAACAAAGGCGTGTTGAAGATGGTCGGCGACTACGCCTTCTATAACAATGAATGCACCTACAGCATCGCTTCCGGCGCGGTCTTGGATCTGGACTGTAGTTACGGCGCCTACCCTGCGCCCGGGGAGACCGGCACCACCATCAACGGCGCCGGCACGTTGCGCTTTAGTTCACTGTACGGTTGGGCCGAATTTTATGCCTATGATGGGAACGAGATCCTCAAGTTCGAGTTGGGTTCGGGCGGGCTGATTGACGTGCAGGCATCTGCGTCTCCGCCCGTCACGGTGTATTCCTCCTCCAACTTCGATTGGACAAACAATCTTGCCAGGCTCAACGTGGACGGCGTGTTCGATCTGTATAAAGGCCCGAACGTGTTCGCCGACGCGTTGACCGGCAGCGGCACGGTGACGAGGACAGAGGACGGCACGGGGAACACCCTGACGGTGGGTGTCGATAATGGTTCCGGCACATTCTCCGGAACCATCGAGGGCTCGCTCGCTTTCACCAAGACCGGCACCGGCACACAGACCCTCACCGGCGCCAACAGCTACACCGGATTGACCACCGTCAAGGCCGGCACGCTGCGTCTTGGAACGGATGCGCAAAGCGTGGTCCTCTCCGGCGCCGGCGCGGATATCCAAGGCGGCAAGATGCTGCTGGACGGCGCGCCCTCGGTCCTGGCGGATCTGAAAACCGGCTACAACGCGTCGGGGCCCTGGACGCTCGGCCAGTTCGACAGCTCGACTGCCGACGCCTCGCATGGGCTGGGCTGGGATTTCGTGAGCGGCCAGACGAAGGTCGCCTACACGTTCTACGGCGACGCCACCTTGGACGGCACCGTGGACAGCAGCGACCTGGCCAAGGTGCTGGCGAACTACAACCAGAGCACCGGCATGGTCTGGGGCAAGGGCGACTTTAACTACGACGATGCGGTGGACAGTGGCGACCTGGCCAAGTTGCTGGCGAACTACAACCAGACCCTTCCCTCCGGCATCGGCATCGCCGCGACGTCCTCGGGGGGCTTCAACGTGGTGCCCGAGCCGAGCACGCTGGTCCTGCTGGCCGCCGGCCTGTTGGGCCTGGTGTGCTACGCTTGGCGGAAGCGGAAGTAAACTGAGATTGCAGATTGCAATCGTGTTGGGGCGGCAGTTCAACTGCCGCCCCAACTTTTGTGTGCGAAACCGTGTTGGGGCGGCAGTTGAACTGCCGCCCCAAACATTGTGGCGTTGGGGTGGCAGTTGAACTGCCGCCCCAAACATGGTGGCGTTGGGGCGGCAGTTGAACTGCCGCCCCAACGAGTGTCACCTTTTTTCAATGTGAATCAGCAGCACCGTTACGTCGGCCGGCGTGATGCCGCTGACCCGGCCGGCTTGGGCCAGATCGGCGGGTCGCACCCGTGAAAGCTTCTCTCGCGCTTCCGCCCGAAGGTGCGGCACCCGTTGATAATCCAACTCGGCCGGAATCCGCCGTGCGGCGAGCCGCTGCTGCCGGGTGATGTCGATCTGCTGCCGGGCAATGTAGCCCGCGTACTTGGCGTCGCAAGTCACCTGCATGACCACGTCGCGCGGCGCAGAGGCAAGTTCCGGCAGCCGGGCGACCACGTCCTCCCAAGTCGCTTCCGGCCGCCGCAGCATCTTGGCCAGCGAAACCGAGCCGCAGTGCGTCGCTGCCAACAGAACGGCAATCCGAGCGATCTCCGCCTCCTTGGTTTGAAGCTTCTGCCAACGATCCTGACCGACCAGGCCCAAGTGATGGGCCAACGGCGTCAGCCGGCGATCGGCGTTGTCGGCCCGAAGCAATAATCGATATTCCGCCCGGCTGGTGAACATGCGATACGGCTCATCGACCCCGCGGGTGACCAGGTCGTCGATCATCACGCCGATGTAGGCTTGGTCGCGCCGCAGCGCCAACGGCTCCCGGCCTCTCAGTGCCAACACTGCATTCACGCCGGCGATCAGCCCTTGGGCGGCGGCCTCTTCGTAGCCGGTGGTGCCGTTGACCTGCCCGGCACAATACAAGCCGGCCACGCGCTTCGTCTCCAGCGACGGCTTGAGTTGGACGGGCGGGAGATAGTCGTACTCGATAGCGTATCCGTAGCGAAGAATCGCGGCCCGTTGCAGGCCGGGAATCTCGCACACCAGGGCGTCTTGCACGTCGCGCGGCAGGCTGGTCGACAGGCCGTTGACGTAGACCTCGTGCGTCTGCCGTCCCTCGGGTTCCAGAAAAAGCTGGTGCCGCGGCTTGTCGGCGAAGCGGACAATCTTGGTTTCGATCGAAGGGCAGTAGCGCGGCCCGGCCGATTGTATCTGCCCGCTGAACATCGGCGCGCGGTGCAGGTTGGCGCGGATCAGCTCGTGTACCGCGGACGTGGTGTAGGTGATCCAGCAGGGCATCTGCTCGCGGTCGATCCGATCGGTGAGGAAGCTGAACGGCTCGGGTTGCACGTCGCCGGGCTGAAGCTCTGCCTTGCCGTAGTCGATCGTGCGGCCGTCGATCCGCGGGGGCGTGCCCGTCTTGAAGCGGGCCAACTCGAAGCCCAAGCGCACGAGCGCCCGGCTGATGCCGGAGTTTGTCGGCTCGCCCATGCGTCCGCCGGGCGTGGTCGTCGCACCGACGTGCAGCAGCCCTTGCATGAACGTGCCGGCGCAGAGGACGACGGCCTTGGCGCGATACTCCGCGCCGCCGGCCGTGCGAACGCCGGCAATCCGCAGCGGGCCATGCGAGGCCGCCGGCGGCTCTTCAACCACGAGGTCCTCGACCGTCTCTTGCCGCAACGTCAGCCCCGGCTGCGATGCGACGATTCGCCTGACCTCCTCCTGATACGCCCGATTGTCGGCCTGGGCGCGGGGGCCGTGCATGGCGGGTCCCTTGCTGCGGTTGAGCATGCGGAACTGGATGCCGGTGGCGTCGATGGCGCGTCCCATGGCGCCGCCGAGGGCGTCGATCTCGCGGACGATCTGCCCCTTGGCCACGCCGCCGATGGCCGGATTGCAGCTCATTTGGGCGACGGTGTCGAGGTTGCTCGTCAACAGCGCGGTCTCCGCCCCCAAGCGTGCGGCGGCCAGCGCCGCTTCGCAGCCGGCATGACCGGCGCCGATGACGAGGACCTCGAAAGCGTTCGTTGTGCCCATGCGTCTTATGATAGAACAGAAATCACCGGCCGTATACGGTTCGCGGCTTTACAGACGAGATCCCCGTGTTATGCCGCCAGGTCGATCGGTCCGCTCGGGCACCGGAGCTTGAACAGCCCGAAGAGTTCTTCCTGCGTCAGGCCGAGCTTGCGGCGGCCTTCCGCGCCGGAGAAGATCATGTCGAACAGTTCGCGCTTCTCTTGCAGGATGCGGTCGATCCGCTCTTCGATCGTGTCGAGCATGAGAAACCGCGTGACGTTGACCGGGCCGTCCACTCCGATGCGATGGGCGCGGTTGATCGCCTGATCTTCCACGGCCGGGTTCCACCAGCGGTCGAAGAGGAACACGTAGTTGACGAACTGGAGGTTCAAGCCCACGCCGCCCGCCCCGTAACTCATCAACAGCACGTGCCGGTCCGGGGTCGCGCGGAAACGCTCGATGACGGCGTCGCGCCGGTTGGACGGGATCTTGCCGTGATATTGCAGCGGGCCGAAGCGTTGCAGATGCTCGGCCAGCCGTTTTAACGTGCCCACCCACTGGCTGAAGACGATGGCCTTCCGCCCGCTGCCGGCGATTTCCTCCAAGTCGGCTTCCAGGCGTTCCAGCTTGGCGCTGGCGGCGGTGGCGGGGTCGAAGTTGCAGATCTGTTTCAGCCGCAGCACCAACTCGAAAACGTGCCGGATCGTGGCCCCGTCGCCCAGTTCCGTCAAGCGCACGATGCCCTCGTCCTCGGCGAGGCGGTAGCTTTCGCGTTGCTCGGCGCTCAGCTCTAGCGGCTCGTCGTGGACGAGTTTTGGCGGCAAATCCTTGAGCACCTGGTCCTTGGTGCGCCGCAGCACGTAGTCGCCGATGCTCCGGCCCATGCTCCGCGGCTTCATCTCGGGCGAGAGGAAACCGGGGGCGAGAAACTCGAAAATGCCCACCAGATCCTCGGCGCTGTTTTCGACCGGCGTGCCGGTCAATGCCCAACTGCGGCGGCGAGAGATCGAGCGGACCACTTCATTGGTAGTGCTGTCGCGGTTCTTGATCCGTTGCGACTCGTCGAGCACGACCAGATCGAAGCGGAGGTTCTCGAACAACTCGCGATCGCGCAACAACAGTTCATAGTTGGCGATGCGCAGCGGCACGTCCGGCAAGGACCACTGCCAGTGCCGCCGGGCCTGGTCGCCCTCGACGACCATCACCGGCACTTCCGCCGCCCATTGGGCGAACTCCCGCTGCCAGTTGGTCACCAGCGGCTTGGGGCAGACCAACAGCACGCTCCGCATTTCGCCGCGGCGCAGCAACAGGCGGATGGCCGTGATGGCCTGCATGGTTTTGCCCAGGCCCATCTCGTCGGCCAGGATCGCCGCCTGGCGGGGATACAAGAACGCGACGCCCTCGAACTGGAACGGGAAGGGAGGGAACGGCATCGTCAGGGCCCCTTCGGCCAGCAGCGATTCCAACGGCGGCTGCAACAGGTAGTGCAGCCGGTCTTCGAGCTTGATGATATCGCCCGGCGGCCTGATGCGCGTGCCGCCGATCGGCCCGTTGTGCGGGCCGAGCGTCGCCGACGGCGAGGCGGCGGGCAGGCGATCGTTCAGCAGGGCGGCGGCCGCCGGCTCATCGAACACGAAATGGCGCACGCAAACTTTCGGCCGCGCAACGGAAATGGAAATCACCCTGGGCCGGGAATGTTCCAGGTTGACGCAATGCGACTCGACTTTCGGCGGCTGTGCCAGCGCCCGGCTCAACTCCGTGGCCCGAGGGGCCGCTTCCAGTCGCAAGTCGATGCTGGTGGTCGGCGGCGGCGGCGGCGCATGCCAATGGAGTTCGCTCATCGCACGGCCTGTTGCGCCTCTTCGAGGGCCTCGCGGATGCGCTGGAACGGCTCGGCCAGGTCGAACGACTCGGCCCACTCCGCCAGCCGCTCGCCAATCAGCCGGCGGTCTTCCTCCGCCCGCTGCGGCAGCGCCAAACGATTCCGCCCAAGCTGGAAGGCAACCAGCCGCGGGCCGTTTTGGGCCGGGGAAAAGGTGACAGTCCCCATTTGTGCGAAGCACCGGGCACCGACCGAAGGTTGGTCGGGCCGTTCCGGCGGGCACCGACCGAAGGTTGGTCGGGGACTGTCCCCTTTTCCCCGGCCCTGCTCGATTTCGCCGCCGGTAGGGAGAACCAAAACCAACGGCGTTTGGACAAACTCGCGCGTGGCCAGCGCCGGCTCGCAATCGGTGCATACCACCAGCGGCTGGGCGCTCGCTTGGCTCAGCAACGTCTGCCCGATCTGCTCACCGTAGAGAAACGCACTGAGGGTGGGGCCGTAGAGAATCTCCTGGGCCCGATTGGGCTTGATCGGCGCGGTGCAGTGAAACTCCAACGGCCGGCCAGCCGTGGTCAGCACCAGGTATCCGCCGAACAACCCGTACTGCGGGTGGTCGAGCACAGTCAGGAACCCTAAAGCAGGCTTGGACTTAGCGTCGGTGTTGCCCATCGAAAACCTCGCCTATCCTCAATTTCCCAAGGTGCGCATTCTCTCAGTGTTGGCCCGCCACTGCGCGATGCCTCCAGGGGGATCGGGTGTGGGCGGGGCATGGCTTGAGGTTGGTGTGGGCAAAACGTGACGATTATGCGCCGCTCGGGGGGTGGCCAAATCCGAATATGTCAGTTTCGCCTCAAGAAATCCGTCGAAAACGCGCGACTTTTTCCGCCAACTGCTCGACAAGCCGGCCGGCTTTTGATTATACTGAAGGACGAAAGGAATGTGACCATGAGCCAAGAGCAGCAGCGGACGCGGGCACCGCTTTTCAGCCAGATCGACGTCTCTCAGGCTGCCTATCCGATGGCCCCGGGGGCGCGAAGCCAGGAGGCGGAGCAAACGCGGTTGCTGCGGGACCTGTTGGTCGCCCAGGACCGGCAGAACGAACTGATCGAGGAACTCGTCGGCCAACTCAGCAACGCCCAAAAACAGCGGGCAAACGAACTGGGCCAGTGGAAGCAAGCCAATCCTCACCTGGCGCGAAACTGCCGCGTGGCCGCCGAGGCCCTGGGCAAGGTGCAGACCGAGTTCCTCGACTCCTTGACTCGAGAGATCAGCGCCAACTACGAGAATCTGCTGGACGGCGAGTTCATGCTGAACGAGTTCGTCGACCGGTTCGGTCCGCGGATGGCCCATCTCAATGGAATGCTCCAGGTGCTCTCGCAACTCAGCGCGATGCCCAACCCGACCGGCACGCCGAACTCGCCGTGACGGGAAAGGATGAATGCTGAATGATGAATGATGAATGATGAATAGCAGAGAGGCTTTCGGCAAGGTGCGATTCATCGTTCCGTCTTCCATTCATCATTCATCATTCATCATTCATCATTCGTATCTCGCCGTCTTTCTCTTTGCCGCGAGCCTGTTTTGCTTTGGCGGCTGTCGCCCCGCGTTGGAGACCTCCGAACAAGCCCGGCCGTTGCCGTTGTTGGAGCGCGATCCGGCGGAAGACGGCGCCGATGCCGGCCGCTGGCCGCAATGGCGCGGCCGCAACGGTTCGGGAGTCGTTTCGGCGGGCCATCCCGCGATCCGCTTCAGCGACGACGATGGCTATCGCTGGAAGACGCCGGTGCCGGGCCGCGGCAACTCCTCGCCGGTCGTGTGGGACAACGCGGTCCTGCTGACTACGGAACTCGCCGACCCGCCGATGCTGGCCGTCTTGTGCTTCGATCGCTCCGACGGCAGGCTGCTGTGGCAGGCCGACGCCGCGCCCGCCCGGGGACGCACGCATGAGAAGAACGGCCATGCCTCGGCCACGGTGGCGACCGACGGCCAAGGCATTTTCGTCTCCTTCGGCGGGGCGGGGCTGTTCTGCTACGACTTTTCGGGCAAGCGCTTGTGGCACGTCGATTTCGGCCCGATCGACCATCTCTGGGGCCTCGCTTCGAGCCCCGTGCTGTTCGGCTCGACGGTGATTCAGCTTTGCGATTACGAGGGCGATTCGTTCATCGCCGCCTTCGACAAGTCGACCGGCCGACAGGTGTGGCGCACTCCGCGCGCCAGCCAGGGAAGCTGGAGCACGCCCGCACTGGTCCAAGCCGATGCCGGCGGCCGGCGGCGGACCGAGATGATCGTCAACGGCGGCAGCGGCGGCAGCGAGAACCGCCTGGTGATCGCCTACGATCCCAACGATGGCCGAGAACTATGGCGCACGGCGGAAACCACCGATTTGGTCACGCCGACGCCCCTGGTGTGCAACGGGCTGGTCTACAGCATCAGCGGCCGGAACGGCCCGATCTTCGCCGTCCGGCCCGGCGGCGACGGCGACGTTGCCGGCACGCACGTCGTCTGGAAGACCACGCGCGGCGGACCCTATATCCCCTCGGGCGTCTGCTATCGCAATCGCTTGTTCGTCATCACCGATATCGGCGTGCTGACGTGCTACGACGCCGGCGACGGGCGGCAGATTTGGCAGTCGCGGCTGGCCGGCCCGTTCACCTCCAGCCTGATCGCCGCCGACGGACGCATCTACGCCACGAACGAACGCGGCACGGTGTTTGTCGTCTCGGCCAGCGACGCGTTTGAGTTGCTGGCCCAAAACGAGATGCACTCTCCGTGCCTCGCCACTCCGGCCGTAGCCGACGGCGAATTGCTGATCCGCACGAAAACGGATTTGTTTTGTATGGCGAATGACGAAGCACGAATGACGAATGACGACTGGCCCTTGTTTCGCGGCGATGCGCAAGCCACCGGCGTGGCCCGGGAGACTCTGCCCGAGCAACTCGATCTGCTGTGGACCTTCTCGACCACCCAGGGCGGGTTCGAGTCGACTGCCGCCATCGTCGGCGGCGCCGTTTACATCGGCTGCACCGACGGCAAACTCTACGCCCTAGATCTGGCCAGCGGCGAGATGCGCTGGGAGTTCGCCACGCCGCTGGGCTTTTCCGCCTCGGCCGCCGTGCGCGACGGGCTCGTCTACATCGGCGATGCCGACGGCAAGTTCTACTGCCTCGACGCCAAGACCGGCCGAAAAAAGTGGGACTTCGAGACCGACGCCGAAATCAACTCCAGCGCGAACTTCCACGGCCGCCACGTGCTCTTCGGCTCGCAGGACACCCATCTGTATTGTTTGGACGCCGCCTCGGGCAAGCTCGTTTGGAAGTTCGAAAGCGCCGACCAGATCCGCTGCTTTCCCGCAGTGCTGGACAACCTGGGTTTTGTCGCGGGCTGCGATGGACACCTGCACGCGATCGACCTGACGCATGGCAAGGAAACAGCCACGGTGAACATCCAGGCCCCTACCGGTTCCACCCCGGCCATGATGGACGGGACCGTTTTCGTGGGCACCGAGGGGCGCCAGTTCTTGGCCATCGACCCGCGCAAGGCGAAGATCCTTTGGAGCTACGAGAGTGCCGAGCGCGGCGCTCCGTTCCGCTCGTCGGCCGCGGTCACTCCGCAGGCCGTGGTCGTCGGCTCGCGCGACAAACAACTTCACGCCTTAGACCCCAAGAACGGCCGCTCGCTGTGGACGTTCAGCACCAAGGGCCGGGTAGACAGTTCACCGGTGGTTGTCGGCCCACGGGTGTTCGTCGGCTCGGCCGACGGGCGCGTCTACGCCCTGGACCTCAAGACGGGCGAAAAGCGATGGCAGTTCGAGGCCGGCGGCGCCGTGCTCGCTTCGCCCGCCGTGGCCAAGGGTCGCCTGGTCATCGGCAACGACGCCGGGCAACTGTACTGCTTCGGAAAAAAACAGTGAGACGCGCAGCTTCTACCGGCAGCCGCCCATCCAGGGGCAGGTGTCTTTCTGCGGGCACTTGACACAGCCGTAGCGCTTCGAGAGCAACGGCAAGATCGCGTAGGAGTTGACCACAAACGCCGCCAACAGAACCGCCAGCAACCAAGAGAACTCGCGATAGACGGCGATTCCTCCGGCCACCGGCGGCAGCAGCCACAGCGGCACGATCGCCGGGATGTGCCGTTTGAACCGCCGGGCGAAATCCTCGCCGTCCTGCTTCGCGCGCAGCTTGGCGGCGATCCGCCCGTAGCCGCAGGGGCACAGACGCGTGTCGTAGAAGTGGCACCAGGGACAGACGAACAGCATGATCCAAATCGCCCCCAGCACGCCATAGGCGACATACCCGGCCGCCGAAAGCCATTGCCAGAGTGGCGGGCCCGGGCTGACGGCGAAGATCGCCGCCCCCAGGAGAATCATCGCCGCGTACGGCAGGTTGTCGATCAGCGCCTGCCGCCGCGTGACGACGGGGGCCGCCGCGCCCTCGGGGCAGGGGATGGGTTGGGTGGAAGGATTCAAGTTTACCAGCCCATGACCATGTTCGATTCGATCGCCTTCCGCGAGCGTTCCAGGTCGGCGCCGGTGTGCTGCATGTACAGGCGGATGGCGTGGACCTTGTCGCCGGCGGCCTTGGCCAGGCAGTCGCGGGCGGTCGAGCAAGGGTCGGTCGGGCCGCTAATGCCCAACGCCGACTTGGAAATCACCCAGGTGTCGCGGGGACGACGCGTGATCCGCACCGGCGGTTCCTGCGGATAACTTTGCTCGACGACGTGTGTGGCGGCCTTCTCGTTCTCGGCCCAGGTGATGATGATGTGCGAGGAAGTTTCGAGTTCGAACAGGGGCATGGAATGCGGCTTCCTTATGTGATGGAATCAGGGGACGGGCATGCGCGCATCGTAAAGCCGGCAACCCGGCCTGTCAACGCCACCACTCCCCAGTGGGGGTCAGAACCTCGCCATCAGGTCGCAATCCACCGGCAACTGCCTGGAACGTTACACTACGCAGGCATGGCACTCTTCTTCGGCCGGCACAAGCTCGGTTGCGGCGCCGGTATGAGTGTAGACGCGGTTGCGGCCGGCCGATTTGGCGCTATAGAGGGCGGCGTCGGCTCGGGCCACCAGCGATTCGGCCGTGTCGCCCTCGCGGGCCCTGGCCACGCCCCCGCTGATGGTGATCGTCAGCCGCTTCTCCACGAGCGCCCGCAATCGCTCGCTGAACATACAGGCCCCGGCAAGGTCCGTCTGCGGCATGACGACGACGAACTCCTCGCCGCCGTAGCGGGCGACGCAGTCGGTTTCGCGGATCGACTCGTCGAACAGCCGGGCCAGTTCCTGCAGCATCTTGTCGCCGTACAGATGCCCATGCTCGTCGTTGGCCAACTTGAAGTGGTCGATGTCGAACATCGTGACCGAGAAGATCGAATTGTAGCGGGCCATCAGAGCGAACTGGGAAGTCAGGACGTCGTCCAGCCCGCGACGGTTGCTCACGCCCGTCAGCGGATCGGTGCGCACTTCGGTGAAGGTCATCAGGTTGGCGCCCTGCTGGCGGATCTCGTCGTAGGCGTTGGCGATCTGCGTGGCCAATTGCTGGGTGGGCTTGAGAACGTCCTCCGCCTCGCGACACAACTCTTTCCAGGCGGCCTCCTGCTGCCGATCGCTGAGTTTGTTCACGCGGTCCTTGAAACGGCTGACGCTGGCGTGGTGCTTGGCCAGACTTTGGCGGACATTCCAGGCGATCTTCTCGAGCTCCGACGCCACCGCCCGGGCGCGTTTCAAATCGCGGTACGAACGCAGCACAAGATCGCTGCCGACCGAGCGGTTCCGCCGACCGATCCAATAACCCAAGGCCGCCACAATGGCCAGGGCGACGGGTATGGGAATTCCCACGTTCCAGAAATCCATAGTCTCCCTCTACTCCGTTGGCATCTGCCGGAAGTCAGTATTGAGATCGCGAACCGTATCCTCGCAGGCAGATCACCGCAACGACGATCATGGCCGCCAACACCAACACCCACTCTTGCGGTCCCATGCGATCGACGAAACGCACGATCTCGTGCCAATAGTGGCCCACAGTCGAAATCTCCCGTTTGGTATGCCCCTTGTCTGCCCATACAAATGTAGGTCAGGCTTTGCCCGCAATACGGGCTTCGTCCGACAAATCCTATTGAGGGGGGGCCGCGCTGCGGCATTCAGCCCTACCAGTAATGGGATTGTGTCGTTCCTAACGAAAGTACAACTGCCACCCCAACCAGAGCGTTGCGTTTCACACGCACACCACCGCTATATCATGCCTCTCGGTGAAGTCCGTCGGAGAGCCGGATGCGGGAAATCCGCACGTCCGGTTCGATCAACGGGAGGTGGAAACGGAACACGGCATGTGACTATTGTAGCTTGCGCCACTACCTACAAAACAAAGAGGGTGGGGTTCTGCGGATTTTGCGGTTTACAGCGGCCGATCTTCTGGTCGTGTAGTGATGT
>Ga0315287_10005621_pt1 | contig 12375 bp, 15 predicted proteins | sample YL17G11_0_MG_FD_205037 | JGI IMG/M metagenome (GOLD analysis project Ga0315287, IMG submission 205037) | Sediment microbial communities from Yellowstone Lake, YNP, Wyoming, USA - YL17G11_0 | ecosystem: Environmental > Aquatic > Freshwater > Lake > Sediment | place: USA: Wyoming | collected...
GTAATACCCGTCCAACCGCCTGAGATCAGCGTGATGCGTTTCAGCAGTCGGCGCAGCAGCGGCCAGTCTTTTTTGGTAACAGCGGCATTGATCTCGGGATAGGTGGTAGAAATAAAGGGCGTGATGGGGATCTGGACCAGGTTGATGATGGCTAGTGCAGTCTTGGCATAGCCGACCTCAACCGGCGAAAGGAACCAGGCAATCCACAGCGCTTCATTGTCGCGCACCAGCATGATAATGGTGCTGCTGATGTTAGTGCTGAAAGCGAAGCCGAACAGTTCCTTGAAAGGAGGCAGATGGTCAAATGAGGTTCGCAGCCAGCCGCTGCCCAACTCTTCTTGCATCTCGCGCCAGCCCAAAGCGGCAGTTCCCAGGCCAAGGACGAATTTGCCCACCAGGTAAGCCGCCATCACTTCAATCAAGCCTTTTTTTGCTAAGAAAGCCCACACAATAATTGAAGCCGTCAAAACGCTGCTGACCAGGTTGACAACAGCCTGATTTTTGAATTTGTTCCTGACCTGCAGGACACCCATGGATGTTTCAGTGGCAAAGTTTGCAAGAACCATCGTTCCGTAGAGAATGAAAAGATTAGTGGTGGCAGCGTCGTCAGCCAGTTTTACTGCCGCGAAGGGTGCTAAAACGATGATTACGATGAAAGATAAAACTGCGCTGATCGTCTCTCCGAATAAGGCCGCTTTGACCACTGCCGCGGCGCGTTCGGGTTTTTGCTGAAGGGCAGCTTCGCCGTAATACTTGACCACCAGCTCATTCATGCGGAATGAAAACAGGCGGTTGAGCATTGAGGCAAACGCAGTAATGGTGGCAATCACACCAAACCCGGCCACACCCAGCAGCCGGCCTGCCAAAATGCTCTGCATCATGCTCAGACCCATGCTGGCTACGTTGCTGCTTAATAAATAGCTGGTGTTTTTAATGATCTTTTGAAGCAGTTTATCGTTTGTAAAAGTATTCCACAGAGGGAAAAGGAATTTCATTCAGTATCCACCTGGCTTGCCCATGTGTGTTCCTGGTGGTACCAGTCCACCACAGCCCGAATGCCTTCATCCAGCCCGACGTGCGGTTCCCACCCTAGCAGGCGTTTGGCTTTTCCAACATCCGCCCAGCTTGCTGACATATCTGCCTTATTGGCGGGGTAATATCGCCGTTCAGGTTTTTTGCCAATCACTTTCTCAAATTTAACCAGCAAGTCGTTGATGCTGATGGATTCATGGCCGCCCAGATTAATGATCTCATACCCGACTGGTTTCAGCGCGGCTATTGTGCCCCTCGCGATATCATCAAGAAAGGTAAACCCGCGCGTTTGATTACCGTCGCCGAAAACCTGCACTTCCATGCCTTCGCTGATCCATTTGGCAAAACGGAACATCGACATGCCGGGCCGCCCAGCCGGACCATAAACTGTGAAGTAGCGTACCACCGTAACATCAAGGCCGTTAAGGTAATGGTAGCTGTAGCACAATGTTTCCGCAGCTTTCTTGCTGGCAGCGTATGGCTGCAGCGGGAAGCTGGATTCGGCGGTTTCTGGTGTTGGGTAAGGCGCGTTCTCACCGTAAATACTTGAGGTAGAGGCGAGGATGAATTTGCTGATTTGTTTTTGGCGGCATTGATCCAGCAGGTTCAGGGTGCCGGTTACATTGGTTTCATAATAAGACCAGGGGTCGATCACCGAATCACGCACACCGGCTTTGGCTGCCAGATTAATGACTGCGGCTATTTCCGGATGCGCCGAGAAAATCTTCTCCAGCGCCGTCCTGTCGCAGATGCTATCTTTATAAAAAGTAAATTGGGGATATTCCTGGATCTTTTTTAGCCGCCAATCCTTGATGCGCAGGTCATATACGGGATCAAAATTATCAATCCCGACCACTGCGTGGCCGCCTTCCAGCAAAAATTCGCAAACTTTGGAAGCGATAAAACCTGCCGCTCCGGTAACAAAATAACAAGCCATTAAAGCCTGACCACCTTGTCAATTGTCTGCCCTTGCGTTTTAAGGGCATTGCGCGTGTCCACTATCAATTTTGCTTCCTTTAATATCTTGGGGTAGTCATAGCAAGAGTGGTTTGTAACGATCACCACACAGTCCGCCGCACGCACCGCAGCATCGAGATCCTTGACGCTTTCTTTTCGCAAATCATCGTGGTTCAGAAAAGGGATAAACGGGTCATGATAGCTCACCACCGCGCCCTTTTCGCCCAACAAATGGATGATATCCAGCGCTGGGGATTCACGCAGGTCGTCAATATCCGGTTTGTAAGCTGCACCCAGTACCAAAACAGAGGCGCCGTTGAGTGGTTTTTTTTGGGCATTCAGAGCATCCTGCACCTTGCTGACAGCAAAGCGCGGCATGGCAGTGTTTATTTCAGACGCCAGTTCGATGAAGCGCGCGGAATAATTCAGGGTTTTCATTTTCCAGGAAAGATAAAGCGGATCAATGGGAATACAGTGCCCGCCCAAACCTGGCCCGGGCAGAAATTTCATAAACCCAAAAGGTTTGGTCGCGGCTGCTTCGATCACTTCCCAGATGTCCACGCCCAGACGGTCGCACATGATGGCCATTTCATTAACCATGCCGATATTGATCATGCGGAATGTATTTTCTAAAAGCTTGGCCATTTCAGCCACCTCAGCGGAAGACACCGGCACAACATTTTGAAGAGATTGCTGATACCAGATACTGGATACTTTCGCACAAGCCGGGGTGATACCGCCGATGACCTTGGGAGTATTGATCGTGGTCCAGTCCTTGCGGCCGGGATCTACCCTCTCTGGAGAAAAGGCGAGGAAGAAATCCCTGCCCACTTCCAGCCCGCTATTCTCACACAGTTTGGTCAGGATCAGTTCGCGCGTTGTACCGGGGTATGTTGTTGATTCGAGCACAATGACCATCCCGGGGTGCAGATACTGCTGAAGCGATTCAGCCACAGAAAGGATATAGGAAAGATCTGGATCGCCTGTTTTTCTGAGAGGCGTTGGAACGCAGATGCTGACCGCGTCAATATCCTTTAAAACAGAAAATTCGGTGGTTGCGGAAAATTTTCCTGCATCTATCAATGATTTGACCTGCGCGTCGCTGATATCCAGCACATAACTCCTGCCCTGGTTGAGGGCGTCTACTTTTTCGCGGATCGGGTCAATGCCGGTTACATTGAAGCCGCTTTCGGCGAAAACCACAGCCAGTGGCAGGCCGACGTAACCCAGACCGAGCACTGCCACTCGGGCTTCTTTTTTCTGCAATTTATTGATCAGTTCTTTTGAATAGTCCATGATTCACACTGTCTTTAGAAGAGGCTTAATTGTTTGGAGTCATCCTGAATATCATCGGATGCTGGCTCTGTCTCTGCCATTTTTTTGGTCCGTTCGCCGCGCGCTTTTTCGATAAATCCCGGCAGCAAAGAGAAATCATTCATAATATCAGTTTTTAGGTTTGGCTGATGCAATCCGGCAGCCGGATGGTACATGGCTACAATCAACCGCTCGCCCACCCATGACGCCCTGCCGTGGATGGCGCTGATCTTGGCAGTCTGAAAATAACGTGCCATGGAAAAACGCCCCAAAGTCAGGATAATCAATGGATCAATTGCTTCGATCTGCCGTTCCAGGTAACCGGCGCAGGCAGCCAGTTCAACATCCTGCGGGTCACGGTTTTCTGGCGGGCGGCATTTAACCACGTTGGTGATAAACACATCTTCGCGCTTTAAACCGCCCTTTGCCAGAAGCTCATTCAGGAATTTTCCGGCCTGGCCGACAAACGGCCTGCCCTGTTCGTTCTCAAAATACCCGGGACCTTCACCGATCAGCATAATCTCCGCGTTGAACGGGCCTTCTCCGGGGACAGCATTTTTGCGCGTTCCTGCCAGGCCGCAATTTTGGCACTGCCCGATCTCTTGTGCAATTTCACCTAAAGTGTGTTCTGTTTCCAAAATTATTCTCCCGGAATTAAATGATACCCGAATTTAAAGAGCAGGGCTGCTCAGTGTGTGAACATAAATCGGCGCCAGTAAAACAGGGTCATCCACCTCGCCGGCAGCCAGCCGTATCCAGGCCATTTCAGCCAGGTTAGCCGGGCGACGCAGATTGGCAGCCGGGCTGGAAACCAGCGCATTGCGCCAACGGCGCTCAAGTGTTCTGCGGTTCTCTTCGTCAACCTCGCCGCAAATGATGGTCGGTGAGGAGACACGCTTCTCAAGTTCTTGGGGGGTGAGGGTTTGCAGTTCTCCCGCGGCTTCCCAGGTTTTACCATTTGAACAATATTCCTGGACAGCAAAACGCCCTCGTCCAACCATTAAAACGCAAAATAATGGCAGATCCTGCACCGGCTGGCCGTAGGCGGAAATATCCAGTGAAGGTATCCCGATAACCGGGATATGCAGCGACAGCGAGAGCCCTTTGGCGACAGCTAGCCCGATGCGCATGCTGGTAAACGAGCCGGGGCCCAGCGCTACCGCGATGGCTGTCAACGCTGACATTTCCAGGCCGGTTTCAGTAAAAATATTTTGAATTGAAGGCACCAATTCCACCGTGTGGCGGCGATTGGTTCGCCAGACCTTTTCGTAATGAATCTGGCTGCCGTCATAAAGCGCCAGTCCCATCCATTGGGTTGAGGTATCGATTGCAAGTATCATCCGAAACTCATCACCATTCCACTTCTAAGCTGGTCAAGCAGTTTGCCGTAGCGTTCGCCGGTGAAGCTAAAGACCAGCCTGCGGTGCTCATCGGAAACCCATGCCAAAGAAACTGTCATGCATTCCTCCGGCAGCGCAGCTTTAATACGTTCTGCCCATTCTACAAGCAAAGGGCCTGCTGCAATCATACGCTCCAGATCCAAATCTTCTGCTTCCAAAGCGCTCTCGAGGCGGTAGGCATCCAGATGGTTCATTTCCACCCCGTCCGGTCGGCGGTAATTGTTGACCAATACAAAAGTTGGGCTGGTAACAATGTCGATTGTGCCCCACCCCCTGGCAATACCCTGCACCATGGTAGTCTTGCCTGCGCCGAGTTCGCCATTAAGGCAGACGATATCCGCCGGGAGCAGCAGTTCACCCAGGCGCATTCCAATACGGCGCGTCTGGTCAGGGCCGCGGCTGATAAATTCAAAGGTATTCGCGTCCAGAATAGGCATATTAACCTATTTTATCTGTTATGCTCTCAAGCCGGCTGGCAATTTCCTGCGCAATCTCGCGTGAGGCATCGGGGCGTGCCAGGCGTTTTGCGTTATCCACCGCTTCCTGCCGCTTGGTTGGGTTATCAATCCAGTTTTTCAGGGTTTCAATGATGTCTTCTGTCGCTGGTGCCCACACACCGGCGCCTTCATCGGTCACATATGAAACGTTGCCTTCCTCCTGGCCTGAAATACGGTGATAAAGGATAATGGGCAGGCCCGCAATGAGCGCTTCACTGATTGTGCCGGGGCCGGCTTTGGTAAGCAGGATATCGGCTGCCCGCATCAGATCGGGCATGTTCTTTACGAACCCGTAGATATGAACAGGGATCGCCCATTTGATGTTTTCAAGTTTTTCCTTCAGTTTTTTATTACGCCCCGTGATCACAACCAGGCCTGCATCTATTTTGGAATCGTTGATCGCTCTGGATATCTCTTCCAGAGGGCCCATACCTTCACCTCCGCCAACCAGCAGGAGGATGATCTTGTCCTTGGGCCAACCGAGCTTTTTGCGGATACCATTTTTCTCGCCGACCAGTTTGCAGAAGCGGTCTGCAACCGGCAGCCCAATGATCTTCAGTTGATCAGGTTTAACATTCGCCTGGATGGCTTTGCGCACTGCCTGCTGGGTGGGAATAATGATCTGGCTGGCTTCACTTGCAAACCAGGCAGCATGCGTGGATACCAGGTCGGTGACCACGATCAGATAGGGTTTATTGATCTCCCTGCGGCGCATAGCGCGCAGAAGCGGGATATTGATCAGCGGATGCACCGACACAAACATGTCGCAGGGATGCTCCCGAAGCAGCTTATAAAGGAAGAGCCGGATATAAGGCCAGAACATGGCATAGATGACGCGCATGCGGTCAGAGTCATCGCTTCGGTCGAACGAAAATTTCCAAAGTGTGTCCATTTTGGAAAAAGATGGATACACAGGGCCGGCCAGGTTCAGCGGCGGCGGGGAATAATTCAGAAAGAAATCCACCATTTCGCAGGTGAACTTATCAGGATATTCAAGCTCAATTGCCTCAATGATAGCTTCCGCTGCGCTGCGGTGGCCGCCGCCGGTATCCGAGTATAAAAATACGATATGTGGTTTTTTAGCGGGAGATTTTATCATCCGCTCCTTTTCCCAGGTTTTTTTTCAGGCGATTTTTGACTTCGCGCCTTGTCAGCATTACCCTGTGCTTGCAGGTCGTGCATTCCAGGCCAATATCCGCACCAAGGCGGGTGACTTTCCAGGTTGTCCCTCCGCATGGATGGGGCTTCTTAAGACGCAGAATGTCGTCCAAATCCAAATCGGGGAGCATGGCGAAATTATAATGCAAGAGAACCAAGGTGCGCTTGACGAACACAATAGTGTGACTTAAAATAATATCAAGCGATGAAGCTCGCTTGAAAAACCGAACCGCCTGGGAAGGCTGATAGCTTCTGTTTGTAAATACCACAAACAGAAGTTTTTTATTATTTGTAATTCTTTATAAAATAACATGGTTTTATATGTGAAAAAGAAATAAATAAAGAAAATGGAAAATAGTTATATTAAATTATCGCCTTCACAGGCACGCAGCCTGGGTGCTTCATTGTTAATCTTTGAAAAATCCTTAAGGAAATCCAATCGTTTGTTAGAAGAAAACGATGCCGAAGGATTCTTATATGAGAAATTTAATTCCCTGGATTCAATTCAGCGAAACCAAGTACATAAAAAAATAAAAGAGGCTTTAAAAAAACTCGATTTAGTTGTGAAAAAAATCGGATTAGAACCCAGGAAAGAGATAATCGAGCAAAGTATCAAAGCCGAAATGAGCATAAGCTGGGCGAATCTGATCGAATGCCGATCAGACCATTTTAAAGGATATGGAAAATTTGATCCAGATTCTGCAATGAAATTGGATGCCGAAATTGAACCACTAGTCGAAATTTCAAATGAAATATTCAACTTGGTTACAGCTTATGTAAAAGAAAAGGCGGGTTAGAATTGAAGAATAAAGAAAACGAGGAAATAAAAGAGGAAACCCTAAAGGTTAAGGTCACATCAGAGACTTTAGAAGAGCTTCTTTCTTTAATAAAAGAAAAAGGTTGGGGAAAAGAAGATGGTTTTAGAATTATCCTTGGTGCTGGATATGGATACTTGTTAGGCAACCCAAATATCAAAGATAATAAGCAAACGGGATTACCAAAAAACTCGGAACAAATCATTGAACGATTGGTAAAAGCAGAAGCGAGATTGGGTTCCATACGTTATCGGGCGTATGAAACTCAACAGGCTAACATCACCTGGGAATTATCCACGGGGGCTGTGCATAAGGAAAACATCGGGCTACGCAATATTGCCAAACGACGCCTTAAAGAAATGGATGATCTGCGTTCCAGATTAATAATATTTGAAGATGAAAATGAAAGCCTAAGAAAAATCATCAAGGGATACGAAGAAAAGAAAAAGCAACTACCAATAAGTAAGAACTTATTTGAGAAGATAAAGGATTTGATCCAGCGGAATTAGAATATATGTGCTTAAAAAATCGATTTTTAATTAGGAGAAAAAATGGAAAGTCAAATTGAATATTTACATGCCCGGGAAATTTTAGATTCACGCGGAAATCCTACCGTGGAGGTCGAAGTCGAACTGGAAAGCGGAGCATTTGGAAGAGCAGCTGTCCCATCTGGCGCATCCACAGGGATCCATGAGGCATTGGAACTAAGGGATGGCGATAAAAGCCGCTATGGCGGAAAGGGCGTGCTCAAAGCCGTGGATAATATTAATGGCGTTATTTCAGATGAGATCCTGGGTTTGGATGCTCTAGACCAGTACGCAGTTGATAAGACCATGATCGCAATGGATGGCACCGCCAATAAAAGCAAATTCGGTGCCAATGCAATTTTGGGTGTCAGCCTGGCTGTTGCCCGTGCGGCAGCCGAAGAAGTCGGCCTGCCGCTTTACCGGTACCTTGGCGGGACGGTTGCAAAACTGCTGCCTGTCCCCATGTTCAATATTCTTAATGGCGGTGTGCACGCCAACTGGCAGGGGACTGACCTCCAGGAATTCATGATCGCCCCGATCGGAATGCCCAATTTCCGCGAAGCCTTACGCTGCGGTAGTGAGGTTTACCAAGCCTTAAAGGGTGTATTAAAAACCAGCGGCTACACAACTGGGGTTGGCGATGAGGGTGGGTTTGCTCCCGCTCTTAAAACAAATGCCGAGGCAGTGGAAGTAATACTCAAAGCAATTGAAAGTGCCGGATACAAACCGGGTGATGATGTTTGCATCGCTTTGGATCCCGCCTCCAGCGGTTTTTATGAGGATGGATTCTATAACTTGCGGACTGAGGGTAAAAAAGTGACCTCTGCTGAAATGGTGGAAATGTATTCCTCTTGGGTCAATAAGTATCCAATTTTTGTTATAGAAGATGGATTGGCTGAAGACGACTGGGATGGCTGGCAATTGCTTAATAAGACATTGGGAAATAAAATCGAACTTGTGGGAGATGACCTGTTTGTAACCAATGTTGAGCGGGTAGCACGTGGAATTAAGGAAAATGTTGCCAATGCGGTCTTGATAAAATTAAACCAGATCGGTACACTCAGCGAGACCATTGCCACGATTGAAATGGCACACAAGGCTGGTTGGGGCGCGATGGTTTCGCACCGCTCAGGTGAGACTGTGGATAGCTTCATCGCTGACTTTACAGTTGCCATGGCAACCGGGCACCTTAAAACTGGCGCCCCATGCCGCGGGGAACGTGTCGAAAAATATAATCAGCTGATGCGAATTGAAGAAGAGCTTGGCGAAGCGGCGATATATGCCGGAAAAAATGCTTTTGTAAGATAAGAGAAAATTCAATTTTAAAGAGGCTGAAAAATGCTTTCCAGCCTCTTTTCTCAAAAATGTCTACAAGAATTATCCTCGTCCGCCACGGACAAACTGAATGGAATAAAGTTGAAAGATTCCGGGGACGTTTTGACGTTCCATTAAACCCGACTGGCATAGATCAGGCAAAAAAGACCGCGAAAAATATTTCTGAAAGATGGCACCCCTCTGTAATTTATACAAGTCCTTTAAGCCGGGCTAAAGAAACTGCAAACTTTATTGCGCAATCCTGCCAGTTAACAGCTCAGCACCATCAAGGATTGATCGATATCGATTATGGGAAATGGCAGGGATTGACTCCGGATGAGGCTGAGAAAACCTGGCCTGAGGCCGTTAAAAATTGGTTTGAGCATCCTGAAAAGGCCGAAATCCCGAATGGGGAAAGTCTAATGGATGTCCGTTTGAGGATCTCCGAAACTTTCAATCAGATCTGCAATCAGCATTTCGATAACGAAATTGTGCTTGTCAGCCACACTGTGATAAACCGACTCTTAATAATGAATGTGTTGAATATCGACAACAGATTTTTCTGGCGGTTGCACCAGGATCCATGCGCGATCAATATATTGGAACAAGTCAGCGGAACATTCAATCTGGTATTAATGAACGATATCAGCCATTTAGAATAATAGACCGAATGGCCACCTACTACTGCCCTAATTGCTGGAAGATTATCGAGCAAAACCAGAATACCTGCCCTGACTGCGGTTTTGTGCTTGAAGAATTCAGCAAATTATCATATGAAGAAAAACTACAGTCCTCATTAAGCCATCCCGTCCCCGAAAGGCGAATCATAGCGGCGCAGATCCTTGGAGAATTGAAAAGCAAGGATGCGTTCGAGCAATTCAAGAAAATTGTTTACAGCAATAATCCCGACTATTATTTTATGAAGGTAATCTTGAAAGCTGTTGCGGGGTTTAACCACCCAGATTGTTTAAAAATTCTCAAGAAAGCTACCCGCAATCCTTCAATCCTTGTTTCGACTTTTGCCCAAGAGCTTATTGACGAGTTAACTTTATAGCAGGCTTAGGTTTGTTCCTGAATACAAAGACCAAATTTCATTTTTTTCATAAAATTGATTTTTAACGAAAATTAAAGACTTTTCAGAGAAATTGCGATTATAGTTAACCCATGTTAAATAACTCACCTGTAGAACTCATTGCAGGGGTCATCACGCTGCTGATCGCATTCACTTTCCATGAATTCGCGCACGCATGGACGGCAACTCGCTTCGGTGATGATACCCCACGCCTTTACGGGCGACTGACCCTTAACCCGCTCAGCCATCTGGATGTGATGGGCAGCCTGATGCTGCTCTTCACCGGCTTCGGCTGGGCAAAACCGGTACCCATCAACCCTGCCCGCATTCAGCAGCATTCACGCGCTGCCTTGATGCTGGTGGCGCTTTCCGGCCCTGCCGCAAATTTCATCCTGGCTTTTCTGGCGTCCATCCCGCTGAGATTTGGCTTGGTGGTTGCCTCCAATCCGCTTGTCGCTTTCTTTCCAACACCTTTTCAATTTTTAATCTATTTCTTTTACATCAACCTCGGCTTGATGCTTTTCAATCTCATTCCCCTGCCTCCGCTGGACGGGGATGAAGTGCTTTCTTTTTTCCTGCCGCCTGCCATGCAGCGATCCTGGGATAATGTGCGCCCTTATGGGCCTTATATCCTGCTGGCGCTTCTGATCCTGGGACCAATGATCGGTTTCAGCCTGATCGACAAGGTGCTGCGGCCAGCCATTAATACCCTGGCGCAGATCCTGCTGGGTGGCTTTTAATGACTGTTAACGTGGCTTTCATCGGACTTGGTCAGCTCGGCATTTCTGCGGCTTTAGCTCTTGCAGGCCAGAGCAAGGAGATCAGAATGACAGGCTGGGACCCTGATGTCGAATCACGGGTGGCCGCGGACCGCACCAAAGTTTTCACCCCGGTATGCAAGCGGGCGCTCGATGCTGTGCGCGACGCTAATTTGGTCATCCTTGCCCTGCCTTCGGATGATGTACAGCCGACCCTGAAAGTGCTCGGGATTGCGCTGCGCCGGGATGTGGCGGTTGTCGCGCTCAGTCCGCTGCACACTCAAATGCACCAGTGGGCGCACGAGGCTTTAGGGAAACACACTCCGTTTATCTCCATTTATCCATCCCCCGGCGCGGCTGGTTTGGAAGACCATGCATTTGGACCAGACGCGGCACGGGCGGGTGATTTTGAAAAGAGCCCTATTTATATCGCAGACGCCCAGGACGCTCCGCCCGCAATGCTGGACCTGGCGGTGGATCTTGCTGTTCTGCTTGGCGGTTACCCGGTTTTTACCAGCCCCGAAGAACTGGACGGTCTGATCAGCGCCAACCTGCTGCTGCATCAACTGGCGGCGGCTGTTCTTATGAAAACTGCTGCTGAACAGCCATCCTGGCAGGAGGGGAAAGCAATTGCAGGGAAATCCCTCTTTCACGCCACACTTCCTTTAAAGGATCTCACCGACCGTGAGACCGTTGGGCTGACCGCTGCCTCGAACAGCGAAAACCTGGCCAGATTACTGGACAGTTTGATCAGGAATTTCATCCAGATCAGGGACGACCTGAAAGCCAATGACCTGGAAAGAGTGACAATGACCTATAAAGACGCGATTGAATTCAGGGAAGACTGGCTGACGGAAAAGCGAAAAGCCCAGAAGCCAGCGCAAATGGCTTCCAGCGTTCCGGGCAAAGCCGAAGCGTTGAAACGCCTGCTGGCGCTGGGAAGATAACTCCCGCAATGACGGTCTACTGCTACCTGCTCGAATGCGCTGATGGAAGCTACTACTGCGGCTGGGCAATGGACCTTCAGAAGCGGGTGGCGATGCACCAGAAAGGCAAGGGCGCCCGCTACACACGCATGAAAGCACCGGTTGCGCTGGTTTATTTTGAAGAGCTGGAAGACCGCAAGGCTGCCATGAAGCGCGAAATCCAGATCAAGCACATGCCCCACGACCGCAAGCGGAAGCTGGCAGAGGGATTTTTGCAAAAATCACCAGACTCCTCACCCTTGCCTCTCCCCGTACCGGGGAGAGGAGGAACCGATTAATAAAGACCGGCGGGCATCCTTTCCCGCCCTACTGTTTTGTCATGCTGACACGAATGCCTCTTGTTTTTTTGCCCAGTGGGCGTACACGTGGGGCACCTCCATCTTTTGCGCTTGAACCCTTGCCTGGGTGCTTCCCAGTTTTTCGGAGGTGCAAGCGAGCCTGGTCTGCATGCGTTGATCTGTTTATCCGGTAATGACAAGGGGTATATGGTTTGATTTTTAATGTGCTGTGAATTAGTTTAGATATACAGTTGAATTGGTTGTATT
>Ga0315287_10005622_pt1 | contig 12375 bp, 7 predicted proteins | sample YL17G11_0_MG_FD_205037 | JGI IMG/M metagenome (GOLD analysis project Ga0315287, IMG submission 205037) | Sediment microbial communities from Yellowstone Lake, YNP, Wyoming, USA - YL17G11_0 | ecosystem: Environmental > Aquatic > Freshwater > Lake > Sediment | place: USA: Wyoming | collected...
AGCTTCCTGTCGGCGGCCTCATTCCAGAAGACCACGCGGGTGCTCACCGAAGCCGCCATCCAGGGCAAGGTCGACAACCTCGTCGGTCTCAAGGAGAACGTGATCATCGGCCGGTTGATTCCCGCTGGCACCGGTATGGTGAACTATCGCCGCCTGCGCGTTCAGGGCCCGCCGGGAGAGTCGGCTCTCTACGTGTCCCCGAGCCGGGCCGAGGCCGACCTGCTCCGCTCCGCATTTGGCGAGCCGGAAGACCTGGTGGGGCCGGAAGAGGAACTCATCCGCGACCTCGCCGACGCCAGCCCCCCGCACGGCGACGAAGAGGAAGGTCCTTCCGAGGAATCCGCGATCTAGCAGTGGCTTCGGCACTGAATGCCTGTAGGGCAGGAGCTTCAGTCGCCTCGGGCGACGTGTCTCCTGCCATGCAGCTACCACAGCAGCCGAACACACAGCCCCCGCGAAAGCGGGGGCTGTTCTTCTTCTGGATGCCCGCGTACAGCGATTGGCGAGGCGAGGAGTTCTGCCTCAGCAGGCTACCGCAGCGCCCGCCGCACTGCCTGCACCTGCTGCGCCGCGCGTGCCGCTGTCTCCTCCGTCACCACCTCCGGGCTGTAGCGCGCCATCAGGAACAGATCGGTGAGCGCGGCGATCGCCGGAAGCGCGGACTGCAGCGGGAGCACGCGCGAGGCCCTCGCACCGCGCCTGCCGCGGCGCCGCGCCGGCCGGGGGAGGATCACGTCGGAGGCCTGCGTCGCCGGCTGCTGTCCCGGCGTCGCGAGCGCGCGAAGATGACCGAGGTACTCCAGCGGCGTTTGCGATGGGCGGCGCGCCCGACCCAGACGGCGCAGCGCCAGCAGCAACTGCGCGTAGGCGCGGATCACGCCGTACCGCGCCTCCGATGGCTGAACGCCGCCCTCCGCGAACCGCGGAACGTGCACCTGCATCGCCCGCATTTGCAGCCAGAACCAGACGCCGAGGGCGATCAACAGCGCCGCCCCGGCGAATGGAACCGACGGGTGTTCGTGAAGCAGGATCTGCACCTGCAGCGTCGCGCTCCGCAGCGGCGAGATCGGCGATTTGTCCGACGCCGGGGTGGCGTCGGCGGACACCCATCCCCACGGCTCGATGTAGGCCTCGACCCATACATGGCCGTCGGCTTCGGTCATCTGGAAATTCGGCTCCGGCGCGCCCGTCGGGTTGTCCGGTCGAGGTCGGAGCACCTGTCCCTTCGGCTCGTCGGAACCGTACGCGAACCCATCGGCAACCCGCGTCGGGATGCCGATCGCGCGGCCCATCAAGGCGAGCGCAGTGGCGAAGAGATCGCAGTACCCGCGCCTGCTGTCGAACAAGAAGAAGTCGGCTGCGTCTCGGCCGGACGGAGTCGGCGGAGGGTCGAGCGTGTAGAAGTAGTTCCGCTGCAGATAGCCGATCAGGGCCATCAGCTTGCGCGCGGGCGACGGCTCGCTGCCGGCCACCTCGCGGGCGAGGTCGGCGACCCGAGCAGACCTCGGCGGCATGGTGAGGTAGCTGCGGGGAAGTTGGGTCGCCGGCATCGCCCTCACCGCCTGGGACGGATTCCCGCGGATCTCCAGCGGCGTGGAAACGACTTCATAGTAGCTGCCGCTCCGCCACTGCTGTTTCGGCGCCTCCACGCAACCGTACGCATCGATGCGAAGCGGAGAGCGGGCCTGCACGTCGCGGCCTGTCAGGCGCTCGATCTGCCCAGGGCTGAAGAACACGGCCTGCAGCTCCGACTCGACCCGCACCAGGTGGGATTCCGGGCGCGCAGCCGGCTGCGGCGGGAATTCGGCCGCAATGTCGAGCGCCCCGTGATCGGCGCTGCGGGTCATCGGCTGGGGCAGGGCGCCGGCGCCGGCCTCCGCCGGAGTGGATAATTCCTCCTCTGACACCGCCTCCGACCGGGTCCACGCCTGGCCGCTGAAATAGTCGAACACCTGCCCGCGCCACAGCGGCTCGGGCTGGCCCCAGATGGTCAGCATCGGCGCTGTGCCCGGCGAAATCGGCCCGCGTCCCACCGGCAGCACGCTCGCGTTGTGCTCTCGCGGTCCCATCATCGGGCCCATCTGGTGCTGTCCGATCGGCCCCACTGCCACGCGGGTGAGCACCTGCCACCGGTACTTGGCGACGTAATACGCGATTGGGAAGAAGAGCACGTACGCGATGGCGACAACGAGCACGATCATCGTCGTCAGCGCCGCCCAATGCCGCCGCCGCCAGTTCCCCAGCCGCCAGTACGCGCCCGCGCTCTGGGGCCCGGACGATTGCGGATCCTCCCGGCCGCCGGCCCGGATGAGACCGGTAAGCAGCACCCCATGCCCGAGCGCGATCAGGGACGTCGGCAGGAACACGGCAAAGCAGAGCGCTACCGGCAGCGTCTCCCCCTGGCCGCCGACCAGGCCGAAGGTCGCCAGCGCGGGCACGAGGGCGAAGGCGATGATATCGTGCTTGACCAGGACGAAGCTGAAGATGATCGGCAAGATGGCCATGCGCAGCGCCAGCATCAGGCCGAGTTCCCCCTGCGCCGCCATCAGCCCGCTCTCATCCATCGACATCTCGCGCTCGATCAGCAGGTTGAACGCGGCGGCGGCGGCCAGCCCTAGCGGCGCGCCGACCAGGATCCCTCGCCATCCCCTCTCGCGTATTCGCCAGCTCACCAGCGCGCCCGCGATCACCAGCGCGAAACCCACCACCGCGATCTGAAAGCTGCCGCCGCCGATTCCCGCAGTGAATGGGGCCATGCCGAGCGCGGTCCCCGCAGCGGCATACAGCACCGCCTCATCGAGAACCGTCACCCGATCCGTTCGCCTGGTCGTATCGACTACTTGCATGTCCTACCGTCGTGCCAACAAGCCAAGCCGCTTTGTGGCACAGGTTGGTAACCTGTGCGAGGCGGCGCAGCCGCCTATCCGATCACGATACGATCAGCCCTCCGCTCAGAATGCTCTGCAGATCGTCCCCTCGCCTGATAGTCACGGTCGTGGCGCCCGCTATCTCGAGATCGCTCGCGCTGACATAGCGGGCGGCTCGCGGGTCGAAGCTGATCGGATCCACCAGCGCGGCAGCGACGCGGATCTGCTGGTCTCGGAACATCCTGATCGATCCCGCCAGCTTCGCGTCCGGCGCCGATGTGATGACACATGCCGCGCCCCCCGTGGGTATGCGCGGACCCACCCAGTTCAGCACCTCCGAGACCGGCAGGCTCCCGTCCGCCTTCACCCGCGCAAGGTGCTCCAGCGCCTCATACTCGTCATCCAATCGCTCCAGCTCCAACCAGTGCATGCCGGTGGATGACGCGAACGCAAGCGAGGCGTAGCCGTGATGCTCCAGCGCCCAGTGCACCAGCGACGCTGCCACGCGCACGCCTACCTCCAGCGTTGTGTCCACACCCGCGCCGAACTCAGTGCCCTTCATCACATCGAGGATGATGGTGAGACTCCGGGAAGCGCCTCGCTCGAATTCGATGACGGTCAGCTGGTTGTGATGCGCGGTCGCCGGCCAATGAATCCGCCGCAGCTCATCCCCCGGCTGATAGTCGCGGATACCGTAGAACTCCATCCCCGACTCCGACGCCTGCGAGCGCTCACCTCCGCTCTGCGCAGGATCGGAGACCGCGTCCGATGTTTCCAGGTCGGTCAGCTCTACCGGCCGTGGAAAAACGATGGCCTCACCCGTCGCCTGAAACGGAGCGAAGCGCTGGAAGATGCCGAACGGATCAGACACCGAAACCTTCAGGGGACCGACGGTGTAGACGCCGCGCTTCACCGCATACGCCTGGTATGCCAGCTTCACCGTCTCGCCCGGCCAGAGCGCGGGCAGCACAAACTCCGGCTTCTGCTCCGCTCGCATGTGCTCGGGGAGAGTATCGACGACAGTGATCAGGAATCGCGGAAGCCGCCCCCGGTTGCTCAGCTCCGCCATCACCGTGAGCGGTTCGTGCTCGAAGACGCGGTCCGCCACCTCTCGCCGCCAGCTCAACGCGCGCGCCGACAGGCGGGAGCTGGCATAGCTGACGAGCATGACGCCGATCAGCGCCGCCACCATGAAGTGGACCGACATGGCGTTGTATACCAGCCCCACCAGCGCCATGCCTGCGGCGCACGTCATCAGCGTGAGTAACTGAAAACTCATCCTGACACCTGGCGCACACGAACGCGCCTACACATTCCGAACGTATCCCATGTATTCGACTTCTGAGAGGCGTCCGGAGTTCCTGTGGCCGACCCCGCGGTCTCGTTGCGTCGGTACTTCAGTGCCGACGCTCCCGGTGATTCCCTACGCTGCCAGCGTTCTTACCCCTGCCCCCTCCGCAATCGCGCCGGCATCCGATCACACCGCACCAGATCGCTCAGCGTCTCTCGCCGCACGATCAGGTCGGCCTTCCCGCCCGACACCATCACCGCAGCCGGTCGCGGCAGTCGGTTATAGTTGCTGGCCATCGAGTAGTTATACGCGCCCGTGGTCTGGACCGCGAGGATGTCGCCGGGGCTGACGTCGGGCACGGACAGGTCGGCTATCAGCGTATCGGTCTCGCAGTGCTTGCCTGCGACGGTGACCGTGCGAGTGCACGGCTGCTGCGCCTTGTTGGCCACGACCGCGCTGTATTTCGCGTCGTAGAGCGCGGGGCGGGGGTTATCCGAGAGGCCGCCGTCAACCGACACGTAGGTGCGGATGCCGGGGATCTCTTTCACCACCCCGATGGTGTACAGCGTGGTGCCGGCCTCGCCGACAATGCGCCGGCCCGGCTCCTGGATTAGTCGCGGCAGCGGGAAGCTGCGCAGCGCGCACCGCTCCTTCACCGCGCTCGTCACCGCCTCCGCGTACTCGTCGAGCGAGGGCGGCGCATCCCCGTTCAGGTAATGCACCCCGACGCCGCCACCGAGGTCGATGTCGGCCAACGTGACGCCCAGTGAATCCCGGACCTGCGCCGCGAAGTCCACCATCATGTGCGCCGCCTCGCGGAAGGGGTCGAGGTCGAAGATCTGCGAGCCGATGTGGCAGTTGACGCCGTGCAATCGCAGATTCGGGGCCTTCAGCACCCTCGCGGCGGCTTCCATCGCCGCTCCGCCGGAGAGCGAGAACCCGAATTTCGTATCCACTTTGCCGGTCTGAATGTGCGTGTGCGTGTTGGCGGTGACGCCCGGGGCCACTCGAATGAGCACGTTCAGGCGCGCCTCCCGCGCCGCCGCGATCTCCTGCAGCGCGTCGATCTCATCGAGGTGATCGATGCCGAGTCGCCCCACGCCGTTGACCACCGCCATCTCCATCTCAGCGCGCGACTTATTGCTGCCGTGCATGAAGATGTGCTCGGGCGCGACCCCCGCGTGCAGCGCCGTGTGCAGCTCGCCGCCCGACGAGACATCGACGCCCAGCCCCTCCTGGTCAACCACGCGGCAGATCGCCGCGGTGATGAACGCCTTGCTCGAGAACGAGATGTGGACATTGGCGTAGCGCGACTCGAACGCGCGGCGATAGTCTTGGCACGTCTGGCGCAGATAGTCCTCATCCAGCACGTAGAGCGGAGTGCCGTACTTGCGCGCCAGCTTCACCAGATCACAGCCGCCGATCTCCAGGACTCCCTTGCCGTTGACTCGCTGCGTGCCCAGTAACATCCGTTCCTCTCCCATGAAAGTTCAACGCCAGACTCGCTGTGTGCGGTCTGGCGTCGTGGTTCTCGCTGGTTCCTGGGGGATCATCAACCGGACGTGAACGCACGGACGCCAAGCTGGCGCTTGGCCTTGGTCGTCATCATCATGTCCGTGCGAATAGCGTCCATTGCGTCCTGATGTCCCTGAATGATGATATCGGGAGGCGAAGCGGATGTCAACCGCCGCCGAGTCCAAAGCCCCTGTGGGAGCCGGGTCCTCCCGGCGACCCCGTCGCTCTGCCGCCGCCCGTTGCGTCGGTACTCCAGTGCCGACGCCCCTCCTTTCGTTGCTTCGGTACTCACGCCCTACGAAGCTTCAGCGAAGGAGGGTCAGTGTGGCTAGGCCGAAGGCCGCCATCCCGGTCGCTGCGGGCGACCTAGGGACCGAAGCCGCGCCCGAGACCGTTGGGCAGGGGTTCATCCGCCTCTGGCGGGCTTGCCCCTGCCACTTCCCCAATCCCAGAACCACATAGCGAAGCGGCCCCCTGCGCCATCCGCATTCCGCCGTTCCCCCCTTCAGCCCACGCCCCCGCCTTCCGATGCTCTCATAGGGCGTGACCGCACCCGCGTGCGACCACCAACTCGCGCCCGCGCGGACCAGGGGGGATGGAGTGGACAATCGGGTGATCGGAGCAGGGAATCGACGGACCGTCGGCGCGAGAGTGTGCCTTACCGTTGCCGCCTTCATCATCGCGGCCGCCGCGTTGGCGATGGCGCGGCCCGCAGTTGCGGAGCCCACGCACGGGGAGTTCCCCGTCTGCACCGCGCCCGGCACCCAGTGGCGCCCGGATATCAGCGGCAACATCGTCGTCTGGAGCGACCTGCGGAATAGCTCCATGGAGGACTCTTGCGATGTCTGGGGCTACGACCTCGCGTCGAAGTCCGAGTTTGCCATCTGCACCGCGACCGCCGGCCAGTGGTACCCCGCTGTGCGCGATCAGCTCGTCGTGTGGCAGGACTACCGCGATCAGACCACGTGCGCCGACATCATCGGCTATGACCTCGCCGCAGGGACGGAGTTCGTCGTCCAGACCGTGCCCGATGAGCAGAACAACCCCGCCATTGGCTCCGGCATCGTGGTCTGGGAGGACATGCGCAATGACCCCGGCAACGGCACGAATGTTGACCTCTACGGGTACAACCTGCTGACCCATCAGGAGTTCCCGGTCTGCACCGCCAGGAGCAGCCAGTACTCCCCCGCCATCGACGGCCGCTGGATCGTCTGGACCGACTTCCGCAACGATGCGGGGGGGTTCACGAACAGCGACATCTACGGCTTCGATCTCCTCGCCGGCCGCGAGGTCGTCATCGCCGCCGACGGCTATAAGGAGACCGAGCCGGCCGTGTACGGCGACGTGGTGGTCTGGACTGACTACCGCAACGACCCTGGCGACGGCTCGAACTCCGATATCTACGGCCGCAATATGCTCACCGGCGAGACTTTCCCGATCTGCACCGCGGCCGGCAGCCAGCGGCGCCCCGCGATCTTCGGCGACGTCGTCGTGTGGGAGGACTACCGGAACGACCCCGGCGATGGATCGAACGCCGATATCTATGGCAGCAATCCGCGCACACATGAGGAGTTCGCTCTCTGCCGCGCAGAGGGGAGCCAGAAGCGGCCTGCGATCTCGGGCAACATCGTCGTCTGGGAGGACGACCGCAACGCAGGCGCCACCAACACCGACATCTACGGGTGCTTCATCTCTGATGAGCACACCCTCACGGTCTCCGCAGTGGCTGACCTGCCGACCATCGCGGAGATGGGCTCGACGCGGCTTCGGGCGACCCCGTATGACAGCCGTCTCCATCAGGTGGCATGGTCCTGGAGCGACGGCGGCGCGGGGGGCGTGTTCTCACCCAGCGCCCAGGCGCAGAGCCCGATCTACACCGCCCCGGGCAACGCCGGCGACACCCCCGCCGCGCGGAATCTCACCGTCACGGCGACATGCCTGGGCTCGCCATCGCTCACGGCAACAGCAGGGCTGACGGTGATGGAGGAGGCGCAGCCGCGCCCGGTCCAGGTGACGGTGACAGCGCAGCCTACCCGCATTCGCTCCGGCGGCACAGTCGCGCTGACCGCCGAGGCCAGCGATACCGGCGGCCGCCAGATCACCTCCTGGGAATGGAGCGACGGCGGCGCGGGAGGCGCGTTCTCGCCCAGCGCTACAGCTCAGAACGTCACCTACACAGCCCCGGCCGGAGTTGACATCACCATCACACTGACCGCGACCGCGAGGTGCGACGGCGACGCCGGTGTCGCGGGCGTCGGCAGCGTCGCCATCGTGGCTCACGACTTCGCTGACGTGTCAGCGGACTCGTGGGCGGCGAACGAGGTGTATGCGTGCTACAGCGCGGGCATCGTCGGTGGCTATCCCGACGGGCGCTACATGCCGTCGGTGCCCGTGACGCGGGACCAGATGGCCGTCTACATCTCCCGCGCCATCGCAGGTGGCGACGCCAATGTGCCGTCCGGCCCCGCGCAGGCCACCTTCGTGGACGTGCCGCCGACCCACTGGGCAAGCAAGTACATCGAGTACGTGAATGCGAACCAGATTGCCACCGGCTACCCGGACGGAACCTACCAACCTGAGAACGTGGTTGACCGGGGGCAGATGGCCGTCTTTGTCGCTAGGGCGATCGTCACTCCCACCGGCGAGGCCGGGCTGGCGAGCTTCACGCCACCGTTCCGGCCGACATTCCCGGACGTGACATCAGCCGGAGGCTGGGCCTGGTGCTACAAGCACGTCGAGTTCATCGCCTCCCGCGCCATCGCGGCCGGCTATCCCGACGGCCTCTACCATCCCGAGTACGCCTGCGCCCGAGACCAGATGGCCGTCTATATCAGCCGCGCATTCGGCCTGCTGCAATGACATGACCGACGTTGCCCGCGACCTGACACGCCAAGCCGCCGAAGCGCTGGGCTGGTGGCACCAGCACGGCCACGCCGCGGCCGTCGTGTTCGACCGCATGCGGGTTCCGCGCCCTGCCGAGCAGACTGCCAAGAAAGCACAATGCTGTCATCCCGAGCGACCTGCCACCCGAAGGGGCGAGCTATGCGAGGGATCAAGACCTGCGGAGCCGACCGGAGGGAGGTGACTCCCTCCCCATCGGGAACACCTGCACCCAGACAATCCGGTCACACCCGCCCGTGGGGCAGGTTGGTAACCTGCCGACGGTCGTGGTATAACCCCTCTGGCGAGCGCGGCGGCTCGCACTTCTTCGACAGGGGACGCCGGACCGATGAGACGCGCTGCTTCCGTTTCCATGTGCCTTTTCGCACTTCTCGCCTGTGCCCTCACGTTCGCCCATGCCGATTCGTCGGCCACCCGCGCCCTCTCCTTGCGCGTCCTGCAGGCGCGGCTCAAGACCGCCGTCGCGCGCGGCGACCAGCCCCGCGAGGTGATGGAGCTGGCCGGCATCACCCGCATCACCGGCTACCTCGTGGATGAGAAGACCCGCGACCTCATCGTGCTGGGCGAGGTCGAGCGGGGCGCGCCCGCGCTCCATATCGACGATCTCGCGGTCGCATTCCGCAGCGCCTGGTTCAAGTACACGACCCGCCGCGGACACACCATCTACTACGAGGACCCGGGGTGCTCCATCGACCCCGACCCGGCCGTGGTGCAGCAGCTCAGCGACCTCGCGCAGATCGACGTCAGCGACGAGACCATGGATCAGTGGTGCGACATATGCGACCAGCCCCAGCGCGTGCGCGTCATGGGCGTGCCATTCGATAGCCGGTTCGCAAAGGTGATGGTCGATGCCGACTACCTGATGAAGCGCCTCGCCGACGGCTCGATCCAGATGCAAGTCCCCGGGTTTGCCAGCCTCGGCGATATCCGATACGCCCGGATCAGCGTCGAACTGAAGACCGGCAGCGCGCCCCGCGACACGCGGACTTCGCTCAACCGGTTCTGGTTCTGCCCCGGCAAAGCGCAGTTCCGCGAGCAGGATGGTGTCACTGCGATCGAGCGCTGCCCGGTCACGCTGCTCACCGAAGAGCAGCACCTCACCGCCGAAGGCCTCACCGGCCTGCGCCGGCCCGACCCGGAGGCGCTGCGGTTCGCCGAGGGATTCAGCGCGCACTACGATGACATCGCTGGCGCGCGCCCGATCTATCAGGAACTCGAAGGCCTATTCAGAATGGTGGCGCTGGCGAAGCTGGTGAAGTACGACGGCGAGCAAGTGGACCTGGATTACCTGATGAACCGCTACCCCGCGTCCAAAGTGAAAGTCGCCCGCACCCTGCCCGGCGTGTCGCGCGTCCAGACCATCGAGCGCAAGCGCGACGTCGAGGGCGGCCTCGAGACTGTGAAGATGTGGATGCCGAGCTGCGGCGGGGTCAACATGGGCTACAATATCGGCCCCGACAACTACAAGCGCACCACCCCGCGCCCCACCGCGAAGCCCACCGGCCGCGGCGGCAAGTCACCCAAACCGCGCGCTGCCCAGCAGCCCACCGGGAAGAAGAAAACCGTCCTCAAGTCCCGCCCCTCCCCCGACGCCCTTTCCTGGGACGTGAAGGGGCAGTTGCTGTAGCCAGCACCTCGTCTGCGCGCACTTCCGGTGGCACAGGCGTCCCGCCTGTGGCTCAGCGATGCGTCGCAGCGCTGAGGTGCCGTTTCCCGCCGTTCCCTTCCGCCTCTTCGCCTTCTCGACTCCTCGACTTTTCGTCCTCCGCCCTACACTTTCGCCAGCACCCGCTCGATTAGCGCCCGCCGCCGCACGTCGTACTTATCCCCCGACGCCGGCCGCCGGACCGCTCGCTCCAGCGCGCGCGCGGCGAAGCGAAGCTCCGCACGCGCGGATGGCAGACCGACATCGTTCAGCGCGAGCACGGTGTAGTAAAATGGGAACGTGTTCCAGCGGCTGTTCTCTCCGCGGCTCGCCTTCAGCACTCTGATCCCGGCGGCAAGCCGGCGCTCCGCGTTCTTCAGCCCACCCGCAGCCAGATGCCGCCACAGCGCTACGCTGCACCGGCGGCAGCAGTAGAGCCCCGCATTCCCACCGCGCGATTCGTCCTCGGCCAGTCCCCGGATCATCTCCGCGCTCGCCGACTTCAGGGCAGCCTTCACCTCCGGCTTCTGGGACTTGAGCAGGATCAGCGCTCGGCAGGCCTCCTCGCCGAGCACGTGGCCAAGCCCCGCTCCCGAGCGGACCCATTCGCCGGTGAACACCTGCGCGCTCGTCTTGAAATCCTCCGGCGTCGGCGCGGGCATCCCGCGGTATGAACCAGGCTGTCCCAGTCGGCTGATGATCCACTCCGAAATCTGGTCGCGCTGGGCGGCGGAAAGAGGGCGGTCGAAGAAAAGAGCGTCGTCCAATGCGTCGAGGGTAGCCACCAAGGAATTGCGATGAACAAGGGGCATGAAAGCCTCCCGATCAGGCTTCCCGATAGGTTCGGAGCGACAGGCACGCTTCCTCCCGTTGCCCCCGGCTGCACACGGAAAAACTTGCTCGCTGTTCCCTCCGACTCTTCGCCTCCTCCCTCACAACCTCCCGAACGCCTCCAGCGCCTTCTCGATATGCCACCCCTCCAGCGCGGCCGACACCTGCACCCGCAGCCGCGCCTGGCCTTGGGGCACGACGGGAAAACCGAACCCGACGACCCACACGCCAAGTTCGAGCAGCCGCTGGCTCTTCGCGATCGCTTCCGCGGTATCGCCGATGATGATCGGGATGATGGCCGAAGGCGAGTCAGTCGCCTGAAATCCCAGGCCGCGCAGACCATCCCGCATCTGCTTCACATTGCGATGCAGTCGCTCCACCAGTTCCGGCTCGCGCTCGATGATCTCGATGGCCGTGCGCGCGCTGCACGCCGTAGTCGCCGGCAGCGCGTTCGAGAACAAGCTCGGGCGGCTGCGCTGCACCAGCAAGTCCACCAGGTGCTCCGACGCGGCGACGTAACCTCCCGCCGCACCTCCCAGCGCCTTGCCTAGCGTGCCGGTCAGCATATCCACCTGGCCCAGCAGGCCGAAATGCTCAGGCGTGCCCCGTCCGCCCTTCCCCAGCACCCCCATGCCGTGGGAATCGTCCACGATCAGCATCGCGTCATATCGCCGGCAGAGATCATGCATCGCCGGCAGATTCGCGGTGTCACCCTCCATGCTGAAGACGCCGTCGGTGACCACCCAGCGGCACACCTTCTCCGCGTGCTGCTTCAGCTTCGCCTCCAGCTCCTCCATGTCGCTGTGCTTGAAGATCGCGCGCTCGGCCTTCCGCACCAGCCGGCCGGCGTCGATGATCGATGCGTGATTCAGTTCATCGGAGATGATGACATCGTCATCACCCGCGACCGTCGGGATCAGCGCCTCGTTGGCATTCCAACAACTCACATAGGTGAGCGCCGCCGGCGTGCCGACAAAACGCGCGACGGCCTCTTCCACCTGTCGGTGACACACCAGCGTGCCGCAGATGAACCGCACCGATGCCGTCCCCGCGCCATACTGGTGAATGCCATCGATGCCCGCCTGCATCACCTCGGGATGTGCCGCCAGGCCGAGGTAGTTGTTCGAGCATAAACAGATCACATCCCCGCGCCCCTCGATAGTGACCACCGGCCCCATCGGCCCCGTCAGATGCTGCAGGTGCTTGTACTGTCCGGTATCAACGAGCGATTCGAGAAGCGCTCGCGTCCGTTGATCGAAGCCCGCATTCGGCATCATTCACCTCGATCCGATGATGGGTTGGGCAGGAGCTACCCATTGCGTCGG
>Ga0315287_10005623_pt1 | contig 12374 bp, 12 predicted proteins | sample YL17G11_0_MG_FD_205037 | JGI IMG/M metagenome (GOLD analysis project Ga0315287, IMG submission 205037) | Sediment microbial communities from Yellowstone Lake, YNP, Wyoming, USA - YL17G11_0 | ecosystem: Environmental > Aquatic > Freshwater > Lake > Sediment | place: USA: Wyoming | collected...
ATGTCTTTCGTGACAATAAGGCAGTTCATCCGTTTCCGCGAGGCATACACCCCGGCGGTGATCCCAGCAGGTCCCGCTCCCACTATGACAAGATCATACATTTTGTAATCCCAGGGCTTTTATGATTGCCGGCTTGTCAAAGCCGATAATGATTTCTCCGCCGATGTCCAGCACCGGCACACCCATTTGTCCGGATTTCTGCACCATCTCCATCGCCTTGTCCCGATCCTGTCCCACGTCGATATTTTCATAAAGGACGTTCTTCTCCTTCAGAAAATTCTTCGTCATGGTGCAGTAAGGACACGTAGCTGTGGAATACACAATCACCTTCTTGTCCATTCTCTTTCCCTCTCGAATAATATCAACTTGTTTTGCATTATATAAATAATATTGTTTCTGATCTAATTCCCGCCAAAAGTCAAGAAAAAGAATGTGGGAAATGTTCATTGTTGATTGTTTGATCCCTCAATTTCTCAGGGGATTCGTTTCATGGACCGTATGATTTTCCGAGATACGCATGCGTACCATCGGCTGATTTTATGAAGCGGTTTGTGGCGGATTTTTTCCAGCTGTTCATGAACCTTTATATAAAAAGGGGTGTCAGCCATCTGGGAGGCCATGGGGCAGGCGTCATGCTCCCGGCACAGGGGAAGGGTGAAGCGGCTGAGCCGCGCCTGGAAGGGGGGTTTATCCTGTATAATCATGGCGGATCGCATCTCCTGCCGAAACCGCAGGAAATTTCTACCGCACCAGATCTCATGAATGGTTTCCTTGTTGATATTGCCCAGCGGCGGGATTTTCCCATCGGGCATGAGCCAGCAGCAGGGAAACACATCGCCGTTCCCCCGGATCGTCATGCTGTACCATCCGATATAACAATATTCAATTCCCGGAGGCCGGGGCAATTCTTTTGATCTATGTTCCCTGTAAAGATCCTTCACGATCGTGTCGCAGACTTCTCCCATCCCATACAGCGCAAGATCAAAGATCAGCCACATGCGGTTCCTGCACTTTTCCGCAGCGAAGGTGAGATGTTCTGAAACGGTTTTGATATCCTGAGGCGCGAGATGTTCCTCCGGACAAAGATGATTGATCGCGCGAAGGGTCACTGTGTCCACAGGGAGAGAAAGGGACAGTTCAATCATCCGTGTGATATCGCGGATTGTGGAATGATGGATAAAAAACTGGATATGGATTTGCGCGGAGGGGCGAATCCCGGCCTTCACCAGTTTTTGATCCAGTATCCGGATATTGTCCAGCACACGGCTGAACTGACGTCCGGGAATGCCCATGAACTTTTCATATTGGTTTTCATCCGCATAATTCAGGCTGATGAAGAAGTGCGTGGGACCCAGGGGGAGAAACAGATCAATGATATTGTTATCCAGGAGGATGCCGTTTGTTGTCAGGTTTTCCAGGATGATTTTTGAGCCGCGCAATTTATCACACAAGGGGGAAAGATAAGGATAGAGGAGGGGTTCTCCGCCGCCTGCGAGGCGAATGCTCCTGAGTCCGCCCTGTATCAGTTCATCGATCCTTTTATAAAGGAGAGGCCAATCCAAAACGTCCCCTTTACGGAATGAGGCGCTGTTGCAGAAAAAACAACCGGCATTACATATATCCGCAGGATCGAGTTCGATGTGATAGGGACCTCCCAGGGGGCGCCCCTGGATAATTCCCTCCAGAACAGCCTTTCGATCCTCGTCGGAAATATGATTCCATCCATGCATGGGATTTTATTGATAGTGCGTATAACAAGACTTTTACAATATTTTATTTCCCGCGGCTGCCGGGTTTGTGAACCGGAACGCCATTCTCACACAGGGGACAGGCTTCGGGCGAGAAGGTTTGGATTTCAAGACTGATCCAGGATTCTATGCCTTCCTCCGGATTGAAACTGCCTTTGCTCCTGTCGCAGATCACGGTATAACCCGCCACCTTTGCCCCTGCCATGTTCACAATTTTTCGCAGGGAAAGAACGGAGCCGCCTGTGGTGACTACATCTTCAGCCAGAAGAACGTTCTCGTTTTCCTGGATGTAAAATCCCCTGCGGAGCTGGAGTTCATCATCCTGGCGTTCCGCGAAGATCGCACGGCATTTCAGAACCCGCGCCAGTTCCTGTCCCAGCACAACCCCGCCCAAAGCGGGCGTCAAGACCACATCCGGCTTTTTCTTCTGGAATCTCTTCCCCAGGTCCCGGGCGATTATCTCCGCATATTCGGGATATTGAAGGATCAGGGCGCACTGGAGATATCCCCTGCTGTGAAGACCGGAGGAGAGCTTGAAATGTCCCTCCTGGAACGCTCCGGTTTTGAGGAGGATGTCCTTTGCCTCCTTGGGAAGATGGGAAAGTGTCATGCTTTTCTCTCCTTTTGGGAATTAATACGGATTTTATATTGTTTGGCTGCACCAGCCGCCCTTTTTTGAAATTCGCCTTCTCCCGGAGGCTCTGTAATGCCCCGGGACACGTTGATGATATACCCGCCGCCGGTTTGATCCGGCGCATATTTAAGCGTCTTTTCCAGATCCCCGCCCTGGGCGCCGACTCCGGGAATGAGAATACACAAATCCGGCGCCAGTGCGCGGATTTCCTTCAGGTATTCGGTCTTTGTTGCGCCAACAACAAGGCCGCAATTCCCTGCCTTGTTCCACTCCTTCACCTTTCTCACAATCGAAAGATAGAGCTTTTGGGGAAGCTGGAAATCCTCTGAACCGGGATTCGAGGTGAGGCACAGGATGAAAAGTCCGCGGTCTTCATACTTCAAAAACGGCGCGATGGAATCTGTGCCCAGAAGCGGATTCAGGGTCACGGCATCAAACCGGTAATAATCAAATATCGCCTGTGCATACGCCTCTGCAGTGGAACCGATATCGCCCCGCTTGGCGTCCGCAATCACAGGGATGTCCCTCGGAATATATTCCACGGTTTTTTTCAAGGCAGCGAGGCCATCGGGTCCTGCAGCCTCGTAAAACGCAAGATTGGGCTTGAACGCACAAGCATGGGGGAGCGCTGCGTCAATGACCGCCTTGTTGAAGGCAAAGATCGGATCTTTTTCCTTCCGGAACGGATCCGGGATTTTATTTATCCTGGGATCCAGCCCAACGCACAGGCGGGAATTATTTTTCCCTGCCGCGTCTTCGAGTTTTTGAAAAAAAGCGTTCACTTGTCATGTCCCTTCCATTTGTCCAATGATTTCCGTGATCCGGGAGTATTGATGGCTCTCCAGGTATTTGTGAATGCCTTCCAGGATCTCAAGAGGCGCCCGGGGATCCTGGAAAATGGCTGTGCCCACGGAGACGGCTGTGGCGCCTGCGAGGAAGAATTCGATCGCATCCTCCCATGTGCGAATCCCGCCCATGCCGATGATTGGGATTTTTACAGCTTGGGATGCAGCCCAGACCATGCGCACAGCCACAGGCCGGATCGCGGGTCCGGAAAGCCCGCCGGTTCTGTTCCCGAGAACAGGCCGCCTTTTCTCTATGTCGATTTTCATACCGAGGAGAGTGTTGATCAGGGAAATGGCGTCAGCCCCTCCTGCCTCGGCTGCCTGCGCCACCACTGCTATGTCCGTTACGTTCGGCGTGAGCTTCACGATGATGGGGAGCCTGGTCGCTTTGCGCATCTCGCGCGTGATCTCTTCCACCGCTTTTGCAGATATGCCGAAGGTCATGCCCCCCTGTTTGACATTGGGACAGGAGACATTGACCTCAATCGCAGAGAGGTTCGGCGCATTGTCAAGCGCCTGTGCAATCCTCAAAAATTCCTCCATGCTTTCGCCTGCAATATTCGCGATAAAACATCCCCTGATGCCGTCGAGCGCGGGGAGTTTATCCTTGATAAACCGCTCCAGCCCGACATTCTGGAGTCCGATGGCATTCAACATGCCGGAAGGCGTTTCCACGATCCGCGGCGGGACATTGCCTCCCCGGGGATTGAGCGTAACACCTTTGAGAAAAACTGCGCCCAGGAGCGAGGGGGGATAAAGATCCAGATACTCCGTGCCGTATCCATAGGTGCCCGAGGCAACGGTCACGGGATTTTTGAGCGAAAGCCTTCCGAGTTTGACTGTTAAATCAACCATTCTCGTGTTCCATGATCAGTTATCCGGTTCTCCATCCAGTTTGACATCCGGGGAAAAGGGGAGCGCGATAATCTCATCCGAGGAAAAGACAGGACCATCCACACATACGCGCCTGTATCCTGATCGGGTCTCCACAACGCACCCCTGGCATGCGCCAACGCCGCACGCCATCCTGTTTTCCAGGCAAAACCATGCGGAAAGATTGTGCGAACCGAGCCTATTCTTGAGGGCGACAAGCATCGGCTCCGGGCCGCATGCATAGAACGAAAAATCCGGCTTCAGAAGGGACTCCACGTGATCGGTAATCATGCCCTTTTTTCCCTGAGACCCATCATCTGTGATGACGATAAGTTTATCCACCAGGACCGCAATCTCCTTGGTAAATACCAGGTCTTTTTTGCTGCGGGCGCCGTAGAGAAAAATGACATTCTGTTTATTCTTTTTCTTGATGCGTTGAGCGAGGAAATAAAGAGGCGCCATGCCGATTCCCCCGGCAATCAGAACAACCGGTTTTGACCCCATTGGAAATGATGTCCCTATGGGAACCAGGATGTCCAGGATATCGCCCGCTTTTGCCAAGGACAGGATTCTTGTCCCTTCGCCCACCACCTTGAACAGGATCCGAAGTTTATCCTTGTCAGTGGAAAGGATGCTGAAAGGCCGGCGAAGGATGGGATGGGGTCCATCGCTGATGCGGATATGGACAAATTGACCCGGTGCCGCTTCATGCGCCATGTCCGGCAGAAGGTAAGTATGAACAAAATATCCCGGCTTCAGTTTTTTCGTTTCGACAAGTTCTGCCAGGACCTGTTTCATACGGTTTCGTTCCCCATGATCTTCCCTTTGGAAAATACGATCTTCCCATCAACAATGGTAGTATCCACTGCGCCCCTGCATTTTTTGCCTTCGAATGGCGTGTTATGGCTCAGGGAGAAAAATTTCTCGGAGCTGATGGTGTATTGCTTTTTGGGATCAAGGATCGTAAGATCCGCCGGACTTCCCGGTTTCAATGTCCCACGATTGATTCTCAAAATCCGCGCCGGATGAATCGTCATTTTTTCAATCATCTGGTTGATGGTAATAATGCCTTTGTGCACGAGATCGGTGAAAAGCACCGGGATTGCGGTTTCCATGCCGATTAATCCGAACGGCGCCTCGATATACACCAGGTCTTTGTCCTTGGCTGTATGGGGCGCATGGTCTGTGGCAATCACATCGATCGTGCCGTCCTGAAGTCCCCGCAGGAGCTCCTGCCGGTTTTCTTCGGAAACCAGGGGAGGTTTGACCTTGGTGTTGGTGTCGAAATTACTCTCCTTGACCGCCATATCGGTGAGGGTCAGGTGATGCGGGGTTGCCTCGCATGTGATGTTCACGCCCCGCTTTTTGGCCCTGCGGATCAGGTGGATGGACGCCATGGTGCTCACATGGCAGATATGCAGCCTGCCGCCGAAAAACTCCAACAGCTCGATATCCCGCGCCACCTGGGTGCTCTCCGCAGCCCCCGGGATGCCCGAAAGTCCCAGAAGGGATTGCACGTATCCTCCATGCATCACGCCTTCGTCGGAGAGATTGAGGTCCTCGCAATGATCCAGAATCGGGGCGTTGAACATGGCCGTATATTCCAGCGCCCGGCGCATGATCTCCGCATTCATCACAGGACGTCCGTCATCGCTGAACGCAATGGCTCCTGCATCCACCAGATCGCCGAATTCCACGATCTCCTCGCCGTTTTGTCCCACGGTGATCGCAGCCACAGGATACACATGCACGATTCCCAGCTCCAGGACTCTGGAATGGATATACTTCACGCTGGTTCGTGAGTCGCAGATGGGGCGCGTATTGGGCATGGAGCAGATGGAGGTGAATCCGCCGGCTGCGGCAGCGCGCGTTCCGCTGTATATCGTTTCTTCGTCCTCCCGGCCCGGCTCGCGCAGGTGGGTGTGCATATCAATCAGTCCCGGGCACACGATGAGGTTCTTTGCATCAATGACATCCGCAGCCTTTTTACCGATATTTTTCGCCAGCTGTTTGATGAGACCGCCGGAGATATATATGTCCAGAGTATCGTCCAGTCCCTGCGAGGGATCGATTACACGTCCGTTTTTGATGAGTAAGGATTTCATACCTCTTCACCTCCGCTTAAGAGATACAGGACCGCCATGCGGACCGCCACACCATTCGTCACCTGCCTGAGGATCACCGAATGACTTCCATCAGCCACTTCCTGGGAGATTTCCACCCCGCGGTTGATGGGGCCCGGGTGCATGATGAGCACATCCTTTTTCGCCCACTTGAGCCGCTCCTCCGTGAGTCCATACAGGAGGCTGTATTCACGGATCGAGGGGAAGAGATTTTTCCGCTGTCGTTCCATCTGGATCCGGAGCAGGTTGATCACATCTGCGCCCTGGATCGCTTCCCTGAGATTTGTGCAGATGCGGATTCCGAGCCTGGCGAATGCCTTGGGAAGCAGGGTGCTGGGACCTGCGATGGTGATTTTCGCACCGAGTTTGGTCAGCGCCCAGATGTTGGAGCGCGCAACGCGGCTGTGGGTGATGTCGCCCAGGATCACCACGTTCAGCCCCTCGAATCTTCCCTTCATTTCCTTGATGGTGAATGCGTCGAGCAAACCTTGCGTGGGGTGTTCATGGGGTCCGTCGCCGGCATTGATGACCGAGGCGTTGATATGGCGTGTGAGAAGCTGCGGCGCCCCGGGGCAGGAATGGCGCATGATAATGATGTCCGCGCCCAATGCCTCGATGGTATGCGCCGTATCAAGGAGGGATTCGCCCTTTTGCACGCTCGATGTGGAGACGCTGAAATTGATCACATCTGCGGACAGACGCTTGGCCGCAATCTCAAACGATGTGCGGGTGCGGGTGGAATTTTCATAAAAAAGATTCACCACAGTCTTGCCCCTGAGGGCGGGAACCTTTTTGATGGATCGGGTAAAGATCTCCTTAAACCCGGTGGTGTTATCGAGGATCAGTTCAATCTCCTCGCGCGTCAGTTCCTCCAGTGTGAGGAGGTGTTTATGATGGAATTTCATACAAACTCCTTTTTCCGATAATATTGAAAGATTATATGAAACAGGGTTATGTCGTTTCTACCCAACAGGGATCCGCGCCCCTCTATCTTTCAATGATGATCACCTTTTCCTCGCCATCAACCTCGGGAACACACACATGCACAACCTGGTTTTGTTTCGTTTCGATTTTCATTCCGACAAAGTCCGGCTGGATGGGGTATTCGCGCAGGCCCCGGTCTATAAACACTGCCAGCCTGATGAGGGACGGTCTGCCGAAATCCACGAGCTGATCCAGCGCCGCCCTGACGGTTCTTCCGGTGTACAGCACGTCGTCCATCAGCACGATCTTTTTTTCGTCCACGTCGAAGGGAAGCGTTGTTGCATGCACGATCGGATGCTTGGCAAGGGTGGAGAGGTCGTCCCTGTAAAGTGTGATATCCAGGGTGCCGAGGGGCGGTTCCTTTTTGGTGCGCGCCTTGATGATCTGCAGTAACCTTTGTGCCAGAAGGACTCCCCTGGTTCTGATCCCGATCAGGACAAAATTCGGGTCGTCTCTGAATTCCTTCAGGATGTCATCCGCGAGTTTTTCCAGTGTCTTTTGAAATTTCTTTTCATCCATTAACACAATCGGGATTTTGTTTTTCATTTGTTTAACCTCTTCAGAGCTTTTTGTGCGATATCTTTTCTATAATACATTTTGTCAAATGTTATCCTGGACACAAGGACGTACGCCTTTTCAATCGTTTTGTGAAGCGTCTCTGCCAGGGCTGTGACTCCCAGCACACGTCCCCCTGCGGTGAGAATCTTCCCTCCCTCGAGCCTGGTGCCTGCATGGAAAATAATCTGGTCCGCGCTTTCCCGGATGCGATCGAGACCTGTGATGATCTTTCCCTTCTCATATTTCCCGGGATATCCTTCGGAAGCGATCACCACGCACACCGCAGGTTCCCTTGTCCATTCGAGCGTGATGCCCGCCAATCGCTCTTCAATCACAGCCTCCATTACATCCACCAGGTCTGTCTTGAGCCGGGGGAGGATTGCCTGGGTTTCCGGGTCCCCGAAACGGCAGTTGAACTCCAGAACGCGCAGTCCCATGTCCGTGATCATGAGTCCTGCATAAAGCACGCCTTGATAAAGAATGCCGCGCTTTTTCAGTTCTGCGATAGTCGGTTTGAAAATCTCCTCCAGGCACTTTTGTTGAATGTCCGGTGTGACCACAGGCGCGGGGCAGTAAGCGCCCATGCCGCCGGTATTGGGTCCTGTATCTCCCTCGCCGATGGGTTTATGATCCTGGGCTGAATCCATAAGCAGGATGGTTTCTCCATCCGTAAAGGCAAGGAGGGAAGCCTCTTCACCGGAGAGATAATCTTCGATAAGGATGCGATTGCCCGCGTCTCCGAGTTCTTTGTCATGCATAAGGCTGCGGATCGCGTTTTCCGCCTCGTCTCTGGTTTGGGTAATGATCACTCCCTTGCCTGCTGCGAGTCCGTCAGCCTTGATCACAAGAGGGAATCTCTTGGCGTCAAGATAACGGATTGCATCCGCGCTCGATGAGAAACCCTGGGCAAAGGCTGTGGGAACTCCTGCGGACAGCATCACCTCTTTTGCAAAGTATTTGCTTGCCTCGATCCGGGCTGCCGCCTTTGTCGGACCGAAGATCCTGAGTTCTGCATCCTGAAACGCATCCACAATCCCCTCTGCCAGCGGCGCTTCAGGCCCGACCACAGTGAGATCGATCTGTTCCTTCCTGCAGAATTCGATATATCCGGAAAAATTGCCTCCCGGGTCCTGCATTCGGACATCCGCCAGGCGGGCGATGCCTGCATTTCCCCCGGGGCAATAGATCTTTTCCACCCTTGGACTTTGAGCTATTTTCCATACCAGGGTATGCTCGCGTCCACCGGTGCCGATCACCATGACTTTCATCTTAGGCCCCCTATTTCGGATGGTTCAGTTGAACCAGCGCATGCCCTTTTACAGCCTTGCCTATGGTTTTGGATTCAAAACCCAGGCTCCGAATGCACTGATGAGTCTTTTTCTCAAGGGCAGGATCGCATGCCAGAATCAGCCCCACACCCATGTTGAATGTCTTGAACATCTCCCCCCAGGATACGGGACTCAGGGTCCGGATAATCTCGAAAATTTTGGGGAATGGGAGGAGAAGATCAATGTCAATCGCAGCATCGATATTTTTCGGCAGGATGCGGTTCAAGTTTCCCGGAATCCCGCCGCCGGTGATATGGGCTATTCCCTTGATGGGGATCCTCTTGAGAAGAGCCGATGTCAGATTGGAATAGATCAATGTGGGTTTGAGAAGCGCATCACCCAGTTTTTGTTTCCACCCCGCAGGTTTCCTGTTCAAAGAAAGTCCCGCTTTTTCAAGAAGCGCTTTTCGGGCGAGGGAATAGCCATTGGAGTGAAGACCGCTCGATGCCACGCCGATGAACACATCCCCCGGGATAATGGCGGATCCGTCAATGATCTTATTGCGATCCACGATCCCCACTCCGAATCCCGCAAGATCGTAATCCCCCTTCTGATACAAGCCCGGCAGTTCCGCAGTCTCGCCTCCGAGAAGCGGCGAGGCTGCGATTTCACACCCCTTGATGATCCCGGATAAAATCTCCCGCGCCTGGCGCTGATCCAGTTTGCCTGTGGCGAAGTAATCGAGAAAAAACAGGGGTTTTGCCCCGCACACGCAGATGTCATTCACGATCATTGCCACCAGGTCAATGCCGATGGTCTTGTGGTTCTTCATCAGGTTCGCCACCATGAGCTTGGTGCCCACTCCATCCGTAGAAGCCACCAGAACCGGGTCTTGGTATCCTTTGAGATTGAGAGGAAATAGCCCGCTGAAAAATCCGATTCCCGGAATCTGTTCCTTCAAGAAATCAACCAGTCTGTCCGCCTCCCCAATATCCACTCCCGATGATTTGTACGTAATCATGTCTCCAGGATATCCTTTCTAAAACCGTCAGGTTTTTCACCCGGATACTTGCCATCGAAGCATGCGCAACAATACCCGAGCGTTTTGGGCATGACTTTGAGCATGCCTTCAAGACTCGTGTAGCCCAGGGAATCCGCGCCTATGAATTTCCGGATTTGTTCGATGGTGTGGGCGCCGGCGATGAGTTCCTCTTCTGAAGGCGTATCTATGCCGAAATAACAGGGATGCATCCAGGGCGGAGCGCTGGAACGGAAATGAATCTCCTTTGCCCCTGCGTTTCGAATCATGGTCACAATCTGCCTGCTCGTCGTTCCGCGCACAATGGAATCATCCACCACCACAATCCGCTTTCCGGACAAGATGCCTTTCACGGCATTATATTTGACCCGTGCCTCGAAATCCCGGATTTTCTGGCTCGGCTGGATGAATGTCCTCCCCACATAATGACTTCGAATGAGCCCGAGAGCAAAGGGAATGCCGGACTTTTTGGCATAACCCAGGGCTGCCGGATTGGAGGAATCCGGTACAGGGATCACAACGTCCGCCTCAGCCGGATGCTCGATCGCCAGCTGTTCGCCCAGCCGTTCGCGAATATCATAGATGCTTCTGCCTTCCACAAAGCTGTCCGGCCGGCAGAAATAAATATATTCAAAAACGCAGAAGCTTTGCTCCACAGGCGCAAACGGCTTTTCCTGGGTGATGACTCCATCCTTGATTGTGATTATTTCCCCGGGTTTCAGTTCCCGGAGAAGTGGACAGCCGATGATGTCCAGGGCGCAGGATTCAGAGGCGAAGATGTATGCCTTGTCCAGCTTGCCCATGCACAAAGGCCGGAATCCCCGGGGATCCCGCATCAGGTAAAGATGAGCGTCGTGAAGAAGCGCGAAAGAGTAGGAGCCTTTCAGGCGGATCAGGGAGGAAAACAGCGCCTCCTCAAAATTTTTGGAAGGAGACTGTGCCACGAGATGCAGGAGAAGTTCCGAGTCCGTGGTTGTCTGGAAGATCGCGCCCCTGCTTTCCAGCTCCTCTTTGAGTGTGCGGGCATTGGTCAGATTGCCATTATGCGCAATGGCGATCCTGCCGCCCTGGTAATTCACAAGAATCGGCTGGGCATTTTTACAGGTTTCAGAGCCTGTGGTGGAATAGCGCACATGACCGATGGCAATATGCCCCGGAAGCGCAGACAAGGTTTCCCGTGTAAACACATCCGAAACACAGCCATCCCCTGTATGGGAATAAATTTTTCCCCCGTCGGTGGAAACAATCCCCGCGCTCTCCTGGCCGCGGTGCTGCAGGGCATAAAGACCCAGGTACACCAGGTTCGCAGCCTCTGGATGACCTGCCACAGCCATGATCCCGCACGCTTCCCGCGGTGTTTCTTTCCAGGAAAGATATCTCATGTCAAATCCTTTCCTGTTCCAAACGAAGGATTAGAGGGAGAAAGATTCATAAGCCTCCTTCATCTCGAAGACTGGGATTGTGAAAAGCCCTGCAATGCTCAGAGAATTCCCTTGCACGCATCCCAGGACCTTTGCCGGAACTCCGGCTTTTTCCGCTTCCTGTAAAATTTTATTTTTATTCTCCGGTTTGCAGCTGATTACCACCCTGGTCGGTTCCTCGGAAAAGAGTTCGATCGCCGGCGCGAGCACATCCTGGAGCGCGATCTCCGCGCCGCAAAGCGCCCCGGAAAGAATGCAGCATTCCGCCAAAGCGACTCCCAGCCCGCCGTCTGACACATCCTGCGCGCTTTTCACCCATCCCTTTCGAATCGCGCAAAGAAGGAAGTCTTGCAGCCTTTTTTCCGCCTTAAGATTAAAGGGAGGGCATGGTCCCACGATTTTTTTCTTGAGCGAATAATAATACTGACTTCCGGCAAGTGTGGCGGCTTGATGTCCGAGCAGGAGCACGATGTCGCCCGGATCTTTGAATCCCACGGTTGTGATATGCTCAGGCTTTTCAATGAGTCCCAGCATGCCGATCACAGGCGTGGGGAACACTGCCTGGCCCCTGTTCTCATTGTAAAAGCTCACATTTCCGCCTGTGACAGGCGTATTCAGAATCCGGCACGCATCGCCGATTCCGAGCACCGCCTGCTCGAACTGGTAGTAAATATCCGGCTTGGTCGGATTCCCGAAGTTCAGGCAATTGGTGATTGCAAGCGGTTTGGCGCCTGCGCATAAGACGTTTCTCGCCGCTTCCGCCACTGCCATGGCACCGCCGGTTCTGGGATCCAGATACACCATCAGCCCGTTGCAATCGCTCGCCAGGGCGATATGTTTATCCGTGTCTTTGATTCTTAAAACCGCTGCTGAAGCACCGG
>Ga0315287_10005624_pt1 | contig 12372 bp, 10 predicted proteins | sample YL17G11_0_MG_FD_205037 | JGI IMG/M metagenome (GOLD analysis project Ga0315287, IMG submission 205037) | Sediment microbial communities from Yellowstone Lake, YNP, Wyoming, USA - YL17G11_0 | ecosystem: Environmental > Aquatic > Freshwater > Lake > Sediment | place: USA: Wyoming | collected...
GCGAGCTTGCGGATCCCGGCCGTGTCCACCAGGCAGAACGGCTTCCCGTCGCGGAGAAGGAGCGTGTCGGTGCTGTCCCGCGTCGTCCCGGGGATCTCGCTGACGATGAGGCGCTCCTCGCCGGCCAACCGGTTGACGAGGGAGGACTTGCCGACGTTGGTCCGGCCGACGATGGCGATACGGAGGGGCGCCCGCTCGTCCCGCTCCGGTTCGGCCGTCGGCAGGGCGGCGACGATCGCTTCCTCGACCAGACCGACGTTGAGCTTGTGTTCCGCGGAGATGAAGATGATGTCCTTTTCCCCCAGCCGATAAAAGTCGGCCGTCATTGACTCTTCCTGGACCTGGGAATCGACCTTGTTGACGACGACAAGTATCGGGAGGCCGCGCTTTTTCAGGGAGATGAAGAGCTCTTTCTCGATCGGAGCGACATCCCGCTTGCCGTCGAGCATGAACAAGATGAGGTCGGCCGCGGCCGCCTCCTCGAGCGCTTTTTCGCGGACCTTGTCGCTCAAAGGCTCGTCGGCGACGCCGAAGAGCCCTCCCGTATCGACGAGAACGAACCTCTTGTCCTCGAGGACGCAAGTGGCCGAGAGGCTGTCCCTTGTCATTCCCGGGTCCGTATGGACGAGGGCTTTCCGTTGTCCCAGGATCCGGTTGAAAAGAGTGGACTTACCGACGTTGGGAAAGCCGACAATGACCACCCGGGGGAGCTTCTTCATGGCTGGCCCCAGGTTATCTCGCGACCAGGGAATAATCGGGGAGGAAGGCCCGGGTCAGGTCGACGTGGCCGCCGAGGGTCTCCTTCTCCGCCCCCTCGACGAGGATGATGACTTTCTTGACCGCCTTGAAATTGAAGGCCAGGGTGTTGACCACGGCATAGACAGCCGCCAATTCCATGGTCGAACCGTACGCAAATTTTTCGGAGACGTCCCGGCTGAGATCGACGGTAGCGACGCCGTCCTTGCCGATGAAGACCTGGCGCACCTTGGTCTGGGGAGGGAGCGGGGAAAGGAGCCCCTTTTCCGAGCCCTCGATGAGCTCGGCGAGGGCCCGTTCCGCCTCCTCGGCGGCCGTCGGACCGGCGGCGACTTGGCGCGTTTCCCGATGGAGGAAGTCGTCGTCGTCGTCGAGGAAGAACAGCGTTACCGTCTTCGTCGCGGCGGGTTCTTCCGAGACGGCCGGGGTCTTGGGGACGTTGGCGTCGATGAAGCGCTCGACCTTCTCCCGCCCCCCGCCGGTGAAAAAGATGATGGCCAGGACGACGAGGACGACGGACAGGACACCCAGGACGAGGGCCGGTTTCGGCTTACGGGCTTTCTTTTTTTTGGCCATGGCATCCTACTCGGGTATCCGGAGATAGCGGGCGAGCCCGCGGTAGATCGCATCGGCGACCTTGGCCTGAAAATCCTCAGCGGCCAGCTTCTGCTCTTCCTCCGGATTGGAAATGAAGGCAGCCTCGACGAGGATGGCCGGGCAGGCGACGCCGGCCAGGATCTTGAAGGGGGCCTGCTTGATCCCCCGGTTCCTCGTCCCGAGAAGGGCGTCGAGTTCTTCCTGGACCAGTTCGGCCAGCTTGCTGCTCTGCTTGATGTAGGCCGTCTGGGCCATGTCCCAGAGGATCATCATCAGGTCGTTGTCCGACGACGGGTCGATGCGGCTCTGGAGCGCGGAGGAGTTGTTCTCGAGGTAGGCTAGCCGGCGCGTCTCCTCGTCGGTCGCGTTGAGGCTGAGGAAGAACGTCTCCGAGCCGGCCGCTTTTTTCTGGACGGCCCCGTTGGCGTGGATGCTGATGAACAGGCCAGCCTTGCGGTTGTTGGCGATGGCCGACCGGCTCTCGACCGAAACATCCACGTCTTTGTCGCGCGTCAGGACAACCTCGAAACCCATGTTCCGCTCGACGAGCGCCTTCAGCTTGAGGCTGATGGCCAGGGTGATGTCCTTCTCGAGGTTCCCGAACTTGCCCTTGGCCCCGGTCTCCATTCCGCCGTGACCGGGATCGATGACCACCGTCTGGATCCGCTGTCCCTGCTCGGTCGGGACCTGGCCGGAAACGGGGCAGACGGCGGAGACGATGAGGAGGACGGCGGCGAGGGCCGCGCCCCGGGCTGTCCGGTCTATCGGGTCTCTCATTGCGTTCGGGTCTGGTGGAGGCGGCGGGAGTCGAACCCGCGTCCGAAAGCATTCAACAACAAGTCTCTACACGCTTATCCCCTTCATTGATCTCGTCGCCCGGCGCTCGAAGAGGAAAAGCGCCGGGTAACCAGCCCCGAAGGTGTTTCGCTTCCCGGCCTCAGGGCCAAACCGGCTCGCTATCCCGCCCGTTTGACGCTCCCGAAGCCCCGCGGGAGAGGACCCCAGGAACGGCGTGCCTTTCTATTAGGCCGCGACTGCTAAAGGTTCTGCAGTTAAGGTTTTTCCACCGTTTAACGAGGTGGGTGGGACCTCGGCATGCAACTTGTGCCTCATTACTTCCGTCGAAACCAGTACGCCCCCATACTCCTTTCAGTCTTTATTATAGGGGCGGCCGGGGGGGGTGTCAACCGGAGGGGGTCAAACCCAAGTGGGGCAAGCATCTTAAGAGGGGGTCAAACCTACCTTTTACACTTTTCGGGTCAAAAAGGGTGTAAAAGGTAGGTTTGACCCCATCTGAAAAGACAGCCGCGGGCCCGAGGCCCGCGGCTGCCCGATGTTCGGAACGAAGGGTCAGCGGATGAACTGGTAGGCGATGATGGTGTAGGCGTGCCAGCTGTATAAGTTGTCGGCACCCTTGACCGGCCGGACCCAGATCTTGACCTTGTTGACGGACGGCGTGAGCAGGGCCACCCATTCGGTCTCAGGCACCGGCAGCGTGAACGTCACGAGATTTGTCGCGGCGTTCCACACGAAGGAGCCGACCACTGTCTGGAGGTCTCCGGTCGTGTCCAGCATGACGTTCATGGTCACCGGCACCGACTCGTCCCAGCAATCGAAGGTCGAAACGCCCAGGGACCCGGCGGCAGCGGTGTATCCGGTTGTGATCTTGGTGAACTCGTGCAGCTTCACGGGGGCGAGGACGAGGTTCTCGACGACCCAGCGGGTATTGGCTTGGTCCCAGTAAAGCCCGGCATGGGCGAAGACCCAGAGGTTGGCGGCCCTGGCCTGGTCCACGGCGGAGATGAAGTCCGCGATGGCCGTGGAGCGGCTGGAGGGCAACCCGTAGAACCACCAGCCGAACGTGTGGTCGACGATACCGCTATAGACCATGGTCCGGGTGTGGTCGCGCCAGCCAAAGGTGAAGTTGTCGAGGGTGGCGTTCGTGACCAGGCCCTCGGCGTGAGCGCTGTGAACGTTGATCGATACGGCCACCTTGGGGGAGGCGGCGGGGTCGACGAAAGTCACTTCCACGCGGAAGCCCTTGGCGATAAAGCGAAGGATGGACGTGCCAGTGCCCATGGCGATGTCCTGGAAGGTCCAGGTGGTGCTTTCGTCAACGAAGACCGTCTCTGAGTCCCAATCGCAGCGATGCTGGTCGTCGTCGGAGGGCAGAGTCTCTGTTTTCTTTTTCAGGATCCTGAGCCAATTCTCGCCGACGCGCCGGACCAGCCCTTCAGGGGTGAATTGGGGCAGGGTATCGATGCTCTTTGCGTACCAAACGCGACGGGCATAAAGGCTACCGTCGGAGTTCATGTTGGAGGCGACGAGCGCGGCCCCCGTGCCCACGAGCCCCGAAAGGCCGGTGAAGGTCCCCGCCAGGTTGGTGTCCGCGTCGACATAGATCGTGTTGGCGTTGACGCCGAAGGTCAGCTCGGACTCCTGGAGGTTCTTGACGGTGAAGCTGGCGCCGTTCGCGGCCGCGGCCGTGATGTCCCCGATGGTACGGGCGAACTGGAGACTATTGAGATGGCGCGGCAGGGCCTTGTGGCGAACTTTGAGGCTGACAACGACCTTGCCGTCCAGGTTGACGATCGATAGCGGGTGGGCCAGGTCGAAGTCGACAATCAAGTTGGTCGTGGCGCCCTCGGCGACGGTGATGGCCGGGCTCAGGTCGACCTTGATCTCGCCCTTGCCGCTTGGGTCGACAACGGTGATCTGGCTCGCGGCGATCTGGGTCCCCAGGTCGTTGACGAGCTTCATCGTGGCCGGGTCGGTGTTGATGACGAGCTTGAGCAGGTTATAGGTGCCGACGGGGATCGTGGCCTTCTGCAGGATCAAGGCCACGCCGCTCAAGTCGACCAGGTTGATCTTGCCGGCGTCCGGGTTGACCGGATCGGCGGTCCAGACGTCTTCCCAAGAATTGCCCTCACGGCTGTGAAGGCTGAGGGATTTGAGGACGACGGTCACTTCCTGCCAGTCGTCGGTGGGCCCGTCCGTCAGGAGCAGGTTCAGTCCGCCGGTGGCTCCGGACGGCCCCCCGCCGGTGATGTTGCACGAGGTGACCAGCCCGAAGCCGGCTACCGCGGCAACCATCAGGAAAGAAAGGGAGAGATTGCGGATGATACGATTCATAGGATCCTCCTTAAATTTGGCCGGAAAAAGTAAGAGCCCCTAACCATGGATATATTATGTCCGCGGGCGACCAGTGTCAAGCTAAAGGCTTTTTCCTGCCTGCGGACCCTATTTATTAGGTATTGGGGAGATATTCTTGGGATCATGGGTTCGAAATGAATACCATGCCGCCCTGGCCGGACAGAATCCCCCTGTGGGGGGATTCCTGGGATAATTCCCCAGGGTTTCTGGCTAACCCAGGGCTCGGAGAAGCGGGTCTGGGCGCCACGCGCCGTTACAGGCATCATCGGATCCTCAGCCTTATTAGACGAGGAAACGCCGCCAACCTTTGCGCGGGATTCGCCATCATTTGCCCGGCGGGTGTCGAAGGCCTAGGAGGTCTGCGGGGAAAACATACCATACTGCAGATACCCGCCGGAATTATAATCCACTGAGGCCGGCCCTTCATCCCTGCTCTCCGGAAGCTCCCGGTAGCAGACTTGGTAGGCGGTGAGCGCTAATTTTGCCCGGCCCTTGATGTCGCACTTGGCGTGGAGCTTCTTCACATGGGTTCTGACGGTGAGAGGCGAGATATAGAGGCTATCGGCGATCTCTTGATTCGTCAGGCCCAACCCCAGCAGACGGAAGACCTTGAATTCAGCCGGGGTGAGAGTGTGGACTTGGGCGATCATGTCCTCTCTCTGGATTATCTGCTCGGCCTGGCGTTTCTTGATCTCTTCGAGGTCATTCCCATCCCAGCGCTTCTGCCAGAGAAAATCATTGAGGTGATTTCTGACGATCTTGGAGACGAACAGCCTCGACGGCGTCCAGTCGTCCCCCAGCTTTCGCAACGTCATGAAGACTGCGAAATGGATCTCGGATATGACGTCCTCCGCGCCGGGCAGCCCGCCCAACGTCTTGTCGACCTCGCCTCTGATCATGGCGCCGTACTCTGCGACGATCCTCTTCATGAGGGAGTTGTGTTTTTTAAGGACAGTGCTCATATTTCTCTCTCCTCTTGAGTTAACCTTTTGAGTGTGAATTCTCCTTTCTGGAACTTAAGATCAATGTTCACGGGATCAAATTAACAGCTGTAGATGAACCTGTCATTAAAACAACATTAATTTCAGATGAATACACCGCTTGTATTATTCATTTTAATTTCATGATATGTTCATCCTGAGGGGATTAAACTTGATAGCCATAACAATAACCAAGAGGAGAAACGGGCATGCGGATTCTCGTTGTCGAAGATTCGAGACGGCTTGCAGGCATTATCAGAAGGGGGCTCCTGGAGGAAGGATACGCCGTCGACAACGCCTATGACGGTGAGGAAGCGCAGTACATGGCGGAAACGACGCCGTTCGACCTGATCACCCTGGACGTCATGCTGCCCAAGAAAGACGGCGTGACCGTCTGTCGCGAGCTTCGAGCGAAAAACGTGAACATTCCGATCCTCATGCTCACCGCCAAGGACGGCGTCGAAGACAAGGTGACGGGGCTCGATACGGGCGCCGACGATTATCTGGTCAAGCCCTTCGCCTTCTCCGAGCTCCTGGCGCGGCTTCGCGCCCTGACGCGCCGCGACGTCCTTCCCCGGGTCCAAAAGTATCAGGTCGGAGAGCTGTCCCTGGACCCGCGGAGCCGGGAAGTCTGGCGGGACGGGCACCAGGTGGACCTGACCGCGAAGGAGTATGCCATCCTCGAATACTTTATGCGCCGTCCGAACGCCGTGGTCACCAGGACGATGCTCGGGGAGAATGTCTGGGATTACGAGTTCGACGGCATCTCGAATATCATCGACGTCTATATCCGGCGCATCCGGCGGAAGATCGACAAGGAGGGCCAGGCCAGCCTGATCCAAACCGTGAGAGGAGCGGGCTACCGTCTGCACGCGCCATGAGAGCCCTCAAGAGCATCAAGTTCCGTTTGACCCTTTGGTATTTGGCGGCGATCGTCGTGCTGCTCGTCATCTTCGGGACGGTCGCCTATTATCTGCTGTCGAAAAACCTTTACCGGAACCTCGATGAGTCTCTGAGGACACGGGTGATCGAGCTTCAAGGCTCCATAAAGATCGACGGCCGCCAGGTCCTGTTCGAACAAAAGGTCAGCGAGCTCGTCATGATCTACGACGCCGACGGCGCTCTGATGGAGCGGCTCGGCCCCAACGTCGAATTTTCGAACATCGATAAAACCGTCCAGGAGGCGCTGTTCGGCAAGAGCTCTTTCGTGTCCGCGTCGACGCCCAACGGGCCGGACGTGCGGCTGTACGCGGCGCCCTTCAACGTCGATTCCGGCACGCGCGTCGCCATTATCGTCGGCCGCCTGCCGAACGATATCCTGGACATGCTGGCCATCTTCCGGATGGTCATCCTTAATTCGTCCCTCCTCGTCGTTATCCTCGCCGGCGTCGGCGGCCTTTTCCTGGCAGACCGGACCCTCAAACCCGTCGAGCGCATAGCAGACATCGCCCGGGGGATCGGCGAGAGCGACCTGAGCCGCCGGATCGACATCCAGACCGACGACGAGCTGGGCCGTCTGGCCTCGACCCTGAACGGGATGATCGCCCGTCTCGAGGAAGCGTTCAAGAAGCAGCGGCAATTCGTGGCCGACGCGTCCCACGAGCTGCGCACCCCCCTCGCCATTATCCAGGCCGAATCCTCTCTCGCGCTGGGAAAGAGAAGGACTCAGGAGGAATTGAGGAAATCGCTGGAGCTCGTATCCCAGGAAGTGGCCTACATGTCCGACATCGTCGGCAAGCTGCTTCGCCTGGCGAGGAGCGACGCCGGCGTCGAGCCGGTCAATTTTCAGGATGTCAATGCCAGGGACCTCCTCGTCGAGCTGTCCCAGGATGTCGAGGCGCTGGCTCAGGAAAAAGACTTGCTGTTCACTCTCGGTTCGATGGACAGCCTCACGATCAAGGGCGACAGGCTCAAGCTGAGGCAGCTCTTCCTGATCATCCTTGATAATGCCATCCGCCATACGCCGGGCGGCGGATCGATCTCGGGTTCGCTTGTCCGGAGGAATGACAGCGCAGTCACGTCCATCGGAGATACCGGCATCGGCATCTCTGCGGAGCACTTGCCGTTCATTTTTGACCGGTTCTATCGGGTGGACAAAGCGCGCTCCCACGCCGAAGGCGGCATGGGACTCGGCCTGTCGATCGCCATATCCATCGCCAAAATGCATGGCGGCGAGATCGAGGTCGAAAGCCAGGTCGGCGTGGGCACGACTTTTCGCATCGTCCTGCCGCTGGCTGATCCTCAGGCGTCGTAGCCTATCGGAACAGCGCCTCGATGCGGGGCGTCACCCATTCCAGGACGCCGGCCATCTTCTCCAGGCGCTCGTTCAATTCGATGAGCAGGAACTGTCGTTTGGCCTCGAGGTCCGTCCTAGCCCCGGCGTGATCGCCCGCTTGGATTTTCCGGTACTGGGGCATGACGTCGAGGGGCTTGGGCAGATGACCCTGCCCTCCCCAGTTGATGCGATCAAAGCCGGGGTCGAGGCGCGAGATGTTTTTCTGGTACACCGTGTAGCTGAAGGCCAGGCCGAGGCGCGTCAGGTAGGTCCCGCCCAGAGCCCTCAGGGCGGCGGCCGGGTCGGGTTTGCTCGGCGTCAGAGCGACGAGCGCCGCGGCGATACCCCGCACGTCCCGGAGTACGGCCTGGTGCGGATAAACGGTGATATCGTCGTCTGCCGGCGATAGGGCCGTGAAGGCGCTGTTGAGGGCTTTCTCGACGGCGAGGAGGCCGACGTTCACCTCCTCGATCCTGTCCGCGGGAATAGAGCCCGCGTGCGTGTCGAAAGCGGCCGCCGCCGTCCCGAAGGCGGACGCGGCACTGCTCAAGCGCGATACGACTTCCGGGTCGGCCCCCGCGGCGGCGAGATCGTCATTTTTCAGGGCGGCGGACAGGTCGTCGGCCCTGGCCTTGAGGCTATAGGGCAGCAGACCACCATCCAGCTCTCCGGCGGCCCGAAAGGCGAACTTGGCGATCTTCGCCAGGTAGGGCCAGTCAACGATGTCTTGCATCTCAAAATCGGAGTGATAGAGCGCCTCATATTCGGAGGTCGTGGCATCAAACTTCACGCTGGGGATGCCGGCCGCCGTGAACGTCCACTGGTCGTTCCACGAGTTGACCGGCGTGAGGAGCTCAAAGCCATGAGGCAGCAGGCCCGGAGACCGCAAAGCAAGCTGTTCCATCCAGGGCTTGAGCTCCGGGTTCGAGCGGAGCCCGAGGGGCGCCCCCTTGACCGCCATGCTCTCGAGGTTGAGCATCGCCCGGACGCGCCCGGCCCAATCGGCGTGGGCGCGCGTGGCCGCCCACCAGGCGCCAACGATCCATTCGTAGTAGGAGTCCGTGTAGCCGAACTCTTCGCCGACCGTCGCCAGGAACACGACGGTCGTCTTCGGACGGTAGCCGCTCCCCCGCATCGCCTTGGCGATCGTGAGCATGTTCACCAGGGCAGCCGTGTCGTCCGCGCCGGCCCGAAAATGGGCGTCCTGGTGCGCGGCCATGAGCACCATCTGCCCATCGGGGCGGGAGCCGGGGAGTTCGCCGACGACGTTGTAAGCGACGCCGCCGTCGCGGACGAGCGTGACCTTCTCCTTGAGCAACAGGGTCGCCGTCACGGGCCCGGCCTCGATCTGCGACTTGAGCCAGTCGCCGTCGCGGCGCGCAACATAGATCCAGGGCGGGGCGCCGAGGTCGTATTGGCCATCGAAACTGCCCAGGGCCCGGTCGTCCACGGAGTAGTACTTCGGGTCGTCCGGCGTAAAGGTGCAGACGACGCCGGCGGCCTTTCGCTGGCCCGCTTCGAAGGCGGGCAGACAGAACCACCACGAGCTCATCTTCATGTCGACGAGAACCAGCTTGCCGGTGACGTCCCCGGCGGCGTCGAAGTCGGCCGCAGTGCCGCCCTTGACGTAGACGATCGGGGCCGTGACGCCGTCTGGCGGGGTTGGCGGCACGCCGGCGATGGTCGAGGCGGTCATCCGCCGGCCGGCGGCCGTGAGCGACGCTTCCTCGAACTCGAAGACGTCGACGGGGACGGGCTCGTGCCGGACGTTGCTGAGGCCCATGGCCCGCATTTCGGACGCAACGCGGTCCCCGACGGCCCGCTCGGCAGATGTCCCGGCCCAGCGGAATCCCAGGTTGGGGTTGGTGCCGAGCGAGCAGAAGTAGCTTTCGAGGGCCTGCGGATAGCCTTGGGCGAAGAGCTTGTCGACAGCTTGGTCGAAGCTCGGACGGTCAGCGCGGGAGCAGGCGGGAGCGAGAAGCGCCGCCAGCAGGAGCGGGGCGAAGAACGGCGAAGAGCGCATCAGAGATCGTCCGTTCACGGCCGATTTTTTTTGATTACTTCTCTGCCTTCGCTTGGCTTGCCGGCTCCTCCCCCGTTCCTTCTGTTTTCTTTTTCGTTTTTACCTTGCCTTCTTCGGGGGATTCCGTCGTTTTCTGGCTTTTGTCGCCTTCCGGTGCTTTCGGAGGGGCAGGCTTCTTTTCCGCCTTTATCTTTTTTCCTTTGCCCTCTTCCGGGGCTTTCTTATGCTTCTCGCTTTTACCGCCGTCTTGTTCTTGCTTGGGGGCTGCCGCTCGTTCCGCCTTCGTCTTCGCCATCTCTTCCGTTCTTTTTTCGCTGGCGGCGATCACCCTCAGCCTTTTATTCACGGCCTTGATATCCGCCTGCATTTTTCGAACGATGGTATCTTTTTCGGCCTTGGGCGATTTGATGCCCTTCCCGGACAGAAAAGACAGCCGGTCTTTCAGGGTATGTTCGAAACGCGCCTTTTGCCGCATGAGCATCGGCTTCCGCATTAATCCCATTTCCTTCTCCTCTCCGATTTGGTTATTCTTCTCCGGCAGGTCACAGGTTACACAATGCTTACTTTTCCCTGCCGGCAGACAGTTTCCAAAGGTATTTATATCAGGATTTTGCCTAAAAAGCCATCGGATTTTAGGATGAGTTCTTCCTTGCGGCGCCGGCTCAGGGACTTGACGGCACACTCCCGCGACAGAGACTGGGAGCGTGTGCCGCACTCCTCCCGGTAGACCAGAACGACAGGACGCCGGGTCCGGGTGTAGCGAGAGGCCTTGCCTTCCTGGTGTTCCCGGAGCCGGCGGTCGATATCGGTGGTCACGCCGGTATAGAAAGACCCGTCAGAACATCCGAGGATATAGAGGGACCAGATGGCTCCCGCGGCCGCGCTCGGCGCCGGGTACTCCTCTTTCGCCTCCATCACCCGGAGCATGCGGCGGTAGGGAGGTTTCATGGAACCGAGATTATCGTCGCCGGCGATAAAATGTCAAGAATCCCCTTCGAAACTATATCTTCGAAAGAACGAAAGCCGTCAAGAATCCCAGCATCGTCAAGAACCCGATCAGGAATCCGCCCTCTTCATAGGCTTCGGGCATCATGCTGTCGGCCAGCATGGCCAGGATCGCCCCGGACGCGAAAGACTCGATGATGCCGAGCGCATTGAGATCCAGCTTTTCCAGGAACAGGAAACTCAAAACGACGCTCGATGCGACGAGGACGCTGACGATCGACCATGACAGATAGATGCGTTTTTTGGAAAAGCCCTCTCTTCGCAGATCGTCTATGGAGGACAGGCTTTCAGGGAGGTTCGACAGAAAGATCGCGACCAGCATGAGCAACCCGATCCCATTTTTGCTGAGAAGAGCGACGCCGAGCGCTATCGATTCGGGGATCCCGTCGAGAAGAGAGCCCAGGACGATGGCTTGGCCGTTCGTTTCTTTTGCCGCTGGATGATGGGCCTTGCGTTTATGGTTTCTTCCTCCGATCTTGTGGATCAGGACATCCCCGGAGATGAAAACCAGGCCTCCCAACAAAAACCCGATGATGACCGCATCAAACCCTCCCTGTTTGAAGGCGTCCTCCATCAGCCCGAACGTCAAGGCGCATATCAAAACGCCGGAACCGAAAGCCATGATGGCCGCGATGACTTTCTGGCCGATCTTCAGGGTGGTGCCTAGGATGACCCCGAGGATCAAGGAAAAACCGGTCAAAGAGGCATATAATAAAACCGTTGATATCTTTAACACCGCCCGGAATATATCGCCGGCCGAGCGGCGAAGTCAAGGAGGCCTCCATGAGTCGCGCAAGATCGACGCTGGCCATTCTCGTCCTGAGCTTGATATCCGCCGTAGCCTGCCAAAGACCGGCCGAATATGACCTGATCCTGCGCGGCGGGGATCTTTACGACGGGAGCGGCGACAAGCCGCGGGTAGCCGACATCGCGGTCCGGAACGACACCATCGCCGCGATCGGGGATCTCTCGAAGGCTCGCGGCAAGGCGGAGATCGATGTCCGGGGGCTGGCGGTCGCGCCCGGGTTCATCAACATGATGTCTCAAGCCGGGCAAACGCTGATCGAGGACGGGAAAGCGCAGAGCGATATCCGGCAAGGCATCACCCTCGAAGTCCTGGGCGAGGGAGCTTCCATGGGGCCCCTGAGTGAACGGATGAAAGAGGACCTGGTCAAGGGCCAGGGCGCCGTTCGATCCGATATCGGATGGACGACCCTGGACGAATTCCTGCGCTTCCTCGAAAAACGCGGCGTGACTCCCAACGTAGCCTCATTCATCGGAGCGGCCACCCCGAGGATCCATGTGATCGGCTATGATGATCGGCCGCCGACCGAAGAGGAATTGGGCCTGATACAAAAGCTGGTCGGGCAGGCGATGGAAGAGGGCGCCCTGGGCGTCGCGTCGGCCTTGATCTATCCGCCCGGCTCTTTCGCCAAGACCGAGGAGCTTGTGGCCATGGCAAAAGTGGCGGCCCAATACGGCGGGCTATACATTTCTCACATCCGCAGCGAGGGAGACGAAATCGTCGAGGCGACCGGCGAGTTCCTTCGGATCATACGGGAAGCCGGGATACGCGGCGAGAT
>Ga0315287_10005625_pt1 | contig 12372 bp, 8 predicted proteins | sample YL17G11_0_MG_FD_205037 | JGI IMG/M metagenome (GOLD analysis project Ga0315287, IMG submission 205037) | Sediment microbial communities from Yellowstone Lake, YNP, Wyoming, USA - YL17G11_0 | ecosystem: Environmental > Aquatic > Freshwater > Lake > Sediment | place: USA: Wyoming | collected...
ACGGCCCACCACTTGAAAAATCGGTTTTCCGGACCAGGACGTACCGCCTCATGCCGGGGTTCTACGAGGATCCGCTGGACACGGTGACGCTGGAGCGGATGCCGCACGGTGCCGTCGTGGTGGCCGAGTGCGGGGAGGCGTGATCCGTGAGCGGCCATCGGAGGCTTGATCTGCCGCGGTATGTGAAGGCGCGGCGGCAGCAATTGCTTGCGTACCAGCGCTTCAAGCTGACCGGGGAACGGTCGGAGCTCGCGGCATTGACCAGCACCGTGAATTGCCGCTCCTGCCGGGCGTGCTGCGTAGACTTCGTGGAAACGAGCCTGCTGCCTGGCGATTCAGGCGATGGCCTGGACACCGAGATCAGGGACGGCAAGCGATTCCTGCGTAAGAAAGCCAACGGGGAATGCGTTCATCTGCAGGACGGCGGCTGCTCCGTGTACGAGCACCGCCCGAGTGCGTGTCGCGTCTTTGATTGCCGGGATTTCGCCGTGTCCAAGCTCACCAACCCCGACCTTCCGCTGCTGAATGAAGCAATCGCTCAATGGTCGGTGCATGGCGAACTACCTGTCGGAAGTGCCCGCCGACGTTGACGCACGGCGACGCCCGAGACGGGGCGCGATTCGCGTTACTTTCCCGGTTCGCGCTCGATGAGTCGGTGAGATCCCTCTCGCCCGCCTGCCGGGCTGCGCCTTTTGACTAGCCGGAATGCGCGTCGAAGAAATCCATGATCAGTTTCCACGACCACGACAGGCTGTAGGTGTGCCCCATGCGCGCGCGGCAGTCGAGAACCTTGGGCCAGCCGGAACCGACGGCACCGAGGGACCAGCCGGAGCCATTGGAACAATACGTGCGGCATTCAGTCTTCGCGTTGCCGTCGTTGAACGCGAAGGCTTTCTTGCCCGCGACCGTGCAATTGTTCGCATCCGCCCATTTGCGGGTAATGGCAGTGGCCCCGGTGTAGTAGTACCGGTCGCTGCCATTGGACGTGGTCGTGTACGACGGGTCCTCCCACGCGCCGGGCGGAACAGTGGTGTCCGTCGTGCCCGTGATGACGAGCGCCGGCATCTCGACGCTCTTTCCCTGTGCGCTCAGGTAGGCCCGGTGAGGCAAGCCGATCAGTGGCGCAATGGCCCTGAACGTCGATGCGCTCGCTGGGTTCTGTCCCAGTTCCCAGGCGAACATGCCGCCGTTCGAACCGCCCGTTGCAAAGACCCGGCTGGTATCGACACACAGGTTGGCTTCGATGCGTTGAACCAGCGCAACCGCAAACGAGACGTCATCGGCCTGGCACTGAGTCCATGAGCAGGTGTTCGCCCTGGTGGTTTGACACGAGGGATAGGAATAGTCGGGTGTCTTTACGGCATCGCAAATCGCATTGGTGTCGCCGGGGACCGCCTGATTGATCCCGTCGCCATCCAGGCCCGTCGTGGATCCGCTGAAGGACCAGGAGTTGTTGCTGTTGTCCGGAGCACCCGAGCCGAGGCCCCTCGGCGCAACCAGGATGTACCCGCGCTGGCTGGCCAGCGACGCCACGGTCCTGTTGCCGAGGAATTCGTTTTCGTTGCCACCCCATCCATGAAAGATGGCGACGAGGGGTGCCGGATTACTGGTCTTGTAACCCGTCGGGACGTGCACCCTGAACGTGCGGGTCATGTGACTTCCCGGGTCCAGCATGGTGTAGGTGCCGCTGGCCAAGCCCGGCTTCCCGCAGCCGCTGGACGAGGTGGCAGCCGCGCCGGTTGGCGAGGCGACAGCAGCGACGGCCAGAATGCCGATGACTGAGTGTGTTGCGCGTTTCATCCCTGGTTCTCCGCTGCGGCGCAATACTACGGATCACACGCCTGGTCGGGGCCTGAGCCGGCCGGGCCCCAATGTCGCGCTGCGATCAGCGCTTTGCAAGTGTCGCGATCGCGACGCGGCAATGCCCGGCCTCCACCGACCCGCGTGCCTGGCATCGCACGGGTCGCCACTGACGACGCGCGCCTGCATATACTCGGCCAATGCAGGACCGGCTCCTCTACCTCGACCCCGACAGCAGGCTGAGCCTCCAGGCACAGATCCGGCATCGGCTCGTCGAGGCGATCCACCTCGGGGTCTTCAAACCCGGTGCGCGGCTTCCGTCGTCCCGCCGCCTGGCGGAGCAACTCGGCGTGGCGAGAAACACCGTGGTGCTCGCTTGCCAGCAACTCGCGGCAGAGGGCCTGTTGACCGGTCGCGAGCGCAGCGGCCTGTTCGTCGCCCAGCGCGTCGCATGGCCAGCCCTGGGCTCGGGCGACCCGCGCGAACGCACGAGCATCACCGGGCGCTGGCAGCAGTGGCTCAAGGCACGTGCCAACCCGGACACGACGCGCGCGGCGCCAGCGGACGCCCGCGAGTATCCGTACTGCTTCCTCGAAGGCCAGTTCGATGCAGCGCTTTTTCCGGTCAGTGAGTGGCGCGAGGCCTGCCGCTACGCGCTCGCGAGCAGCGACATCGAGTCGTGGTCCGCCGCGGGCGGGCTCGACGACCCGATGCTGGTCGAGGAATTGCGCAGCAAGATCCTGCCGATGCGCGGCATCAACGCGCGCGCGGACGAGATTCTCATTACCGTCGGCGCGCAGCAGGCCCTGTACCTGCTCGCGGAGCTGCTGGTCGATTCCAGCGTCTCGGTCGCCATCGAGGAGCCGGGTTATCCGGCGATGCGCCACCTGCTCAATCGCCGCGGCGCGCCAGTCGTGCACCAGCCCATCGACGGCGACGGCCTCCTGATCGACAGCACGCTCGACGGGTGTCGCATCGTGTACGTCACGCCGAGCCACCAGGCGGCCACGGGCGTGACCATGTCGCTCGTCCGTCGCCGGGAGCTGCTCGACAAGGCGGCGCAGCGCGACATGCTGGTCATCGAGGACGACTTCGACTGCGAGAGCAACTACAAGGGCTATCCACACGCGGCGCTGCGTGGCATGGACCGCGAGAACCGGGTGATCTACGTCTCGACGCTCACCAAGGTCCTCGCGCCGGGACTGCGCCTCGGATTCATGGTGGCCGCGCCCGAGCTGATCGCCGAGGCACGCAAGCTGCGCGGCCTCATGGTCGGCCACCCGCCGCGCAACAACCAGCGCGCCATGGCGCACTTCATCCGTCTCGGCCATTACGAGGCGCTCACGCGCAGCCTGCACGAGACCTTCGGGCGGCGCTGGGAGGCCTTGCGCACCGCTCTCAATTTCTACCTGCCGCCCTGGGTCGCGCTCGCCCCGAGCCATGGGGGTACGGTCCTCTGGGTGCAGGGATCGTCCGCGCTCGACGTGACACGCGTCGTGGCGGAGGCTGCGCGACGCGGCGTGCTGGTCGAGCCCGTCGACCACTTCTACGCGCTTTCGCGCCGGCCCCTGAATTGCTTCCGCATGGGCGTGTCGGCGATCCCGGTCGACCGGATCCGCGCCGGGGTCGCGGAGCTGGCCGCGGTCGTGCGTTCGCTCACCGAAGGCGCCACCGAGCACCTCGATAACTGCCATGGCCGGAGGTTGCTGGGCGAAGACCTGCGCTCGATGCTGCCGGGGGCGTCGATGACCACCAAGCGGGTCTACGGCGAACCCCTCGAGATTCGCTGGGGCGCCGACGGCGTCATGACCGGGTGTGCCGGATTCAACGGCGAAGACCATGACTCCGGGCGATGGTGGATCGATGGCGACCGTTACATTCGCCAGTGGAACCGCTGGTCATACGGGGAAATCGCGTCCTATGCCCTGGTGCTCGATGGCTCGCGGCTCAAGTTCTACCTCGAGTCCGGCCATATCGAGGACACGCTGACGTTCCAGCCTCGCGCCGGCGAAGGGGCCCGGGACTTCGAACTGGACCAAGTCGGCTCCTGAAACTGGCGCTACTCGCCGCCGGCCCCGTCGCCTAGCCTGCTTCGACCGGGGTCCCTGGCCCCCAAGAGTCGTTGGAGCCGTGCATGTCCCATTTCGCCGTGGCGGGCATACAACTCGAGCTCTCGGCGCAGGACAACCTGCATCTGGCACGCGCCGAGCTCGAGCGGGTCAAGCTGCGATTTCCCTGGGTCGACATGGTCGTGATGGCCGAGCTCTCGCTGTTCGGGCCGAACACTGCCAATGCCCAGCCGATGCCAGGCAGGGTCGAGGAAGCGCTGCGCGCCATGGCGCGCGACCTCGACCTGTGGCTGATCCCGGGTTCGCTGCACGAGAGCGACGGTGGACGGATCTACAACACGACCCCGGTGATCAACCCGCGCGGCGAAGTGGTGGCGCGCTACCGCAAGATGTTCCCGTTCCTGCCCTACGAGAAAGGCGTCACGGCGGGCAGCGATTTTGTGGTCTTCGACGTGCCGAAAGTGGGCAGGTTCGGCGTGTCCATCTGCTACGACATGTGGTTCCCGGAGACGACGCGCACGCTCGCGTGGATGGGCGCCGAAGTCATCATCCACCCGACCATGACCAACACCATCGACCGCGACCTCGAACTCGCCATCGCGCGGACCAGTGCGGCAGTGAACCAGTGCTACGTGGTCGACATCAATTGCGCGGGGCGGCTTGGCAACGGCCGCTCCATCGTCGTCGGCCCCGACGGGAGCGTCGTCCATCAGGCGGGAATTGGCTACGAGATCATACCGGTCGAGCTCGACCTCGAACTCGTGCGGCGCAGCCGGCGGCGCGGCCTGCTGGGGCTCGGCCAGGTGCTGAAGAGTTTTCGCGACAGCAAGGTGAAATTCCCGCCTTATCTCCAGGGCCACGACCAGTCGGCGTCCCTGCGGGAGCTGGGACCGCTGGTCGTACCGCTTCGTGCCGGCGAGGACGACGGCGAAATCTCCTGATCTGGACCAAGTCATCGCTGCCGACTGGATCTATGGAGCGTGCGGGGCATCGAATATTTTCGGACGACAACGGCGGCGTCGCCGGCCATCGATAAACGAGAGGGGGTCTCAGATGAGCAATCGCGATCTTGGCAGCGCCACCGTGCTGGCCACTGCGGTCAGGGAATGCCTGCGTAACAGCCGTCCCCGGCGAGGCGCCATTGCGCTGTCGTTCGCGGCAGCGGGCCTGCAGTGCGTCGGAGCCGGCTCGGCCATTGCGGCCACGGCCAGCGGCCAGGGCCTCGAGGAGATCGTGGTCACGGCGACCCGGCGCGAGCAGACCGTGCAGGAGATCCCGTTCAACATCTCGGCGCTGAACGGGCAGGTTCTTTCGGATGCCAACATAAGCACCGTCGTCGAGGCGCTGCGCATGATGCCGGGCGTCTCAGTGGCAGATCGCGGCTACCGCAATGCGGGAATGGGTAACGCGATCGTGATCCGTGGCATCAACGTCGATTCATCTGCCCAGGGTGACGTGCCGCTGGCCGCGCCATCGGCCGTCGCCATCTACGTCGACGACACGGCGCTCGGCACCAGTTTCATACTCAAGGATGTCGAGCGTATCGAAGTGCTGCGCGGACCTCAGGGCACGATTTACGGGTCGGGATCGCTGGCGGGCAACGTCCGCTTCATCATGAACAAGCCCGAGCTCAACAAGTTCAGTGGCACGGCCAGCGTCGACATGGGCGTCACCGATGGTTCGGGTGGCTATAACCTGAACCCGGATCTGATGCTCAATATCCCGGTCGGGGAGACGCTCGCGTTCCGGCTGTCCGGCGGATTGATCAGCAACGACGGCATCGTCGACTACCCCAACGTTTACAAGAAGGGGCCGGACGGCGCGCCGCTCGCGTCCAACGTCGACGTCCACGGTCTGCCGATCGATACGGAAATCTGTACCCCGCTCGTCTGCGGTGCGCCGGTATACAAGAAGAAGACAGACGTGGACAGCGTCGATATCGGGTACGCCCGCGCGTCGGCGCTCTGGGTGCCTACCGACACCTTCAAGGCCCAGCTGAGCTACATGTGGGAGAGCGACGATACCAACGGCCGGCGCCAGGTGACTCCCGGCGTAAACCAGGTGACGGGGAAGAAGTACAAGGACTACGAGTTCGGCGGGGTGCAGATCGAGCCAACCAGCCGTGACGTGCAGTTGACCGCACTCGAACTGGAACTCGATCTCGGGTTCGCCACCCTCACGTCGAGTACGTCCTACGCCAGCACAGACGGCAATGGCACCAGCGACAACTCGGGCGTCTATGCGCGCAATGGCTGGTTCAGGTTCTATGGCAATTACATCGGTTCGCCGCGGCCGATAGCCCAGGCGAAACGATTCTACGGCGATGACTCGACGACCGCGGAACTGCGGCTGGTGTCGAACGGCGACCAGACCATCGACTGGCTGGGCGGGTTCTACTGGACCCACCAGGACTCCCACCTCGGGCAGAACAGCTACCTCGTGGGTTACCTCCCGTACTGGGAAGCCATTGACTGGTGCCCGTCGCATTACAGCGACTGCACCACGAACCAGGACTTCCTGTTCCGCCGCAAGCAGCAGTACGATGAGATCGCGTTTTTCGGTGAGGCCACCTACAACTTCACCGATGACCTGCACTTGACGCTCGGGGGGCGATGGTTCGACAGCTCGGTAGACGTGGACGCGCTGGTCGACATCCCGGTCTATAACGTCCCTCCGGTGCCCCCTGGCGAGGCGAAGGCTTCGCTCGACGAGAACGACTTCCTGTTCCGCGCCAACTTCTCCTGGGACGTGTCGGACAGCTCGATGCTCTACGCGACGTTTTCGCAGGGCTACCGGCACGGCGGCGCGAACTCCGTTCCGACCACCGGAAAGTACTCGGAGAACCCTGCCTATCTGACGTTCCAGTCGGACACGGTCGACAACTACGAGGTCGGCTTCAAGGGCTCGACGAGCACGCTGAGCTACAGCGTGTCACTCTTCTACGACGACTGGAAGAAACCACAGCTCAATACAGCAACGCCGAACTGGGGCTTCTTCGCGGTCGTGAATGGCGAGTCGGCCACCTCGCAGGGCATCGAGCTCGAACTGTCCGGTCGCATCAACGACGAGCTTTCGTACATGCTCGGCTATTCCTACACGGATGCAAAGCTGACGGGCAATGTTTACCAGCCCGCCGGTAACTACTATGGAGGCCCGCTCTATACCGACAAGGTCGGCAAGAACGGGGAAACCCTGCCGGGCGCGGCCGAGAACATCCTCAGCGCCTCGCTCATGTACAACACGACGCTCAGCCACGAGGTCGGGTTCAGTGCCGTGCTGAGCGGTTATTACCAGTCGAGCACGCTGAACAGCATCGGCAACAACGACTGCCAGACCGGTTATTTCACGGCCGCGAATACGACTCCCGCCAACAGCTGGCGGATCGGTAACTGCAAGGACAGCCCGGATCCGAGTGTACCTGCGAGCCGTGGGACCTACGCGCCGGATTCCGTATTCACCAGGCTTTACGACGATCTCGGCTCTTTCATGATCTTTAACCTGAGCGGGACATTTACCTGGGAAAGCTGGGATGCCTCCCTGTACGTCAAGAACATCTTCAACCAAGACGGCACGACGGGTGCGGCTCCCTTCCTGGTCGCCGGTGACAACACGGACTATCGGCAAAACCTCTATGCGAGCGACCAGCGCAACCTGATCTCGCTGCCGAGGACCTTCGGGCTCGTGATCGGGTACAAGTTCTGAGGCAGGCCCGGCAGGAAGGCCATGGGACGGCCTTCTTGCCTTGCCGCCGGGCGCGTGCGTGAATGCGGGGCACTGGGGAGCACACGGCGGACATCCGGCAGCCATGACACGCGCAGCGCCGCAGGATCGGGAGCGGCTCGCCGATTTCATCGCCGCGCGCATTGACGCGCTGGATCTGCGTGGTGGGCTCGCCGCCTGTCAGACGCTGAACACGGCGTACCCTGCGTATGCCCACGGCTGGTACCTCGCAAGCTTCCTGATGAGGAAGGTTGGGAATCACGCGGACGCGCTTCGCGCGATCGATCGCGCGATCGAGCTCGAGCCTTCGGATCGACACCGGCTGCACAGGGCCAGGGTGCTGCTCGAGGGCGGCGACCCCGCAGCGGCGCGGACCGCCATTGCGATGCTCGCAGACCGGCGATTCGACGACACGATGCTCCTCGACGACCATGGTGATCTGCTGTACCAGCTGGGCGATCACCGGGCCGCGCTGGCGCAGTATTCGCGGGCAGTCGAGTTGAGCCCCCTCGATGCGCGGCAGCACCTGAATCGCGCGGCCATGCTGCGCTACCTCGGCGATATCGAGGGCGCCGAGGCCGAGTTCAACGCGGTGATCGACCTGGCGCCGCAGGAATACGAGGCCTACTACACCCGCGCGCACCTGCGCAGGCAGACACGCGAACACAACCACATTGAACAGATCAAGGCGATACTTGCTGCGACCTCCGCGACCGTCGGCCGCGTGCAGCTCTGCTGCGCGCTTGCCAAGGAACTCGAGGACGTCGGCGAATTCGACGCAGCCTTCGCCTGCCTGAAGCAAGGAGCCGACCTCAAGCGCCAGCACATGCAGTACGACGTGTCGACCGACGTCGCGATCATGGGCGAGATCGGCAAGGTGTACCGAGGCGACGTGTTGAATCAGCCCGCACTGAGCGACCAGGGTGGCGAGGCAATATTCGTGATCGGCCTGCCGAGGACAGGCACTACCCTCGTGGAGCGGATCCTGGCCAGCCACAGCGGCGTCCGCTCGTCGGGTGAACTCAATGTCTTTTCGCTGGAACTCGTTCGAATGGTCCGGGATTCGCCCGGCGGTGCGCCGGCATCGCGGCTCGAGTTCGTCGCGCGGACAGCGTCGCTGGATTTCCGTGCCCTTGGCGAGACGTACCTGAAAAACACGCTGCCATTCCGCGACCCGGAGCGGCGATTTATCGACAAGCTGCCGTTCAACTACCTGTACGCCGGATTGATCCATCGAGCCCTGCCGCGCGCGAAGATCGTGAGCCTCGAGCGGCACCCGATGGACAGCTGCTACTCGATGTATACGCAGCTCTTCCGTGACGCCTATCCGTTCTCCTACGACCTCGACGACCTGGGTCGCTATTACATCGCCTACAGGGAACTCATGGATCACTGGCGCCGCGTCATGCCGGGCGTCATTCACATCGTGCGCTACGAGGACCTCGTGGCGGATCTGGGCGGGGAGGCGAGGAGGCTGCTCGAGTACTGCGGGCTGACATGGGAGGAGGGTTGCCTGAGGTTCCATGAGAATCCGGAGGCGTCCACGACGGCGAGCGCCTTGCAGGTCCGCCAGCCGATCTATTCGCACTCCGTCGGCCGCTGGCGCAAGTTCGCGCGGCAGCTCGAGCCCCTGAGGGCGCGGCTGGCGGCCGCCGGCATCGAAACGGATTAGGCGGCGTTGCACGCGCCACGGGCCGTCCTTCTCGCACTCGGTACCGCGGTTACGTGGGTCGGCGCGCAGGCTCCGGCCACCGCCGCGACGGAGCCGCGGCGGACCGATCTGCGTGCGGAGGAACTGCTGGGCAGATGGACCTACGCCGCGCGCCTGTCGCTCGATGCCTACGCGCCCCGCAGCGGTGCCAGAGAGTTGGGCGACGTGTTCGAGGGTCGGCTTACCCTGCGTGCAGGCGCCGCGCCGCCGCGTATCCGCGTGCTGCGCGACGATTACCACACCGCCACGTCAGCCGAGTCCGCTGTTGCGAGGTTGCCGGACCTCGACCTCGAGTTCGTGCAGCAAGGTGAGTTTCTGATTCCCGCACGCATCGGTGCCATCCCGTCGGCGCATCCGTACTGGGAATACGTGGTGGGCACGGGCCGTGTATGGCGGGAGCCGGGCGACCGTGGCTACACGCGCGCGTCGGTGCCGTTTGCGCTGGTCGAGGTCAATGCAAACTGCGTGCACAACGGGGCGCTGAGCTTCCTGTTCCGCGCGGACGGTCGCGTGTCCAGGGCGGCCTACCAGGTGAGCGGCGAGACGTGTGCCTACTTCAAGGCCGACCTCTGGGGTTTGCTCGACGCGAGCTATGCACCGCGCCACGTGGAGCATCGCGACGCGATCATCGAAGCGAGCCGGCGCGAGCGTGCGGACCGCCTGCCGCGCAGGACCCTGGCCGACCTTGCGCGCGAACATCCGGGACTGGACGTCGCGAACTTCGCGCATCCAGAGGACGTGAAGCCGGGGGATCTCACGACCTGGGGCCTGGTGGTCGGCGGGATCCACTACGCAGGCCGCTGCCCGACGCGCGCCGGCGAGTACCCCTATTGCGACGAGATCGAGCTGCCGTCCTACTCGCTCGCGAAGTCGATGTTCGCCTCGCTGGCGCTGATGCGGCTCGAGTGGCTCCATCCCGGCACGCGGCTGGAGAGGGTGGCCGACCACGTGCCTGAGTGCCGCGCCAGTGGCAACTGGTCCGACGTGACACTCGAGAACCTGCTGGACATGGCGAGCGGCAACTACCTGTCGCCTGCGGAACACGCGGACGAATTCGATCCGAGCGCGGACGAGCGCTTCTTTCTCCGCCGGACCCACGCGGAGAAGGTCGACTACGCCTGCAACTTCTTCCCGCGCAAGACCCCGCCGGGCGAGCGTTTCGTGTACCGGACCAGCGACACCTACATCCTTGGCTCTGCGATGTCCGACATCCTGCGGCGCGAGCAGGGCGCGAATGCGGACCTCGTCGACGACCTCGCCGTTCCACAACTCTGGCGCCCGGCCGGGCTCGGTGCCGGCGTGGGCGTCGTGCGACGCTCCGGGGACGCAGCGGCCCAGCCATTCACGGGCTACGGGCTTCTGCTCCAGCCGGACGACGTCGCAAAGCTCGCCCGGTTCTTCGAGGCCGCGAACGCGCTCCCCGAGCAGATCCTCGACCCCGCGATGTATCGCGCCGCCCTTCAGCGTGATCCCGCCGACCGCGGCCTGCGGGCGTCGGAGGACGGCTCGCTCGTCTACAACAATGCCTTCTGGGCCGTGCGCGTCGCGGACCTGCCGGGATGCACGCCGGCGCAGTACGTTCCCTTCATGTCGGGCTACGGCGGCATCAGCGTCGTGTTCATGCCGAACGACGTTGGCTACTACTATTTCAGCGACGGCGAAGACTTCAGGTTCCTGCGCGCGGTGCGCGAAGCTGCGAAGATCCGTCCCTACTGCACACCGGGGCCGCGCGAACCCCAGCCACCCGAGGTCGAGCACCGATGAGCACTCCTTCCGCCGGCGCGAGCCGGTCGTCCGACACGGTCTTCCTTGGCCTCGGCAAGGCCTCGCCAAACGGCGAGATCGCCCGGATCCTGCTGGCATTCCTCGCGAGTGCCGGCCTCTTCTACGTGAACATCATGCCAGCCCTCGTCGACGGCCTGATCCACGGCGCGGGCTTCAGCAATCGAGAGGCCGGGATGATCGGGTCAAGCAACGTCTATGGCGCGGCGCTCGGGGCATTGACGGCGGTGTTCCTGGTGAAGCGCATCAACTGGCGCGCCGCAGCGTACGGACTGCTCGTCGGGCTGATCTGCATGGACCTGGCGTCCATGACGCTGCACAGCTTCGAGCACTTGCTGGTCGTGCGATTCCTGCACGGCTTCATCGGCGGCGTACTGGTCGGCATTGGTTTCTCGATCATCGCCCGCACGCGAGAGGCCGACCGCACCTTCGGTTACCTGCTGCTGGTCCAGGTCGGCCTGGGCGGGGTCGGACTGATGCTGCTGCCACCGCTGGTGCCGGTGCTGGGTACCTGGGTGCTTTTCGGCGCGCTGATCATGTTCAGCGTCGCGACGCTCGTCATGGTGCCGTTCCTGGATTCATACCCGGCCGGGGCCGAGCAGAAGCGTGCCGCGACGACGGTGGACGGGCGGTTGCGCCGCGGTCCGCTGATGCTGAGTCTTTTCGCGACCTTCCTGTTCCAGGGCGGCAACATGGCCGTGTACGCGTATGCGATCGGCATAGGCAAGGCGGCCGGCCTCGGCACGGGGATCACGAGTCCGGCGCTCGCGATTGCGGACTGGATGGCCATCGGGGGGGCCGGGCTCGTGATTCTTCTCTCCACGCGTTACGGGCGCACATGGCCGCTCACGGTGGCGATCCTGGTGACGGCGGCCAGCACATGGATGCTGCACTTCAGCGGAATCGCGTCGGTGTACGTGGTGGCCAACTGCGTCATCGGCATCACCTGGGCGTTCGGCATCCCGTACCTGCTCGGCATGTGTGCGGAGTTCGACGCCACCGGCCAGATGGCGGCGCTGGGTGGTTTCGCCTCCAAGATGGGACTGGCGTCCGGGCCAATGCTCGCCGCGCTGGTCGTCGGAACGTCGAATTACGGCCTCGTCATCAATCTCGGGACCGCGATACTGTTGCTGTGCCTGCTGGCGACCCTTGCCCCATCGCTGCTGCTCGACCGGGAACGGCGCCTGGCGGACGCGCTTGTCGATTGATTTACCTATAGAATCCGCCCGGTCGCCGGCCGGGGCGGCGTGGCCGCGAAAGTGGCGGAACTGGTAGACGCGCTGGATTTAG
>Ga0315287_10005626_pt1 | contig 12369 bp, 11 predicted proteins | sample YL17G11_0_MG_FD_205037 | JGI IMG/M metagenome (GOLD analysis project Ga0315287, IMG submission 205037) | Sediment microbial communities from Yellowstone Lake, YNP, Wyoming, USA - YL17G11_0 | ecosystem: Environmental > Aquatic > Freshwater > Lake > Sediment | place: USA: Wyoming | collected...
TGCGACCCGCTGTTCCGGGGTTTGTTGCGCCGAGGCCATCGGGGCGAAGACGACGAGAACCGACAGGCAAAACGCGGCGACCAGCGAACGAGCGATGAGTTTCATGGGCGTGTGTCCTCTAATTCAGTGGGCGGAATTCGGAATTCGTCGCCGTGACGGTGAGTTCCGTCGACGCCGCGTTGAGCGTGATCACGTTCGGATATTCGGTGCCGTCCGGAAGTGTGCCGACCGTCACCGCAAGGGTGACCGCGGTTTTCGGCTTGTCGAGGTAGGTTGCCACGTCGAGTCCGAGCACACGGTTCGTGGCCGGGTCCAGCGTGACCGACAGGTTGTCGCCCGGCACCTCGTAATCGTGGAAAGTGACGCGGAGGCCGTGGCCGCCCGGAGCCGAGTCGAGGGACACCTTCCCGGCGTCCTTGCGAGCCTGGAGTTTTAGGGGATTCGGCGGGACGTACGTCTTGACCAACGCGACCGCCTTTTGCATGGTCTCGGTCAGATCGCGTTCGTTAGCAGGCGCAGGCGCAGCCGACACGGGTTCTTTTTGCAGCGTGCCGGTGGCGTCGTAGTAGCAACGGCTGACCTTGGTGGACTTGACGTCTCCCTTGAGGGTCACCACCGTGGTTTGCATCCACTGGTAGCCCTTCAACCGGGCCTTGCTGTGGGCCAGCCATTGATCGATCGCCGCGACCCGATCTGCCGGGCTCTGCTGCGCGGCGGCCGTGGGGGCGAATGCGACGAGCAGAGCCAGGCCGACGGATGAAACAACCGAACGGGCGATGAGCCTCATCGACGCGCGCGCCTAATTCGCTTTGCGGTATCCGGAGTTCGTCACCGTGACCGTGAGGTCCTTGGCCTTCGCGTCGACGGTGACTTTGTCCGCGAATCCCGTCCCGTCGGGCAGCGTGCCGATCGTCACGGCGAGGACGACGGCGTCTTTCGGATCGTCGATGTAGGTCGCCACGCCGAAATTGAGCGGCCGGTTGGTGGCCATGTCCAGGGACACCGAGAGGTTGTCGCCGGGCAACTGATAGTCGTGGAAATTCAGGCGGACGTTCTGGCCGCCCGGAAGGAAATCAACCGACATCTTCCCGGCGGCCTTGGCCCCCTCGAGTTTCTCCGCCACCGGCGGCACGTAGGACTTCACCAGAGCCACGGCCTTGTCCATGTACGTGGCCATCTCTTCTTGCTTGTCCTTCTGGATCGCGCCGCGGATACCGAACTTTTTCGGCGGCGGAGCCGAAGCGGACATCTGGACCTTCTGCAAAGTGCCCGTGACGTCGTAGAAGCAGCTGTTCACTTTGGTGGACTTGACGTCCCCCTTGACGGCGACGGTCGTGGTTTCGATCCACTGGTAGTTCTTGAGGTGCGCCTTGCTCTCGGCGAGCCATTGCTTGACGGCCGCGACCCGCGCTGCGGGGTCGGGCTGAGCGGGAGTCGCGGGGGCCAGCACGACGAGGACGGCAAGACAGAGCGCGATCACGAAGAAACGACCTGCCAGCTTCATGGAAACCTCCCTGTTTGGAAGCGATGTTATATCAGCGGCGCTCAGGGACGGAGTTCGCTCTCCGGCGGCGCAACGTCGTCCTCTGCTCCGAGCGTCGTCATCACGAACAGGAACAGGCGCTGGGCCTGGGTCATCCCCGCGAACTGGTCGAGGACCTCGCGCGCGACGCCGGGGCGATTGGTGATGAGGCCGTCCACGCCCAGGCCGATCATCCGGACCATCCGAGCGGGGTCGTCCACGGTCCACACGTACACGGGCTTCCCCAGGCGATGGGCGGTCCGGATAAAACGCCGCGTCGCCATCGACTTTTCGACCGCGAGGAAGTCCGCGGGCATGCGCGTCAGGTCGCCGATGGCCTTCGCCGTGAGCAGGCCCGAGGTCCACGTGGGGCGCAGGCTCTTCATCTTGGCGACGAGGTCCTTGTTCAGCGACATCGTGACGATGGAATCCTGCATTCCCGCGGCCTCGACGATTTCGACGACGCGCTCTTCGAGCCGTTCGTTGTGGCCGTAGTACTTCAGCTCGATGTTGACGCGCGACACGCCCTTGCAGGCTTCGAGGGCTTCCGCGAGCGTGGGGACGCGCTCGTCCTTGAATTCGGGGCCGACGCGGCTCCCGATGTCGACCGAACGCAGTTGCTCGGCGGGCGTCTGCCAGACCTTGAGCGGAGATCCGCCGACCTTCATCAGGTCGGCGTCGTGAACGACGACCACGACGCCGTCTTGCGATTCCTGCACGTCGAGTTCGACGTAATCCGTGCGCTGCCGTCCGGCGAGCCGGAACGAGGCCAGCGTGTTCTCGGGCGCTTCGGCGGCGGCGCCCCGGTGGGCGAAGATCGTCACGGGCCGGTCGGTCCAGGCGCTCCCCATCACCAAGTAGGCGGCCCCCGCGGCGAGGCCGACGGCTACGACGAGCGTGCCGACGAGGACGGGCACGGACACCCGGAAACGTCGTCCCTCAACCGTCACCTCGTCGTGGAAACGCTCGGGAAGCGTCGCCTGGTCCGCTCCGCCGTCCGCGGCATACTCGCGGACCACGATCCAAGCGAACGTCGCCGCGGTCGCGACCCCGATGGCCAGCGTCGCGGCGCCCCAGACGAGCAGGGACACTCCGACGAACAGGAGGAGCCCCGCCATCGAACCGGAAAACAGGGGGGCGATCGATCGGCCGACGAGCTTGGCGCCCCACGTCGTGAGAAAGGGAAGCGCGATCGCGAGCCCGGCCCACGCGGCGAGAAATCCGGCGGCGTTCATGCGGCGGCCGGCCATGCGACGGGCGCTCGTCGCGAAGGCTCGCACCGGCAGCACGTTTTCGAAGACGACCAGCGGCAAGACGAGCAGCCAGCTCAGGGCCTTTCGGGCCAGTACGAAAGCGAGCGCGGCGCAGAGGACCGCGAAGATCGCCGCCGCGCCCCAGAACGCCGGCGGACGATCGGTGAGGTAGAAGTTGATGTCGTGGTCGGTCAGGAGGGCCCAGTAGGTCGCGCCGAGCGCGGCCGCGAACGGGGCCGCGAGCAGGAGCAGGCGCACGGCGAGGTTCAGGGTCACGCGCAGGATCGCGAAGGCGTTCCGAGCGCCGTGGGCGAACGCATCGCGGAGTCGGGGCCGATTCCCGCGCAGGGCGGTCAGCACGACCGTCATCAGGCAGGCCTGTTCGAGGGCCGTCACGCCGATGAGCAATGCGAGGACGAGGACCAGCGCCAAGAGGCCGATCCTCGTCGTGAAGAAGAACAGGGCGATGTCGACGTCGGCGACCGCGGTCTCCCCGGTGCGCCGGATCAGCAGGCGCCCCAGGGAGACGATCAACGGGGTCAACACCGCGAACCCGATCGCCTTATAGACGATGTCGCCCGCGGCCAGCGTGCGCCAGGCTTTGAGGACGGAGCGATCGCCAGCGTCGACCATGTCCAGCGAAACGTTACTTCGGCGCGGCGACCGAGATCATCAGGGCCTTGGTGTGGGTGACGACCACAACGTCACCGACCTTGACCCCCTTGAGGTTCTGCTTGTGACGGACGCGGAAGCTCAGAACGTCGCCGCCGGCGGTCTTGACCGTCACGGCGGGGGTGGCCATATCGATGGCCTCAATCGTCACTTTGTCGACCGTCATCGACATCGCGGCCCCTGCGGGCTTCGTTCCCGCAATCGGCGCGGCGGCGACGGCCTCGCCGGTCGGTGTTTTTGCGCCGGGGGCTTCGATCTCGTACGCGACCGACTCGAAGTACTCGGCGGTGACCTTGTCCCCGACCTTCATCTGGTCGAAGCGCACGACGTCCTCGTCAACGGGAAGGGTCATGGTGTTTCCCTTCTCTCCCTTGAGCGTCACGATCCGGTTCGTCGAATCGATGGCTTCGATCGTGGCCTTGATCGTCACCTTGTCCTTGACGACGACCGGCTTCGGGGTTGCGGTCTCGGCGGCGAGCGCCGAACCGGAGAGGGCGAGGAGGAAGCTGAAAGCGATGACGGCGCCGAAGAGTTTCTTCAAGGCGAGCTCCTTTGTTGTGCGGACGTATGGACCAAAATCATACAAAATGTTTGGTAACCTCCGCCCGACCAGGCGCGGTCAAGGGGAAGTCCGAGCCTGCCTTGCGCCTGCGCGACCGCTACCGGGACGCGCTGACCGCGTATCGCGCGCAGGATTGGGGGCGAGCCGAAACGGGATTCAGGCGGTGCCTCGAACTGACCCCGGACGACGTCCCGTCCAAGCTCATGCTCGACCGTGTGGCGGCGCTGAGTGAGCACCCACCCGCCGCCGATTGGGACGGTGTCTGGCAACTGTCGGAGAAGTGACGGACGAGGAACGCGCCGCGTTCCCTACTTGCCGGCTGGAGCCGCCGCGCCGCGGACCAACGGGATGTTGACCATTGTGACGTCGCCACGGTCGTTCTCTGCGTAAATGTAGACCGGCGGGCTGCTTCCGCCCGACCACGATTTGAAGATGTTCTTCGGCACGGTGGCGTTTCCGGAAACGGTGACGCTGCCGCCCGCCGAAATCGTGTTGTCCCCGAACCGGGCCCACACCGTGTCGTTGTTGGCGTAATCGCGAAGCAGGATTTTGCCCGAGACGTCACTGGGTCCGTTGTTCAGGATCGTCGCGGAAAAGTCCAGGTTCACGGTCCCGTCGTCGGACGGCGTGACGTTTTGGACCTGGTACGAGCCCGACAGCTGCAACTGGGCCTTGGGGTTGTCCTGCGCGAGCGTGGGCGCACCGCCCAGCGCCACGACGGCCAGTCCCACAATCAGCGCGGAAGCCACTCGCATGTTCATCGTCGTTCCTCCTCCGGTCGAAACCGGTCTACTTGACGGTTAACGGCTGTGTGCCGGTCGCGATGACGTCGCCGTTGGGGTGCGTGACCGTGACGTTGAGGTGGTAATCGCCGGAAGCCAATTTCCCGGGCGGGAGCGTCTCCAACATGTCCAGGCAGGAGATGTCCTTGCCCATCGACTGCAACTTCAACGGGACCGGCGTGTACGCATAGGCGTTTTCGCCCTTGGCGTTCGTCAGGGTTCGCGCGACGACGACGTCGTCTCCGAGCGGATTCTCGCCGGACACGCACGCGCTCCAGTAGAAGAGGAGCGTGTCTTTCGTTTCGAGCTCCTGGACGATCAGCGGCTCGAAACCGTTGCCGGGGCCGAGGACCTTTCCGAGCCTCGTGTTTTCCGCGTTCTCTTTCGGATTCCCTTTCAGGAACAGCCCGCCCGGCACGACACGGCCCATGATCGGGCCGCGAAGAAGGAGCAGACCGTCGATGACCTGCGGCACCACGAAGTCGGTGCTGGCGCTGACGAGCTCGCCGCCCTTCGGATCGGTCAAAACGACCGTCAGGTCGTACTGGCCGCTCTTGAGCGGCATGTTGCCCAAGAGGGTCACAGGGCGCGACGTGGCGCCGGCGGCCGGCGGATCGACGTGAATCGTCCGCTTGTACTCTTTGACCGCCTGATTGTCTTGCCGAACGACCGCCCGGACGTTGACGTCGGCTCCCTGCGGACCCACCGGCGCCGGGAAGTTCACCGCGAGAAGGGTGTCCCACTTGTCGGTGCCTGCAGGGATCGCCGAGAAGCCGAACGCGCGGACGAGCGGCCTCTCGAACGGTCCCGGATCGACGAACGCCGCGCCCGCCCGTGCCAAGGCCTTCGCCTCGTCGGTGAACACCTGGATCTGTTCGGGGGTCCGGATGGTCATGCCCTTGGTCTTCAGCTTGACCGAGAGGGTTTGGGGGTCGACTTGTTGCTGGGGGTCGACGCTGGCCGCAATCGTGTAGCGGCAAGACAGATCGCGCTGTGCGCGGCGATAGGGGAGCGTGATGTCGTTCCCGAGGAGTTGCATGCGCCCGCCCGTCTCGTTGGCAAAGCGAACGAGTGTTTCGCCTGCGCCTCCTCCGGAGCCGATCAGGTCGGGCTCGTTCGGGTACATCGCCGTCCGCGCCGCCGTCGCATGCGCCGCGACGTTTTCGTGATAGATGTCCGTCATCGAGGCCCCGACGAGGCCCGCCTGGGAGAAGTAAACGACGGCTTTCGCGCCGTCGTAGCTACCCCCGACGTCCATCATCGTGGCGATGTTCTTGTAGTAGCTGGCCCCGCTGACCCCGATCGGGAAATCGCGCGCCCACAGGGTGGCGTCGTGCTTCATCCTCGAAAGCGTGGCGACGAGCTGTCTGATGTCGTTCGTGAATTTCTGCTCGACGCGCACCTCGGAGGTCAAGGCGACGATCATGACTTCTTCTTCGGGGGTTTTCGACATCCGCAGCATGTACTCCGCCGCGTCCAACACCTGAGGCCGCATCGTGGTGCTGAGGAACGTGTAGTCGAACGCGAAAATCACGCGCCGCTTCGTTCCCGGGGCGACCATGTCCACGGTGTTCTGCCCGTTCTTGAGGGGAACGGGGTCGGCCATCGCCCCGACCGGACACTCCACGTCGACGGTGGTGATCGTGACCGGGAGTCCGCCGATCGTCATCGTGAAGTCGTCCTTCGTCAGGCCCGGGACCGTTTTCCCTGTCTTGTCCATGACGAGGGCCTCGACCTGGACGACGGTCACTTGGACCTTCTCTTGAGTCCCCGTGGCCGGCAGGGGCGCCGCCGGTGCCTGGGCGAGCAGAGGGGCGGAAAGGACGAGCGCAACGACGGAAACGCAGCTCAAGTTTGAAAGTCTCACGGCGATCTCCAAAGGGCCGACGGGGCACCGAAAATAGGCCTGGATACTAGCACCGTCCGGCACCCCTGTTCGAACGGACGCGTCCCGTTCTACGATGCCCGCTGCATGTCCGCAGCGAGAGGAGACGGCAAGATGAGGGGGCCTAAAGTCGTGCCAATCGCGCGCTTTGTGGCGCTTGAGTGACTGAACTCGACGTCGCGTTCACCGATTTCGCCCTTGCCGTCGAATGTGGCGTGTTCGCAATCGCCTGTGCCCGACGTGCCCACTCGCGGTTGCGCGATGCCTTCACGGCCGTGTTCGCGCTGACGGCCGTGGCCGCGGCAGCCGGTGGCGTCGTCCACGGGTTGGCCTCCGACCCCGCCTCGCTCGGTTACCGCGTGCTCTGGCCGACGACCCTGCTCGCGATCGTCGGGTCGTCCGCGGCCCTCGCGTTGGGCGCGCTGGGGCTGCTCGGCGCGGACTCCCGCCTGCGCCGCGCGGTCTGGTTCGTTGCGCTCGCCGTCGGGGCCGCGGTGCTTCTCGGTGCGCAGTCGTTCGCGCTGGCGGTTTGCGCTTACGTGCCGGCAAGCCTGTCGCTCGCGTACGCCTTCGCCAAGCGGTACCGGCGCACGCGGAAGGGGCGGGCGGCGGTGGGCGCGACCGGACTGCTCCTGGGCGTCGCCGCGGGCGGGTTGCAACAGTGGAGCTACACGCCGCGGCCGGGGCTGCTCAGCCCCAACGCCTATTACCATCTGCTGCAGTTGTTGGCGCTCGCGATGCTTTTCGCCGCAAGCACGGACCGGGACGCGTTTGACCCTCAGACCGGTTGATAGCGAGAAACGACGGCCGTCACGTTGTCGGGGGCGCCGCGCTCGAGCGCGCAATCGATCAACCTTCGGCACGCGGCCTCGGCGGACGGCGCCGACGCGAGAATCGACGCGATCTCATCATCTTTCACCACGTCGTAGAGCCCGTCCGAACACAACAGCACGATGTCCAAGGGGGAAAGCTGCACGCGATGGACGTCGACGTCCGTCAGCGGCACGCCGCCTCCGAGAACGTTGGTCAACACGTTCCGCAGCCGATGGGTCGCCGCTTCTTCTCTGGTCATCATCCCCGCGTCGACGAGTTCTTGCACCCGGGTGTGGTCTCGGGTCAGCTGCTTCAGCGAACCGTCCCGGCACAGGTAGGCGCGCGAATCGCCCGCGTGCGCGACGAACAGGTCGAGGCCGAGGCTGTAGGTCAGGGTCATGGTCGCTCCCATGCCGTGGAGGCTGGGATCGATGCGCGACCTTTCGTCGAGGAGTGAATCGAGGCTGCGGTAGCGGTCGGTGAGCCGGTCCAAGATCTTTGCCGCGCTCTCATCGTCCACCCTCATGACCCAGTCGGGAGTGTCGAACAAGAGGTGGAAGAACACGATGATCGCCGTGCGGCTTGCGACCTCGCCTCCGGCGTGGCCGCCCATGCCGTCGGCGACGACGGCCACGTGGCCCGCCTCCTCGAGTCGGTCCGGCAGTTCTCCAACGGGCAAGCTCGTCGCGAGCGTCTGCGAGAAGCGTCCGAGTTTTCCCAGGTAGAAATGGTCCTGGTTGTCCGCCCGGACCCTCCCGCGATCGGACATGCCGAATGAGTCGACCTTGACCGAAGCTGAGGGAAGCGCGGACACGATCGTTTGTCGGCCTAGGGCCGTCGCGCGAAGGGGCGGAGGGATGGTGTCCAGATCATCCGGGTCGGACATGCGGCGAGATTACCACCGGACGCCCCCCGCTGGACAGCGCGATTTCCTGGGGGAGCCGCTCCGCGCTCCCAAATCGTCGAGCGGCAGCGGTCCCTCGGCCGGAACGCCGGAAGAATTCAAGTCGTGCGCGCTGGCCCTGCGGTTGGCGACCACACGGCAACCAAAGCCAGCAGATAGCAGAGCGCGGCGAACGCCAACACGGCGCGAAATCCCAGCGCCATGCCGAGGATCATCGACAGCACCGACCCGATGACGGTGAAAAACCCGTTGACGCCCCACGCCCACGGAACGAGGGCTGCGGCCTCGTCGGAGAGCAGGCGCAGGCCGGTCGGGAAGGGCATGCCGAGCACGATGCCCAGCGGCGCCAAGAGCAGCACCGCGATGACGACGCGCGAGCCGAAGGGGAAGCCCAGGGCCGCGTCGAAGATCCAAGGAGTTGCGACGGCGGTGATTGCGAGCATCACCGGCACCGCGGGCACCAGGAAGCGCAAGCTTCGCCGCGGATCTTGCGTGAAGCGTCCCGCCAGGGCCGAGCCGACGCCGGTGAACACGAGCAAGCTCGCGAGGATCGCCGCGAGCGTGTAAGCGGGTTGCCCGAGAAACAGCGTGAACCGCTGGAGGAGGGCGATCTCGATCATGATGAAGCCGAGACCCAGCGCCGCGAAGTACACGAGCACGCGAGGGCTTCCGGCCACGTTCAGCCCCTTCCGCGCGAACCAGGCGAGGGGCAGCAGGATCAGCACCGCCGCGATCGCGATGGACTCGACGAGGATCGTCAGCAGCGAGATCTCGGCGACCGGCCGGTCCTCCAGAGCCATCCGCCCTTGTCTTCCCTGCGTGAGCAGGTCGCGGACGGTGCTTAGGCTCAGGCTCGACCAGCGTGTGTGTTGATTGAAGAACGGGCGGTCGTCCGTCGCGGGCTCGATCTGGAACGGCTGCGCGGCGAGGAGACCCTTCACGTCACGCGTCGACAAAATCTCCGCGTAGAGGCCGCCTGTTGCGGGGGAGAGAGGGGAGTAGAGGACCTCGAACTCTCTCGGGTCGCTGATCGCGGCTTCGATCCGCCTGAGCTCGTCGTCGGTGAAGGGAGACTTCTTGAACAGGAAGTACGAAACGAACGACTTGCGGCTGTCGCCCTCGCGCGCCCCGGGAACGGTTCGGTAGGCGAACACGTGACGCGGAGGATCGGCGATGCCCTTAGCATCCATGACCTCGCGGATCGTGGCGAACAGGCGGGGGAGTTGGGCTTCCGGCCGCGTGAAGTAGATGACGCCGTCGGGCGAGAGCCGGGCGAGGTAATCGTCGAATGCCTCGCGCGTCAGAACGTAGTTCTCGGCGAGGCTCATGGCGCCGGACGCGACGGCTGCGTTGCTGATCGTATGGGACGAGACGATGACGTCGTACGTGTCCGGAACGCGCCGGACGTAGCTGCGCCCCTCTTCCGTCGCCAGGCGCACTTCCGGCCGGCGGAACAGGCCTCCCCAGAATCCGTCGGGGTCGTCGCGCAAGACGTCGTTGATGATGCCGTTGATCTCGACGGCGGTGACCGAGGAGGCTTGCGCGTGGAGGGCGTCCAGGACCTCTTGCCCTCCGCCGCTTCCGATGTCGAGCACGCGCAGTCCCGTCTTCCCCAGGTAGGCGACACAGGATTCGTAGTCCGCCTCGTCCGTGTGCGCGGCTAGGTAGCTCGTGACGTCGGGACGCAGGTCGGCGATCCCCGTCGCCGCGGTGCCCGCATCGAAGATGAACCGCCGGACCAACCCGGCGCCGGGCGTAGCCGAGGCGCGGCGTTCCAGAAGATCGATGCGCGAAAACGTGTTCCACCGCGTGAGCAACGGCTTGGTCCCATACGGGCGCTTGTTCGGCGTCACCGAGATCGGAAACACCGTGTCGGCCCACGGGAGGAGGCCGAGCGCGCATGCGCCGAGCACCAGGCCGGCCGCAGCAAGGGTCCGAGCCTGCCGGATCCCGAACACCCCGGCCGTGACGAGTCCCAAGGCCGAGGCGATGACGATCGACCCGGAGCCTCCCGCCGCGGGGAGGATCAGCGCCACCGCAGCGCAGCCAAGCCCCGCGCCGAGCAGATCGTAGGCGTACAGGACATTGACCTTTTTCGAGATGCGGGTGAACAGCAGCGCGATGGTGAGCCCGGAGAAGAAAAACGGGGTTGCGACGAGCAGGTAGTAGACCGGCATGAAAAGGAGCTGAAGCCTGTCGGCGAGCAAGCTGAACGGGTCGAACGGGATCATTTGCGTCAACCGGAACGACAGGAGCGCCGAGACGCCGAAGGCGAGCGAGAGAGTGGCTAAGGTCTTGTCGAGATCCGCCCGCTCCCGCAGCCATCCCCATACCGCGAGGAGCACCCCCGCGATGCCGAATCCGAGGAGTGCCGTCGAGATGACCAGGAAGCCGAAGTGGTACCAGAGCGACACCGAAAGCACGCGCGTCCACGACAGCTCGAGAAGCAGCGTGGCCATGGACAGCAGGAAGATCCCCGCGCGATGTCGTGTTCCGCCCACGCGAATCCCCCCGGAAGAGCGGGCTCGTTACAGGCCCTGTCGATGCGCTTCTTCGAGCAGGCGACTCAACAGCGCTCTCCGTTCGGGAAGCCTGTCCTCAATGATGGCCCAGATTACTTTCGGGTCGATCGCGTCGTAGCCGTGGATGATGATATTGCGAAGCGCCGAGCCGAAAAGCCGAAGCCGCTTCACGGCGTACTTGCGGCAAAGCTCCTCGATCCCGTTCCGCTTGGATGTCAGGTGCTCCACGGCGTGCATGGGGCTAGTGTAACGCACCTGTCTTCGAGCATGTTCCCAGGGCTTCCCGAGGCTGCCGTCTGGGGCCCTCGACAGCAGGAAGATCCCCGCTCGATGGCGTGGTTCAAGGACAGGTGCTCGGGTTCGGAATCGGCGCGCCCGCCGAGTCCTTCCCGGGGATCGACTCTCCGCACGAGTTCTTTCTCGTGACGAGGTAGTAGTAGAGGGTGCCGTCTAAGGGCACGCTCGTGTCGGTGGACGGCGACGCGGCGAGCGCCGATTGGAAGCAGGTGTGGTTGTAGGCGAACGGGGCGGCCGAGCGCGTCCCGCGATACACGTTGTAGGAGCCGGGAGGATCGGACCACTGCAGGAAGGACGTCGTTCCCGACTTGTCGTTCGTCACGGAAGCGTTGACTTCGGTGACGGGCGCAAGAGAGCCGAAGCAGGTTCCGACGTTGCAGGTGTCGACGGTGCACGGGTTGCCGTCGTCGCACGCGTTTCCCGTGAGCGGGGCATGGATGCAGCCCTGCGCCGGGCTGCAGGTGTCCGAGGTGCAGGGGTTCAGGTCGTCGCAGCTCGCCGCCGTACAGCAGGCGGTCACGATGACGTCGTCGATGGCGAGTCCGGAGTATCCGACGAAGCCGTCGCTGCTGAGTCCGTAGCTGATTTGCACGAAGTTCCCCGCGCTCGCGTCGAGGTTGGCGGTTCGAATCCCCCAGCCCGCGCTCTCGGCGATGTACGTGGCGCTGCCCACGCCCACGTCGTCGTCCTGGGCGGCGTCGAGCCAGAGGAACGGCTGGTCGGTGAGGGCCGTGTTGAAGTCGTCGATGTCGACTTCCATGCGATCGAACGAGGAGTTGTCCATCTGGTAGGCCTGGGCCCACGAGGCCCGGATGGGCGGGATCAGTCCCGCGAGGTCGATCGCGGGCGACTGGAGGAGCATGAGCGCGTTGTCCGCGTAGACGTCCGTCAGGTTCGTCTTCCAGCAGTTGGTGCCGCTGTTGCAGGTCAGAATCGGATCCGACAACCCCGAGGGGAGGCCGAGCGCCCATTGGTCCAAGGTCCCCGAATGGGTGAACCCGCCATCGCCGGTCTCGAAGTCGCTCGCGTAGACCGTGACCAGCGTTCCCGCGCAGACCGGCGGCGGGGGAGGCTCGCAGATCGTGAGGCTCCAACCGTTGAGGGTGCCGCTGCTCCCGTTGGCCGTGTCGTCCCACAATTTAAGCGTCCAGGTCCCG
>Ga0315287_10005627_pt1 | contig 12368 bp, 7 predicted proteins | sample YL17G11_0_MG_FD_205037 | JGI IMG/M metagenome (GOLD analysis project Ga0315287, IMG submission 205037) | Sediment microbial communities from Yellowstone Lake, YNP, Wyoming, USA - YL17G11_0 | ecosystem: Environmental > Aquatic > Freshwater > Lake > Sediment | place: USA: Wyoming | collected...
TGCCGGCGACGCCGTTGCGGCGGACGATGTCCGTGACCAGGTTCGGCGTGTCGCTGCTGAAGGTCGTGGCCACCATCGACAGGCCGGCCAGCCACCAGGGCACCATGCGCCCGGAGGCGAAGAACTCGGACGTATTCTTGCCCGACCGCTTGCGGTAGAAAAGAGCGGGGCCGAAACAGATGAGCAGGATGGCGAAGACGATGACCCAGTCGATGGTCTGGAGATGCATGGCTATTCTCCTTTTCCGGAAGCCGTCGGCCGGCGCGCGGCGGGCTTATTATATGAAGATTGGGGGGCGCAGACAAGCCTCGGGATGCCGCCCGTTTTGGCAAGGATGGGAGCCATGCATCTCCCCCGGCCCCCCGGGAACCAGTCCCGGCGGTTCCCCCGCCGCGTAAGCGGCGGGTCCCCCTCCGCTACGGGGGCTATGCATGGCTCCCATCCCTGCCCGGGCGGCGTCTACGGAGGGACATCGGGCATCGTCTTCTGGCAAATATCTTGGGTGTGTCCTGAAGCTCTTTGACTTGGCATTGGCAAATTTGTTATAAGCAGGATGATTTGATCCCGTGAAATCTTTCAACTCTCGCATCTTCGCCCACCCCAAGGAGGTCCCCGTGCGTCTAAGCAAGTCATTCGGATTCTGTGTGTTATCCATTGTCATTGCCGTCCTTCTCGTCGGTTCCTCCGGATTCGCCCAGGCCAAAAAAGAGGCAAAGCCGGCGGTCAAGGCCGTGGCCTTCGACTACGCGGCTGTCGTCAAACAGCTCAAGGCCCGCAACATCGGGCCGGCCAACATGGGCGGCCGGACCGTCGATTTCGCCGTTCCCGAGAACGATACGTCCGTGATCTACGCGGCTGTCGGGCCGAGCGGCCTGTGGAAGTCCGAGGATTCGGGCATCAACTGGGCCCCGTCCTTCCATAAGGAGGCGACGGTCTCGGTTGGCGCGGTCGCCGTTTCGCAGAGCCACACCGACATCGTCTGGGTCGGCTCGGGCGAGGCCACGGCCCGTAACTCCGTGGCGCCCGGCGACGGCGTCTACAAGTCCGAGGACGCCGGCAAGACCTGGAAGAACATGGGCCTGGCCGAGACGCGGTTCATCAGCCGGATCGTCATCGACCCGGCGAACCCCGACGTCGTCTACGTCGCGGCCCAGGGGCACCTCTGGGGCCCCAACGAGGAGCGCGGCGTCTACCGGACGACCGACGGCGGGAAGACCTGGAAAAAGGTCCTCTACGTCAATCCCGAAACCGGGGCCTGCGACCTGGCCATCGACCCCTCGAACTCCAAGATCCTCTACGCCGGGATGTGGGAACACCGGCGCTGGCCGTACTATTTCCGGAGCGGCGGGCCGGGGAGTGCGGTCTACAGGACGGCCGACGGCGGAGACACCTGGACGGCCACGGCCGACGGGCTTCCGGCCGGCCCCTACGGCCGGATCGGGCTGGGAGCCGCCCGGTCGAACCCGGGCGTCGTCTACGCCCTGGTCGAGGCCAAGGACGGCGGCCTGTTCCGCTCCGAGGACAAAGGCCGGACCTGGCGCAGGGCCTGCGACAAGGCGACCTACGACCGGGTCAACTTCCGTCCGTTCTACTACAGCCGCCTGACCGTGGACCCGACGAACGACCTCGTCGTCTACGTCTACTCGGGCTCATGCTACGTCAGCCGCGACGCCGGAAAGACGTTCACCCAGGTCTTCCAGGGGGCCCACCCCGACCACCACGCCGTCTGGGTCGACCCGAATAATCCGAAGCATGTCATCAGCGGCAACGACGGCGGCATCGACATCTCCTGGGACGGCGGACGGCGCGCGCTTGGCGTCGCCGCGCAGCCCTGGGCCGAGGTCTATAACGTCGGCCTCGACATGCGCGACCCCTACTACCTCGACATCGGCCTCCAGGACAACGGCAACTGGCTGGGGCCCTCGAATACGCGCGAGCGCGCCGGCATCTTCAACTCCCAGTGGATCCCGACCGGCGGCGGCGACGGCTATTACGCCCAGTTCGACCCCGTCGACTGGTGGATCCTCTACCGCAACCTGCAGATGGGCGGGATCGAGCGGCACAACCTCAAGACGGGCGAGTCCGTGGGCATCCGGCCCGAGCCGCCGCTCGGCGAGCCGCCCTACCGCTTCAACTGGAACTCTCCGATCTACCTTTCTCCCCACAACCGGAACGTCCTTTATTTCGGCGGCAATTTCCTTTTCAGGTCCCTCGACCGCGGCGTGTCGTGGTCCAAGGCCAGCCCGGACCTGACGACCAACGACCCGGCCAAGCTCAAGGACTCCGGCGGCCTGACCATCGACAACACCGGCGCCGAGAACCACTGCACCATCCTGACCATCACCGAGTCGCCGCTCAAGGAAGGCGTTCTCTGGGTGGGCACGGACGACAGCCAGGTTCAGGTCACCCGCGACGGCGGCAAGACATGGGAGAACGTGACCGCGAACATCAAGGGCTTCGGGCCGGGCGACAACTGGGTCACCCGGATCGAAGCCTCCCACTTCGTCGAGGGCGGCGTCTACCTGACCGTGTCGCGACACCAGGTCGCCGACTATCGGCCGTACATCTTCAAGAGCGAGGACTTCGGCAAGACCTGGGCCTCGCTCCGCGGCGACCTGCCGGAGTACGGCTACCTCCACACCGTCCGGGAGGACCCGGAGAACCGAAACCTCCTCTTCGTCGGCAGCGAATTCGGCCTGTTCATCAGCGCCGACGGCGGCAAGAAGTGGATCCCCTACAAGAAGGATTTCCCGACCGTGGCCGTCCGCGACATCCAGATCCATCCGCGCGAGCGCGACCTCGTCATCGGCACCCACGGCCGGGGCGTCTGGATCATCGACGACATCCGGCCGCTCGAGAAGCTCACGGCCGAGGCGGTGAAGTCGGAGGCCATCCTCTTCGACGTCAAATCGGCCGTCCTCTTCTCGCCCAGGTCGACCGTGGACAATTACAGCGATGCCGGATATGCCGGGACCAATTCCCCGTTCGGCGCGGCTATCAATTACTACCTCAACCCGGCCACGGCCGGCGGAGCCAACCTCCGGCTGTCCATCCAGGACAAGGACGGCCGGGAGGTCTCGACGCCGTTCGCGAGCCGGGAGCCCGGCCTCAACCGCGTCTTTTGGGCCCTGCGCGAGGGCGCCGAGCCCCCGGCGCCGGCGCCGGGCGAGATGCGCGGTGGGGGAGGCGGCGGCCGGGCCAGAGGCGGCTTCGGGCCTTACGCCCTGCCAGGCGAGTACAAGGCCGTCCTCGAGGTCAACGGCAAGAAAATGGAAGCCCCGTTCGTGGTCAAGGAAGATCCGGACCAGAGCATTTCCTTGGAGGAACGGCAGGCCGGGCAGAAATTCGCGCGCGAGTCCCAGGCCCTGGCCCAGAAAGGACGGGCCCTGCTCCAGGCCCTCGACGCTACAGGCAAGCAGCTCGACGACGTCGCCGGCCGTGTCGCCGGGATGAAGAATTCCGACGCGGCCCTCGCCGCCAAGGTCAAGGCCGTCAAGGACAAGGTCGACGCCATCAAAGCCGTATTTTACGTCAGCCCGCCGGACCAGGGTTTCTACCGCAAGCCGCTCATGGTCGCCTTCCGCGGCGGCACGGCGGCCGAGCTCGTCACGGGTGGGAGCCGCGGATTCGGGAGCATGGGCGCGCCGACACAGACGGCCATCGACCAGTTCAGCGACTTCAAGGCCTTCGCCGAACCGCTCTTCCAGAAGATGAAGGACATCACCGAAAAAGACGTCCCCGAGCTCAACAAGCTCTTGGCCGAAAAAGGAGTGCCGTACATCAAGTAGGTCCATGCCGAAGGACGCCGCCCGGTTTGGCAGCGATGGGAGCCATGCATCTCCCCCGGCCCCGGGAACCAGTCCCGGTGACTTGGGAAGGGGGTCCAGGGGGATATTTCTCCCTGGCCGCAGGACGCCGCAGCGTCCGAGGAGGGGAAGCAGGGAGCGAAGCGACTGTTGGAAGGGGGAAGGCGGAGCGGATTCCCCCTCCAAGCAGGTCGGTTCCCCCATCCCGCTTCTCTCGAAGCGGGATGGGACCCCCTCCGCTACGGGGGCCATGCATGGCTCCCATCACTGCCCGGCCGGCGTCCGAAGAGGGGAGCGGTGTGAAAACGGGGACGTGTACCTCCGGTAGGTGTCCCCATTCATGAAGCGTTTTGACCTGCCCCCGGAATTTCTGGTATAAGCAAGATGAATATTAATCGCGATGGAGGCCTTCATGCGTTCGAACAAATCATTTAGATTCTGTATATTAGCCGCCATCATCGGCATCGCCCTGCCGGTTTTCGCAGCCAACCTGCCCACGGTCAGGCCGGAGCTCGTGGGCTTGTCGACGGAACGGCTGGCGAGGATCGGCGAGGTCATGCAGATGTACGTCGACCAAGGCAAGCTCGGCGGGGCGGTCACGCTCGTCGCCCGGAACGGCAAGGTGGCCTATCTCCAATCTTTCGGCAAGCTCGACCCGACAACCGGCGCGGTCATGCCGACGGACGCCGTCTTCCGCATCGCCTCGCAGACCAAGGCGGTCACGAGCGTCGCCGTCATGATTCTGTTCGAAGAAGGGAAGCTGCTCCTCGGCGACCCCGTTTCGAAGTACATCCCCGAGTTCAAGGACACGACGGTCGCCGTCCCGGAGGCGGCGAAAAAGGGGCCGGGCTACAAAGTCGTCCCGGCCAAGCGGCCCATTACCGTCCGCGACCTGTTGACGCACACGGCCGGCATCTCCTACGGAGACGGGCCGGCCAAAGACCTCTATAAGGCCGCCGGCCTACAAGGATGGTTCATGGCGGACCGGCCGGAGCCCATCGGCACGTATATCAAAAAGCTCGCTGGACTTCCCTTCGACGCCCAGCCCGGGGAAAAATTCATCTACGGCTACAACACCGACATCCTCGGCTACCTGGTCGAAGTCGTTTCGGGGATGAGCCTGGCCGATTTCATCAAGAAAAAGATCACCGAGCCGCTGGGGATGGCCGACACCTCGTTTTTCCTTCCCGAGGATAAAGCCGGACGGATGACGGCGGTTTACGGGGCCAATAAAGACGGCAAGGCCGAGCTCGCTGCTGACCCCCGGGAGTACGCCTACGTCAAGGGACCCAGGACGTGCTACGGGGGAGGGGCGGGACTCCTCTCGACGGCCGAGGATTACGCCCGCTTTCTGCTCATGCTCCAGAGCGGCGGCGAGTGGGGCGGCATCCACGTCCTCAGCCCGAAGTCGGTCGAACTCATGACCGTGGACCACGTCGGTCAGATCTACGGCGATCAGGGCTTCGGCCTCGGCTTCTGGGTGACCAAGGAGCTCGGCAAGAACGGCGACCCGGGGTCGGTCGGGGCTTTCGGCTGGGGCGGCGCCTACAATACGACGTACTGGGTCGACCCGGTCGAAAAGCTCGTCGCCGTGTTCATGACTCAGCTCCTGCCCGCGGGCGGGAGCGACGCTCAGGGCAAGTTCAGGGCCCTTGTTTACCAGGCTATCATCGATTCTTACGAGAGACGATAGGGGACAGCCTCCAGCTAATCCCGCTGGCTGGCCAGGCCGCCGGCGATCTCCCCCCCGTCGATGACGAAGGTCTGCCCGGTGATGAAGGCCGCCTCGTCCGAGGCCAGGAAGGCGAAGAGCGCGGCCACATCCTCGGGCTTTCCCAGCCGGTCGAGCGGGATCTTGGCTTGGAAGGCCCTGAGCATCTCCGGCGTATACTCGGCCTCCTGCATGGGCGTCAGGATATAGCCCGGGCAGACGCAGTTGACCCTGACCCGCGGCGCAAGTTCCAGGGCCATGGACCGGGTTAGCTCGATGACCCCGGCCTTGGAGGCGTTGTAGTCGGCGTAGTGGTGATAGCCCATGATCCCGTTGGTGGAGCCCATGTTGAGGATGACGCCGCCGTTTCCGCTCATCATCCTGCGGGCGGCCTCCCGGGCGACGTAAAAAACGCCGTCGAGGTTCGTCTGGACGACCCGACGCCATTCCTCTTGCGTGATGTCCAGGAAACGGTGGCGGATGCTGATCCCGGCGTTGTTGACAAGGACGTCGAGTCCTCCCCAAAGCCGGTCGATCTCGGCGAAGGCCGCCGCGACCTCGCCGGCGGCCGAGACGTCCGCCCGGATGGTCGTCGCAAGAGACGGCAGCCGGGCGGCGGTCCCGGCCAGGGCTTCGGGGTTTTTGTCGAGGATCGCGACCCGGGCCCCTTCATCGATGAACCGAGCCGCCATCGCGGCCCCGATGCCCTGGGCGCCGCCCGTGACCATAACTCTCTTTCCTTTTAATCCGCGCATGGACTCCTCCTTCCGGTATGGGAAAACCCATTCTAGCTCAGCGGAACAGGGAAAGGGAAGAGGAGGGATCGCGGGGCGGGCGCGTCCGCCGGAGGAGACGGCAAAAAACCGCGTAGTCGAACAGACCTAGGACGACGACGAGACCCATCATGGCCGACCACTGGAAGGACCGGGCGCGGACAGTCTGCCCTTCGCGGGGATGGGCTCTTAGCGATAGGTATTGGGGAAGGAAGATGTGGGAATTCTGCGGGTGCGTCGTCCGGATGACGACCTTGGAGGTGGGGTCGGTCCGCAGGGAGGAGGTCGTCGTCGTGCAGGGGACGAAGAGAAAGGCCAGCAGGGATAGACTGCCGAAGAGCGCGATGACGAACTTGGCGCAGCGCCCGGGCCGGGGTCTGTGCATTTTCAAATTCAAGAAATCCTCTCTGGCGTCGGCCTCATTATAGAATACTCGCGGCGGGGCGTATATGTTTATGGGCGGTCCTTGACCCGTTCGCAAGGCTCAGGGTTAACCCCGGAAAGGCCCCGGCACCTGGGGTTGACCCGTTCGCAAGGCTCAGGGTTAACCCCGGAAAGGCCCCGGCACCTGGGGTTGACCCGTTCGCCGGTGCTGAGTCGCGCCTTTCAAGGCGGGGATGAGAAGCGAGGCTCAGGGATGACCCCGAAAAAGTCCCGGCACCTGGGGTTGACAGGTCAGGGGCGGTGAATTAGGCTTTCCTTTCGAGAGGGGAAAAGCATGCGCAATTCGCGATTCGCCGTCCTGGCCGCAACGGGATTGGTCCTAGCCGCCTGCGCCTCCGGCCCGCGCGATAGGCTGAAAGAAGAATTCCTGGCGCCGCCGGACGCGGCCCGGCCGGGCGTTTACTGGTACTTCATGGACGGCAACCTGAGCCGCGAGGGCATGACGGCCGACCTCGAATCGATGAAGGAGGCCGGGATCGGCTACGCTCTCTTCCTCGAAGTGAACGTGGGCGTGCCGCGGGGCAAGGTCGACTTCCTGAGCGAGGAGTGGCAGGCCCTTTTCGCCCATGCCGTCCGGGAAGCGGAGCGGCTGGGCATCCAGATCATTCTCGGCTCCGGCCCGGGCTGGGCCGGCAGCGGCGGCCCGTGGGTCAGCCCGGCCCGATCCATGATGCACCTCGTGGCCTCGGCGACCGTTTTCCGCGGGCCGGGACCGTTCGCCGGCAAGCTGTCGGTGCCCGAGCCGAGGTCCCCGTTCTTCGGCCCGAGGACGCTCACGCCCGCGCTCAAGGAACTTCGCGACGCCTGGTATGAGGACGTAGCCGTCCTGGCCTTCCCCGCGCCGCCGATTTCAAGAAAGATCCCTCTTTTCGAGGAGAAAGCGCTCTACGACCGGGCCCCCTACACATCCCAGCCGGGCGTCCTGCCGTATCTTCCGTCCGCGGCCGTTTTCGCCGAGAAGGCCGGGTCGGCGATCGACCTCGCCCGGATGATCGACCTGACCGACAGGCTTCAGCCCGATGGGAGTCTTCGCTGGGACGCCCCGGCGGGCGAGTGGACCATCCTGCGCTTCGGGACGCGGAATAACGGCGCCGTCACCCGGCCCGCGCCCCTGCCCGGATTGGGCTTCGAGTGCGACAAGTTCGACGCGGCGGCCTTCGACGCCCATTACGACGCCTACGTCGGAAAGCTTCTCCGCAAGGTCGGCCCGCGCCGGGCGTCGTCGGGCGGGGGTTGGACGATGATTCACATCGACAGCTGGGAGATGGGGGCCCAGAACTGGAGCCCGCGTTTCCGTGAGGAATTCCGGCGGCGGCGGGGCTATGACCCCCTGCTCTATCTCCCCGCCTACACCGGCCGGATCGTCGGAAGCCTCGAGATGAGCGAACGGTTCCTCTGGGACATCCGGAAAACATCGAACGAGCTCGTCATCGAGAACCACGCCCTCCGCTTCAAGGAGCTCGGCCGGCGCGAGGGCTTCCGGCTCTCGATCGAGCCCTACGACATGAATCCCGCGGCCGACCTCGACCTGGGCGGCGTCGCCGACGTGCCCATGGGCGAGTTCTGGAGCGACGGCTACGGTTTTAACTCGGCCTTCAGCGCGATCGAGGCGACATCCATCGCCCACGTCATCGGCGCGCCTGTCGTGGCCGCCGAGGCTTTCACCGCCGACCACACTGAGGCCTGGAAAAAGTACCCCGGCGACATGAAGAACCAGGGCGATTGGGCCTTCTGTCTGGGCCTCAACCGTCTCATCTATCACACATTCGCCCACAAGCCGCTCGACGACCGCCTGCGGCCGGGCATGACCATGGGCCCTTACGGAGTGCATTGGGACCGCGGCCAGACCTGGTGGCCGATGGTATCGGCTTACCATCGCTATGTCGCGCGCTGCCAGCATCTCCTTTCCCAGGGGAGGCCCGTGGCCGACATCCTCTATCTCGCTCCGGAAGGGGCGCCTCACGTCTTTCGGCCGCCGGCCTCGGCCCTCGAAGGAACTGAGGTCCTTCCCGACAAGCGCGGCTTCTCGTTCGACGGCTGTTCACCGGCCGCCCTGATCAAGGACGCGACGGTCAAGGACGGCCGAGTCGTTTTCCCCGGCGGGGCCTCCTACCGGCTCCTGGCCCTGCCGGCCGTCGAGACCATGACCCCGGAGCTTCTGGCCAAGATCGGGTCCCTCGTCGAGGCCGGGGCCGACGTCGTGGGCGGACCGCCGCTCAAGTCTCCCTCGCTCGAAAATTACCCCGCCTGCGACGAGATCGTGGCCGCCCGGGCCGAGACGCTTTGGGGAAGCCGCGAGACTCCGGCGACGGCGACCGAGCGGGTCATTGGTCAGGGACGGGTCCACTGGGGAGGGAAGCTGGCCGTGAAGCGCTCGGCGGGCGCGCCCGACCCGCGGACCGACGCGCTCTACCCGGAATACACGGCCACCGCGGCCTTGCTCGAAAGCCTGGGGATGCGGCCCGATTTCACCGCCTCGGGCCGGATCCGCTACACCCATCGCTCGCTTCCGGATCGCGAAGTCTATTTCATCTCCAACCGGACGGGCGAAGCGGCGGCCGACGTCTGTGTGTTCAGGGACGGCACGCCCGCGGCCGAATTGTGGGACGCGGTAACCGGAGAGACGCGGCCGCTCCGGAACCTGAGTAAGCGGGAAGGAGGGATGGCCCTTCCGGTCAAGCTCGAACCCTACCAAAGCGTCTTCGTCGTGTTCGATAGAAAGGGAAAGACCGGCCCGGACAAGACGGCGATCGCGGATGATTTTCCGGACAATAAGGTCGTCATGACCTTGACGGGTCCCTGGACCGTGGCCTTCGACCCGGCTTGGGGCGGGCCGGAGCGCATCGTTTTCGACCGGCTCGACGATTGGTCCAAGCGGCCGGAGGAGGGGATTCGGCATTATTCCGGCATCGGCACCTACTTTATGACCTTCGACCTGCCCGGATCGGATGCGGCGTCGAACAGCCGCGATCTCTACCTTGACCTCGGCGTCGTCAAGAACTTGGCCCGGGTCAAGCTCAACGGAGAGGATCTGGGGGTCGTCTGGACCGCGCCCTGGCGGGTGAGGATCACGGACGCCGTTCGCGATAAGGGAAACCGACTGGAGATCGAGGTGGCCGACCTCTGGATCAACCGCTTGATCGGGGACGAGTCGGAGCCCTGGGACGGAGTCGAAGCCGGCCGCTGGCCGCCCTGGCTCCTCGCCGGCGAGCACCGCCCGAGCCGCCGCTACACATTCACGACCCATCGCTTCTATAAAAAGGACAACCCCCTGGTCGAATCGGGGCTTCTCGGACCGGTCCGGGTGATGCGCTAGCGGCGGAGACCGGAGATGGAGGGAGCTCAGCGGACCTGGCGCTCGAGCTTTTCGTACTGCTCGCGGATCTCGGCGGGGAGCCGGCCCTTATAGGGTTTGAGGAAGGCCCGGACCTCGTCGACCTCGCTCTTCCATTCCTTGATGTTGACCTCGAAGAGCCGTTCGAGCTTATCCTTGGGGAGAGAGAGGCCGGTCATGTCGAGGTCCTGGATGCGCGGGACGAGGCCGGCCGGGGTTTCCCTCGCCGGGACGGCGTTCGTCACCCTGTCGATGACCCACTTGAGGACGCGCATGTTGTCGCCGAACCCCGGCCAGATAAAATTCCCGTTGTCGTCCGTCCGGAACCAGTTGACCGAGAAGATCTTGGGCGGCCGGGACATGCGCTGGCCCATGTTCAGATAGTGGCGCCAGTAGTCGGCCATGTTGTAGCCGCAGAAGGGGAGCATGGCCATGGGGTCGCGGCGGACGACGCCGACCTGTCCGGTGGCCGCGGCCGTCGTCTCCGAGCCCATCCGCGCGCCCATGAAGACGCCGTGGGACCAGTTGAAGCTCTCGGTGACGAGGGGGATGAGCTGGGTGCGGCGGCCGCCGAAGATAATGGCCGAGATGGGCACGCCCTGGGGGTTTTCGGCCTCCTTCGAAAGCATGGGCGAGTTGACGATCGAGGCCGTGAACCGGGAGTTGGGATGGGCGCCCTTGGTCCCCGACGCCGGCGTCCAGGGTTTGCCCTGCCAGTCGAGGAGATGCTCGGGGACGGGCCCGTCGAGCCCTTCCCACCAGGGCTCGTTCTTGTCGGTGTCCAGGGCGACGTTGGTGAAGAGGGTCGGATTGAAGGCGCCCCGCTTGATCGTCTTCATCATGTTCGGGTTCGTCTTCATCGACGTCCCCGGCGCGACGCCGAAGTAGCCGGCCTCGGGGTTGATGGCCCAGAGACGGCCGTCGGGGCCGATGTTGAGCCAGGCGATGTCGTCGCCGAGCGTCCAGACCCTGTAGCCGGGCAGGGCCGACTCCATCATGGCCAGGTTCGTCTTGCCGCAGGCGCTGGGAAGCGCAGCCGTGACGTAGGTGACGTTGCCACGGTGGTCTTCGATGCCCATGATGACCATGTGCTCGGCGAGCCAGCCCTGTTTGTAGCCGAGGAAGGAGCCGATGCGGAGCGCAACACACTTCTTGCCGAGAAGGGCGTTCCCGCCGTAGCCCGAACCGACGCTCCAGACGAGGCCTTCCTCGGGGAAGTGCATGATGTAGCGGCGGTTGGGGTCGAGAGTGCCGATGGAGTGGAAGCCCTTGATGAAGTCCTCGCGGTTGCGCAGTTTCTCCAAGATGGGCGTCCCGATGCGGGTCATGATGCGCATGCTGACCGCGACGTAGCTCGAATCCGTCACCATGAGGCAGGCTTTGGCGTAGGGCGAGTCGGGGTGGCCCATCATGTAGGGGATGACGTACATCGTCCGGCCGGCCATGCAGCCGTCGGAGAGCTTGGCCATGACCTTCTTGGCCTTCGCCGGGTCCATCCAGTTGTTGTTCGGGCCCGCCGCTTCCTTGGTGGGATGGCAGACGAAGGTCAGGTGCTCGGTCCGGGCGACGTCAGTCGGGGAGGAGCGGTGGAGGTAGGCCGTCGGCCAGGTTTTATGGTTGAGCTTCTGGAAGACGGGGCCGTTCAGCCGCTCCTCGTTCAGGCCGATCTCGATGAGGCGCCAAGCCTCGCCCTCAGAGCCGTCGCACCAATAAACGCGGGCCGGCGTGGCCAGTTTCTCCTGGTCCTCAACCCATCGTTCGGCTGCTGAAATCATGCTCGACTTTCCGCCCCACAATTATCAGGTAAAAAACGGTCTGTCAAACGGCCTTCAGCGGACGTTGTTGATCGCGTTCTTGGCCGTGTCGTGCTTGGTCTTCATGATGTTGCTGACCAAAGCGAACCGCCTGTTCTCTATGACCTCCTCTTTCGGGTCCTTGTTCATACTTGGATTTCGTAGACGATGGGGATCCCGGCGAGTGAAATATCGGGGTTGAACGTCCAGGAGACGAGGTTGACGGCCCGGGGGTAGGGGATGAATCGGGCCCGGTAGAAGGGCCCCGCCGGCCAGCCCCGTTTGGTGAAATCGATCGTCCCGATGAAACCGTCCTCCCGGATGCGGGCCAGGTAAGCCCGGAGGAACGATACCCGCTCGGCGGGGGAGAGGTCGGGGAAGGCAACATGATTGATCCAGGCCCACCGCTCAACGATCTTTCCCAGGTGATCGTGCAGGATGAAATTGATCATGGCCTGGACGCGGCCGTCCTTCTCCCAGACGAGGGTCCGGGCGACGTCCGGGCAG
>Ga0315287_10005628_pt1 | contig 12368 bp, 8 predicted proteins | sample YL17G11_0_MG_FD_205037 | JGI IMG/M metagenome (GOLD analysis project Ga0315287, IMG submission 205037) | Sediment microbial communities from Yellowstone Lake, YNP, Wyoming, USA - YL17G11_0 | ecosystem: Environmental > Aquatic > Freshwater > Lake > Sediment | place: USA: Wyoming | collected...
AGTGCGAATCGCCGGATATTTGACAGAGCCCGTTCCCACCTGTATCTTCTCTGTGCTTCAATTAAGGCCAGCCGGCGTAGCTCAGTTGGCAGAGCAGCTGATTTGTAATCAGCAGGTCGTCCGTTCGAAGCGGTCCGCCGGCTTGGCCTTGCTTAGTGGCATGCTCCGCCGTGATGGGTTATAATCCTTTCCCCGCAATTGCGCGGTCCGCTCCGTGGAAGGATGGCCGAGTGGCTAAAGGCGGCAGACTGTAAATCTGCTGGGCATCGCCCTACGTTGGTTCGAATCCAGCTCCTTCCACTCCCCTTCCCTTCCGCCCTACCCGCATCCCGCGCTGTGCAATGCGCGCCTTCGCTGAGAATGAGACGAATGTACTGATCTGCGCAGGTATAATCGTCTGCGGAGATCCCGGGAGTACACATGTCTCTTGATCGGCGTACCTTTCTAACGCGGTTGTCGCTGGCCCTCGGCGGTATTGCTGCCGGCATGGCGGCATGCAAGCTGTTTCGTGGCGGCCCGCCCGTCGGCCAGTTTGCCGCGACAGATGAAGCGGAAGCTGCGCAGGCTGGCAACCTGGTGTGGGTCGAGGGCAAAGACCCTTATGCCAATACAGTCCGCGCCGTGAAGGAGCTGGGCGGTATTGAGCGCTTTCTCAAGAAGGGCCAGCGCGTCACGATTCTGCCGAACGTCGGCTGGGCGCGCAAGCCGGAGTTTGCAGCCACGACGAATCCGCAGGTGGTGCGCGCGCTGGTCGACATGTGCCAGCAGGCGGGTGCCAAGAGCATCAGCCTGTTCTGTAACCCCTGCAATGACATGCGCATGAGCCTGGACCTGTCGGGTATCGGCGACGTCATCCACAGCACCGCGGCGCGCTATGAGTTCATCAACGAGGACGGCTGGAACGAGCACACGGCCGTGCCTGGATGCACGCATCTGAAGAAGGCGGACGTCTACCGCCTGATTGACAACTGCGACCTGCTGATCAACTGCCCGATCGCCAAGCACCACGGCAGCTCGCAGCTGACGATGTGCTGCAAGAACCTGATGGGGGCCGTGCGCGACCGCGGCGCGATCCACCAGTCGCTGCACGAGGGCATCGCAGACCTGACGATGATGATCCCGGCGAAGCTCTGCGTGCTGGACGCGACACGCATTTTGCTGCGTAACGGTCCCACTGGCGGCAATCTGAAGGACGTCAAGGTCTGCAACACCATTATCGCAGGCACGAACGCGGCAGAGGTGGACGTACTCGGCTGCGGGCTGTTCGGCAGCGCACCCAAGGACATCGGATTCCTGAAGCTGCTCGGGGATCGTGGCTACGTCAAGCTTGACCCAGCCAAGCTTGCGGTGCAGCGCGTCAAGGCATGAGGCGCCGCCGCTTCAACTGGAAGGCGCTGCGCATCACCTCGCAGATTGTCGCTGTCCTGCTGGTGGGCAGCTACTTCTTTGCCCTGGTCTACCAGCAGCAGCTGCATTGGTGGCAGACTCTGCTCTTCCAGCTCGACCCGCTGACGCACCTCTACCTGCTCATCTCCACGCACCATCTGACGAGCTGGCTCTACGCCCTGATCGCCCTGGTGCTGCTGTTCGCCGTCTCGCGCATCTTCTGCGGCTGGGCCTGCCCGCTTGGCGCATTGCTGGACCTGGTCAGCGCACTGCGGGGCCGCCTGCTGCTGCTCAACCGCTGGCGCCGCGGCCAGAAGGCGCGGCCGCTGAGCAGCATCAAGCCGCCTAACCATCGCTCGCTGCTGCCGGCCAACTTCGACGTCTACCTGCTGGGTGCGCTGCTGGTGCTGGCGGCCTTCCGCAGCCCGACATTGTGGCTGCTCGACCCGATCGTCTTCACCTTCAAGTTCCTCACGGTAGTGATCCTGCCGGTGCTCGACCTGCCGCTGCGCACGCTGGTGAACGGACTGGACGCGCGCTTTTACCAGACCGGCTGGTGGCCGCCGGTGATGGACAGCTACGCGCTGTACTTTACGCCCTACCAAAACCCGGTCTACACCGACACGACGATCTTCATGCTGCTGGCAGCGACGATCATCGCCCTCGAGCTGGTGCAGAAGCGCTTCTGGTGCCGCTACATCTGCCCGCTCGGAGCAATGCTGCGCCTGACCTACCGCTCGCATCCGCTGAAGCGCCGCATCCGCCCGGACTGCGCCTACTGCCTGAAATGCGAGGTGAGCTGCAACTTCGGCGGCACGCTGGAAACTGACTGCCTGTACTGCATGGAGTGCATCCACGCCTGCACGCCAGCGAAGATCAGCTTCCTGCCCGGCGGGCCCGTCATCAGTCGTAGCGGCAGCGTCACGCCGCCGGTTTTACTAAGTAGGGGCGAAGCCATGCTTCGCCCACAAGCTGCTGAAGAAGGACGGGCGATGCATGGCATCGCCCCTACTGAAGAAGACGACCTATCGCTAGCCCCTACGCTCAGAGCGGACTTCAAGCAGGCCTACCGCCAGCGCATCTGTGGGGAGCTTCAGCCCGAGGGCATCTCACGCCGGCTGCTGCTGGAGTACGCCGCCGCCGGATTCGTCGCCTATCCGCTGCTCAAGCTGTTCGACGGCCGTCGCGAGCTGCCGCTGGACTTCATCCGCCCGCCGGGCGTGTACGACGAGGCGAAGTTCACCGAGCTGTGCCTGAAGTGCGGCCAGTGCATGAAGGTCTGCCTGACCAACGGCCTGCAGCCCAGCCTGGTGGAAGCGGGCTTAAGCGCGCTGTGGACGCCGCGGCTGATCTCGCGCCTGGGCTACTGCGAGTTCAACTGCAACCTCTGCGGGCAGGCCTGCCCGAGCGGGGCGATCCCTAAGCTGGCGCTAGAGGAGAAGCAGCGCCAGGTGCTGGGCATCGCGTTCTTCGACCGCAGTCGCTGCATCCCCTACGTGCTGCCCAACAACTGTACGGTGTGCGAGGAGCACTGCCCGACGGCCGACAAGGCGATCAAGATGCGCGCCGGCAGCGTTGCCGACAAGGACGGCAAGCTGCACGAGACGCAGCAGCCCTACGTCGTGCCAAGCCTGTGCATCGGCTGCGGGATCTGCGAGAAGAAGTGCCCGCTGCCGGGCCTGTCCGCCGTCCGCATCTTCCGCACGCCACCCGGCGACGCCTTCAAGAGCAGCTACGGTGTAGCCGGGCCAGCAGAGCCTGCACCGGGTAATTCCGGCGACACTAGTTCAGATTACAGCACTTATGGCGGCTAGATGTGCGGTGTTGCGCCAGCCTTAGCCAGCTGCCACTGCGGCTGAGAGCAACCTTAATCGCCATTTTCAGCCGCCGATTCGCGTCTGCCTCTGCTAGAATCGGCAGCACATAGGGGCTGGCGTGGCATTTGCGTCCGCCTCTTGCATCCGGAGGAGGACGAGGAAGGCACATGGCAAGGTGGCTGGCCAGCGTGGCTCTGCTCAGCGCTGCCGCCTTGTTGCTGGTACTGCCACTGGCACATAGCCAGGATGTTGACTCATTTGCCACTGACCCATCCACTAGCGCCACCCCTGCCCTGCCCTGGTACGCCGAGAGCCCCAACTGGGTTTACGGCCAGGAGTTCTCCGCGGTGGCAAGTGCGCCGTACATCGGCACGACCGAGTGCCTGCGCTGCCACGACGACCTGCGGGCGGGCTTCCTGCGCACAGCCCACGTGCGCTCACTGGCCGACGACGAGCTGCCCTTCGACCGCCAGGGCTGCGAGGCCTGCCACGGCGCCGGCGGGGCGCACGCCGCGCTGGGCAGCCGCGGCGCGATCTTCGCCTTCGACTGGGCCGATCCCGCCTGCGAGACGCGCATCTGCCTGCGCTGCCACGAATGGCTGTCCACGCCGCAGGAGTGGCTGAAGCTGGCGCATGCCAAGGCGGGCCTGCGCTGCAGCACCTGCCACGACCCGCACGTCGGCCCGCAGTGGGAGCAGCGCTACCTGCTGCGCACCGACCAGGACGAGCTCTGCGCCGGCTGCCACACCGACGTGAGCCACGACATCATCCGCTTCAGCCGCCACCCCGTGGTGATCGACCCGGCCAACGAGCCCGCCGCGCCGGCGATGCACTGCACCGACTGCCACGACGTGCACGCCGGCAAAGGCCCGCGGATGCTGCGCGAGCGGCGGATTACCGACCTCTGCGTGCGCTGCCACATGGACAAGGGCGGGCCGTTCCGCTACACGCACATGGCGATGGAGGAAGGTATCGGCCAGGGGTGCCTCGTCTGCCACAAGCAGCACGGCAGCGACCTGCCATGGCTGATCACCGCCGAGGGGCGCGCGCTGTGCACGCAGTGCCACAGCGACCGCGAGCAGCACTACCCCGCGCTGACCTGCTACACCACGGGCTGCCACGTCGGGCTGCACGGCAGTAATAAGAGTTCGCTGTTCCTGGAATGAGTATGCGTGCCGGCTACATCCTGCTGCTGGTGCCACTGGCGTTGGCCGCGATGCTGGCCGCCGTTTCAGCCGCCGTGGCAGATGAGCAGGTCTACGTGTATCGCGATGGCCAGCCGGTGGCCTACGCCGTAGGCGAGGACGTGGCAGCTGGCGAGACCGACGCGGAGGCGATCCACGCCGCCAACACCGCGCTGCTGGCGACGATCCTGGGCGAAAGCCCGCAGCACGCCGATCTGGGCTATGGCGCCACCGAGTTCAATCGTGGCACGGAGAACTCCGAGCTCTACGGCGTGCGCAAGGGCGGGCTGCTGACCCACGGCCTGGTGTATACGCAGTACCTGAGCCCGCAGGACTGGCAGGGCGTCTACGGCGACTACTCCGATCCCGGCGGCGCCTCCGTCGAGCTGGACAAGAGCGGCCCGCGCTGGAGCTTCGACAGCTCCTCGTTCTTCCGCTTCGGCTACATTTACGGCCTGGACGGCGAGCAGTACGTGCGCGGCGAGCGGCGCCGGCGGATGCACGCTTTCACCTGGCGGCGCGGCGGCATGGACGGCGGAGTTTGGCGCGTCAGCGGGCTGGTCTACGAGATGAACCGCGAGGATGACGTGGCGCAGGCGCGCGATCTGAAGCTTCGGCGGCTGGCGGGCGAGTTTCGCGCGGTGGAGTGCGGCCTCGTCGTCGAGGGCGGCGCCTATGGCGGCAAGTACGTCTGCAACCGCGCTGACATGGACAACAGCTTCATCGGCGGCAGGCTTGACGGGAGCTACTGGCTTGCCGACCGCGTCGAGCTGGTGTTTGATGGCGACCTGCTCAACATCGATGCCGCTCACCAGAATGGTGCCGTCACGCGCGCCAATGCCAGCGCCGGCGTGACGTGGGAGCTGTGCGACGGCCTGAGCCTGGGCGCCAGCCTGCGCTCTCTCGCCGAGGGCGGCGACATCTCCGCCACCAGCCACCTAACTGGCTACCAGGACACGTCCGCGCGGCTGGAGTACAGCGACGGGAGCCGTGCTAACGTCGCTATCGACCTGCGCCATCGTGAGGCCGATGCGCAGCGCATCAAACTGGAGGATGCCAACGCTATCAGCGTGCTGCTCGCCGAGCCTGCGCCGACGCGCGAGGAGCTGGCCGGGCTGCGCACGCCGGCATCCGCGACCAGTGACACCGTGACTGTCAGCACGGACTGGCGGCTGGCAGAGCACTGCCAGCTGAGCGCCCGGCTGCTCAGCGAGCAGTTCTCTAAGCTGCCGGAGGCGGGAGACATGTCCAACGCGCAGGCCGCGGCGCCGCTGTTCGCTGACGAACGCACACAAGGCAGCCTGGCGCTGCGCTACGAGATGCCCGGCGGCGCCGGCCTTACTTTCCGTGCTGAGCAGTCGAAGCGGCGCAACAGCGCGCGACTGACCGAGGTCAGCGCGCTTGCATATGCGGCGGGCTACGGGGCATCGCTGGCTGACCATCTGCGCTGGAACGTCGGCGTAAGCCGCAACGAGGACAGCGTCGCGATCGGCGACGCCGCGCCGGAGTTAAGCGACGGCAGCTGGAACTGCCATGTCAGCGTCGGCGGTGAACAGGACTGGGCCGACTACCGCTTTACTTATGCCGCGAACAACCTGGACCACACGTCGGGCGCCTACAAGAGCTTCGGCACCGAGCTGAAACTGCACAAGTGGCCGGTGTACGTCACCGCCTGGTGGCGCGACCGCGGCGAGACGCTGGGCGGCGTGGCGACGTTCCACGACACTGGTGTCAACGTCGCCTACCACCTCGTGTTGCAGTAAGTGTGCAGGACAGCTTCGCGCGCAACGGAGCAAGCCAACGCCGCAATCGGTTAGAATCTAGCATCAACGCCTGGCCGCATCGCTGCTGGGCGCAACGGGGAGAGCGAGCATGGCCAAGATCGGTGTTGTGCTGTCCGGCTGCGGCGTCTACGACGGCAGCGAGATCCACGAGGCGGTCTGCGTGCTGCTGGCACTCAGCCAGGCAGGCGCGCAGTATCAATGCATGGCGCCCAGCGCGCCGCAGATGCACGTGATGGACCACTACAAGAAGCAGCCCGCGGCCGGCGAGACGCGCAACGTGCTGACGGAGTCGGCGCGCATCGCCCGCGGCGACATCGTGCCACTCGGCCAGGTCAGGGCGGCGGACTACGACGGCTTCATCTTTCCCGGCGGTTTCGGCGCGGCGAAGAACCTGTGCACCTTCGCCGTGGAAGGCCCGAACTGCAGCGTGCAGCCCGACGTGGCGCGCTTGATCAAGGAAGCGCACGCCGCGCACAAGGTACTGGCCTTCGTCTGCATCGCGCCGGTGATCGCCGCCAAGGTGCTGGGCAAGCAGGTGGGCCCGCAACTGACGATCGGCGACGACCGCGAGACGGCAGAGGCGATCAACGCCATGGGCGCAAAGCACGTCGTTTGCCCGGTCCAGGAGGCGCTTGTCGACAAGGAGCAGCGCGTCATCTCCACGCCGGCTTACATGAAGGCCAACAGCATCGCCGAGGTTTACGCCGGCGTCAGCAACACCGTCAATGAGATGCTGAAGATGATCGGCTAGCAGCGGCGCATGTCGTTCCCGGCTGCACGGAACCGGCTCACTTGGATGGTAGAATTGAGACCTATGAGCGAGCCACGCATCCTTGCCATCAACCTTGGCGCCACCAGTTCGAAGTTTGCCCTCTATGAAGGCGAACGCTGCCTGTCCGAAAGCAACATGCAGCTCGATTCCGCCCTGGTGCGCGCCACGTCCGCAGAACAGCGCGCTGCGCGCCTGGCGCACCTCAAGGAGTTCTTGTCCAAGGCGCACTGCGAACTGAGCGAGCTGCAGGCGATCGCCGCGCGCGGTGGGCTGATGAAGCCGCTGTCCAGCCGGGGCGTGTACCGCGTCGACAAGCAGATGGTCGAGGACCTGGCCAGCGAGCGTTATGGCTCGCACCCGGCCAACCTTTCCGCGCCCATCGCCTATGAGCTGGTCGCCGAGGCGGGCATCGAGCTGCCCGTCTACGTCGTCGACCCGATCGTCATCGATACGCTGTGGGACGAAGCACGCGTGTCCGGCCTGCCCGAAGTGCGCCGCCAGGGCCGCTACCATGCGTTGAACGTGCATTGCGCGGCGCGCCGGGCTGCTTCGCAGCTGGGGCTGGAGCCGCACCTGGCGCGGCTGGTCGTCGGGCACTTCGGCAGCGGCGTCAGCGTCTGCTCGCTCGTCGGCGGGCGCTGCGTGGACGTCAACGATGCGCAGCTGGGCGAGGGCCCGTTCAGCGTCTCGCGCGCCGGCACGCTGCCCATCCGCGGCGTACTGGACCTGGCCTACGCCGAGCCCGACCGCAAGAAGCTGGAGCAGCGCCTCTCGCGCGCGGCGGGCCTGGCGGCGTTTACCGGCACGGCGGACTTCGTGGAAGTCGAGCGCATGCTCGATGCGGGCAATCCCGCGGCGCACACGGCGTACCGCGCGATGGTCTTCCAGAGCGCGAAGTACATCGCCGCCGCGGCGGGTGCCATGGGCGAGGCGCCCGACGCCATCGTGCTCACCGGCGGTATGCTGAAGAGCGAGCGCTTTGCCAACGACCTTACCGAACGCATCGAATGGCTGGCGCCTGTCGTACTGCTGCCAGGCGAGGATGAGATGCCAGCGCTGGCGGCCGGCGTGCTGGCCGTGCTGCGCGGCTCCGAGACGCCGCACAGCTACGCCGAGATCGAGGACCCGCTGACCGCTCCGCCGCGCGACTTCGATGAAGTGGTGAAGCGCGCCACGGCGTGCAGCCCCTGCCGCTTCGTCGTCGTCGGCGGCGACCTGCCGGACATCGCCGAGACGGTGCGCATGAGCCGCGAGAGCGGCATCGGCAGCTTCACGCTGCTGGGGCCGAAGGCGGCGATTGAGAAGCTGCTCAAGGCGGAAGGGCTGGCGCCGGGCGAGATCGACGTGCGCGAGAGCGCGGACGTCGTCGCCGACGCCATCGCCATCGTGCGCAAGGACCCGCACAGCGCGCTGGTGAAGGGCAACTGCAACACCGCTGCCCTGCTCAAGGCCGTGCTCAACTGTCTGCCCGACGAGGGCCGGCCGTTCCTCAGCCACGTGGCGGTGATCGAGAATCTTTTCGGCGGGCGGCTGGTGGGCATCTCCGACGGCGGGCTGAACCTCGACCCCGACCGCGAGAAGAAGATCGGCATGATGGTCAACGCCATCGCCATGTTCCGGGCGCTGGGTGTGCGGCGGCCGCACGTGCTGCTGTCCGCCGGCATGGAGGACAAGGGCCAGGACATTCCCGCCATCGCCGATGCGCGCGAACTGGTCAAACGCCACCGCGCCGGCGAGTGGGCCGAGGCCGTGATCGACGGGCCGTTCGGCATGGACATCGCGCTCTCGGGCGACGCCGCGGCGATCAAGGGCATCAAATCGCCGGTGGCCGGCCGCGCGGACATCGTCATCACGCCGAACCTCGAAAGCTGCAACTTCGCCGTGAAGATGGCGCATTACTACTCCGGCCGACCGTGGGGCGGGCTGGTGGTCGGCGGGCCGTTCCCCGTCGTGCTGGGCTCGCGCAGCGACGACGCGGAAAGCCGGCTGTGCAGCGTGGCGCTAGCGCAGCTCGTTGCCGCGGGCATGGCGCGCATTGCCGCGCCGCACTCAGGCAGCGCGGTATCCTGATAGCATGTCGCGCCCTAAGCCGCTGGAGCTGCTGGCCCAGTGCCCAGTCTGGGACGCGCTTGACGGCGGCACGCTGGTGGTGGCCTGCTCCGGCGGGCGCGACAGCGTGGCCCTCGCGCTGGCGGCGCATGAGCTGCTGGGCGACGCGCGATTCTGCGAACGTTTCTCAACTCCGCCGCTGCTGGTGCTGTGGCACCTCGACCATGGGCTGCGCGCAAGCAGCGCGGCCGACGCTCGCTTTGTCGAGCGGCTGGCGGTGCGGCTGAAGGCCCCCTGCCGCGTCGAACAAGCCAACCTGAGCAAGCTAACCACGCGCACGGCAGGCTGGGAGGCGCCCGCCCGACACGAGCGCTATCTGCGGCTGGAACAGTTCCTGGACAAGCTGGAGGCGCGCCAGATCCTCGGCCTGGACGGCCCCGCGCGGGCGATGACCGCTCATCACCTGTCGGACCAAGCGGAAACGGTGCTGCACCATATCCTCCGCGGCACCGATCTGGCCGGCCTGCGCGGCATCGCGCCGGTGCTCAGAAAGCGTATTTTCCGCCCGTGGCTCGAACTGCCGGCCGGCGAGATCGCCGCGTATGTTAAGCAGCAGCGCCAGAGCTTTCGCCAGGATCCCACGAACCGCGACACGCGTCAGACGCGCAACCGCATCCGCCTGGTGGTGATGCCGCTGCTGCGGGAGATCAACAGCGCTGCCGAGGCGCACCTGGCGCGCCTGGCGGAGCTTGCCAGGCGTTACAGCAGCCGCTTCCACGCGCAATTGGAGTGTCACGAGAGAGCTGAGCTGGCGTCCAACCAACTCGCAGCGCGCCTGCCGCTGCTCAGCAAGCCGGCCGGGATCTTCGGCGCCTTTTGGTTTCCTGCGGGCTGGCGCGAGACCGAGCTGCTGGCCGAGCTGATCCTGCAGCACATGTCGCAACTAGGCTGCAAGGTCGACTACGCCGTCGCCCACCAGGCCTACCACTGGGCGGCGCGACGCGACTACCCACTGGATTTTACTAAACTGCGGTACTGGATGCCATCACCTCGACTACTGACCTTCAGCAGCGTGACGGCAGAGCTGACTCCACCTTTCAGTCAGGCGCTGGCGGACGACGCGACCAGCGGAATCCACATGCTGACAGCGGAGTTGCGACGAGGCGATGCTAAGGACTTGCTGGCGTGGCTCAAGAACTTTGCCGCGCGACTCCTGCATATCGACGACTTCATGAATTGGCTAACTGGCGAGATCCGTGAGCCAGCTCGGGACAGGCAGTGGCGCTGCTACCTGCCGGACGTTGTGGCGCTGCCGCTGACGCTGCGCACGTGGCGCGAGGGCGACCGCATCGAGCTGGCCGGCGGCGGCACGAAGAAACTTGGCGACATCTTCACCGACGCGAAAGTGCCAACCTGTTTCCGGCCGGCGTGGGCCGTGCTGACTGACGCGAATGACAAGGTGCTGTGGGTGCCGGCGCTGGCCGACAGCGCCACGATGCAGCTCGTCGTTGGCCAGTCGCCGCGGTACGTGGTCATCCTGCGTGCTAGCGGCTAAACTGCCTGTGTGAGCGGGTACGACCTTTCCGACACCATCGTGGCTCCGGCGACGCCGGCGGGGCGCAGCGCGCTTGGCGTCGTGCGCCTGTCCGGCCCGCGCGCCTGGGACATCGCACTGTCGCTGGCACAGCGGCCGCTGCGCAAGCCCCTGCCGCAACGTGCGTACATCCTGCGGCTCGCGCTGCCGGTTCCGCACCCATCGGCGGACCCGCAGGTGCTGGTAGACAATGCCGTGGTGACGCTGTGGGCCAACGGGCACAGCTACACTGACGAGCCGATGGTCGAGCTGGCGCTGCATGGCAACCCGCTGCTGATCAAGCGCTGCGTCGCCGCCTGCGTGCAGCAGGGGGCGCGCCTGGCCGAGCCTGGCGAGTTCACGTTCCGCGCATATCTCAGTGGCAAGCTGGACCTGGCGCAGGCCGAAGCCGTGCAGCAGCTGATCGGCGCCGGCAGCACGCGCGCGCTGCAGCTCGCCGCGACATCGCTGGCGGGCCAGCCTTCAGCAATCGTGCACGGCTGGGTAGACCGGCTGACGCGGCTGCTGGCATCCATCGAAGTGATCCATGACTACGCTGCCAGCGACCTCGACGCCAGCCTGGACCTCTCATCACTGCTGACGACTGAGCATCTGCTGAGCGAGCTTGGTGAACTGACCTCGGAGATGCGTGAGGCGCAAGACGCCGCGCAGCGTGCCGCGCCGCTGCGCGAAGGGATCACCGTGGCCATCTGCGGGCCGCCCAATGTCGGCAAGAGCACGCTGTTCAATGCGCTGCTGGGCCACGAGCGCGCGCTCACGGCACCCGAGCCGGGCACGACGCGCGATTACCTCAGCGAGTCGCTGGAGGCGGAGGGACTCAAGCTCACGCTGGTCGACACCGCCGGCTACCGCGAAACTGCCGACGCGCTCGAAGCTGCGGGCGTGCGGCGCAGTGGCGACTGGGCACGCAGCGCCGACCGCGTGCTGTGGGTAACTGCTGCTGACGCTGCCGATGGCACAGGAGCACTTCCCGCACCTCAGACTGGCGACCTCGATCTCTCCGATGCATTGCACGTAATGACGCGGTGCGATTTGCTGCCCAGCTGGCCCAAGCCGCGCGCCGGAGTGATCCACGTCTCCGGGTTGACCGGCCAGGGCGTGCAGGCGTTGTGGGAAGTCCTGTATAACTACGCCGCTGAGATTGATGTACCAGCGACGCTGGCAGCCTTCAGCGAGCGCCAGGCGGCGCGGATCAGCGAAGGTCTGCAGCACCTTGAAGCAGCGGCGAGCGCCACTACGGCGGGTCTGCCGTTCGACGCAGTAGCGACAGACCTATACTCGGCGCGCGAGGCTTTCCACGGCGTCTATGAGCGCGCTGACCGCAGCGCCGTGATCGAGCAGGTGTTCTCGAGCTTCTGCGTCGGCAAGTGACGGCCGGCTCGCACCGCGTGAATTGAGCCAATGCCGCTAATACTCAAGTCACCTGCTCTTGAGATAATCGACCAAATTGCAGAGGTAGATCGCTGCCAGTTCGGAATGCTGCACGCCTACGATGATATCTGCGCCAACCTGCCAATATTCGCAGTCGGTTGCATCGCCGAGCAACAGCAGCAGAGTCCTGCTTGTCTCATCGAAGCTTTCTGCAATAATGGCTCCTGCTGACGAATGTGACTCAGGCCAAGGAGCCTGGAGCACAAGCGCGCCAACGCGTGAGGGCCTCGGTACTTGGATAGCCGCGTGCTTACAGATAGCTTGATTGTCGAAGTTGGTGCGCCCTTCTAAATAGACGAGGACGCCTTCGGTTCCATCAAACTCCAGCTCAAGATCACTGTAGTAGATGAG
>Ga0315287_10005629_pt1 | contig 12368 bp, 4 predicted proteins | sample YL17G11_0_MG_FD_205037 | JGI IMG/M metagenome (GOLD analysis project Ga0315287, IMG submission 205037) | Sediment microbial communities from Yellowstone Lake, YNP, Wyoming, USA - YL17G11_0 | ecosystem: Environmental > Aquatic > Freshwater > Lake > Sediment | place: USA: Wyoming | collected...
GCCGGTGACGAGCAGCGGGGGCGTGCTCAGGTTCGAGGGAACCGCGAGCGGGCCGTGGGGAGATCCCCGCCTGTACGGCAAGGCGCAGGTCGAGGGCGGGTCGGCCGTGATCCGCGGGCTCCCGACACCGATCGAGGACGTGTCCGGCACCATTGCGCTCAACGCGAAGTCGATCCGGTTCTCGGGCTTCACCGGCCGCATGGCGGGAGGCCGGATCGGCATCGACGGAAACCTGGATCTCGAGGGGTTCGGGATCCGGGACTACCGCTTCCGCGCGTCCCTCGATCGGCTCGCGCTGCAGCTCACCGACGATCTCGAGTTCTCCGCGTCGACCGTCAAGGACGGCCTCCTCCTGCGGCGCGGCAAACGGGACCTGCCGTACGTGACCGGCGACGTGGAGGTCTCGGATCTGCGGTACACGCGCGACCTGCGCATCATCCAGATTTCCGATCTGTCGATGGATCGCCTAACCGGCGCGCGGACGGGCGCCGGCGCCCGCAAGGTCATCGAGGAGAAGAACGACGTGTTCGAGTACGACGTGCGGCTGCATGGGAAGCGGAACCTCGCCGTGCGCAACAACCTCGCCGACGCGACGCTGCGGATCGACGACGAGGAGGAGCCGCTCCGGCTCGTCGGCACGAACCAGATGTACGGGTTACTCGGGCGCGTGCTCGGCACCAAGGGGCAGGTGCGGTTCCAGGGACAGGTGTTCGATCTGCGCTACGCATCGGTCGTATGGAAAGACAAGCTCAGGATGGACAACCCGCACTTCCGCGTCACCGCGGACGGCCAGGTGCGCGACTGGCGCGTCTCGATCACGGCCGAGGGCACGGTCGACGACTACAAGATCACGCTCACGTCGCAACCGTACCTGTCGAACGAGGATCTCGCGTTCCTCCTCTTGACCGGCATGACGAAGTCCGAGCGCGTGCAGTACGGCGGCAGCGAGATCGCGCCGTTCTCGGATCTCGTGAGCAACGTGAGCGGGGACGTCATCCCGGTCGATGTGCGCATCTACAACGAGTACTCAGAGAAGGCCGGCAAGGACGCGACGCGGATCTCGGTGGGCAAGCAGATCACGGAGGACGTCTGGGTCGCGGTGTCGTCGAGCGTGGGCAAGGAGCGTGAAATCGAGGCCGATCTGGAATACAAGATCAACGACAACTTCTCGCTCTTTGCCGATTACGACAACGAGAGCCAAGCCGGAAACCTGGGCGTGGATCTCAGGTTCAGGCTGGAGTTCTGATCGATGTCGCGACTCCTCACCATCGCGCTCGCGCTCCTCGCTCCGGCGATCGTGTCCGCGCAGCCCCCCGCGACGCAGCCTGCTCCGCCAGAACGGATGGAGGCGGCCGTCGGGCTCGTCGACCTGCTCGGCGCCGTGCCCGCGACCGTGGGGTTGGAGGGCCCGCCCGCCGAGCCCGCGGACGCCGGCGTCGACGCGCTGCTCGGCCTGCCGGTCGTCGCCGTTCGCGCGGTCGATCCGCCCTCCGGATTCGATCCCGCGGCGGACGCCGAGATCCAGCTCGGCGCGGCGCTCGACCGGGCGCTCGTACGCAACGCGGTGCGGCGCCTGTGGGCCACCGGCTCCTACCGCGCGGTCGAGATCTCGGCCGAGCCGCAGGACAAAGGCGCGACGCTCGTCGTCCGAGCCGAGGCGCTGCTCCGCGTCCACGCCCTCGAGGTGACGGGCAACGGCGCGATGAGCGACGACGAGGTCGCGCGGGCGATCGGCTACACGCCGGACGGCACGATCGAGCCGACGACGGAGGTGCTCGTGGCGAGAAGGGACGCGCTCCTCAAGGAATACGCGGATCGCGGCTACCGCGAAGCGCGGGCCACGCTGACCGTCGAGACCACGGCCGCGGCGGGCCAGGTCGCGCTCGTCGTCGATGTCGACGAAGGCCCCAAGGACAAGTACGCCGAGATCTCGATCCGCGGGCTGCCCGAGGACGTCCCCGTCACCACGGTGCTCCGCAAGGCGGGGCTGCGCCCGGGCACGGTGCGTGATGGCGCCCGCGTCGAGGAGTCCCGGGATCGCATCGTCAAGGCACTCGCCGGCTTCGGATACTACGACGCGGCCGTCGGCGACTACACGGAGCGGAGGCTGAGCGAGCACGCCTTCGCCCTGCGGATCGACATCGCCGCCGGGCTGCCGTGCCGCCTGCGGTTCGAGGGGTTCAGGCGGTTCCGCGACGGCGAGCTCGAGGAGGCCGCGGCGGGGAAGGGCCGCCTGCAGACGACGGCCGCGGTCGTCGAGATCATGCGGTCGAGGATCAAGTCGCGCCTCGTGTCGCGCGGGCTCCTCCACGCGGTCGTAGGGGCCGAGCGGCTCTGTTATGACGGCGCCGAGAACCGCTCGCGGCCCGCCGGGCTCGCGCCGTGCCCCGCCGGGACGGCGCGGCAGGAGATCCTGTTCACCGGCGACGAGGGCGTGCCGGTCACCGTGGCGGCGATCGCGTTCAACGGCAACTCCAGGATCTCGGACGACGAGCTCCAAAGCGAGCTCACCGCGTTCGTCGCGGGGGCCAACGCGCGGCCGGAGGTGTTCCAGCCGATCAACACGCGGACCGTGGACGGGCTCGGGGTGTCGGATCCGCGGCCCGACGGGCTCGGCCGGCCGAGGGGCGCGCTCGCGCCGACCGTCGCGCCGCGGGACGTCTACGTGCCCGAGGTGTACCGCGCGGCCGCCGAGCACCTTACCGGCCTCTACCAGGAGCGCGGCTTCCTCAAGGCCCGAGTCGTCGACACGTGCGATCTCGCGGCGCGAGGCCCGATGCGCGCGGCGGGCGAGTCGTTCGCGCCGTTCACAGTGCACCGGGCTTCCGCAGAGGCGGGGGCGGAGCCCGAAGATGGAGCCCCGTGCGTGTTCCTGAGCGCGGACAAGACCCTCCTGCTCGCCGCGTTCGGCGTCGAGGAGGGCCCGCAGACGGTGCTCAACCGGATCTCGGTCGAGGGCAATGATCCGTCGCACTTCACCGAGCGCGCCATCGTCGATCTCGCCCGCCTCGCGCCACACCAGCCTTACAACGAGTACCGGCTCCGCGAGTGCGCGCGCGACATCGAGACCGCGTACGGCGCCAAGGGGTACGTGTTCGCCGACGCTACGTGGAAGAGCCGCGTGTCGCAGGACGGGACCGCCGCCGACGTCGTCTTCACGATCCGCGAGGGACCGCGCGCCAAAGTCAAGCGGGTCTTCGTGCGCGGCAACGCCGTCACGTCCCGCCGCCTGATCATCGACAGGTTGTCGATCGAGCCGGGCGACGTGATCACACCCGCGCGCCTGAGCGATTCGGAACAGCGGCTCACGGAGCTCGGCATCTTCGACAGCGCGACCGTGCAGATGTCGGCGCCGAACGTCGCTTCCGCGGAGAAGAGCCTCGTGGTCCAGGTGACGGAGAGCAAGCCGCAGTACCTGGAGCTGCGCGGCGGCGTCGCCACCGTCGAGGGCGTGCGCGCGGGCTTCGAGTACGGCTACCGCAACATCGGAGGACTCGCGATCTCCGCGCGGCTGCGGGCCCGCGCCAACTACCGGCTCCTCTTCCCGGGCAAGGCGCTCAAGGACTTCGAGCGGCGCTACGGCGAGCTCAGCATGGTCGATCGCATCGAGCGCCACCTCCTCGCGGGCATCTCCACGCCCCACGTCCCCGGCACGGGCGGCCTCCTGGGGATCGGCGTCGATGCAATAAACGAGCGCACGAACAGCCCCGCGTTCAGCGCGGATCGCACGAGCGTCTACCTCCGCGCCACGTCGCGCCGCCTGCGCGCGCTGCCCATCGAGCTGCGGACCGGCATCGAGTGGACCGATCTCGCGCTGCCGGACGTCGCCGGCACGGGCGACTCGACGGCGCCCACCGCGTCGCCGCAGTTCCAGAAGTGGGCGCTGCTCCCGGAGGGCCAGTCGATGTTTTCGGTCACGGGCCTCACGATCTCGCTCGACTTCCGGGACGACGTCTTCAACCCGAGCCGCGGCATCTTCGCGTCGATCAACGGCGACCTCGTGCGCTCGCTCGCCAACTTCGGCCGCCAGGCCGCGAAGGGGCCGGACGGAGAGGACATCGTCGATCCGGAGACCGGGGAGGCGCAGTACGTCGATCGTTTCTCGAGCCTGATCCGCGCCGAGGCGTCCCTGTCGGGCTACATCCCGATCATCGGCAAGAAGATGGTGCTCGCGCTCTCGGCCTCGGTCGGGTACGTGTTCCACCTGCAGCCCGACTCGACGACGTGGGCGGACCGCTACTTCTACATGGGCGGTGTGGAAACACTGCGCGGCTTCCCCGAGGACTCCCTCGTCCCCGAGGACATCTACCAGTCCTGGAAGAAGCAGATCCAGACCTACGACGACACGGCCGCGGCGCTCCTCGATCAGCGCGGCGGCGAGTCGATGTTCCTCGCGCGCGCGGAGTTCCGGTTCCCGCTCGCCAAGGGGTTCAACGGCGGCGTCTTCACCGAGGCGGGAAACCTGTGGCGCGACCGGGAGAACCTCCTCGCCCACATGGCGCTGCGGCCGGTGTCGGGCGTCGGGCTGCGGTACATGACGCCGATCGGCCCGCTCGCTTTCGATCTCGGGATCAATTTGGACAAGCGGCCGCACGAGGACAGGTTCGCCTGGTACCTCTCCATCGGAACCGCGTTCTGAGTCTTCGATAAGCATTTGAAACTTGACATCGCTGCCTCGGCCGGGCTAGGTAAACAAAACCCTTTGACTAGGGCAAGGAAGCGAGGGCGGGGAGAGGCTCGCTCTTTCAAGGAGGATTCAATCCATGAAGAAGTTTCTAGCGATCGTGATGGTTGCCATGTTCGGGTTCGTTTTCGGCTGCGGCGCCACGCCTCCGGCCGTCGAGACCCCCGCCGCTCCGGACGCCCCGGCCGTCGACGCGCCGGCCACGCCGGATGTCCCCGAGGCCCCGGCTGTCGATCCGGCCGCTCCGGACGCTCCGGCCGTTCCGTAGCCCGGCAACTCACCCTCGTATCGAGACCACACCCCGACATCCCTTGACGTGCAAGGGCGCGCGAAGCTGCGCGTCGCGGCTCGCTCTGGCCCGGATCAGAACCGCGCGGCCGCGGCGATCCCGACGCCGCCGGGGGTCGGGAACGGAGCTACGATCGCCGCGACGGGCTTGGGCCGGAGCTCCTTCGGGACCTCCCGCTCCTCGAGGCGGTTCCAGGTCACGACCTCCTTCTGGAAGTAGAAAAGCGAATCGATGATCCCGGCGATCATCATCGCGCCCAGCGCGACGACGGTCGCCGTGTTCGCGATCCTGTACCCGGCCTCCAGACGCTCGTACCGCTGCCGCTCCGACGCCGATTCGAACGGGTCGGCGGCGGCCCCGCGCAGGCGCTCGTGCAGGATGAACGTCGTGATCGCGCCCGTGGTCAGGAGGAGCTCGCCGCCGAGCAGCAGCCCGCCCTTGACCTTGTGCCCGTTCTGGAATTGGCCCGCGCCGAACGGCAGCATCGCGACGAGGAGCGACCGGCGCTCGGTCTCCCTGCCGAGGTAGACGTTGCGCTTGAGCCGCTCGAGCTCGAGGCGCCGCTTCTCGGCGTCGGCCTCCTCTCGCGCCGCCTCCTCGGCGGCCCGCGCCTCGGCGAGGGCGCTCAAGCGCTCCGCGTGACGCGCCTTCACCTCGGCGAAGAAGTCGATGACGTCGATGGGGAAGACGAGCGGATCCAGCGCGAACTCGGGATCGGCGGAGAGGAGCTCGAGGAAGTTCTCCTCGGCCTTGGTCGCGTTCCCCAGAAAGACGTAGCTCACGGCGAGCAGCTTGTGCAGCTCCTCGACCAGGCCCTTGTTCTTCGGTTGGGTCGCGCGCAGCTCCTCGAAGCGGGCGACGGCCGTCTCGTACTCCCCCGCCTCGTAGGCGTTCTTCGCGTTCGCGAAGTCCTGGAACTCGTCGGCCCCGCTGCGCGCCGCGACGAGCAGCACCAGCACAGCACCGACCGTTGCAATCGCCTTCTCCATCGCGCCCCGCCCTTCTCGGACACGAGAGGCTACCGCGCCGGCGCCGGTGCCGGATGGAGATCGATGGTGATCTCCACGTCCTCGTCGGCCGCGATTGTAACCTTCCTCACGCGAGGAATATAGCCCTTCGCGGCCACCGCTACAGTCACGGTCTCTTTGGGGCCGTTGTCCACGGAAACGTCGAAAAAGGCGTTCGTCCGTCCCGGCGTACGGCCAGCGATCTCGACGACCGCGTCGACATTGCTCGCGATCTTGAGGCGCGCCGGGCGCCACTTGAGGCGTGCGCCGACGTTGAGCGGTCCCTCTCCCGCCGGCACGCTGACCTCCTTCCTGAGCTGCTCGAGGCGCGCGTCCTCGGGGATGAACGTGATGATGTGGATGCCGACCGAGAGCGAGCGCGAGCGATCCGTCGTCTTGAACACGAACCGTTCGGCGCCGTCGATGTCGATCTCGACGCGCATGGGGGACGGGATGAAGACGACCTCGCGCAGCGCCTTCGGCCGCAGCGCGCTGCGCTTCGCGACGAAGCGCACGTCCTTGATCGAGCCCGTCGCGGCGCCGCCGTCCGGCTTGAGGGCGCGATCGCCTCCGGCGGGGCCGGCGTCCGCCCGCCCGATCTCCTTCGCGTGCGGCGTGCGCCTTCCCCCGTGCTTGCCGCCTCCGCGGCCGCCCGGCGCGTCCGAATCTTCGAGGAGAATCGTCGCGATCGGCCACGCGATCGCCGCCACCGCGACGACGACCGCGAGCGCGAGCGCCGCGCGCTCCACGAAGCGCCGGATCTGGCGCCGCCGGGAGAGCCCGGCCACCGCGTCCAGAGCGCGCTCGTTGCCCGGCTCGAGGGCGAGCACCCGGTTGTAGTGGTCCATTGCGATCGGGTACCGGCCGGCGCGGCGCGCGGCGTGCCCCAGCGCGAGCGTCTTCGCGGCCACCGGCCCCTTCCGGCTCCGCTCCCACTCGTCCGGATCGGCGAAGAACGCCGCGAGCTCCGCGGCACCGGGATCGACGCCCATCTCGGCGAGCGCGGCGTCGAGCTCGACCACGACCTCCGCGGCCGACGCGTACCTCCTGTCGCGCTCGAGCTGCAGGCAGCGGACGATGATCGACGCGACCCCGTGCCCGACTCCCGGGTTCACGCTCAGCGGGTGATCGTAGTATCCCTCGACGATCCGCTTGATGATGTGGTGGGGGTTCTTGCCGGTGAACGGCATCGAGCCGACCGTCATCTCGTACATGAGCGTGCCGAGGGAAAAGATGTCGGCGCGCGCATCCAACTCGGCCATCTCGATGTGCTCCGGAGACATGTACGCGGGCGAGCCGAGGATCTGACCGGTCACGGTCATCTGATCGATGCCGACGAGGTGCGCGATGCCGAAGTCGGACAGCTTCAGCGCGCCGCCGGCGCTGATCAGGATGTTCTCCGGCTTCACGTCGCGGTGCACGACGCCCTGCTCGTGGGCGATCGCCAGCGCGGCGAACACGTGGCGCGCCATGAGCGCCGCGGCCTCGGCGAGAAGCGGCTTCCCGCCGCGCCGGTCGAGGAACTCGCGGACCGTCGTGCCTTCGACGAGCTCCATGACGATGTAGACCTCGTCGGCGCTCGCGCCGGCATAGTCGTACACCTCGACGATGGATGGATGGTGGAGCCGCGCGACCGCGTGCGCCTCGCGCTCGAATCGCTTGCGGGCCTCGAGGTGATCGGCGAGGTGCGGGTGCAGGAGCTTGAGCGCGACCTCACGCTGCAGGGCCGTATCCAGCGCGCGGTAGACCACCGCCATGCCGCCCCGGCCGATTTCGGACAGGAGCTCGTAGCGACCGATACGCCGGTGTTCCGTGCCGTTGCTTGCCATGGACCGCGGCCACTATAACGGAGCCCGCCCGATTTCGCAAAACGCCTCGTCGCACGGCCGTTCCAGTACTGAATGGGTGTTCACACTGTACAAATTTCCATGGATTGCCTTTGAATAGTGAAGTTTCTAAAGTATTTTCTGCTGTCGCGCAGACGTTTGAGAAAGAGGCGGGTGGTCGTTTTCAACTCCGCAGTTTGACGGGGTTTTCCGACCCAGGTGTCCCCATGGTGGGCCGGCACCGGTCGGGAACGACCGCATTTGTTCGCAGGCGAGCGGCAAGACGAGGTCATCAAGCCATGAAAGAGCGCATCCGATCCCTCATTTCGAACCTCGAGCACGACTCCAATATCGAGGAGACGATTTCTGGTTTGGAGGAGCTGGCCACGGGTGACGCGGCGGCGAGTCACGCCGCCGAGATGATCGATGAGCTGGATGCCGGATGGAAGAAGCTCGCGGCCTCGAGCCGGTTCGATGCCGCCGCGAAGATCCTCGAGCTCGAGGCCGCCGTCGTCGGCGATCCGGAGCGCGAGGCGGCGCTCCTCGTGGAGCAGGCGCGGATTTACGACGAGGAGCTGTTCGATCAGAAGGCCGCGCTCGATCTGCTCAACCGGATCGCGGCGCTGCGGCCGAACGACGAGGCGTTGCGCGGTCGCATCGAGGCGATCGAGGCCGAGCGCTCGAATTGGAAAGAGATCGTCGACACGTTCACGCGGCAGGCCGAGGAGACGTCGGAGCCGCTGCTCAAGGCGCACATGCTCTACAGCGCCGCCGAGCGGACGTACAAGAACCACAAGCGCGGGAAGGAGATCCCGGCGCAGCTGGAGCGCGCCATCGAGGAGGATCCGGGCCACCTCGGCGCCGCGCGCCTGCTCGAGCGCGTGCTCAAGGAGCGCGAGCGGTACGTGGATCTCGCGGCCTTCTACATGAAGCTCGCCGACAGCCGCAAGTCGAAGCGGGAGCGCATCCAGATGCTGCTCGCCGCGGGCTACACCTACGGCCGTCGGGTCGAGGACATGGACTCCGCGGCGCTCTGCTACACGGAGGTGCTCGACCTGAGCCCGGGCGAGAGCGCGGCGCTCAAGTTCCTGGTGAAATATTACGAGGAGAAGGAGGACTGGGATCACCTCGTCGCGGTATACGAGGACGCGCTGCACGGCCAGCTCGCGCCGGACGAAGAGATGGCGATGCTGATGCAGGTCGGCATGATCCACTGGCGCGTGCGCGGCAAGATGGACGACGCCGAGGCGTACTTCCGGCGCCTTCGCAAGCTCTCGCCGTCGCACCAGGGCATGCTCGGCTTCTACCGCAAGTACCTCGGCGAGACCGGCGACAAGTCGCGCCTCCTGCAGATCCTCGCGGACGCCCAGCGCGCCACGGAGGACAAGAAGCTCGCCGACTCGCTGACCAAGGAGATCGCGCAGCTCGCCGGGGCCGAGGGCGGCAACGTCGAGAAGGCGATCGACGCATGGAAGAACGTGCTGCGCCAGGAGCCGGCAAACGCCGAGGCGCGGCAGGAGCTCAAGGTCCTGTACCGGCAGGCGGGCAAGTGGAACAACCTGCTCGACGCGCTCAAGGGCGAGGTCGAGAGTCTCCCGGAGACGGACGTCGCGGGCCGCGTCGCGATCCTGCGCGACATGGCGGACATCTATCAGTCGAAGCTCAATCTCGAGATGATGGTCGTCAAGACCTACGACCAGATTCTCGGTCTCGTTCCTGAAGACGTGACGGCGCTCGCCGCGCTCACGACGGCCTACGAAACCGCGGGTCGGTGGAACGATCTGATCGCGATCCTCACCAAGCGCGCGGAGACGGCGGGGAGCTCGGCCGAGAAGATCGAGATCCTGCAGCGCGTCGCGGCGCTATGGGTGGAGCGGTTCAACAACTTCAACCGCGCCGTCGAGCCGCTCGAGCAGATCCTCGCGATCGATCCGTCGAACGCCGCCGCCATCGAGGGGCTGAAGGGCGTATACCAGAAGCGCCGCGCGTGGAGGCCGCTCATCGATCTCATGGAGAAGGAGGCCGCGACGCTCACGGGCGACAAGGCGCTCGCCTGTCTCAAGGAGATGGCGCAGATCGCCGGCGAACGCCTCGCCGATCCGCAGCTCGCCGCAGACCTGTGGAAGCGCGTCCTCGACGCGGACGCGGGCTCCGCCGACGCGCTCGCGAACCTCGAGAAGCTCGCCGAGCGCAACAAGGACTGGGAGGGCCTCGCCGCGGTGCTGGAGCAGCGGACGGCGGCCGTCGAGGACACGGAGGAGAAGGTCCAGCTCCTCACGAAGCTCGGCACGGTGTGGAAGGATCGCGTGAAGGACCATGCGAAGGCCGCCGCCTCGTGGAAGGCGCTCCTCGCCGTGCAGCCGGGCAACGCCAAGGCGATGCGATCCTTGAAGGACGCGTACCAGGCGGCCCAGGACTGGAGCTCCCTCGAGCAGATGTACCGCGAGGCGGAGGACTACGAGGGCCTCGTCGAGGTGCTGGGCATCGCCGCGGATCGCGCGCCGGACGCGGCGACCAAGATCGCTCTCTCGTTCCGCTGCGCGGAGCTGTACGACGATCCGATCGGCCAGCCGGACCGAGCGGTGCGCCACTACGAGCGCGTGCTGACCGCGGACGAGAACAACCTGCGAGCGGCAGAGGCGCTCGTGCCCATCTACAAGCGCGCAGAGAAGTGGAGTCGCCTCGTCGGCGTCCTCGAGGTCGCGCTCGCCGCGGCGACCGATCGCGAGGAGCGGATCCTCCGCATGGACGAGCTCAAGGAGCTCGCGCAAGAGAAGCTGAATAACCGGGCGCTTGCGTTCAAGTGGGCGGCCCAGGCCTTCGAGGAGTACCCGACCGAGCCGACCGTCCGGGAGTCGTTCGAGGCGGCCGCCGAGAGCGCCGGCGCGTTCGACGAGCTCGTCGCGGTGTACCGGCGCAAGCTGGACGCTTTCCCCGAGTCGGAGCGGGTCGCCATCGAGCGGCACATCGCCGACATCTCGCTCGAGCGGCTCGGCGAGGTGGACAACGCCGTCGCCGGGTATCGGGCGGTGCTCGAGGCGAACCCTGGCGACGAGACGGCGCTCTCCACGCTCGACCGGATCTTCCGCACCACGGCGCGGTGGGACGAGCTCTCCAAGATCATCGCGAAGCGCATCGAGCGCGCACCGGACGACGAGACGCGCTGCAGCCTGATGCTCGAGATGGCCCGCCTGTTCGAGGAGGGGATGGACGAGCCGGCCCGCGCCGCTGCGCAGTACCGATCGGTCCTCGACGCGTTCCCGGACAACCGCGACGCCCTGCTCGCGCTCGAACGCCTGTTCCACGTATCGGAGCAGTGGGAAGAGCTCGCGCAGATCCTCACGCGGCACAGGGACCTCTACCCGGTGGGCGCGGACGAGTGGCGAGAAATCGGTTTCAAGATCGTCGGGCTTTACGATCAGGAGATCGGCGACAAGGCGCGCGCGATCGGCGCGTACCGCGAGCTGCTCGAGACCAAGCCGGGCGACCCCGAGTCGATCTCCGGCCTGGAGCACCTGCTGCGCGACGAGGCCCACCGGGCCGAGGTCGCGGAGCTGCTCAAGCCGCACCTCGTCGCGAGCGAGGACTGGCGGCGTTTGGCGTGGGTGCTCGCGATCCTGATCGACAACACGAGCGATCCGGCGAAGCGGCTCGCCCTGAACATGGACCTGGCGGACGTCTATTCGGCGCACCTCGGCGACAAGGCGCTGGCGTTCGACACGCTCGGCGCGGCGCTCCGCGACAATCCGGCTCACGTCGATCTGTGGGACCGCCTGTCGGCGCTGGGCGGACAGCTCGGGAGGGAGGCCGACCTCGCGGCGCGGCTCTCCGAGGCGTACGAACACGGGACGCTCGACTCCGAGCAGTCGCTCGACCTCGCGCGCCGTCTCGCGCTCCTGTACGGCGACGTGCTGGGGCAGCCTGCCGCCGCGGAGCCGTACCACAGGCGCGTCGTCGAGGCGGACCCGTCCGCCGCCGAATCGTCCGAGGCGCTCGAGGAGTACTACACGGCCTCCGAGCGGTGGGACGATCTCCTCCGCCTGTACCGAGAGAAGCTGCGCGCCGGCGGGGTCGAGGACAAGCTCGGCCTGCTGCTCAAGGTCTGCTTCATCGTCGACGAGGTCCGGCGCGACGTGCCGCAGGCGATCGAAGCCTACCGCGCCGTGCTCGACGTCGACCCGGCGAGCGCCGAGGCGATCCGCGCGCTGACCGTCCTGTACGAGGAGGCCGGCCGCTACGACGACCTCGCGCTCCTCCTGATAGGGCAGCTCTCCACCGCGACCGGCACCGAGGCCATGTCCCTGCGCTTCAGGCTCGGCGAGATCTCCGAGAAGCACCTCGGCGCTCCGGCCGACGCGATCGACTACTTCGAGCAGGTCATCACCGAGGACCCGGATCACCTCCGCGCCCAGCGGGCCATCGAGGGGCTCCTGGACAACCCGGCGCTCAGGCAGAGGGCGGCCGCCATCCTCGCGAAGAATTACGAATACCAGGGCGCCGCCGAGCCGTTGGCGCGCGTCCTCATGATCTCCCTGGAGAACGGCGAGATTTCAGCCGACGAG
>Ga0315287_10005631_pt1 | contig 12363 bp, 15 predicted proteins | sample YL17G11_0_MG_FD_205037 | JGI IMG/M metagenome (GOLD analysis project Ga0315287, IMG submission 205037) | Sediment microbial communities from Yellowstone Lake, YNP, Wyoming, USA - YL17G11_0 | ecosystem: Environmental > Aquatic > Freshwater > Lake > Sediment | place: USA: Wyoming | collected...
CCTTCGAGATGCGCCCCTTCGAGATGCGCCCGTTCGAGATGCGCCCGTTCGAGATGCGCTCCTTCGAGATGCGCCCGTTCGAGATTCGCCCGTTCGAGATTCGCTCCTTCGAGATTCGCCCATTCGAGATGCGCCCATTCGAGATTCGCTCCTTCGAGATGCGCCCCTTCGAGATGCGCCCGTTCGAGATGCGCCCGTTCGAGATGCGCCCGTTCGAGATGCGCCGGCGCAACAGGGTCATCCCCGACCGCGACCTCAATGCACCATCGCCCGTCTATGCCCTCAGCGTCGGCAGGCTGGATATAGCAGTCCGCGTACGACCGCCCCTCGCCCCAGTCGCCATCCTGCATCCACTCCCGCGCCTGCTCCTCCGCATCTGCATCGTCCCGCGCGTATATCGTCTCCTCTCCGCCACCCTCTGCGGACAGGTCGTATTCCTTCCGCCCGTCCTGCTTCTCGTCCTCGTCGTCGAAGTCGAAGACCTCTATCGTATCGTAGAGGTCAACCCGGAAATCGTCCTTATCGACCTCGATGTTGCCCGCCGCGTCCCTCGTCGCCCGCGCCCTGAACTGCACTCCCGCGCCCGTCCACCCGCGTCCCCACGCCAGCTCATGTTCCTGCTTCTCATTCTCGCTCATCTCACTCCACTCCCGCGAGCTCTCCCCGCACACCCCGCGCGGGCCCCACTCGCAATACTATATGCACTTCTGAGTATATAAACCCTCTGATGCCAAGAGGGTTGTATATAATTATATCTGTTATATTGTTATAACGATATGGTGTCCTGAACATATAGAAAAATGGGAAAGGTGAGAGGTCGCAGCCCAAATGCCCTATATCCACTTGCCCCGGTCGCTCCGGTTGCGGCGATTCTCGAAATAGGGCTCGCTGTCTGGCTTCGCCTTTCGCCAGCCTGGGGCCTTCGCTCGGCGCTTCTTGTCCTTTGCCTTATTCGACCTGCCTCGCTGCCTGTATTGCTTCTTTGCCATCCTAATCACTATGCCCCCAACGACATCCACATTTATGAATGTTGCGATGCTCAATCAATTCCTCGGTTTCCGCCTCCGCTGAAAATCCTTTATGGATTCCCTCGACAGGACAGCGCCCATCATCGCCATGCCTGCAACATCTACATCGCAGTGCATATACAGCGTTCCGCTTTTCGTGAACCACATCTCCACCCATCCATATTTCTTTTCCATCTTTTCACTCTCCTCAATTCCCCGTTTTCCACATCCAAACGATAGCGCCGACCGCAATCACCACGACCGTCGCCACATATCGCCAGTCGCCGGAGAGCAGATAGCCCAGCGCAATGCCGCCGAGGATGGCCAGGACATAGGGGATTTTAGAGGTCATAAAAATCCGTCCTGCCGCAGAAGGGGCAATATGGGTTCATCTTCTCGCAGTCCTTTGCCGTCGGTTTCCGAGGTTTCATCCTCATTCAATCAACTCCTTTTTCCGCCGCCTTGTGTTTCGTCCTGACATGCGCCCTCAAACCGAATTCCCCGTTGCATGACTTCCCACACTCAGGGCATTTCACCCCCCGGATTCTCGACGGTAAAGGTGGGGTTTTCGTGTCGGGTTTGGGTTTGGTGGGATTATTCACCGTCGGAGCATTTGAAAGTATGGCTTCCAGGCGCTTCATCATCTCCTTGGTCTTTGCCTGATCCTCCCGCATTATTTCGAGCTCGGTTCTGAGCTTCTTGTTTTCGCTCAGGGCTTCGGTGCCGGGATGCTTGGGGAAATTCTTGGGCTCAACCTGAGTTACCTTCTGCCCCGGCAGCATCTCAGTAAATTGGAGTTGTTCCATCGCGGCCAGGCTGGACTCGAATCCCTGGATGATCGCCAGCTTATCCTCCTTGCCGATGATCTCCTTAAACCTCGGGACATCCTTGCCGTTCTCCCGGACCATCCAGCATTGAGCCTTGTATCCGTTATGCTGGTATGTGCACATCTCATTGAACCGGATGAAGGCTCCGGCGTAGGCCATGATGCCGCAGATGAAGGCGATGAAGCTGAGCATCGCCATCGTGATTATCCCCAGGACATTGCGCACCGTTACAGCGAACAGGCCAAGTCCGAGCGCCAGCATGATGCACACTATCGGCACCCAGAAGTATGTCGCCATGTTCCAGCCCGATTCGATATTTAACGGGCCTCCGGCGTTCTCGTTGCATCTTACGCCTCTCCGCTCCGGCAAATCTTTTAGTTTCGGTTTAAGCATCTTCTCCCTCCGGTTCGTGTTCGTGATCGTGATTGGGGGTGGGCTCTGCCTGGGTGGGTTCCGGCTCAGATTTAGAATTAGTGATTACTCTATCAGTAACAGGGGTGGGTGCTTCGCCCTCCAGTTTCAATCTCTGACGGTGAAGATGAGCGCGTAGTGAATCCGGGTTACAATGGCATAACCGTGCCATAAGTACCGTGTCCTCATCCTCATTGTTTAATTTGAGCCAGGTTGCCACCTTAAGCTTTTCATGGTCATAGCGGTGCATCGGGTTGTCCTTCATGGTGGACCTGCCTAATTGCTCCCTTATGTTTTCCTCTATCGCCGTCGGTATGTCGTCGCCGTGCTCGGTGCATGCTCTCCGCAATTCCGTGATGCTTATATCGGGGATGATGTCGGTGCCGAATTTCTCCGATTGGTAGGGCTCCGGGCATGGTATGATCTTCCATTGGTAATTGCGGCGGTATCCAGCGTCGGTATATTCATCCAGGTAGAATTTAGCGAATCTGCCGACCTTCTTTTTATTCTTCGGCGGCATTATCTCAACATGGCAATAGAGGGAGAAGAAGCTGATAACCTTATCAGTCATTTCGATGGACAATGTAGTACCGGCAAACCCACATTTGATATGCCTTATGACGGTGATAAACTCGGCAAATTCCTTGCCTTCCTTGCTCATTGCCCGTCGGGGATTGCTAAACATGGTCAGCTCGTCTGCCGCCAGTAGTGTTGGCCGGTTGTCCCGCAGGGCATGGGCTCCGTGTAGAAATATCTCTGAGTAGCGGGTGATCGTCTTTATGTTGGGCTGTGGCTTTAAGAATTTTATGTTGGTGATTACCTCGAAGCCCAGCTTGCTCGCATAGAGGCAGAAGAACGCAAGAGCGTTGGTTTTTCCAGCGCCCTGCCTCGCCGTTATCGCCGTGATATGCCCGGGCTCACATATCTTTTTCATCAGCCAGTTTGCCAATTCCTGGCTGTCAATCATCACCATCGGCATCATCTCCCGGCAGCCCGATCATCTTGCTTTCTTCCTGCATTGCGTTCCGGTATCCAGGATCGTCGCTCTCAATGCCGCCCATAGCGGATAGCTGAGCCAGGGCATTACCGCTGGTTTCGAGAATGTTGGAAAAGCCTTTCACGATAATGTTTTTGAGAAGGTTCTTTGTCGCCTGGTTCTTCAGGTCAGCCGGCACCATCATATCAATCGTGTTGAGGAAACGGTTTTCGATGTCGTGCCGTGTGAATCTGCCAGCCAATACCCTGAGGTCGTCCAACGTCAGCTTTTCCTCCTGGATGTTGTTTAGTATTGCCCTGAGCCCTGCCCCGAGCCCTTTACCGAGAGCCCGGTAGATGTTCATGCCATCTTCACCGAATCTCGGCATTGGCTTCCTCCCGGGCCTTCAGGATAATTTGCTTCCAACGGGTTTCCTCATCTTCCATGCCCAGCGTCTTGCTCTCGGCCTGATAGGCATCGAGGCCGTACTGGACCCGCACCTGGCCGATGCGGTATGTGATGAAGCGGATGATTCCGGCAACATTGCATTGCTTCCCGCCATCAGGGTTCCGTTGCTCGAACCGCTGCCACATGGCCTTCTTTCGCTCATAATACATGATGAGCTCAACGCCTTTATTCCGGCGCTCATCGAGTTGCAGCCGGATGTTGGGCGTGATGTCGAAGGTCTTTAATTGTCTGGTTTCAGATATGAGGGCGCTTGTGCTGGATGATTGGGAATATTGCGTATTCCCGGGTGCCTCGGGTTTAATCTCTGGGACGTTTCCAGAAGGTTCGTTTGGTGTCTTTGGGTTCATTCTCCTTCTCCCTGATTGCCTTTTCCTCAGCCAGCTGCCTGTCGCTCTTGGTTTCGGACTGGCTGGCATCCCACACCTTCATGCTGACCGCTCCGACTGTGGTGTCCTCCGGCATGTCCTCAGCCCGGGCAAACTCCTGGCCGGCCCTCGCCAGCACGGCGTTGTTGATTTGATAGCCCATAGTGGACTTCAGGTATGTATTCTCACGAGAGAGCAGTTCGTACCCTGCCGTAATCTCTGGGACGAATTGCAGGTCGGTAAAAGCCCTCAGCCATGCCGTCTTGTATCCGCTCGAACACTCAACCAGCATCTTGCCTTCAGACGGACGGGTTATCTTGTTGGCTATGACCACCCGGGTGCCGTCTGGGGTTTCCAGCGGGAAGGGGTTATTGCCGGTCATGCGGATACGGTTAATCGCTCCAGCAGCCACCTCAACCATGTGGAACAGGGCAACCTCGTTGTTTCTAATCTCTGGAGCCACGATTAGCCGCTTGGGCACCCGGATGAAGTACCACATCAGCGGCAGCCCCACGATTATGCCCAGCCCCGTCCCGAGCGTTACCCAGATGCCCCAGTAGATGAGGGTAATCGTCAGAACGATGCCCCAGCCCACCATAAAGCCCCAGAAGGCCCACTTGGCGCGCTTCTGCCGCATACGGTAATCTTCTTCCTCCTCCGCCTCCGCATGCGCCATTTCAAGCGCATTGGGGCCTATTGAGGCTTCCGGTAGGTTTCCGAGCGGCATGGCTACCTCTCCCTGACTAATGCCGTGTGGGTTTCCTGCGGCACACCTGTAATCTTCTCACCCGTTGGGCTCAAGATGGTTTCGTTGGTTGTCTGGGCGATGGTTGCCTTTATCGCGGTATTCTTGCGCTTGAAAACGATTACTCCCATGACGATTATGGCAAAGAGCATCCCGCCCAACATCTGTGGCAGGGTTACGATCGGGATTAGGACATTATTCACGGCAACCTCGTTCTTGTAGCGGTCCCGGTATGTGTTATTCCACCAATTCTCCCACTCGGAATCGTTTGGTATGACCACAACGCCATCCTTTACCGGCCATGAGAGGGTTAGCTTCACCTGGGTGGCATTGGAGAATGTTATATTGAGCCATCCCGTCTCGGACGGTCTTACGGTGTCGAGTATCAACGCCTGGGATGATATTGAGCGGATGAAGGCTCCGTTGATCTCCATCGTGATTACATCGTAGCCGAAGGATGTGATGCAGAGCTGGTACTTCTGCCTGAGGCCCAGCGTCATGTTGTGGTGGGGCGCCGCGACTTGCAGGGAGTAGTCGCTGGAAGTATATACCTCCATCTCGTACTTCGACATAGTTACCGCCTGAGCCGGCGTTGAGAGCATGAGGCCGGCGGCGAGCATGGCGATGGCGGCGATGATGTATTGAGTGTGTTTCATTTGTTAGCCTCTGTCGGTGTCTTATATTTTTCGACAATTTTATCCATAGCCTCCGATAGTTCGACGTGGCGTTGGTATGCTCTATATATGACGCCGAAATATCCTGTCCGATAGATTCTATATTGGACATAGCAATTTGCCAATAACAATATTGACCAACCACCACACACGAGCAATCGCACCCATAGCGGAATCGATGTATGCATCCAACTGGCAGGATATGAAAATAATAAAACCAACGTCAGTGTCAGATAAACATACCCTGATAAAATTGCTGGCTTAATATGGGTGTTGTTTATCTTCTCGCGCTCAACTTCCATCTTTGCATACGTCATCCAATCTTCTTCCGCATGTGTCATATCTTTTTCCTCCTTGGTTTGTTCCAGTACGGGCTGTGGCATCCCGGGCAGACTGTGGGGTTTTCCGTCCTCGGTATCCAGGTAGTGCCGCAGCGCAAGCAGGTGCATAGCGGGAGTTCAGGCATGACTATGGTAATACAATGAAATTATATAAGGATTGTGATGTGTGTCGCGGAAGGCAGCGACCTCGGTGTAACAGGAAACTGCCTCCCGTTATATCGTAATGGTGTTGCCACTATAAAAGGATGATGTTGAGGCCGTTAAGGTATTCGGTTATCTCGTCAGCCACCCCCCAACGCTATCGGCGGCAGGATGCCAACGAACAGCAGGATTATCAGCAGCACGACGCCGAGCAGCGGGATAAGCGCCAGCTTGCGGAATCCCGGGAACAGGAACATCGTTACGCCGAGCGCGGCCATCATGCCGATTATGAGCACCCAGACGGCGTTTTGGACTATGAGGTTCATCATGCGGTTGGCGAAGGTGTCGTTGGTGGCGAAAGGCGGCGGGGTTGGCGGGACGATAGGCGGCGGGTTCCCGATGCCGGAGTTCTTCTTTACCGTGATTGTGCCATTGCTCCAGTCCCAGCCCCCGTTGGTGTCGGCCACGATGAGGGTGTAACGGTAGATGCCGGCGATGTTCCATGTCTTGTTTATCGTTGAGCCGTAGTATGCGCGTATGATTCCGCCCTCCCTGAACAGCCATGTAAAGTTTAGGGTGTTGGTGGCATTGTCTGGATCGTATGTGCTGGACTGAGCCATCACTATCGGGAGTTTCGTCCATCCCGAATAGTTCCCGGCGTTGGAGCGCGGTTTGTAGTCCACCATTACGGTGTGCATTGTGCCGTCATAAGCGGTGCCCGAGCTGGTCTTTAGGTTGTTGGAGTAGTAGAGCCGACCGCCGGAGCTGATGCCCGGGGTGGTGTAGTATGTCCCATTGCCCGGGTACCGGCCAGTTACCCCGAGGCCGAATGTATAGGCCCAGGTTACTGCCGAAACCGTGCCGTTTCCGTTTCTGCCAACTTGTGGATATATCGGCGCTCCGATTCCGCTCACATAGGGATATGTCCGGTTTGCTGTCAACCCGCTGTCGGTCCATGCAACCGAATAGGGATTGTTGGCCGTAACAAAGTAGCATGTGCTGGTCTGCTTGAATAAGGTGGCGTAGGTGTAATACGGCACATTCAGCGTCGGATTTCCCCAGGGGGATGTCGCGTAGGTTGCCACGCTCCGGAACCATGTGCTCAGGGAACACCCTTCGCCCTCTATCGGCATCCCGCCGGCTTTCCAGAGCAGAGGGTTTGGGATATATCCTTGGTAATCAGTTTCGATGCCAGAATAGACACTTCCCAGATAGAACGATGTTATCCCCGACAATGTGTAGGATTCCCCGGCGGGTTTCAGCGGCGCGTTGAACCCGTCGGCCTGAGAGTAGTTGAGGGATCCGGAGCCGTTGAAGGGTGTTGCCGTTGAATCAATCGGATCGGGATATGACCAGCTCGTACCGGACCAGCCCCAGGATTCATTTACCTCGCCGTATGCCGTCTTATTCACCACGATGGAATAGTTGTTGGCGAAATGCAGCATGGTGGCGTTGTATGAGCCCCAGAGGATGTAATGGGTGCCGTTGGTGAATAGGTAGCCGTTGCTGTTGGTTGTGCCGGAGAATAACGGATTTCCGAGGCTGTCATTTACCCATACCCGGGCTCCTAGCAGAGCGGTGTGATTGACGCCGTATGCCCTGAAGTTGAATGGGGTAGAGAAGTTCACCGCGCGGTTGGCGGCGCCGGAATCAGGCCACGGTTTCCCGCTGGATGTGTTTTGATTGTATGCCTCGGTGTAGAGCGTGCCGTATTGGTTCCAGTCATACTCCGCGCTGCAATTCCAAAGCGTCAGGTCCATGTAATTGCCGAAGCCGGCGAAGTACCAGGTCTGATTCTCAATCTTTACGCAGCACCCATCCGGTTGGAGCGCCGTCGCATAGACTTGAAGCGATGGGGAGATTATGGCGCCTGTGCTGTCGTCTATCAGCATGTTGTTGCTGATGTAGATGTGGCAGCATTGCTTACCAGCATCGAGGGAGAAGATGGGCATCATACATTGAATCTGTGTCCGGTTCATCCGGGCCAGGTTGCCGTAGATGTTGCCATAGAATGAGTTGGCATTGTTGGCGATTTGAATGATGTTGATGCTGGATGTTGATACATTAACATGATGGAAGCGGTTGTTGGCGAATGTGCCGTTGCTGAACACCAAACTTACTATGGTGGAGCCAGTAACATTCTGGAAATAATTATATGTCCATGCCGTGTTATATTGGAGGGTCATACCCATGGCTTCGACATGCTCGAAAGTGTTCGCCATAACGACGACTTCGGCGTCCGGGTCTTCGCTAATTACATTGATGGATTTGTTGCCGTATATCGTATTGCGATAGGCTTGAAATGTCCCATCGTATGCGTCGAAGTTAAGGACGGCGTTGTTATTATTGATGAAGGTATTGTTGTTGAAATACCAAGAACCAACGTCATTTCCATCATAGCCATAGAGATATGCGGCGATGGTTGCATAAGTCCCGGCAGAGCCAAATACGAATCTGCATCCATCGATTGTTGCGCCCATCGGAGTATTGCCCTGGTAGCGGTTAAAGATGCGATTGTTGGAACACGAATAGACGTATAGGAATTGGCAATTGATGAAATTATATCTGATTGTTTCCCCACCCGACCAGAAGAAGCCGCCTTGCATGTGGTCATAGATATTACCGTAATTATAATTTACTCTCGCGATTCCGGCTCCGAGAGAAGATGGTTTCCCATTGTGCAGGAAATGATTATTGATGTTCCACCGTGCCAAACCCCAATCGATGTAATAATTAGAGATAGATACTGAATAGTTTGCCGTGTCGTAATAGCAGTTTGATGAGTTCAGATATGCCGATGTATAATATGTCGAGAGTGATAGAGGTTTGTTATCCATTTTATTCCGCATACAATCGAATATCAGGGATGAATTGTCTATCGTGATTGCCGAATATTTGAACGTCATATTCACGTGTATTACGAAGGTCTTATTCGCTGCCGAATATTGGATGCGGGAGTTATCACCTATTGCCGTACAGACGGATTGCAGAGTGCCGTATGTGTTGTTTATCCATTCCCCATTACCATCCCATTGCACCGTTCCCATCGTCGTTGGTTGTTCGGGCTGGCTCATTGGAGTTGGTTCAGGCAGCTGGGTGGGTGCGCCGATGAGGCTCGCGCCCTCCCCCGAAGGGGCAGTATTGGCAGCACTATCAGCCGCCTGAACATTCGTTGCCATGGGGGCAAATACCCCGACCACCAACATCGCCAAGACCATCGTTATCAACATTGCTTTTCTCATCTGCCTCGCCTCCTTCTCGTAGGGTGTTCCATCCTCTTAAGCTTTGAGTAGTATCGCGGGTCCTCTGTCAGATGGTCCCGCGCTATCATCCCGGCAACCTTCTTGCTCCGGGTGTGCTCCATCTCGACCTTGCGCCCCATGCGGAGCTGCGTTTGATTGTAGCGGTGCCGTCCACCCCGCCGCGAAAGACCACCGGCCAACGGATTCGGGCACCTTCCCATAATCATCGCCTCCTTGTGGCAATCGCCCATACCACAATCAGGATGGCGTCTATGATTATCGCGGCGCCCAGCGCCCTACCAAATTCAGTATTGACGAAGTTGGCGAAGATGTCCTGAGAGAGTATGGCGATGATCGCGCCGGAAGCAATCAGGCTGACATAGTAGAGCCAGAGGAAAACGGCGGTTGCAACGACTATGAGGGTGGGTATGAGCCAGAGCCAGCCCCGGCCTTTGTGTTTCGGCATTATACCAACCCCTCGAACCATGCGATTGTTTCATCCACCGTTGGCATCTTTGCCATGAGTATGAGGATGAATATTGCCACCGCAGCCATGACGCATGCGAAGCGGATGGGAGCGTAGGGTATGAGGCCGGCGCCGATTATGAGCAGCACCATCACGATGAGCCATGGCCAATAATTAACGGCGGCGTTTATGTAGGGCGTCCATATCTGCCCGCCATCGCCTCCGGTCCCGGGCTCGATATTGATGTATTTTTCGACATAGGACTGGTCATTGGTCTGGTTCTGCTCAAAGAATACCTGGATGAGATGCCGCCCCGCTGTCGTGAAGGTGCCCTGTATCGCGAAGGTGTAAACGCCGCCAAGGTATGTTTCATCTGCTGGGTTCCACCGTATGAAGTTGCCTTCGATGGCAACAAAGGATTGGTCTGAATATGGCAGCCCAGACGTATAGGTTCCGCTGATTGTGAAATTCTTGCCGACCTTGAGGGCCGAGTATGTGATGAGCCAATTAGACAGGTTCCCCTCATTGCCCGGGGCGCCCGGGGAATCTATGGCTGTCGAGTAATAGGTAGTTGCCTCCGCTCCAAACGGCACCGTCGCCATTCCCGCGACCAGGGCAACCAACATTACCGCCAGCATCATCTTACGCATTTGCCATCCGCTCCTTCATCCCTCGCGCCCCATAGATATATTTCGCCAGCACCATCAGAAGCAGCGTTGAAATCGGATATGTGAATATCACCAGCAGAACGCCCTCGGGAACTCCGCCCAGGTTCCACGCCCATGCCAGCACGTAGTCCGTCCGTCCTGTGAATCCCGTCGCCGTGCTTGTCGCCAGGTGCCCGAAGTCCGCCCCCCACCCGAGTTGAAGGCAGTAGTCGGGGAGGATGATGTCCATTATCATCATGAGCAAGGTCCCGAATACCACATGCTTCCAGATGCCCTTGCTTGTGCCTTCCATCACCGTCATTATGACGATCATCATAAAGACAGTAATCAGGGAAAAGAATACAAACTGCACTAATGGATTTTGGCCGCTTACCCAGGGATTTGTCCACGGCAGGATTAGCAATATCACTATCGTTACCAAGCCAACGGATGCGACAATTCCCGCAATGCAATGATGGTTCGTTATTGAGTTTCGGTTTCCCCTGTGCTTCATCCACGCCACCACCTACCCGAGCAATCCCCCTGAGAGGATATGCAGTATGTTGATGTTGCTGAGCCATAGGTAAAAGTAGAGGATGAAGCCGAGCGCCGCGCCGAACACTACGGACCACCAGCGAGAGAGCACCAGACCGGCCAAGAAGATGCCTCCAGTCAGGAACAGCCCCCACGGATTGAACAGCGACCAGAAGCCCGTCGTCATTATGACGAACATGAGCAGGAAGAAAAGCAGCGCACGGACGATGCCGCCTTGTTCCCGGGTGGCGGCATACTCATAGCGCCCTTGCTCGGAGTAGCGGCTTACTCTCTCGCGGTAGGTTCCCGGCATGGTCAGGCCCCCAGAGCGACGCCATACCAGTATTCCATTATCCCGATGAACACGAAGGTATAGAGCGCCCAGATGCCGATAACTGCGAATATGACATAGACCGCAATTATCCCGGCCTTGTGCCTGGTGGATTTATTCCAGAAGGCCGTCTTGCGAACATAGGCGTAATGCGTCGCCGCCACTATCGAGAGCACAACGATCATGCTCATGGCAAGAGCCAGGGCCTTCAGGTTGCCCTCGTTTATGTCCTTCATGTAGAAGGTGTAGCGTTCCGTGATCGTTGAGCGCCAGTATTCCAGCACCGTGTTGAGCTCGCCGTGAATCTGCTTTTCGCCCTTCAGCTCCATGATATACCCGGAGTATTGGGTGAAGGCGTCGCAATAAGCATCCAGCATCGTGTAGGCCATGCCCACAACGGAATTGTATGATTCGGGGTTGGTGTTGAGCTCGGCGCTGCCCATCTCCCTTAATATCTTGTCAATCTGGGCGTAGAGGTCTGCGAACCTGGCAACCTCAGTATGCACCATCTTGGAATCATCATTGGAGCCGTATTTGCCCTCCAAAAATAATGTGCTTGCTTCCAGCAGGTCAAGCTTGCCGCTCATCTTGTCAAGCAGCTCCCGCAATGGCAGCACGGAGCCGGCAATATATTCTGTGGGATCAGCAGGGAAATAATCGGCAAGCAGCGTCTTGATGTCCACCATCTCTGCCCGGTAGTCCAGCCAATTCGTCAGTTTGAAATAAAGGCTCTCGGCAACTATCTCGGACGGGGTTATCAGCCTATAATCGAAGGGTGCCTGGATGAGCCCGAGGCCGTAGGATGTTTCAGCCGTGATATTATCAACCGGAATATCCCATGTTGTCTTTAGCAGCTCGTTGCCTTCCAGGTCATAGGTTCCCGTTGCCGAATGGTATGTGGTCGAATTGTCATAGAGAGATATGAGGCTTGCCCCATCGGTTTCCCAGGGATAGCGCCCGTAGGTTGCGAACCACCAAACCGCATCTGCAGGATCCCCAACGGTGCCGTTTAGCTCAGAGATAAATTCCTTCGATGTTACCGTTGCGATGTTTGAGGCATCGGGGTAATATCCGCATTGCATGTCATAGACCGCATGGGACATTAGTTCGCGGTCCCGGACCAATCTATGGACATCCTCGCCAGTCGGATTGTTGTATGTGTACCGCCAGCGAACATCATAGATGGCG
>Ga0315287_10005632_pt1 | contig 12363 bp, 19 predicted proteins | sample YL17G11_0_MG_FD_205037 | JGI IMG/M metagenome (GOLD analysis project Ga0315287, IMG submission 205037) | Sediment microbial communities from Yellowstone Lake, YNP, Wyoming, USA - YL17G11_0 | ecosystem: Environmental > Aquatic > Freshwater > Lake > Sediment | place: USA: Wyoming | collected...
GGTCCCCAGATCGTGGCGATCTTCCTCGAGGGACTGGATGGGCCCGGCATGCAGCTCGCGGCGAGCGGCGTCGGCATCGACGAGGTGGCGTTCGGCGACTCCTGGTCCAGACACGGGTACCCCTCGTTCGAGATGACCAGCGGCCTGCTCTCCGAGCTGCTGCTCACCGATCCGGGCAAGGTCGCCGAGGCCGACGTGCCGTGGCCCTTCCCGGCCTTCCGGGTGCAGCTGCCCACGCCGTCGCCGCTCGCGTTCATCAGCCCGATCTCCGAAACGCCCCTGGTGCAGCTCGTGGACTTCAACGTGCTGCGGTGGACCTCGAATCACCGCGAGGCCGGTACAATCGAAGCCGTGAGCCTCGCGCCTCTGTGGGATTCCACCGACGTGAGCAGCTTCGCGAGGTTCCTGCGACCCGTCATAGACGATGTCCTGCGGGCGACGGAGGCCCCAGAGCTACGCCCGGAGCGGCTGATCGTGCGCGGATACGCCAAGGCTGGCGTGAGCCTCTTCAACAACCAGCCCTGGGAGAGCGACGGAGACGCCCGCGTGCAGGAGTGGTTCGACGGCGACCCGAACGGCCGGGAGTCGGGCGTCGACCCGATGTCGTCGCTCAGAGGGGCCAGCGTGCCGATGGAGCCTGTGGACCGAGCGGCATCCAGGGCGATGCAGCGCCTGGCCGTGAACCTCGCGCTGTACCTCCAGAGCGAGAACGAGGATGGGTCGCCCATCTGGTCCCCGACGATGAAGTCGCAGTCCAGGACCGGGCGGCTGTGGACGGTCGGCCGAGCCGTCAAGGTGAGCCGCGATGTGCGGGAAGCAGCGGATGCCGTCGCAGCAGGCCGCGCCGGGAGCTGCCCGTCCGTTCGCCACATCGTGCGCGGGCACTTCCGCGAGCAGGCGCACGGCAAGGGCCGCGCGCTCCGGCGGCGGATGTACATCAAGCCGTTCTGGCGGTGCGCCGACGGGGCCGAGGGATCGAGTCGCGTCTACAAGGTCGGGTGACGCGGGTGAGATTGCCACGAACAACGCCAGAGACACGAGCGGCGATGCTCGCGTACCTGCACGCGATCAACGATGCCGGGCTCGTGCCCGGCGACAACCCGGAGCGCGACCGGAACGACTGCACCATCGCGGTGCTCCACCAGGCGCTCGACGACTTTCGGGCGTGCGTCGACACGGCGGCCCCGGCAGCGGCGCGCGCCAGCGCACCGACGGACGCTGAGCCATGAGCACGGCCGTCTGCGATCGCTGCCCCACGGTTGTGACGTGGGCGGCCAGACGAGGCGCGAGCCTCACCGACGTGACCTGCCCGATGTGCGGGGGGCCCGTTCGAGCATCAACGGCATTCGTCGTGCGCCACGCGCGCGGCGGCCGACTGCTCCTGCACGGGCGCGACCTCGCGGTTGGCGATCGGCTTCAGTACCTCTCGTGGTCCAGTACCAGGGGCCGACACACATGGCACGAAGCCAGCGTCTTCCAGCGCACTAGCAGCGGTCTCGTCGTGATCGACGCCGAGACCGGCAGCGCGATCGCCGGGCACCCGCTCCGCTGGCCAGACAACAGTTGACACCTGTAGCCCAGCGGCTACGGTGTAGCCCATAGGCTACGAACTACGATGGTGACGGCATGATTTTCGTGTATCGATACGGACTCAAGGCGCCCACGCACAATGCGGCCTCAGTGCGCGAGCAGATGTACCGCGCACACTGCTACCGTAACAACCTCGTCGCGGTCGCGCGAGGCATACGTGCCGTCCAGCGCGATCTGATCGATGGAGTGCCAGACGTCGTGGTTGCGACGGGGCACGCGCTCGCTCGTCGCGCAGCTGTGATCGCCGCGCACGCGGCGATCAAGGCGCAGCACGTGGACGGTCGCGCTCGCAAGCACTCAGCCGTAGCCGACGCCGCGCTTGCTGTGGCGCGCAAGGACTACATCGACGCGCTCGAGGCGCTGGAGACAGCCCGCCGTGCAGCGGAACGCAGCGCGCCTGTGCGTGCTGAGTTTGCACGGATCGCAGAGCTGGCGGACGGCGTGCTGGCTCCTGGCGAGACACGGCGCCGCGGCGGTCTTCGTAAGAGCCTCCGCGCTCAGTGCGGCGCGTGGTGGGGCACGTATCTTCTGGTCGAGGACGCGATGGACCGCTCGCTTCGGCTTGTGTACGCGCCGGGGAAGTCCATTGCGTTGCCGAAGTGGGATGGACTGGACCCGCGAGATCCACGCTTTGTACGCTGGAACGAGTCGACCCAGGCCGTTGGCGCGTCCAACAACAAGGGGCCGACGGGGAAGAGCGACGAGTTCGTACGAATCGTCGATGGTCAGCTCTCTCTCAAGATCGGGGCGGACGAGTGGGCCAGATGGCCCATCGCCCTGCATCGGCCGGTGCCGTCTGATGCTCGCATCACCGCGTGTCGGGTGCAGGTTCGTCGCGAAGGACCGGGAGAGCAATGGGAGGTCCTGCTCACGCTGGACACACACGAGACACGTACGCGCACCGATCTCGGCCACCGGGGCCAGCGCGATGAGTGCGGCGACGGGCGCGTCGCGGTCGACATCGGGTGGCGAGTGATCGGCGACGAGATTCGCGTGGCGTGCTGGCGAAACTCGCGCGGCGAAACCGGAGAGATCCGGCTCGACGCAACGCTGATCGCTCAGCTGAGGCGCCCAGCAGAGATCCGTAGCGCACGCGAATCACTGTTCAACCAGGCGAAGCTCGCGCTCGGGTGGTTCATCGCCTCGTTGACGGATCCGCCGGCCTGGTTGCCGAGGCTGCACGATCTGCTGGGTACCCCGGCCGGTAGGCATGCTCAGGACAGCGACGACCAGGGACATATCGACGCCCAGGGACGTGTCGTGAAGAAGGACGGCGCGACGGGGTGGAGGTCTCCGGATCGGCTCGTACGCCTGTGCCTCGGATGGCGCGAGAAGCGGTTTGCTGGCGACGAGGTCATCTGCCAGCTGCTCGACGACTGGTCGGCCGGCCCGTATGACGCGGCCGCGCACAAGTGGCGCGGACACGACGAGTCGTGGCGGCGGCGCGACAAGCACCTCTGGCACATGGAGGCCGCGATGCGCGAGAAGGCGATCGCGCGGCGCAACGACCTGTACCGGGTGATCGCCGCAGGGCTGGCACGCACGCACGGCGAACTGGTGCTCGAGAGCTTCAACCTGAACAACGTAACGCGCGTGCCGACGGTGGAGTCGTGTGACGACGACGAGGGCTCGCGGTCTGCACGATCGAATCGGCAGCTTGTGGCCGTGAGCGAGCTTCGAGGATCGCTTATTCACGCGCTCGCCGCACGCGGCGGACAGACGATAGAGGTTGATCCGGCCGAGAGCACGCACGAGTGCCCCGTGTGCCACGTCGTCACAGAGTTCGACGCGGCCGCGTCGATCACGTGGGAGTGCTCCGGCTGCGGGCATCAGTGGGACCAGGACCACTCAGCAGCGTGGATCCTGCTGCAGCGCGGCGAGCGGGGGAGGGGGAGAGGATTCGGCGACGGGGGAGGCGGAGCGCCTGGTGGTGACGCAGCGACGGGCGCCGGCGACAAGCCTGCGCCGCGTGAGACGAAATGGGCACGGAAGGCGCGAGAGAAACGCGAGCGAGAGGCGCGCGCGGCGGCCGAAACAGAGCCCGCTCGCAGCGCGAGTGATGCCGAGGGGCAATGACTCGTGATTCAGAAGGCACTGTCACAACGCCTGCGTGGGGGCATGGTGCCCACGACGGGATCCCAAGCTCCCGAGTCGTAGCGGCGCTGGAGAGGTCACAACGCCTGCGTGGGGGCATGGTGTCCACGACGTCCACGCCTTGTCGCGTCGCGGCATGCTGCACTGGGCTGGCTACGTCACAACGCCTGCGTGGGGGCATGGTGTCCACGACGCGAGGCATGGTATCCACGACTCGAGATCAGCGTCCCCAGCGTCGGCCCTGCGGACGCGTCACAACGCCTGCGTGGGGGCATGGTGTCCACGACTTCTCCCGCTTCGCGAGCCACGGGTCGCAACGCCTGCGTGGGGGCATGGTGTCCACGACGCGGGCGCGTTGGCGAGAGGTCACAACGCCTGCGTGGGGGCATGGTGTCCACGACGTCCATGCCTTGTCGCGTCGCGGCATGCTGCACGGGGATCAGGGAGGCGAAGCGGGTCGAGCGAGCCAAGCATCACAACGCCTGCGTGGGGGCATGGTGTCCACGACAAGGCCGCTGCTCAAGATGTTCGTTCGTACCAGCTACGTCACGCCCGAGGGCGAACCGCTCCGCTGGCGCCAGCCAGAGTCAGCCGCGGTCATCACAACGCCTGCGTGGGGGCATGGTGTCCACGACGCTCGACGCGGGGACGAAGACGTACGCACCTGCAGAGATCCCAGGACTCCACGGAGTCGCAACGCCCGCGTGGGGGCATGGTGTCCACGACCACCTCGGTTACGCCGACGGGGACCACTTCGACGGCATCACAACGCCTGCGTGGAGGCATGGTATCCACGACGGTCGGGTTGGGGCACGTGGGTTGGGGTCGATGCGTCGCAACGCCTGTGTGGAGGCATGGTGTCCACGACGACTCGGCGTATCTCCCGGTGCGCGTGAAGAACCAAGTCACAACGCCTGCGTGGGGGCATGGTGTCCACGACTTCGCCGAGCCGATCTCTCCAGCCGTTCACCGTGTCGCAACGCCCGCGTGGGGGCATGGTGTCCACGACGTACCCCGCGGCGACGCGCGCAACCCGCAGCGCCAACCAGACAACAGTTGACACGGCTGTAGCCCTCGGGCTACGGACCAGGGAGACGGAGCTACATGCCTGCTGGAACGAAACCGGTTCGAGTCACTGTTGGATGCCTCAAGATGATCGAGGAGATCGGCAAGAGGATCCAGAGCGGCGGCCTTGGCGACCTTCCCCCGCGGTTCCGCCGACACCTCGAGAAGCGCGCCATGCCGCAGTCGCACTCGGCGTGCATCGCCGCGGCGGTGGCCGAGATGCTCGAGGCGATCGATCCGAAGGCGGCCGAGAAGCTCCGCACTGACACCGAAGAGTAGCTCTGGCGCGAAGCACGGGCGCGCTGGTAGTCTTTCGCCCCAGAATTCTGGAGCGGACGGAGGTTCGAGATGCGGGGAGCGAACGGGTGCACGCAGGCCTCGATCGAGGCGTTTTCCGAGGGCCCCCGATCGGGCCTCCGGATCGTGGTCGGAGGCGATGGCGCCCACGCGCGAGACACAGCCGACCTGACCGCGATCGGGCTGGCTGGAGCGATCTCGCCCGACGGCCAGCAGTGGATCGACATCGACCGCAGCTACTGGGACGAGGGCCGCAAGGCCTGGTGCAGCGCGATCTACTTCCCTGGCAAGAAGACGCCCGAGCTGTCCCGGCGGCTGAGCGCGATGGGGGCCAACTACCTCGGGCGCCGTGGCTTCGCCGCCGAGGTCAGTGCGGGGCCTCCGATGCAGGACCCGCGGCCGACCGTCGAGGCCGGGCTGATGGGCGTGAATGCCACGTGCCCGATGCACGAGACCGCGCGACTCGCAGACCTGCCGGTAGACGTGGTCGAGGTCCTGGCGGTGGCGCCCCGGGCTCTGCTCGAGCCGAAGCGTGTCACCGTCGCCGACCTGATCGGCGGACGTGCCCGCCGCGAGGAGAGCCGGCGCGCCGACCGCACCGACCTCGAAGAGCGCCCGATCTGGACCGACGACCCGGCGAAGCAGCGGTACTGCGTCTTCAACTCCGAGGCCGAGATCCTGCACTGGTACGAGGGATCCGAGACGGCCCTGCAGGCCATGCGGACCCTGTCGCGCGCGGTGGGAACCGTCACGCGCGAGGGACTCCTGCTCGGATGGCGCACGCCCTACGACGTCTCCTCGGCCCAGGCGCGCGCGGTGGTCGAGCGCATCGCCCACAAGATCCTGATCCGGCTGGCCATCGACAGACGCCTATCCAGCGGCCAGTCAGCGCCAGCGCAGCTGAGACATGGGCGGACGACGTGATGCCGCAGCTGCCAGATTCTGCAGTCGGCCCGATCGTGGCGCTCGGCCTCGACCAGGCCCGGCGCGCGCTGGCATCCTACGAAGGGCACGTGCCAGCGGCCTGGGTCCAGCGTGCGGTAGCCGCAGTGACCGAGGCTGTCGTGCCGTTCGCGAGCATGGCGACGTTCCTGGACGTGACGGCCGCAACAGGTACCAACGCACTCTCCGCGATCGGCCGGGCGGTCAGCAATGCCGCTCGCCGGAGCCTGCTGCTGTCGGCGCTGGAGGATGCGGACTGGAGCCTTACCACCGCCGGGGCGACGCTTCGCCTTGGACAGTCCGGGACCGTACTACGTGCGATCCGCGACCTCGGACTTCACGCAGAGTACGAGGCTGCCAAGCGAGCTATGTTCGGGCGAAGACGCGCTGGTGCTGTCGATGCCGGAGCACCTCCGAACGAAGAACCATGACGACCAGGAGCCCCATGACTCTACGCTGCGACCATCCCGAGTGCGTCCATCCGATCGAGTTCGAGTGCGCGTGTCCGAGGTGCTGGCGCGAGCGACCCGACGAGAGCTTCCATGCCTGCGTCGAGCACCATGACTCGGCCGCGATCCGCGCCAAGCACGAGCGGACGTACCCCGGCAGGGCGCTCACGCTGGTGCCGGCGAAGGTCGACATCAAGGGAGCGACGCCGTGATCCCGCTCATCGTCCTGGTCCAGAAGGACAACCCGGACTCGAAGGAGAGCTTCGCGTGCGGCACGTGCCGCAGGTTCTACGGCGACCAGCGCGCCGAGGCCGAGGCGTGCTGCAGCCCTCGCCACTGCGAGTGCGGCACGGTCCTCGAGCGCAGCGCTGGATACTCCGCATGCGCAGCCTGTCGCACCAGGCACGCCTCCGAGAAGGAGGCTGAGTGGTTCGAGAAGGCCCGCAAGGTGACGCCGGCCGAGTACGAGCACGAGCCCGTGCACTGGGACGGCGGCGGCCACGGGGACTTCGGGGAGGGGTTCTGGTCCTCGGTCGAGGAACTCCTCGAGCACTGCGAGAGCCAGGAGATCGAGCCGCCCGAGTACGTCTGGGGCTGCGAGCCGACGACGCTCACGCTCGACGGGACGGACATCGTGTCCAGGGCGCTCGAGGACTTCTACGAGAACGCCTTCGACCACGTCTCGAAGGAGGATCTCCGCCAGCTCGACGAGTTCCTCGTGGCGTGGTGCAAGTAGGTGAATCTGGTGAGCTGGGATGCGGGGCGCTCGGTCGCGGTGCTGGTGCCACGCCCTGAGCTTCCGTCAGAGACACAGGAAGAGCAGGAGTCGGCATGAGCAACCAGACCGAGGATCCGCAGTCTCCGCTGGACACGATACGGATCGCGCCGCACCTCATGACATCGGTGACCTTCTACTTCCCGGCCGGCCATCGAGCCGTCACCCTGCACGAGGGGGGTCGCGTCGAGGTCGGTGAGGGCGTGACGTACGACGAGGCTGCGAAGTGCTTCTGGGACGCCGTGCTCCGCAACGCGCCAAGGTCGAAGTGACCCGGCCGATCCGCAAGGTGCGGTGGCTCCTCGTCTGGTTGGCATGTTTCGCCATGGCGATCCTCAGCATGCTCACGGGCGTCGTCGTCCTCGTCGCATTCTCCATCGAGAACGAGCAGCGACACGCGCTGCTCTCGGTGGCTGCGATGGTCGGCGCGATCGCCGTCATCGTGAGGCCGCTTCCACCGATGCTCGGCGTGTTCTGGGCGGTTCTGGTGGATCTCTGGCAAGCTGTCCGCGCGAGGAGGTGGTAGTGGACCGCGACCCGCGCGGTGCGGAAGCGATGACTGCGCTTCTGGTCACGGGGTCGCGGTCGCTCGAGAAGCGCCTCGGGATGCGCGAGCGGTCCGCCGACGTGATCCGCATGGCGGTGTGGTCGCTGCGCATCACGCATGTGATTGCGGGTGACGCATACGGGCCTGACACGTGGGCCACGCAGTGCGCGCAGGCTCGGCGTCTCACGTGGGAGCGATGGGCGCTCGACGGCTTCGTGCGCTACCAGACCGGCGACATCGTGATGTGGTGGAAGGAAGGCGACCCGATGCTCAGCGGCAAGTCGTGGCCGTTAGTCCGCAACGACCGGATGGTACGATCTGTTGGCACGCAGTTCCCGGGCGCATGGTGCCTCGCCCTGGTCGACCCTCGCAGCCGGACGCACGGCACCGATCACACGGCGCGCTTGGCCGAAAACGCGGGGCTGCGTGTGATCCGTTGCGTATACGGGGCGTGACGACGATGGCATTCAAAGAAAGGCGGTTCGCATGGTGACGCACGATTTCGACGACGTTCGACGAAGCACCCCTGCCAGCGAGGAGATCAAGCTCCTGCTGGAGATGCGCTCGAAGGGTGGCTGGGAACTGGTGGCCGTAGCAGTGCTGTCCGACAGGGTGCGGCACTACTGGAAACGCGCGGAGGACGCGAAGCCACGGCCCAAGAAAGCGGCCGCGCGCGCAGGGGCAGCGACCCCTTAGCCTACGCGAACTGCGAACCGCTCAGTGCGTAGTCCCGCAGCAGCTCGAAGACGTTGTAGTCGTGCATGTCGAGCCCGGCGATCTCGGCGAGCGGTAGCTCGATCAGCCGTCTGCGGACGTCGGCGTGCCCGTAGGCGAGCGTGGGTAGCTTCCAGGCGGGCCTGAACATGTACATGACGGCGTCGGCCGTCCGCCGGATGATCGGCTCGCTGCGGGGGAACTCCTGCGCATCGCGTAGGGTGCGCCAGAAGAACCGTGCCGAGTTCCGCGAGAAGCAGACGAGCCGCTGGCCTCGTTTCACCTCCCCGCGGGCGATGGCATCGTACCCGGTCGGGCGGCCGAGGCTTCGCTCGGCGCTCGAGGGCTTGCGAACGTCGAGCACCCATCCGGCGAGAGACCCGACCCAGGACGGCTCTCCACCTGGTCCGCGCGGCTTCGAAGCCGCCGCGTCCGGCTCGTCGTAGATCGGGTTGGCATCGTCGAGCATCGCGTAGCGGTGCCAGTCGAGACCTCGGTCCTTCGGCGACAGACGGGGATCGTCTGGCGGGAAGTGCGCGAAGAGCATCAGCGACCCCGCGCGTCGATCACGGGCGCTTCCACATCAGGTAGCCGAGGCCCAGCAGGCCGACCACGATGATCACGGCTCCGACGGGCCCACCGATCATGTCCGCGCGCCGCTGTGCACGCTCCTCTTCGTTCGCCGGGAACATCGACGACGAGAGCAACCCGACTGGGTTGTCGCGCTCCCAGCGATCCGCTGGACCGTACTCGTACGGGTCAGTACCCATAACGCCTCCGGGCCTCGGCGACCCGCTCCGGCGTGTACACGTACTCCTGCTCGGGCCGGACGGCCGAGAGGCGGTAGAACGCGTAGATCACGGCCGCGAAGAGGCCGACCTTCACGGCGTTCGCGATGGGCTCGGTGGGCATAGATCCGATGGTATCACCGTGGCCACCGTGGTACGACTCCCGGCATGGTAAAGCTCTACACGTCGGACCAGTGCACGATCTGCAAGCAGGTTCTCTCCGCGATGGGCGGCGAGGCCGGGGCGGCGCAGCTCGGCGTCCAGGTCATGAACATGTCCATCGACGCGGCCGCCAACCAGGAGGGGCGCGCGCTCGGCATGCGATCCATGCCCGGCCTGGCCGAGAACGGCCAGCTGACCGCCAGCGGCGGTGGCGTGGCGGTGCGACTGCGACAGCTCGGGCTCCTGCGCTAGGGTCGTTCGGCATGTGGCCGTAGAATCGGCCTGTGATGCGAGCGGGAGACCCGTTCGCGTCGACAGGAGAGCCATGCTGATCACGCTGAAGAACGACACGCAGCAGTTCAACGACAAGCAGGTCTACTTCGCCGTGTACGGCTACGACCAGGACCCGGCGCTCTACCCGGCCGCCCGGTGGATCTACCTCACGGCCGACGGCACCTTCGAGGACTGCGAGGTCGGCGACGACACCGCGGCGCTGTACCTCCACACGATCGAGAGCCTGCCGATGTTCCAGCTGCAACAGCAGCTCTGGAGCGGCCAGATCCTCTTCTGCTACGGCCGCAAGCCGCGGACGTTCAACGTGATCAGCGACGGGCTCGGCCGGCCGACGCTGCAGCTCCCGAGCATGGACAGCCAGGCCGCGGACGCCGACTCGCTGTTCAACACCCTCGAGCTGACGCTCGACTCCTCGGGCACCGCCTGGTGCAACAACACGAACGTCGACGCCTTTGTCGGCCCGATGATCACCGAGCTGATCGGCGCGCAGAGCCAGTCGCGCGGCGCGATGCTCCCTGGCGTCACGCGATCGTCGATCTTCGAGGCGTTCGAGAACACGCTCACCTTCGACAAGCTCGTGTGGACCGCGCCCGACGGCACCCTGGTGCGGGTGTACAACCCGACGATGGCGACGACCGAGACGACGTCACTGCTCCCCGACGACTACTTCGACGAGGCTGTGCGGGCGTGCATCGCGACGATGTCGCCGTCCATCCTCGCGTACAACGGCAAGGCGTACCGGTGCTCGTTCGCCGGCAGCGTGCTGGTCATCAGCCTCGAGGGGACCGAGGTGGCGCGCCGCGACTTCGCCGCGCTGCTCGGCAACGCGCACGAAATCTTCGGGTGCGGCAACGCCGTGTTCGACGGGTCCGGCATCGACGGCGCCGGCGCGGACATCGATCCGGTCCTAACCTCCGCGCTCAACCGCGGGCTCCTGCCGTCCAACAGCCTCCTGCCGTCCTGCGGCGTCGCGGTGCCGTACGACGGCAGCATGCCGTCGAACGTCTACGCGCAGCTGCTCCACGAGTTCTTCGAGGACGGCCAGGTGTACGCCTTCCCGTTCGACGACGTGTGCGGGGCGTCGAGCGAGCTGGCGGACTCGGCACCCGAGGTCCTGGCCGTCACCCTGGGCGAGTGGACGTAGCCGTGGCACTCGCGATCGTCTCCCTGGTACGCGCCCTCTGTCCCCCGGCCTCGCTGCTCGACACCCCGGCCGGCGACAGCAAGGAGGTCCGGTACGCATCCGACGAGGCCACGCGGGCGATCGACCGGCGGGGTGGCGAGGGAGCGCGCAACAGCACGACGGCTGTGGCGTCGCTGAGCGCCGCGACCGACCCGCGACCTGGTGAAGCTCGATGCGCCGTACACGCTCATCGACCCCCACGAGCAGACCAACCTGGCGCGCATGCAACTGTACCAGGGCGACTACGTGACAGACGCCACCGCGGCCTTTCGTGCGGCAGCTTGGCTGCTCGGCGCGCCGTACCGTCGTCACGACGACGCACAGTATGGCGTGCCGTGGCGCGAGGCGGCGCTTCTGGAGCTGCCGGGCATGATCGCACTCGATCACGCCGCGCAGAACGGGTACGACGTGCGGTCGATGATCCATGACCGGCACACCCCGTGGGGCACGTACGAGCGGCGACTGGTCATCACGGTCCGCGCGCCGCGCTTCGAGGACCTCGATGCGATCGCCAGAGGCCTTGGCGTAGGCGTTCGCCTGCTCGGCGAGCCCGGCTTCGGCATGTTCATCCTGAACCGTTCCTGAATCGATCCATAGTCGCCGGGCTGTTGTAACGCGCCTGCGGAGGCGGTAGTCTCTGCGGCGCCTCGGACGCTGCGCCACCTTGAAGGTGATCAGCAGACCTTCGTGGTGCTTTGTTCGATACGCTTCTGCCTTGCACCGTGAAGGTGATCTGCTCTCGGCCTAGCCCACAGGCCATACCCGTGCTACGCTCCACGGGTGGAACGATGGCCCGTTGATCCTGCCGTGAAGGGGCTGATTGGCTCCGGCAGAGCCGTGCACGTCCCTTCCTCCCTGGGCGACTACCCGGTCATGTTCACCTGCGGCCAGTACCGCATCTGCCTGATCAGCGTGCGGACGCGGACCGTGCTGCTCCCGCGCTACAGCGTGGTCCTGAGGCGCGGCGCGGCCAGCGAGAGGGAGGTGTACCGCGGGAACGACACCGAAGTCGCAACCGCGGCCTTCCGGCGGTACGCCAGGGCCCTCGGCGCGCGCTACACGGTCCCGGACAGCGGCGACATCGGCCTGCTCCCCATGCACGTCGCCGGGCCCCTGACGGTGGCCACGTCGCACGGCTGCGACGTGCAGGCGATGCTGCTGCCGGACCACCGGATCGTGCTGGTGCGGTGCTCGCCGGTGCCGCCCGACCTCGAGGCATTCCTGCGGCCGCTGGCGAAGTTCATCGACACGACCTGTGATGAAGCACTGGTCGCGGAGCTTCCGGCTGCGTAGCCCTACCGCCGCCGGCGTCGGTGCTGGAGCCACCACCAGGTCGCGCCGCCCGACACCGCGAAGAGCGCGGTCGCCGCGAGCCACGTCCTCGGCGTGAGCGACGACGGCCGGCGCGCCGGGGTGCTCGAGGGGCCCAGCGGCGTCCACGGGTCCGCCAGCTCCGCGATGAC
>Ga0315287_10005633_pt1 | contig 12362 bp, 9 predicted proteins | sample YL17G11_0_MG_FD_205037 | JGI IMG/M metagenome (GOLD analysis project Ga0315287, IMG submission 205037) | Sediment microbial communities from Yellowstone Lake, YNP, Wyoming, USA - YL17G11_0 | ecosystem: Environmental > Aquatic > Freshwater > Lake > Sediment | place: USA: Wyoming | collected...
CGGGACGCAGGTCGTCTCGTGCCACCCGATCTCGTGCCCGCCAGCGAGCAGGCGGCGCTGCACCTCGTGGAGGATGCGCGTCTTGCCGGTGCCGGCGTCGCCGACCAGCGTGAGGATCTGGCCCGCCCCGCGGCTCACCGAGCCGAGTATCTCCCCGACCTGGCGGAGCTCCTCGCGGCGCCCGAACAGCTTGCCGTACGACTCGGCGACCGGCCGGCGCCCGGTGATCTTGTAGACCGTGAGATCGACGCCGCCGACCGCGACCGTCGTCACCTCCTCGAAGAAGAAGCTGTCCCGCGAGAGATCGCGGCCCGCGGCGGAGGTACACACCCAACCCAGGCCGTGCTTGGCGAGCTCGCGCCCTGCTCCGAGCGCCCTGAAATAGGCGTCGTCCTCGCGCGGCTTGCTGGCGTTGCCGATGACGATCTTGTCCGGGTGCACGCCGATGCCGATCTGCAGCTTTGCGCCCGGGGTCCCCTCCGTGGCGGTCGGCAGGAGGCGCTGCAGCTTGAGCGCCGCGTTGATGGCGTCCTGCGTGTCGCGCCCGTCCGCCACTTCGAGCCCGTAGAGGGCGACGAGGAGATCGCCGCGCTCCTCGACCACCACCCCGCCTCCTTCGACGAGGATGTCGGCGAGCTTGCCCACGGTCTCCTTGGACGGCTGCGGACCTATCATCTCGACCGCGACCACGGTCACGTCCCGCATCTCCGCGGCGAGGCTGCGCGCCCCGGTGGTGGTCGTCGTGTGCTCGCCCACTGTCGGGGCGGGCACCTGCACCGACGTGATCTCGGCGAGCAGCTCGATCCCCACCTGCGACGCGTTCGTCGCCGCGGTCGCGCCGCCGAGCGACGCCAGGAGATTCTGCGCGTCGCCATCGCGGCTGCGCTTCTCCTCCTCCTCGGTGACCCGTGTCTCCTGGAGGAACGCGGCCACGGAGTGCCCGCCGACCCGCGCGCCGATCGTGTACAGGAACGAGATGAGGGCCTCGTACATCTCGCCGGCGTCGTGGAACCTGTCGCCCTGGCTCGGCGCCATCGCCTTGGCCACGATGTCGCTGATCTCCGGCGGCGCGATCTTGCCGAGCGCCGTCTCGCGGAGCGGCGGGTACGACCGCGACTGGACCCTGTGGATCACCTCGGCCGCCTTCAGGCCGCGGAACGGGTTGATCCCGGAAATCGCCTCGTACATGACCACGCCGAGCGCGAAGATGTCGACCCGACGATCATGGGGCTTGGCGAGCGCCTGCTCCGGCGCCATGTAGGCGTACTTGCCCTTCACCGAGCCGGGCTCGTCCTCGGCCAGGGTGGTCTTCGCCTTGGCGATGCCGAAGTCGGTGATCTTCACCTCTCCCTCGTACGAGAGCAGGATGTTGTGGGGGCTGATGTCGCGGTGGATGATGTTGAGCGGCTCGAGGTTCTGGCCGCGCCGCCTGTGCGCGTAGTCGAGCCCCTTGGCCACTTCGCTGCCGATGTACGCCGCGAGGTCCACCGGCAGGCCGCGGCCGAGGCTCTCGCAGCGCTTGATGAACGAGGCCATGTCCAGGCCCTGGATGTACTCCATCGCGATGTAGTACGAGTCCCCGACCTTACCCAGATCGAACACCTGGACGATGTTGGCGTGGTTCAACGAAACCGCGATCTTGGCCTCGTTGATGAACATGTCGACGAACCGCTCGTTGTCGGTCAGCGTCGGCAGGATGCGCTTTATGACCAAGAGCTTCTCGAAGCCCTCGACGCCGTATGACTTGGCCTTGAAGACCTCCGCCATACCTCCGCGTCCGAGCAGCTCGAGGAGCTGGTACTTGCCGAAAATCACGAATCAGATCCTTCGTCCCACGAGCGCGCCCATCGGGCGCCCCCCTCTACAAACGTGCACATCCGTCACGGTTTCAACGTCTTTCTATTTCGGCGGCTCAATAAGATCAAACCGCCAAAAACGCCAATACTTAAGTGTTTCTGAATAAATATTTCCTGCACATAATTCTCGCATCCCGACCCGTTCCGCCCTACGCCCCGGCGAGCGCTGCCAGCAGCGCCCGAGTGAACTGGGCCATCCGGCCCACCGTCGAGATCGAAACGCACTCGGTCGGAGAGTGCGGCCAACGTATCGTCGGCCCGAAGGAAAGCATGTCCGTGCCCGGGAACTTCTCGCCGATGATGCCGCACTCGAGCCCGGCGTGGATCGCCGTGATCTTGGGCTTGTCGCCGAACTCCTTGGCCCAGACCTCCAGCGCGGCGGCGAGGAGCGGTGACGCCATGTTCGGCTGCCATCCCGGGTACCCCTTGTTCGGCTCGGCGGATGCGTTCGCGAGCGCGCAGACGGACCGGATCTGGGCGATCACGCCGTCGAGGGCGGAGGCGTTCGACGACCTCGAGCTCGCGAGGATCGTCAGGGCGTCCGCCTCGGTCCGGACGCGGGCGACGTTGGACGAGGTCTCCACGAGGCCCTGAAGATCGCGCGACATGGCGAGCACGCCGTGCGGCATTGCGAGCAACAGCCGGGCGGCCGCCCGCGTCGACGCGTCGGTGAGGGCGTCGGCCGGCACCGCGGCGGCGCGCGCCGCGGTCAGGGCGAGCTCGGGCTCCGCGGACGCGAACTCGGTGCGGAACCCGGCGAGCTGCTCGGCGCAGATCCGCTCGAACGCGGCGGCACCATCCGCCGGGACCGTGGCGATGGCCCACGCCTCGCGCGGGATCGCGTTGTGCTTGTCGCCCCCCTCGACGGCGGCGAGCCTGATATCGATCTTCTCAGCGGCCGCGAGGACGACCCTCGCGAGGAGCCGTATCGCGTTGCCCCGGTTCAGCACGATGTCGAGGCCGGAGTGCCCGCCGCGCAGCCCCTTCACGTCCACCCGGTACGCCGCGTGCCCGGCCGGGATCGGACCGCGGCAGATCGGGAGCCGTATCTGCGTGTCGCGGCCGCCGGAGCACCCCACGTAGAACGCGCCATCCTCCTCGGTGTCGAGGTTGAGGAACGTCTTGCCGGTGATGAAGCCCGGCACGAGCCCGCTCGCGCCGTTCAACCCCGTCTCTTCGTCGACGGTGAACAGGAGCTCGAGCGGCCCGTGCTGCGCCGCCTTGTCCTCCATCAGCGCCAGCGCGATCGCGACGCCGATCCCGTTGTCGGCGCCGAGCGTCGTGCCGTCGGCCCGGATCCAGTCGCCGTCGCGGACCAACGAAATGGCGTCCTTTTCGAAATCGAACGCCTTGTCGGAGTTCTTCTCGCACACCATGTCGAGGTGCCCTTGGAGCACGACGACGGGCGCGCTCTCGCGGCCGCGAGACGCCACCACGTGCACGATCACGTTGCCCGTCGCGTCGCGCTTCGCGGCGCAGCCCGCCTCCTTGGCCCACTTCACGACCGCCTCGGCGAGCGCGGCCTCGTTCCTCGAGCCGTGCGGGATGCGCCGGATGCGCTCGAAGTACTTCCAGACGACCTTGGGCTCGAGCTCTTCGACGGAATGGGACATCGGGTCTCTCCTTGTGCGTCGCGAGATCGCGTTAGAAGTATCGCCGTCGCACGAACGTTTCGCGGGCGTCAATATACAACGACCGAAAGGGCCGCACTATCGCAATCGGACGCCGATGCGGAGCGCGATGAGCGGGCTCAGAACTGGATGCGCCCGCCGCCCTCGCAGAAAATGGCGCCCGCCGCGCTCTCGTCCGCGCTTGCGCCCGATCGGACGAGGCAGCGCGCGAGGACGACGCCCGGCCCCACCGTCGCCCCCCTCTCGACGACCGTGCCCTCGAGGAGGGAGCTGCCGGGGGAGACGACCGCGCCCGCGCCGACGTGGACGCCGGCCGGCGGCGGCTCGTAGCCCGCGAGCCGGATCCTGCCGGAGGCGAGCCCGACGTTGGCGTCGAGGTAGCTCTGCGGCGTGCCGAGATCGCAGAAGGCGCCGTCGTCGACGTAGGCGCCGAGCGGCCCGCCCGCGCGGACGAGCGGCATGTATGTGCCGCGGACGATGCACCCGCTCTCCGGGAGCAGCGAGAAGATCTCCGGCTCGAGGACGTGCACGCCGGTGAACATGTGCAGCGCGAGATCCCGCCGTTCGGCCCCGACGTCGACGAGGCGGCGCACGCGGGCGTCGCCGTCGATCCCCACCGCGCCGAGGCGCTCCGCGTCGGGGTCGCGGCGGACGATCATCGTCGCGATCGCCCCGCTCGATCCGTGCGCGGCGATCGCGGTCGCGAGCTTCGGCGCGAACAGCGCGTCCCCGTTGACGACGCAGAACGTCCGATCCCCGAGCAGCTCCCGGGCGCGCCGAATGCCGCCGCCGGTGCCGAGGATCTCCGGCCGCTCCTCCGAGTAGGCGATCGAGACGCCGAGCGCCGTGCCGTCTCCGAGGAGCGCGCGCAGCACCTCGGGTCGGTGGTGGAGGTTGACGACGAGCTCCGTGATCCCGGCCCCCCGCAGGTGCGCGATCGTCCGGACGATGTTGGGCACGTCGACCACGGGCAGCGCGGGCTTGGGCGTGCGATCCGTGAGCGGGCGAAGGCGCGTGCCGAGGCCGGCGGCGAGGATCATGGCGCGCATGCGGGCACTCTAACGCGATTCCGCGTTTCCTGGTAAGTTTCACCGCGTGTCGAGGCAGCGCATGGCGGGCGCGGCGAGCACCCTCGCCGCGGCGGTGTTGGCGATCGCGTGCGGCCACGTCGCGGCGCCGCCCTCGGACGCGATCGGTGAAGGCTCGCCCGAGAGGATCGAGCTCGCGAGGAGGATGGCCGCGCTCGGGCTCTCCCTCGCGGAGCTCGGGTACGCGCCGCTGCCATCGCGCATCGTCGCCGACGTCGGCGAGGGGGAGAGCTGCACGCTGTCGATCACGGCGGTCGAGGACGGGCGCGTCGTCGCCGTCGCCATCGGAGAGCCCGAGGCCCTGTCCCTGGATCTCAGGGTGGACGGGGGCACCGGCGTGCGCCCCGTCGCCTCCGACCTCTCCTTGGGCAGGCGCGCCGCCGCCGCCTTCGCCGCGCGCAAGGGCGAGCCCTACACGATCACGACGGCCGCGCGCTCCGGTTCCGGTACCGCCATGGTCGCGGTGTTCCGCGCGTCGCTCTCGGCGCCGCCACCCGCGCTCGCGACGCTCTTCGACGCGGACCCTGCGCCGCGCCACACCTGGCCCGAGCTCGCCGAGATCCTGCGCGCCGAGGGGTACGATCCCGTGGCCGAGCCCATCGACTTCGACGTCGGGGAGGCTGCCCACAGGTCCTTCCCGTTCGAGCTGCGGAAGGACACCTGCACCGTCTTCGTGGCGCTCGGGAACAACGGCGTCGACGCGATCGCGCTGCGCGTGCACAGCGACGCGGAGCTCCTCTCGGCCGACTTCGCGGACCGGTACCACGCCTGGGCTCAGGTGTGCGCCGAGGAGGACATGCAGGTCCGCGCATCGGTCGACGTCGCGGCGGGCACGGGCGGCGCGCGGCTGGGGCTGTTCGCCGCAGACCGCGACGACGTCGCCGCGCTCGTAGGCCCCGCGATCGCGCCGGCCCCGCAACCCCGCACGCTGGAGTCGGCGCGGCGGCGCGCGGGCGAAGACATGGAGCGGCGCGGCTACGGCCCGGCCGAGCCGCTGGCGGAGGCGCGCATCGGCGACGCCGGCACGCGCCTGCCGGTGGCGCTGCCGCCCAATTCGAGCGGCTGCTACGCGCTCGTCGCGGCGGCCGAGGGCGCCGGGGCGGACATCGACCTGATGGTCGTCCTCGAGCGCGACGCTCCGGGAGAGGCGATCGAGCTCGCGGATCCGTCGGACGGGCCGGACTCGCGGATCGCGGTGTGCCACGGCGACGACGTCCGGGTGTCGGCGACCCTGATCGCGGTGCGCGGCGCCGGCCGCGTCGCGGTCGCGAGGCACCCGTTGCCGATGGTCGCGATCGACGCGGGGGGTGAGGATCTGCCGCTCGCTGTACGCGAGGCCGCCGCGAGGCTCGGCCGCATCGGTCTCGAGCCGCTCGAGCCGCGCCCCGAAACCTCCCGGTGTGCGGACGGCACCTGCGCCTCGGTGCGCGCGCAGGGCGGGCGCTGCTACGGCGCGATCGCCTTCTCGCCCGGCGGCCGCGTCTCACGGCTCGCCGTCCGGGAGCGCGGGACGGAGGAGCACGCGACCGAGTGGTCGGGCGACAGCGAGGGACCCGAGATCGCGTGGTGCGCCGAATCGGACGGCGACTACGACCTGACCGCGAGCGCGATCGGCGACGGCGCCGCCCCGCCCGTGATCGTCCTGTTCGCGAGCGCGGCGCTGTAGGGGAGAGGTGACCTCGCCCCTACAACCGGTCGTCGAGCAGCTCCGACATCTGGACGATGTCCAGCCGCTTCCCGTCGACGAGGTAGCTCGGGGTGTCCGCGATGCGGCGGCTCTTCGCCTCGGCGTAGATCGCCTGGGCGCGCTCGACCGTCTTCGGCGCGGTGAGACAGGCCTCGAACGCCGCGACGTCGAGCCCGAGGGCGCGCGCGGTCTCCACGGGGTACTTGTCGCGTGCCGGCCCGGTCATCGGGCGCGGATCGGACATCACCGCGTCGTTCCACCTCCAGAACGCGCCCTGATCGGCGGCGCAGAGCCCGCCGCGCGCGAGCGCGCAGCTGTGGGGAGGCCGGCCGGGCGTGCCGGCCGCGCAGCGCATGCGGGCGTAGTCGTGCCGCACGAGCCGCACGTCGCCCTGGTGGAAGAGGAGCTCCCGGCGCAACCACTGGTGCGCCTCCGGGCAGTGCGGGCAGTCGTAGTCCACATATTCGTGGATCGTGAGCTCGGGCTCCGCCGCGCCTATCCACGGCCACCCCTCCGCGGTCCGCCCCCGATCGGCCGTGAAATAGCCCGAGCTCCACGCGTAGATCCAGTAGTAGACCGCGCCGGCGGCGATGAGGCACAGGCAGATCGCGCCGATCGCGACGCGGCGCCACGTCCAACCGCCCCCCCGGGTCGAGTCCTGCTCGTTCATTTCCCTGACTCCGCGTTCAAGCCCAACAGCGCGGTCGCGCCGTCGAGCACCCGGAACAACCCGCGCGTCCTGTCGATGACCGGCGCGGGCCACGCGCCCGGATCCGAGCCCGACGTGTCGCGCACCGCGATCGGGATCAGTGCGTCGGTGAGCGCGAGCGCCTCCTCGAACGCCGGCTGCACGCACGACATCGAGCCCGCCGAGATCTTGTAGTCGCCGGAGGTCGCCTCTGCGGCGAGCCGGCTCGCGCGCGCCCGCATCGCAAAGAGCGGCAGGCTCGCGCGATCGTCCGGGACCCCGGCGGCGACGAGCTGTGCGTGATCCGTGATCGCGTACGGCCGCGCCGCGGCGTCGGCCGGCTCGACGAGGTCCGCCGGGCCTATCTCCCCGAGGGGATCGACGCCGTCGACGAGCAGCGACATGCGCCCGTAGTCGCCGAGCAGCCCCGCGAGCGTCCGCTCGAGGAGCGCCGCGAGCCCGAGGAGCGCCGGGGTGTCGCCCGTGAACGCCGCGTCGAGATCGACATGGACCCGGACCGCGGCCGGATCGCACGTCAGGTACGCCCACGCGAGATCCTTGACGGTCTCCTGGCACGCCATCACGCCGTCGCACCGGCTCGGCAGGTCGCAACCCTCGGGCCTCAGGTGGCCCCGGCAGTCGCCGTCGCAGGCACCCTCGGCGCAGTCGCCGCGGCAGGTGCCGGCGCACCCGTTCACCGGATCCGGATCGACGAGGCAGCTCCCGTAGCACAGGCCGTCGCAGGCGATGGGCGTGACGGACGCGCACGACCCGCTGCAGACGCCGCCGCACGCGCCGTCGCAGACGCCGTCCGCCGTGTACGACGAGCACGGCCCGCTGCACGTCCCGCGGCACCTGCCCGGGCAAGACCCCGCGGTCCCGGCCGCGCAGGTGCCGATGCAGAGGGAGAGACACTCTTCGGGCGCCGTTCCCGCGTCGACGTCGACATAGCAGGAACCGCCGCACAGATCCTCGCCGTCGGTGCCGCTCGAGGTCGCGCACCTCCCGACGCAGAGACCGGTGCACGCGGCGAGCGCGGTGTCACAGCTCGAATCGACGTAGCAGTCGCTGGCCTCCTCGCACGAGATCTGCCGGGCGAGGGCGAGCTTCATGTCCACGGCGCAGCGCGGCGACTCGACCTCGATCGAGGTCGTGACCCCCGCCTGCTCGAAGAGCGCGGCCCGGACGAGCGCCGCGATCTGCCCGACGTCGGCGGCGGTCGCCTTGAGCCTCCCCTCGGGCCCCTCCTCGTGGGCGTACCCCGCGGCGTGCGCCAGGGCGTCCACGCGGCGGTCGTAGTCCGCCATCGCGCGCTGCCCCCACTGCGACGTTCGGCCGATCGCCTCGAGCACGCCGTCGAGCCGCGCATCGCCGGAGACGTTCACCGCGCCCTCCGACGGCAGGCCGCACGGCGCGCACGCCTCGAGCGTCTCCTCGCAGGCCGCCGACGACAGCGCCGCCCCGAGCCACAGCGCGCGCAGCGCGGGTCTCATGATCGATTCACCCCTCATGGCGCGGGATTATACACAGAGCGCGCGCAAGTAAAAACTCCGGCGGAACCCATTCCTGCTAAGATGGGTGACGAAAACGGAAGGAGACGCACATGAAGATCACCGTATTGCTCGGGACGCTCCTCGTGACGACCGCGTCGGCGCTCGCCTGCGAGGGCACCGGCTCGGGTGCCGCCAGCGGGGACGGCGACTCCGACGGCGACTCCGACTCGGACACGGATTCGGACACCGACGTCGACTCCGACACCGACGCCGACACCGACACCGACGCCGACGCCGACGGGGGCTCCGACACCGACACGGTCTGCGACGAGCAGGATTTCCTCATCGAGTACGTCCCGGTGCGCCTGATGCTGGCCGTCGACTTCTCGGGGTCGATGATCATCAACGCCGGTCGCTGGGAGGCGGCCCAGGCCGCGATGATCTCCATGCTCACGACGTTCGAAGGGGACTTCCTTTTCGGCTTCGACACCTACCCGGACGTCGCGGGGTCGATGAGCTGCGCGGTGGGCGGCCCGGTATGGTTCGACTGCGCCGCCGGCCAGGAGGGCGACATCATCGACTGGCTCGGCGTGAACGCTCCGGTGTCGGGCTCCGGCGACCCGCTCGTCATGGAGATGGACAAGCTGCTCACCGACGCCGCCTACGCGCCCGGGTTCACCTCGGACACCCTGCCCGGCGAGCGCTACCTGGTGGTCGTCTCGGACGGCGACGACTGCTGCGGGCCGTCGGGCACGTACAACTGCGGTGTCAGCTACGTCACCGAGATCGTCGACCGCACGACCCAGCTCCTGGCGGCGGGCATCAAAACGATCGCGATCGGGTACTCCGAGAGCGCCGACGCGGCGGCCATGGACGCCATCGCCGCCAACGGCGGCTCGGAGTTCACGTCGTACCTCTCGGCGAACGACGAGGAGGCGCTCATCGACGCGTTCGAGACGATCGGCGGCTCGATCGTCAGCTGCATCTTCGAGATCGAGGAGCCGGACGCGTCGGCGGATCCGGACAACGTGAACTTCTATTTCGACGACGTGGTCATCCCGTACGACGAGGACTGCGCCGCGGGCACGGGGTGGACGTGGGTAGACGAGGCGCACACGACGGTGCAGTTCTGCGACGCGGCGTGCGCGCAGCTCCAGGGGGGAGGCGTGGAGAGCGTTTCCGCGATGTTCGGGTGCCCCACGGTGGAGATCGAGTAGTCGGCCGCCTGTCCTACGGGTGCTCGGCGTCGATCGCTTGCACCTCCGCGAGGACGTCGAGCTGAACCGGGGCCAGGCCCTTCTCCGCCGCCACGATCATCATCTCGTGGGTGTCGAGGATGAAGACGTTCGGCGTCGCCGACCACAGCCAGTCCGGGTAGCCGCCGTTGAAGATCACCTGATCCTCGGTGTCGGAGATCCGCCACCCGTCAACCCACCCGTAGGCGTCCGCGATCTCGCTCGTGGCGACGGGACCGATGTTCGTGTTGTCGGTCTGATCGTTGTAGTAGACGGCCGCCTTCTCGGCGCCGTACGCGGTCAGATCCAACTCGCCGATCTCCGTGAAACGCTCCGGGCAATAGGGGCAGGTGGTCGTGCCGATGACGAACACGATCGACTTGACCTCGTCCGCCTGGCCGAACGCCTGGCACATCTCGAACGTCGTCAGCGCGCCGCCGGTCCCGTACACCGCGGGGAACACGTCCATGCCGACGACCTCGTCGAGATCCCAGTCATAGGGGCCCTCGGGATACGCCGTGCAGTCGAGATCCGTGCCCCCGTCCGAGTCCGTGCCCCCGTCCGAGTCCGTGCCCCCGTCCGAGTCCGTGTCCGTGTCCGTGTCCGCGTCCGTGTCGACGTCCCCGCCGTCCGGGGCGCCGCCGTCGCCCTGCGCCGGATCGGCGCACGCGGCGGCGAGCCAGAGGGCGGCGGCCGCGAAACACGCCGTGGTGAACACGCGTTCCCGCATGACGGTCATTTTACCAGAGTTCGCCGGGGCCGCCACCACGCACGGTCGGGGTCACTCCCGATACGGGACGCCGATCTCGACCCTGACGACGGTGTTGCCGTTGTACGGCTGCGGCAGGTAGATCGACCTGTCGTCCCAGCCGTCGATGCCCGAGCCCCACTCGAGCCCGTGGCCGTACTCGTTGTCCGTCCAGTCGTGGTAGAGGGTCGCCGTGCCGTCGGGCGTGACGCGGCGGAGCTCCGCGTACTCGTGGCACTCCACGTACAGGTTGCCGCAGATGTCCACGCCGAAACCGCCCATGTCGCTGCAGTCAGGCAGGGTCACGAACACCGTGGGCGAACCGATGAGGTTGAAATCGTCGTCCAGGTCGACGAGATAGATCATGCCCATCCCCACCGCACCGATGTACATCTGTGTCAGATCCGGCGTGAACTCGATCACGCGCGCGGACAACGAGGTGATCAAGGTCTCGACCTCGCCGGTGTCCGGATCCACCCGATACATGTTGTTGTCGTCCGCCGTGTAGACCATGCCGTCCGGCCCCACGGTGACGCCGTAGAGGCTCGTCAGGCTGGAGACGACGCTCCAGTGCGTGCCGAGCGGTGTGATGCGCGACAGCCCCTCGTTCGAGGTCGCGGCCACCATGTCTCCACCTGGGAGGAAGTCCATCCCGTTGACCCAGTTGAACCCAGGCACGAAGACGCCGCTGGCGCCGTTGGACGCGGTCTTGATCAGAGAGGAGCTCCCGTCGAACCCGATGAGGAAGCCCTCGTCGTCGAACGCCACGTCGTGGAAGGCGACGGCGCTGTCGACGGCCTCGACCAAGAGCGGCGCGCTCGGCAGGCTGTCGCAGTCGAAGGAATCCGTGTCGGTGTCCGTGTCGGTATCGGTATCCGTGTCGGAGCCCGCATCTGCGCCGGCGTCCGCGTCGGAGTCCGTCCCGGCATCGTCGTCGGTCTCGGTATCGCCCGGGTGGTCGGAGCCGCGGTCGTCGCCGCAGCACGCCGCGAGGAGCGCCGCGACCACGAGGAGGCGTCCGCGCATGGAATGGATCCTCGGCGTTGTCATCTCAGTGCAGCGTGACCGTGGACGACGTGCTCTCGTAGCCGGCCGCGCCGCAGCCGCTCGCGACCGTCATCATGGTCTCGTAGCGCAGCGTGTAGGTCGGGCCCGCGATCGCGGCGAACGCGTAGCTCTGGTCCACGGCGGTCGTGCCCCCGGCGATCACGAAGCTGCCGACGTCCACGCCGTTGATGAACATGTCCATGTGCTGATCGTCGCACGTCAGGCCGTTGTACCCGACCACGACGTGGATGTCGGCGCCGGTGATGCTGGTGTGGGCGATCGTCCGCACCCCCTCGACGTAGTTCCCGTCTTCCCAGAAGTACTCGGTGGTGCTGGCCGCGCCGATGAACGTGTCCCCGGCAGCCGGGAAGTAGACCGTCTCCGGGCTGATGTCGGTGTCGGTATCCGTATCCGTATCCGTGTCGGTATCCGTATCCGTGTCGGTATCCGTATCCGTGTCGGTATCCGTGTCTGTATCGGTGTCCGTGTCCGTGTCCGTGTCTGTATCGGCATCCGTATCCGTGTCGGCATCCGTGTCGGTATCGGTGTCCGTGTCGGTATCGGTATCCGTGTCCGTGTCCGTATCCGCGTCAGTATCGGTGTCCGTGTCGGAGTCGGAATCGCCGTCCGAATCGGAGTCGCCGTCCGAATCGGAATCGCTGTCACCACCGTTGTCGATCGACGTCTCCGCGCACCCGGACCCGTTCGCCCCTGCGAGCGCGAGCAAGAGCGCCGCTGCGATCGCGCAAGCATTCCTACGCCGCATCTCATTCACCTTTCGCACAAAGGATGCCAACCCCACGAAATCAGCTTAGCGGTTGCTGCGGCGTGCCGCAAGCACGGCCCTTGCGCCACCGACCGCCGAAACGCCGATACGCGACGAGCACCG
>Ga0315287_10005636_pt1 | contig 12360 bp, 6 predicted proteins | sample YL17G11_0_MG_FD_205037 | JGI IMG/M metagenome (GOLD analysis project Ga0315287, IMG submission 205037) | Sediment microbial communities from Yellowstone Lake, YNP, Wyoming, USA - YL17G11_0 | ecosystem: Environmental > Aquatic > Freshwater > Lake > Sediment | place: USA: Wyoming | collected...
CGCCCGGGCAACCGCGCTGGCGGGGGCGTCGGTGGCGCTGATCGACACCGCCGCCGATGTCGGCGCCCGGACGAGCAAGGCCAACACCGCGATCCTCCACACCGGCTTCGACGCCAAGCCGGGAACCCTCGAGGCCCGCCTCGTGGCCCGGGGGTACGCGCTCCTGGGGGCCTATGCCGCCGCCGCGGGGATCGCCGTCGAGCGGACCGGGGCCCTGCTCGTGGCGTGGGACGACGAGCAGGTGGCGCGCCTACCGGCCATCGCCGAACAGGCCGCGGCCAACGGATACGACTCGACCCGACCCATCGCCCTCGACGAGCTGGCCCGGTTGGAGCCCCACCTCGGGCCGGGCGCGGTCGCCGCGCTCGAGGTGCCGGGCGAGGCGATCATCGATCCCTGGTCACCCGCCATCGCCTTCGCCACCGAGGCCGTCGGCGCCGGGTCCGGGCTGCACCTGCGGACCGAGGTGACCGGGGCCGAGGTCGGCGCCGAAACGACCGTCCTGGCCACCTCCGGCGGCCCGGTCGAGGCCCGGATCGTGATCAACGCCGCGGGGCTCGGGGCCGACCACCTCGATCGGGCCTTCGGCCACGAGGACTTCACGGTGACGCCTCGCCGGGGCGAGCTGCTCGTCTTCGACAAGCTGGCCCGGGGCCTGGTCAGCCACGTCCTGCTTCCGGTTCCCACGACCACGACCAAGGGCGTGCTCGTCGCCCCCACCGTGTTCGGCAACGTCCTGCTCGGCCCGACCGCCGAAGACCTCCAGGACCGTACGGACACCTCGTCCTCCCAAAGGGGCATCGACGGGCTGCTGGCCCACGGACGCCGGATCCTGCCCACCCTCCTCGGTCACGAGGTGACCGCCGTCTACGCCGGCCTGCGGGCCGCCACCGAGCACGCCGACTACCGGATTCGGGCCCGCCCCGACCAGCGCTACATCACCGTCGGCGGCATCCGGTCGACCGGGCTGACCGCCTCCCTGGCCATCGCCGAACACGTCCTCGGCCTGCTCGCCGAACTCGGCCTGGACCACCTGGAGGGGGCGCGGGCCACGGTCCCCGGGACCCCGCCGGCCATGCCGATGCTGGGCGAGGCGTTCCTCCGCCCCCACCGGGACCCGGTCGCCATCGCCGCCGATCCGGCCTACGGCCAGGTGGTCTGCCACTGTGAGCGGGTCACCGCGGGCGAGCTCCGGGACGCCGTCCGGTCGGCGCTCCCGGCCACCGACATCGACGGTCTCCGGCGGCGCACCCGGGCGGGGACAGGGCGCTGCCAGCAGTTCTTCTGTGCCGGCGGCCTGGCCGTGACCCTCCGGGACCGCCAGGCACCCCCGGGGCCGACGTCGCCCACTGCACCGCCGGGGACGGCCGAGGTAGTGGTGATCGGCGCCGGTCCTGCGGGGTTGGCCCTGGCCGAAGCGCTCGCCCGGCGGGGCGCCGAGGTGGTCGTGCTCGACCGGGAGCCCGAGCCCGGTGGCATCCCCCGCCTCTGCCACCACCGCAGCTTCGGCCTCGACCTGCGCCGGCCGTTGCGCGGCCCCGACTACGCCCGCCGCCGGGTCGACCGGGCGCTGGCCGCCGGCGCCTCGATCCTGCCCGGCGTCAGCGTGACCGGGTGGGACGGCGATGCCTTGACCTACTCGACGCCCGCGGGGCTCGGATCGCTCACCGGGCGCGCCGTGGTCCTGGCCACCGGCTGCCGCGAACGGCCCCGCAGCGCCCGTCTGGTCCCCGGCGACCGGCCCGCTGGGGTGATGACCACCGGCCAGCTCCAGCAGCTCGTGGCCGTCGGCGCCCCGATCGGGAAGCGGGCCGTGGTGGTGGGAGCCGAGCACGTCAGCTACTCCGCGGCGCTCACGCTCCGCGACGCCGGGGCCGAGGTGATCATGACGACGCCCGCAGCCCGACACGAGACGTTCGCCGCCTTTGCCCTCGGCATGCGTGTCCTGCGGGTGCCCCTGCTGTCCGACACCACCGTCACCCGCATCTTCGGCCGCTCGCGCGTGGAGGGCGTCGAGCTCGGCGACGGTTCGATCGTCGGGTGCGACACCGTCGTGTTCACCGGTGACTGGAGGGCCGACGACGAGCTGGCCCGGATGCGCTCGATCGACCTGGCGCCGGGCGGGGCCACGTCAAAGCCGGGAGTATTCGCCGTGGGCAACGTCCGCCTGCTCGGGAGGCGGGCCGACCAGTGCGTCCGCGACGCCGAGGACGCGGTGGACCTCGTCACCGCCTGGCTCGAGCAGGGGTGACCACCGCCTGCGTGTACCATTGCTGACACGAGCGTCAGTTTTCGCGAGCAGGGGGACCGCACGTGACCAACGTCGACCTCGTCCGACTGGCCGAGCGCCGCGGGCGCCTGGCTCCGGAACCCTCCGTCGACCCCGTGACCGCCGAGGTCATCCGCAACTCGATGGAGACCGTCTGCTTCGAGATGGCGCAGTACGTCTCCCGCACGGCGACCACGCCCATCCTCAACCAGTCCAACGAGCGCAACGCCACCGTGCTGGACGCCCAGGGCCGCCTGGCCGCCCTGTCGGTCGGCATCCCCCAGTTCATGCTCACCAGCACGCTGCCGGTGCGCTTCGCCCTGGACTTCCTCGGCCCCGAGGAGTTCCGCGAGGGTGATGTCTTCGTGGCCAACGACCCGTACCACGGGGGTGGCCACCTGCCCGACTACAACGTCTTCGCCCCCGTCTACGGCACCCAGGCCGACGGCACCCGGCGCATGGTCCTCATCTGCTCCATCCAGTGCCATCACGGCGACACCGGCGGCTCGGTGCCCGGGGGTTACAACGTCACCGCCGCCGACATCTGGGGCGAGGGCGCCCGTTGGCCGGTGGTCAAGGTCATCGACCGGGGCGAGGAGCGGCGCGACGTCCTCTACGCCCTCACGGTCAACAACCGCCTGCCCGACTACATCGGCGACCTCCGGGCCCAGATGGGGGCGGCCCAGATGGCCGCCGAGCGCCTCGGGGCCATGATCGACCGCTACACGGTGGCCACGGTCGAGGAGTCGGTCGACTACATGATCGACTACGCCGCCCTCCGCTTCCGCGAAGAGGTCGACTCCTGGCCCGACGGCAGCTACGAGGGCGACGCCTACGTCGACCACGACCCGCTGGGCAACCCCGACATCCACCTCCACGTGAAGATCACCGTGGACGGCGAGCGCCTGATCATCGACTACACGGGCAGCGACACCCGCGACGAGATCCAGGCCTGGTCCACCTACGGCAACACCCGGGGCTACACGGTCGCCCAGATCGCCTCGATGATGGATCCGGAGATCCCCAAGAACGAGGGCTTCTTCGACTCCCTCGAGCTGGTCGTGCCCTCGGGCTGCGTCCTCAACCCGGCGCCGGGCAAGCCCGTCTCGGCCGGCACCCACCACCCGGGCGCCGACATCGGCGAGGTCATCGCCGTGACCATGCAGCACGTGCTGCCCGAACGGGCCGTGCCCCAGACCTACAAGACCGGCATCCCCACCATCATCCGGGGCGTCGACCCCCGCACCGGCCAGACCTTCACCGACCACTCGGCCGAGGTCTACGCCGGGTGGTGCAACGCGGCCAAGGGCATGGACGCCTGGGGCTGTCAGGCCGCCTCGTTCGGCAACCTCTGGAAGGCCACGGCGGAGATCAACGAGAGCCTCTTCCCCCACATCCAGTGGAGCCGCGACTACCGCACGGACTCGGGCGGCGCCGGCCAGTGGCGGGGCCTCTGCGGCAGCCACTACCGCAAGGAGGTCCGGGTCCCCAGCCACGTCTACACCTACGTCGTGGGCATGAAGTACCCGATGCCCGGCATCGCCGGCGGAGGCCCCGGTGAGCCCAACGCCATGGTCCTGCGAGCCGACTCCGCCGCCCCCTACCGGGTGACCCACACCGCGGACTGGGTGCCCATGGAGGCCGGCGACATCGTCCAGTACGACTACGGCGGCGGCGGCGGTTGGGGTGACCCCCTGGACCGGGACCCGCAGGCGGTGCTCGACGACGTGGCCGACGAGTACGTCAGCGTCGCCGGGGCCGAACGGGACTACGGCGTGGTGCTCACGGGATCCCTCGAGGACCTGACCCTCACCGTCGACGCTGAAGCGACGCAGGAGCTTCGGGGTCGACGCCGACAGGCAGCCGCCGGGCGTTGAGCGAGACGTCCGTGTGGTCGGGGGTCAGGGGGCGGAGCCCCCGGTGACGGGGTACCGGATCGGCGTCGACGTCGGGGGCACGTTCACCGACCTGATCGCGGTCACGCCCACGGGCGAGGTCGTGTTGGACAAGACGCCGTCGACGCTCGACGACCAGTCCCGGGGGGTCATGACCGGTCTGGCGGAACTGGCGACAGGCTTCGGACTGACCCTGGGCGAGCTCTGCGACGACATCGAGGTCCTCGTGCACGGCACCACGACGGCGGACAACACGATGATCGAGATGGACGGTGCCGCCACCGGCCTGCTCGTCACCGAGGGCCACCGCGACGAGATCGAGATGCGCCGGGTCCACAAGGAGCAGATCTGGGACCCGGCCGCCCCGGGCCCCACGCCCATCGCCCGGCGCCGGGCCCGCATCCCGATCCCCGAGCGGGTCGACTTCGAGGGCAAACCCCTGCTCGCCCTCGACGAGGACGCCGTGCGCCGCGGCGTACGGCGGCTGAAGGCCCTGGGCTGCGAGTCGATCGCGGTGATGTTCCTGTTCAGCTTCGTGAACCCGGACAACGAGCGCCGGGCGGCCGAGATCATCCGCGAGGAGTTCCCCGACGTCGGCCACGTCTCCCTCTCCCACGAGGTCATGCCCCGGGGCCCCGAGTTCGAGCGGGTGTCGACCACGCTGGTCAACGCCTACGTGGCCCCCCGCATCGCCCACTACGTCGACAACCTGTCGGCCACCCTGCGGGAGGCGGGCTACCGGGGACCGCTGCTGCTCATGCAGTCCACCGGCGGCGTCATGCCCCCCGAGCACGTCCGGGGCCAGGCGGTCAGCCTCCTCGGCTCCGGCCCGACGGGCGGGGTGATGGGTGCCGCGGTCGCCGCCGAGCGGGGGGGCGAGCCCGACTTCGTCGCCATCGACATGGGCGGCACCAGCTTCGACATCTGCCTCGTCCGGGGCGGGCGGCCCGAGATCAAGACCGACTGGAACTGGCGCTACCGCTACTACATCGGCCTGCCCATGGTCGACGTGCAGAGTGTCGGGGCCGGCGGCGGCTCCATCGCCCGGGTCCGCCAGGGGGCGTTGCTGGTGGGCCCCGAGAGCGCCGGCTCCACGCCGGGGCCCGCCTGCTACGGCCGGGGCGGCGACCAACCGACGGTGACCGACGCCGACGCCGTCCTCGGGTACCTGCCCACGACGGGGTTCGCCGGCGGCCGGATGGCCCTCGACGTGGACGCCGCCCGGGCGGCCATCGAGCGGGACCTCGCCGGGCTCCTGGGCCTGGACGTGACCGACGCCGCCTGGGGCGTCGAGCGCATCGTCAACACCAACATGGCCAACGCCACCCGCCGGGTCCTGGCCGGGTACGGCGCCGACCCCCGCGACCTGGCCCTCATCGCCTACGGCGGCAACGGGGCGGTGCACGCCGCCCCCATCGCCGCCGAGCTGGGGATCGACCGCATCCTCGTCCCCCGCGCCGCCCCGGCGTTCTCCGCCCTCGGACTGCTGGTGGCCGACTACGTGGTCGACATCGTGCGCTCCTACGTGACGCCGCTCTCCCGGGTGGACCTCGACCGGTTCCGGGGGCTCATGGTGGACCTCGCGCAGGAGGTGGACAAGGAGCTGGCCCCGGCCGACCTCCCGGTGGCCGACGTCACCCGTGAGCTGTACGTGCAGATGGCCTACGCCGGGCAGAACTTCGACATGTCCGTGCCCTGCCCCGAAGGGGCGACACTGGACGCCGCCGGCCTGCTCGACCTGGCCGACCGCTTCCACGACCAGCACCGCCGGGACCGCGGCTTCGCCTTCCGCAACCAGGAGCCCGTGGTCCGCGGCGCCCGCCTCATGGCCCGGGGCACCACGCCCAAGCCGGAACGGCTGGCGCCGGAGACGGCCGAGGTCAGCTCACCGCCGGTCACTCGGCCGGTCTTCTTCGGCGACGGGTGGCTGGACACCCCGGTGCACGCCGGCGCCTCGGTGACCACGGGCACGACGATCGACGGCCCCGCCCTCGTCGAGGAGCCCTTCACCGTCGTCGTCGTCCCGCCCGGCTGGTCCGCCACCCTGGCCGACCACGCCGCCTACGAACTGCGCCGCACGGACCCGCGCTAGGCGACCCGCCGCCGTCAGGCGACAGTGAGCGTGAAGCCCACGTCGTTCACGGGGCTCGACGTGGTCGGGTTGACGGCGTCGACAACCCAAGGCCGGCCACCGGACGATCATCACCCAGCGGGGCGCCGCCGTCTCGAGCAGTGCGCAACACGCGGTCTTCCCGTGAGCCTAAGGTGACGCCGGCGTCAGGGTCGTCGGGGGGCGGACATGGCGCGAAGGGGGAAGCATGGCCGGACGGCACCATCGGATCGAGGGGATCGGAGCCGCACTGCTCCTGGTCGGCTTCGCGGCCGCGTGCGGGGGCGGCGGCTCCAGCGGGGGGTCCGGTTCCGATGCCGCCGTGCGCTACGGGTTCGACTTCGAGCTGAACCTGTCCGACACCTTCGACCCCCAGCAGAGCCTCTCCACCTGTGACCGCCTGGCCCTGGAATGGATCTACGGGACGCTGACCACCCTCGACCTGGACGGCCAGCCCCAGCCCGGCCTCGCCGACAGCTGGGCGATCGACGACGACGCCGGGACGATGACCCTGACGCTGCACGAGGGCCTGGAGTTCTCCGACGGCACCCCCTTCGACGCCGAGGCCGTGGCCGCCGGGCTCAACTACCTGAAGACCGGCGAACAGGTGAGTGAGGGCCTGGTCGCCATGGACTCGGCCGAAGCGATCGACGCCACCACCGTGCAGCTCAACCTGAACGGCCCCGGCTTCGCCCTCCCCTACAACCTCGCCGGCCGGGAGGGCATGATCCCCGCTCCGTCGACCTACGACATCGACGACCCGGAGGCGGGCACGGCCGGCACGGACCCGATCGGCGCCGGCCCGTTCACCTTCGTCGACTTCTCTCCGGGCGAGCGGATTGCGCTGGCCCGCAACGACGGCTACGGCGGCCCGCTCGCGTACGACTTCGACAACCTCGAGCTGGACCAGGTGGGCGTCGGCAACCCGGCCGTGACGGCCCTCGCCGCGGGCGAGCTGGACGTCATCGGCTACGAGGCCGAGTCCCAACAGGCGATCGACGACGACGCCGGCCTCAGCTCCAACAGCCGGATCGGCGAGGTGTACGCCCAGCTGCAGCTGCGGTTGGACCCGCCCTTCGACGACGTCCGCATCCGCCAGGCCGTCAACTACGCCATCGACCGACCGGCCTACCTCGACGTCGTCCAGAACGGTGTGGGCGAGGTGGCCTGGATGCCGTATCCCGAGGCATCACCCAACTACAACCCCGATGTCGCCGGCGTCTACGAGCGCGACCTGGACCGGGCCCGGGAGCTGCTGGCCGAGGCCGGCGTGCCTGACGGCTTCGAGTTCGACATGGCCATACCGGGCGGGGTGACCAGCCAGGAGCGCCAGGGCGAACTGCTCCAGAGCCAGTTGGCCGAGGTCGGCATCGTGGCCAACATCGTCCCCCTGGGCACCGACATCGCCACCGAGTACTACCTCCAGCACAACGGCAACGCCTTCTCGGCGGCCCGGCCGGCCAACCCCAACCCCGTCGGCCAGGTGAGCGACCAATGGGCCAACTTCGCCTTCGTCGCCATCAACAACAACGCCGAACGCCAGGACATCACCGACCTCGTCCACCAGGCCGAGGCAGCGGCCACCGACGCGGCGCGGGCCGAGATCATGCAGCAGGCGATGGTCATCATCGTCAACGACGCCCTCGAGGTGCCGATCGCCTTCACGCCCCGCAACGTGGCCTGGAGCAACGAGCGCATCGACGGCGAGATCGGCGCGCCGGCCGAGATCTGCGACCCCGTGGACCTCCAGGGCATCAGCCTCCGCTAACCCGGAGCGGCTGACACCATGGGCGCCTACATCGCCCGACGCCTGCTGGGGCTCATCCCCCTGCTGCTGCTGATCAGCTTCGCCGTCTTCGCCCTCGTGCTGGCCGTGCCCGGTGACCCGGCCCGGACCATCGCCGGCGGGTTGGACGCCTCCGAGACCCGGGTGACCGAGATCCGGGACGAGCTGGGCCTCGACGACCCCATCCTCCAGCAGTACGCCCGGTGGCTCGGCGGCGTGCTGTCCGGTGACCTCGGCACCTCGCTGTTCAACGGGCGCACCGTCGCCAGTGAGTTGGCCGCCCGCTTCCCGGTGACGCTCAGCCTGGCGCTGGGCGCGATCGTCTTCGCCGCGGCCGTCGGCATCCCGCTCGGCCTCCTCGCCGGCACCCGGCCGGGGTCGCTGCTCGACCGCGGGCTCAGCGTGGGGACCAGTCTCGGCATCGCCCTGCCCGACTTCTTCCTGGCCACCGCGATGGTGGTGCTCTTCGCGGTGAAGCGGAACCTCCTGCCCGCCATCGGCTACGTGGACATCGCCGAGAACCCGGTGGCGTGGGCCCAGCACCTGATCATGCCGTGGATCGCCCTCGGGGTGGCCACGGCCGCCTCACTGGCCCGCCAGGTGCGGGGTTCCATGATCGAGGTGCTCGACGCCGACTACATCCGCACGGCCCGGGCCAAGGGACTGGCCGAGCGCCGGGTCATGGGCCGGCACGCCCTCAAGAACGCCCTCACCCCGGCGCTGACGGTGATCGGCCTGCAGTTCGCCTACCTGCTGGGGGGGACCTTCATCATCGAGTCCATCTTCGCCCTGCCCGGCATCGGCACCTACATGCTCGGGGCCATCACCAGCCGGGATCTGCCCGTCATCCAGGGCGTGGTGCTGCTCGTCGCCGTCATCTTCGTGTTCACCAACCTGCTGGTGGACATCCTCTACGGCGTCCTCAACCCCAAGGTGCGGGTCACGTGACGGCGATCCTGAACGAGGCCGAGCGCGTCGGCGAGGTCAACGCGACCGCGGCGGCCACCAGCTCGTGGCGCCTCCTGGCCCGCCGGTTCCGTCGTCACCGCCCGGGCATGGTGGGCCTGACCATCCTCCTGATGATGATCACCATGGCGGTCTTCGCCCCGCTGATCGCCCCCTACCCCCCCGACGAGCAGTCCGACCTGATCAACACCGCGCCGACACGGGAGCACTGGCTGGGGACCGACGACGTCGGCCGGGACCTCTTCAGCCGGGTGGTCTTCGGGGCCCGGAACTCCCTCGTCGCCTCTGCCGGCATCGTGGCCCTCGCCGTGGCCGCCGCCCTGCCCCTGGCCCTCCTCGCCGGCTACCGGGGCGGGAAGACCGACACCGTGATCATGCGGATGACCGATGCCGCGTTCGCGTTCCCCCCGCTCGTGCTGGCCCTGGCCATCGTGTCCCTGCGAGGGAGCAGCATGCCCAACCTCATCCTCGCCGTGGGGCTGGTCTTCATCCCGAGCCTGATCCGGCTCATCCGGGGCCAGGTGCTGGCCGTCCGCGAGGAGACCTACATCGAGGCCGCCCGGTCGGTCGGCACCCCGTCGGCCCGGATCGCCGCCCGCCACGTCCTGCCCAACGTGGCCTCCCCGCTCATCATCCAGGTCGCGGTGAGTCTCGGGTTCGCCCTCCTGGCCGAGGCCGGGCTGAGCTTCCTGGGGTTCGGCGCCGCCCCGCCCACCCCGACGTGGGGTGGGATGCTCAAGCGCTCGTTCGACTTCGTCCTCGAGGTCCCGTGGCAGATCTTCGTGTCCGGCGGGGCCATCACCCTCACCGTGCTGGCCTACAACCTGATCGGTGACGGCCTACGGGACGCCCTCGGCCGAGCCGGGCCGGTCCCCAACCGACCGGACTCGGGTCCCGAGCCCGACCCCGGCGCCGACGACGAGGGCCTGGTCGAGGTGCGGAACCTGGGCATCGAGTTCGCTCGCGGCGACGGTTGGGTCCGGGTGGTCGAGGGCGTGGACCTGTCCCTCCCGGCGGGCCGGACGCTGGCCCTCGTCGGCGAGAGCGGCTGCGGCAAGACGGTCACGGCCCTGGCCCTGATGGGGCTCCTCCCCCGCCGGACCGGCCGCATTGCCACGGGGTCGATCCGCTTCGACGGCCGGGAGCTCGTCGACCTCCCGCCGGGGGCCCTGCGGGCCATCCGGGGCCGGGACATGGCCATGATCTTCCAGGAGCCGGACACCAGCCTGAACCCCGCCTTCACCGTGGGCGACCAGATCGCCGAGATGCTCCGCGTCCACCAGGGCCTCGGGCGGCGGGCGGCGATGCTGGGCGCGGTCGAGGCCCTCGAGCGGGTCGACATCCCGGACCCGGCCGCCCGGGCCCGCAGCTACCCCCACGAGCTGTCCGGCGGGATGCGCCAGCGGGCCATGATCGCCATGGCCCTGGTGTGCGAGCCCCGGGTGCTGCTGGCCGACGAGCCGACCACGGCTCTGGACGTCACCATCCAGGCCCAGATCCTCGAGCTGCTGGCCACCCTGCGGGACGAGCTGGGGATGGCCATGGTCTTCGTGACCCACGACCTCGGCGTCGTGGCCGAGATCGCCGATGACGTCGCCGTGATGTACGCCGGCCAGATCGTCGAGCAGGCGTCGGTGGACGAGCTGTTCGCCCACCCGAAGCACCCGTACACCGAAGCCCTCATCCGCGCCCTGCCCCAGTCGGCGACGCCCGGTGAGCGCCTGGCGACCATCCCCGGCCAGGTCCCGGATCCGGCCGCCTGGCCCACCGGGTGCCATTTCGCCGACCGCTGCGCGCACGCCGAGGACCGTTGCCGGACCGCCCCGGTGGATCTGGCCGACGGCGTGCGTTGCGTCCGGGCGGCCGAGCTGAACCTGGCAGGGACCACGTGACCGCCGAGCCCCTACTCGCGGTGCGGGGCCTGGAGAAGCACTTTCCCGTGCGCAGCGGCGTGCTGCGACGCGTGGTGGGCCACGTGCGGGCGGTGGACGGCGTCGACCTCGAGATCCAGGCCGGGCAGACCTTGGGCCTGGTGGGTGAGAGCGGCTCGGGCAAGTCGACAACGGCCCGCCTCGTCACCCGGCTGATCGAGCCGACCGGGGGCCAGGTTCTCTTCGCCGGCACGGATCTGGCCGCCCTCTCGGGCGCCGGGTTGCGGGCGGCGCGGCGCCAGATCCAGATGGTCTTCCAGGACCCCTACGCCTCGCTCAGCCCCCGCCTCACCGTGGCCCAGATCGTGTCCGAGCCACTGCGGGTCCACCACCTCGACGACGGCGGCGACCTGACCGCCCGGGTGGTGGAGCTGCTGGATCAGGTCGGCATGGACGCCACCGTGCTCGACCGCTACCCCCACGAGTTCTCCGGTGGGCAGCGCCAGCGCATCGCCGTGGCCCGGGCCCTGGCCCTGCGTCCGGACCTGGTGGTCTGCGACGAGCCGGTGAGCGCCCTGGACGTGTCCGTGCAGTCCCAGGTCATCAACCTGTTGGCCGACCTGCAGGCCGAACAGGGCCTGGCCTACCTGTTCATATCCCATGACCTGTCGGTGGTCCGTCACGTCAGCGATCGCATCGCTGTCATGTACCTGGGCCGGGTGGTGGAGGAGGGACCGGCCAGCGCGGTGCACGACGCCCCGACCCACCCCTACACCGAGGCCCTGGTCTCGGCGGTACCGGTGCCCAACCCGGCCCGCCAGCGGGCCCGGCGCCGCATCGTCCTGCAGGGTGACGTGCCCAGCCCGCTGGACCCGCCGTCGGGGTGCCACTTCCACCCCCGCTGCCCCCATGTCCTGGACATCTGCCGGACGGTGGACCCGCCGGCTTTCACGCTGCCCGAGGGCGGCCGGGTCCACTGCCATCTGCACACCGAGGGCCTCCGCCTGGCGGGCGCCCCGGTCCGAGATCTCGAAGCACAACGACAACGGGAGGTAGCGCAGTGAGAAAGCATGCACAGGGGAACCATTGGGGAAGGTGGCTGCTGGGGCTGGCCGTCGTGATGTCGCTGGCCGCAAGCTGCAGCAGCGACGACAGCGGCGACGACGCAGCCTCCGACACCACTGCGGCCGCGGACACGACAACGACCTCGGTCGCCGACACCACCACCACGACCGTGGCCACGTTCGAGCCCGGCGTGGCGCAGTGCGCCCCGTCGACGCCGGACTGCACCGGCACCGTCACCCCGGCCGAAGGCCTGGTCGACGGCGACGAGGTCACCATCGAGGCCGGCGGGTTCAACCCGGGTCTGTCGCTGGGCATCACCCAGTGCGCGGACGAGGGCGACCCCGACAACGGGATCGACACCACCGGGGCCGAGCACTGCAACCTGCGGGACATCGGCA
>Ga0315287_10005637_pt1 | contig 12360 bp, 5 predicted proteins | sample YL17G11_0_MG_FD_205037 | JGI IMG/M metagenome (GOLD analysis project Ga0315287, IMG submission 205037) | Sediment microbial communities from Yellowstone Lake, YNP, Wyoming, USA - YL17G11_0 | ecosystem: Environmental > Aquatic > Freshwater > Lake > Sediment | place: USA: Wyoming | collected...
CGATCAGGATGTCGCAGTCCGCGGCCAGCCACTTGGAGATGCAGATTTTCTGCTGGTTGCCGCCGCTGAGGTCCTCGGTTCGTTGCTCGGGGCCGGTGACCCGGATGCTCAGATCGCGGATCATGTCCCGGGTGATGCCAAGTTCCCGCGTCCGGTTGATGTACCGGGTCAACCGCCCGGTGATCCGGGACCAGACGGTGATGGTGACGTTGGTCCGAACCGGGGAGGCGAGCAGCAGACCCTCCTCCTTCCGGTTCTCGGTGATATAGCCGATCTTGTAGCGCTCCAGGCTGTCGGCTACGCTCCGGATGCGGGCCTTCTCGCCGCGGATGTAGATCGCCCCGCCGTCGAGGCGGTCCTCGCCGATGAGAACGCGGGCGAGCTCGGTCCGGCCCGCGCCGACAAGGCCGTAGAAGCCGAGGATCTCCCCCTCGCGCAGGGTGAAGCTCGCGCCCTCGACCTTCCCCGTCCGGGCGACGCCTTCCGCCCGGAGCATCTCCCGCCCGGCGTCCGCGTCGAGCCGACCAAGATGGGCTTGAGTGACGTCCCGACCGATCATCATTGTCACGAGTTCCGTCCGGGTCAGCTCGTCGATCCGCCGCGTGCCGACGAGCCGGCCATCTCGCAGGACGCTGACCTTGTCGCACAGGGCGAAGACTTCCTCGAACTTGTGGGAGACGAAGATGATCGTCACGCCCTTGTCCCTCAGGCCTCGGAGGATGGCGAACAGGTTGTGCGCCTCGTGCTTGGTCAGGGAACTCGTCGGCTCGTCGAGGAGCAGAACCCGGGCCTCGGCGGCCAGGGCCTTGGCGATCTGGACAAGTTGCTTGTGGGCGGCGCTCAGGCGCTTGATCACGGTGTCCGGCGGGAGCGATAAGCCGACCATGTCCAGGTAGCGGCGGGCCGTCCGCTCGACCGCGGGCCAGTCGACGATCCCTGTCCGCCCGTGGGTGATGAGCTTGTCGAGCATGAGGTTCTCGGCGATCGTGCTCTCGGGGATGACCTGGATCTCCTGGCTGACGATATCGATGCCCTGCTCCAGGCTGTCGCGATAGCTGCGGAAGTGCAGGGGCTTGCCCTCAAAGGCGACCTCGCCCGCGTCGGGCTGGTAGATTCCCGTGATGATCTTGATGAGGGTGCTCTTGCCGGCGCCGTTCTCGCCGACCAAGGCGTGGATCTCGCCCGGGGCGAAGGCGATCCCGACGCCGTCCAGGGCCTGGACGCCGGGGAACCGCTTGCTGATGCCTCGGAGCTCGAGCATGATAGCGGGTCCGCCGCCGTTACTTGGGCGCGCGCAGGTACTTGGCCTTCACGTCGGCCGCGATGCGGTCCGTGATCGTGCGAACCTCGGCGGCATAGGTTTCCAAATTGTCCTTGGTCACGACGACGATGCCCGCGTCGATGAACTGGTACTCCTGGACGGGCGTCCAGCCGTCGAGCAGAAGCTTGAGGAGCAGGCAGGATATGTAGCCGTGTCCGGGCGGGTTCTGGGCGATCGTGGCGTCGATGGACCCGTCGCGGATCGCCTGGAGGACCGTGGCGCCCGTGTCGATCCCGATGAACCGGATGCGCTTGTGCTTGGCGTCCTTGTGCCACTCCGTCAGGACGGAGGCGGCGGCGATCGTCGGGTTGTAGCCCGTCGTGATGATCCCGTCGATTTCGTCCATGCGGGCGGCCAGAGCGCTCTGGAGCTTGACCGTGGCCTCGCTGACCTGGGTCATGTCCGAGATGGTCTGGATGATCTCGACGCCGGGATGCTGGGCCACGACCTCGCGGATGCCCTCGTCGCGCTTCTTGGTGTTGATGTCCGTGACGGTCTCGAGGACGTTCAGGATCCGGCCCTTCCCGCCCATCAGCGCGATCAGCCGCTCCGCGGCCGTCATGGCCGCGCCCTTGATGTCGGTGGCCACGGTGAACGGGACGGGCGTCGGCAGGGCCGGCTCGGCGCCGTAGGCTACGACGATTTGGCCCCGGCCTTTGAGCTGGCCGAAGAGGGCGTTGGCCCCGGCCGGGTCGCCGGGATATATGCTGAAGGCCTTGTGACCCCTCGTCGAGAGGGCCTCGACGTTGACGTTCTCGTTGTCCTGGGTCCATTGTTGGCCCACGACTTTAAGGGCGGAGACGCCGGTTTCGGCCTCGAACCGCTCCACGCCGGAGCGGACCTCGGTCTTGTAGGGATGGGGCATCATGCCGTACCAGACGATCGGCTCGACGTTCGACGTCTTCCGGGTGATGGTGACCACGGCCACGACGCCCGCTAAAAAGACGACCAGGGCGATGACGACGATTTTTTTCATGTTGTGATCCTCCCGTTCCGCGGCCGCCGGGCCGGACGTCCGGCGCCGGATGGCCTGCAGCGTATTATAACATGGCTCAGAGGCCGGTCCGGCCGTTCCCGGCGCTCCGCAAAAGAAGCGCGTGGACATCTTCGACCGCGGCGACCCGCGGGTGGTTCTTGTAGTCGGGCAGCACGAGCGAAGCCCGGGCCAGGGCGGCCAGCTCGTCCTCTGGAATCTGCAGGTCGCGAAGGCAGATCCGCAGGCCGATCCGGTCGAGGAAGGCTTCGATGGCGTCACCCGAGCGCTCGGCCGCCGCCCGGTCGTCGAGCGGTTCGAGGGTGGGATCAAAAATCCGGGCGAGGGTGGCGAACTTCGCCGACGCGGCGTCCCAACTGAAGCGCAGGATGCTCGGATAGACACAGGCCAGCGCCTCGCCGTGGGCCACGTGGGGATAGAGCCCGCTCATGGCCATGCCGATCCCATGGGGGAGGGTGACCCCGGCGTTGGCGATGCAGAGCCCGCCCAGGGTGTCGGCCCAAGCCATGTCGGTCCGGGCGGCCAGGTCGGCCCCGTTCTCGACCGCGGCCGGGAGACGCCGGGCCACGATCCGCATCGCCTCGAGGGCCATCAGGTCGGTGTAGGGCGAGCCGCCCGGATTGATGTAACTCTCGAAAGCGTGGGCCAGGACGTCGAATCCGGTCGTCGCGGTGACGTGTCTGGGGGCCGAGACGATGAGCTCGGGGTCGACAATGCTGACCCGGGGATAGAGCCGGGGGTGGTAGAGGGCGGACTTGTTCTTCTCCCGGGGATTCGTGACGACGGCCACTTGGGTGACCTGAGACCCGGTCCCGGATGTCGTCGTTACGGCCACCACGGGCAGCGTCTTCTCCGTGGGCTGGGAGGGCTTGAAGAAGAGGTAGTCCCAACAGGACCCCTCATGGGTCGCCTCCACGGCGATGGCCTTGGCCGCGTCCAGGCTCGATCCTCCGCCCAGGCCCAGGACGACGTCGGCCTTGAATTCGCGGGCCAATCGCGCTCCGGCGGCAATCACGTCGGTGGTTGGGTTGGGGATGACGCCGTCGAAATGGGCGACGGCCAGGCCCGCGTCCTGGAGGGACGTCCGGATCTTTTTAAGGGCGGCGGCCAGGGCCGGATAAACCGGCACGGTGACGATCAGGCAGCGCCGGCCGAAGCGGGCGGCCGCCTCCCCGGTGTCGGCCACCCGGCCCGCGCCGAATCGGATTTCGGTCGGCTGGAAATACGTGAAAGGCTTCATTTATGATGGCTCCTTCGGGCTCGATTTATTCCGAACCCCAGGCGGTTATATCGGCCGGCGCATCCGGCCAAGCACCCTTTTGGGTGCAGACATAGCTTGCGAGGCGGTTAGCCGTTTCGCCGATGTTCGACCAGCTCTTGTTTTTCAGCAACCCTACGACGAGGGCCGCCGTGAACGCGTCGCCGGCCCCGACGGTGTCGACGGCCGCGACCGAAAGGCCAAAGTGACGCGCCGTGCTTCCCGGCCCGCAGAACAAACTTCCCCCCGCACCCTTCGTCAGGGCGATCATAGACAGGGGATACGCCGCGAGGAGGCCCTCGAGAACCTCGGCTTCCGTTCCCGGAAGCGAGAGCAACCCGGCCACGGTCCGCAGTTCTTCGTCGTTCAGCTTCAAGATGGTCGACCGGGCGAGCAGGCCGTGAACGAGATCCCGACTGTAATACGCCTGGCGAAGATTGAGGTCGAGAACGCGCAGGCAGTTCGGTCGGGTCGCGGCCAGGAAGGTGTCGATCGTCCGCCTCGAGGCATCGGATCGCTGGGCGAGCGTTCCGTAGCAGACGGCGTCCGCGGTCGAGGCCAGTTCGGCGGCCCGCGGTGTCCAGGGGATTGCGTCCCAGGCGACTCCTTCCGTGATCTCATAGCGCGGGACACCCGCGGCGTCCAACTCCACGGCGACGAGGCCGGTCGGGACGGACGGGACGGTCGCGATCCCGCTGCGGTCGAGCCCCCGCCGGTCGAGCTCCGCGAGGATCGCCCGCCCGGGTTCGTCGTCGCCGACGGCGCTGACGACCGCGCTCTCCGCGCCCAGGGTCCGGGCGTGAAAGGCGAAATTGGCCGGCGCTCCGCCCATCTGTCTCCCGGAGGGCAGAAGATCCCAGAGGATCTCTCCGAGGCCGACGACGAGCGGGCGCGTGTTCATGTCCGGTTCCCTGCGCTCCTCACAGGTCGATGAAGACCTTCATGCTTTTATCGGCCTTCGCGTCGATGAAGGCGTAGGCTTCGGAATATTTATCGAAGGGAAAATGGCGGGAATCGAGCGGCCCGGTCGCGACCGCGCCGCTCTTCATCAGCCGGACGGCCTTGACGAAGTCGCCGTACTGGTACATGAGAGTTCCGATCAGGTTCAGTTCACGGTCCTGGACGAAGCCCATGTTCACGCGCGGGTGTTCACCGTAGACGCCCACGGCGACGATCGTACCGCCCTTAGCGATGGCGCCCACGGCGGCGTCGAGCGCCGCCTCGACACCCGCGCACTCGAAGGCGATGTCGAAGCCCGCCTTGCCGAACGTCCGGGCCGAGGCTTCGGCCAATGGCTCCACGGCGGCGTTCGACCCGGATTTCAGTCCGCAGGCGGCCGCGACTTCGAGGCGGTAGGCGCTGACGTCCGTGATCAAGACCTTCGCGCCTTGAGCGCGCGCCACCTGGCCGACGAGGTTTCCGATCGGGCCGGCGCCGAGGACCGCCACGCGCCGTCCGGTTAGTCGGCCTGCCCGGGCGGTCGAATGGACAGCGACCGCGACGGGCTCGACCAAGGCCCCCTGTTCGAACGTGAACGCCGCGGGGAGAGGGACGATTTTATCCGCTTCGGTCACGAACCAGTCCTGGGCGCAGCCGGGGGCCTGGAAACCCCGGACCTTCAGGTTGTCGCAGATGTGGGAGTCGCCCCGGCGGCAGGGCGCGCACCGGCCGCAGACCTCCTGCGGAGTGGCCGTGACTTTCAGGCCCGGCTTCCATTTCACGACGCCCCGCCCGACCTTTTCGATGACGCCCGAGAACTCATGGCCTTGGACGACGGGGTAGGGCGTGAAGGGGTGCTTGCCGTGCTGCACGTGGACGTCCGAGCCGCAGACGCCGATGCGGCGGACACGAATGAGCACCTGTCCCTTGCCGGGGACAGGCGGAGGGACGTCCCGAAACTCAATCGCGCCGGGGCGGGTCATGATGGCTTGTCTCATGCGGTCTCTCCTTATTTATGCGGTCCCGATCCGCTTGCGATCGGGGATGGGAAGGTGTACGCGCCCGCTTCGATTCAGTTTCAAGCTCGGCTTCCTCCTCGAATTTCCTCGAATAAGAATATTTTGGTATCTTCCAAATCCTTCCATATTATTATATCTTAATTACCGCAAGAAATAAATGAGGAGAGGACCAAAATGCCAATGCCGACCTATCAGGATTCGAGGGCTCCGCTCGCCGCGGCCGCGGTTTTAGCGGCGCTTATTTTCGGGCTCGTTTCGGCGGCTTCTTCGGTCGCTTCGCGTCCGCAGGCGGCCGTCACCATCTCCGCACCGTCGGTTCTCCTCATGCACTGGAATTTCGAGGCCATGGAACCGACGGCCGCGCCGGACGCGGCGGGCGGGCTCAAGGACAAGGTCACCGGAAAGTTCACCCCGGTCGGCGGCGTTGCCGGAAAAGCGATCCGGCTGGACGGTTATACGTTCTGCCTCGAGCGTCCGGCCAAGCAGGTCCCGCCGATCGGCGGCAGTTTCACCGTGGACGCCTGGGTCGCCCAGGCCGCGTATCCGTGGAACTGGGCGCCGGTCGTGACTCAGATGAAGGCCGGGGTCAACGGCTTCAATTTCGCCGTGGGGACGCGCGGCCAGTTCATGATGGAGCTGGTGATCAACGACGAGCCCTACCGTTGCGTCTCCGATGATTTCGTGCTGCCCCTGCGGCAGTGGATGCATATCGCCGCCGTGGTCAAGGACGGCGAGGGCATCTTCCTTTACCTCAACGGGAAACCCGCGGGCCGCGCGACCGTGAAGAAGGCTTTCAAGCAGGCCAAGGACATGGATCTGCGCGTCGGCCAAGGCTACGGCCCGGTCAAGCCCTCGAACCAGATCGGGGACCACGGCACGGCGCCTTTCTGGTACACGGTGGACGGGATCCTGGACGAGGTGCGGATCTTCGGGGACGCGCTCACCGGAGATCGGCTGCAGGCTTATGCCGACGGCCTGGGCGGACCGGCGGGGCCCGATCTCCCCGCTCGCAAGATGCCGACGGGACCGCCAGGCGGGAAGGAGTTCGGCGCGTTTTATACCAAGCTGGCTTATTACCCGGAGTGGGACGCGCTCTGGCCGGTCGGCGAGGATCCGGACATCGTGGTGACTTTTGCCGGCTCTCCTGTGAAAATAGTTTTCTGGCGGGGGACGCGTTACAGCCCGGCCTGGATCAGCGAGACGGGGCTGTGGATGGCCGACCAGAGTGTGGAGGCTTGGGACGACAAGGAGGGCTGCTTCGAGCACATGGAGGATCCCAAGTGCCTGTATTCGCACGTGCGGATCATCGAGAACACGGCCTCGCGCGTTGTCGTCCACTGGCGCTACGCGCCGGTCAGTGCCTTCAACCACTTCTGGCAGGTGAACGAGAAGACGGGCTGGGGCGTCTGGGTCGACGAATACTACTATATCTACCCCGACGCGACAGCCATCCGGAAGGTGGGCTGGAACACGGATGCGCTCGGCCTGCCCCGCCAGTTCCAGGAGTCCCTGCCCTTTACTGATCCGGGTCAAAAGCAGGGTGACGTCATCGAGAAAGACTGGGTCACCGTCGCCAACCTGAAGGGCGAGACCCAGACGCTTTCCTACATCCCCAACCCTCCGGCCAAAACGACCAAAACGCTCCCGGAGAAGCCCAACATCCAGCGGCACAACCTGACCTCGAAGTACGACCCGTTCATCGTCTTCGAGCCGGGCAACCGGATGAACTATCTGAACGATCGGGACATCGCCAGCCTGTCGCGTTGGGGCTCGTGCAACCACTGGCCCGTGGGTGAGCCGAATTGCGACGGCCGCCGGGTTCAGGCGGGCGATCGGCCGACGAGTTTTCTGGGCTTTCCGATCTCCAGTCCGATCCTTCATGAAGCGAACAACCGCAGCTGGTGGGCCGGCCTCTACGGCATGACGGACAAGCCGATCGCCGATCTCGTCCGCCTGGGCCGGGCCTGGATCCGCCCCGCGGTGGTCACGGCGGCGAAAGGCGGAGCCGCGTTCATCGGATTCGACACGCCCGAAAAGGCCTTTGTCTTCGAGGCCGCGACCGCGGCGGCGGGGCCGCTCGGATGGACTTGGGAGGCGTCGGCCGAATCGCCCCTCGTCCGGCCCGTCGTCATTCTGAAGAATGCCCGGGCGGGCGTCAAGGGCATCGCCCTCGACGGCCGGAGGCTCGTCGAAGGGCGCGATTATACGCTTGGTGAGGTGCGCCGCCTCGAGGGACGGAGCGTCGTCCTCTGGCTCAACTTCGAATCGGAAGGCAAGACTTCGATCGAGATTTTAAGATAAAATGGGTTCCATCGATCCGATCTTCTACTTCAAGGCCAATGACGCATATAAGCCGGTCGAGCTCGAAGCTCGGCGGGAATAGCGGAAAATCGCGCAGCGGGCCGGCCGGGATCCCCGGGCCCGCGTGGAGGAGTCTGTCATGAAAACCAGCCATGTTCTCGCCATCGCTCTCGCCCTCGCCGCGGGGATGTCCCTCGCTCTTTCCGCGCCCGCGGAGAGGGACGCCCCGCGTCCCGACGCGCCCGTTTTGGAGAACCGGTCCCTGGCCCTCGAAATCACCGGCCCCGGCCGGCTCCGGTTGCTGAACAAGCTGAGCGGGAAAGCCTACGACGTCTCCGCCGCCCCGTTCGAGCTCGTCCTCGAAACGTCGGGCGGGACCGCGGTCGTGACCGCCGCGGATTTTCCCCGGACGACCGTCTCCCGGCCCTCGTCGGGGGCCTTGAAGGTCATTTATGAAGGCGTTGGGGCTTGGACGGGCCTGAAAGTGGAAACCGAGTATCTCCTCCCCGCGAACGCGTGGTATGTTCGGAAGCGCCTCACGGTCGTCAACGAACGCAAAGATCCCGTGACGGTTCGCGACGCGGTCGTCGATTCATTCCGCTTGGAGGGCGTACCGTTTCCCGAGAAGCTCGAGAATCCCGTCTTCCTGGATGGGCAACTCTTCTGGGGCATGGAGTGGCCGATTGCCGAGGCCGCCCTGCGCGACGGCCGGCTCGGGCTGAGGCACTATCCCGGCACGATCCTGCCGCCGGGCGGCTCCTGGACGAGCAAGGCCTGCGGCGTCGGCGTCGCCCCGGCCGGCAAGATCGAGCCGGCCTTCGGCCGCTACATCCAGGACATCCGGGCCAACCGCGTGGATTTCGTGACCTTCTATTACGACTGGCTTTGCCACGATAATTCCGGCCCGAAGGAGTCCGAGGTGCTGGCTAACTTCGCCGTCCTGCGCCGGCTCAAGGACCTCTACGGCCTGCAATTCGACATCTATAATTCCGACGCGGGGCTCGTGGAATCCCAGGGGACATACTATCCCCAGTTCAAGGACAACTTCCTGGGCCGGTTCCCCGCCGGGTTGGGGCCCCTCGCCGCCGCGTCTGAGGCGCTCGGGATGCGGTTCGGCCTCTGGCTCGGCCCGGACGGCTTCGGCGAAACCCCGGAGGAGATGGCCGCCCGCCGTGATCAGCTCCTCTCCTGGGTCAAGGACTTCAACGTCGGCTTGTTCAAGATGGACACCGTCGTCTCGGCCCTTGACCACAAGGACAAATACATCCTCGAGAAGAAATACCAGAGCCTGGCCGATGCCCTCGCCGAGGCCCGGAGGATCGATCCGAAGTTTGTGGCCATCAACCACCGGATCAACAACTCGCCCTACATGCTGACGATCACCGATTGCCTCCTGTGGCGCGGCCAGGAAACCTACATCGACGTCCATATCAGCAACCGGACGGCGAGCCTCTACAACCGGGACTGCTCCATCGGGCGGGAGCTCACCTCGGAGATGTACAAAGAGCCCTTCCGCCAATTCGAGGACTGCGGCATCTGTTTCAACAGCTGCCTCGAGAAGTGGGAGGACGACTTGGTGACTCAGGCCTTCGGCCGAGCCTCCGTCCTCTCGCCGGAGATGTATGGGACCTTCTTCTTCCTCGGCGACGCGGACTATCCCCGCCTTGCTCGACTGATCCAACTCCACAAGCAGCTCGAGCCGCTGCTCAAGGCCTCGTTCCCCCTCCCGGGCGGCGACATCGCCCACTCCGACGGGCGGTCGTCCCTGGTGCTCGTGCGCAACATGTCCTGGGAACCGCTGGTCAAGACGATCGCCCTTGACGCGTCGATCGGCCTCGCGGCGGCCCCGGGCGCTCCCTTGACAGTGAGACAGCGGCATCCTTTCGAGCTCCTGATGAAGAAGGCCGGCGAGGGCGCCGCCTTCGGCGGTATTCTCTCCGTGGAAATGGATCCGTTCAGCATCCGGATGATCCAAGTCGATATGGACGTCCCGGCCGAGCCCCTCGTGGCCGGGCTTCCCTACGAGATCGTTCCCGGGCCGGACGCCCGGACGTTCGGAATCAAGCTGCTTGGAACGCCGGGGCAGAAGGCCGAAGTGGCGCTCCACAACTTCGGGGACCGGCCTGTCCGGACCGCCGCCGGGTTGTCCGTTCCGGCGGGGGAGACGCCGTGGCGTATCACCTTCCCCGGCGCGTCCGCGGCCGGCCCTTCCTTTGCTCGATTGGCCGATTTCCGGGACGATCCCGCCGCATCCGCGGACGCGGAGCGGCTGACCGAATGGGCGAAGTTCACCCTCGACGACGATGCCCTCGAGATCCGGGAGATGGAACGGCTGAAACGTACGCCTTCGAACATGCCCGAGATCGAGGCTTGCCGGGCTTACATGTGGGATAAAGTCGTGGCGGCCGAGGGGACGTTCCGCAACGCCTTCGACGGCGATCCCGAGACCCGCTGGAGCGACGGCTTCCCCCGGCGCAGTCCTTTCACCGGCAGCCCGGCCGCCTACCGCGGCGAGACCTCCCTCTGGCGGATCGACCTGGGGAAGACGACCGACCTGGCGAAGCTCGAGTTGCTGGTCGTGCGGCGGACGGACGCTGCTTTCCTGGAGAGCGTCGAAACTTCGTCTGATCTGAAGACCTGGGCCAAGGCCGGCGGACTGAGCCTCAAGGCCGCTGATGGGATTCCGCCGTCGACCGATCTTCGGCAGCGGCAGAAGACGATCAAGATCTTCGATGTCGACGCCGGCGATAAGACGCCCGTCTCGATCGCGGTCCAACTTCCGGCCGGCCCCTGCCGCTATATCCGCATCCGGGGCCGCAACTTCGGGGTCGCGGAGATCCTGGGCTATGACGGCTCCGGACGGCCTCTCGACCGGAGGGGATGGCGGGCCACGAATTTCCTAGGCGAGACGTCCGCGCCCCGCCGCGTCCTGACCGCGGTCCATGTCCCGGCCGAGGACGCTCCTGGCCGGGAGTACGCCGTCGCGGTCACGGCCGGACCCGCGAAGTTCGACCCCGTCGACGGCGTCTACGTTGTGGCCCTCGTCGACGGCCAACCCGTCGTCCCGCGCCACCGTGCTCCGAGCTATCCCTATCATAACTACGAGTGGACTTCGGGCTCGCCCAAGCTCGCCGGGATGACGTTCCGGCTGCCGGTCGACAAAGCGTGGAAGGGCAAAACCGTGGAGATCCGGGTCATGATGTTCGGCGACGGCGCCGACGGCGCCTCTGCCGTGCTCCATCTCGTGACGCCCAAGCCCATCTTCGCCGAGGTCGTGCTCCGCGTAGGAGCGCTGGGCGCGGGCGCCCCGGCGCCGGCTGCGGCCCCGTCGGCCGAGACCCGCCGGCTCGAGCCCGTTCCCTATTCCGCGGTGAAAATCGACGACGCGTTCTGGGCGCCGCGGATCGCGCTGAACCGAACGGTCAGCATACCGGCCGCCCTGAAGGAGTGCGGGGCCTCGGGCAACATCGCCAACTTTGAGATCGCGGCTGGGCTCGCCCAGGGCAAGATCCGGGGTTCACACGCCTATGACTCCGACCTCTACAAGGTCATCGAGGGCGCGGCCTACAGCCTGAAGATCACGCCCGATCGCAAGCTCGAGGCGAAGATGGACCGGCTCATCGAGGCGATCGCCAAGGCCCAGGAGAAAGACGGCTATCTCAACACCCACTATTCGAACGGGCTCAACGGGCCGCGCCTCCTGATGGACCCCACGGAGCATGAGCTCTACTGCGCGGGCCACCTCTTCGAGGCCGGCGTGGCCTATCGCGAGGCCACCGGCAAGAGGAAGCTCTTGGATGTGGGAGCGCGCTTCGCCGATCTCCTCGACCGGACGTTCGGCCCGGGCAAGCGCTTCGAGGTCTCCGGCCACCAAGAAATCGAGCTAGCCCTCGTCAGGCTCGCCCGCGCGACCGGCGGGCCGCGCTACCTGGACCTGGCTCGATTCTTCCTGGCGGAGCGCGGCTTCGCCCACGGGAGCGAACATCGGCCGTTGACACTCGAGGAGGCCCTCCTCCAGGACACGCTGGATCCCGGCGACCGCCGCTCGGTCTGGCGGACCCGGACGTACCGTCAGGACCATCTCCCGCTCGCTGATCAGGGCGAGGCCGTGGGCCATGCCGTCCGGGCGGAGTACATGTACGCGGCCATGGCCGACGTCGCCGGCCTTGGCGGGAGCGAGGGCTACGGCGCGGCCCTCGACCGTATCTGGGCGAGTGTCGTGGGGGCGAAGCTCTACATCACCGGCGGGGTCGGGACGGCCCAGTTCAACGACGAGGGCTTCGGCACGCCTTACAACCTGCCCAACGACAGAGCTTATTGTGAGACGTGCGCCGCCGCCGCGAACATCTTCTGGAACCACCGCCTGAACCTGCTCCGGGCGGATGCGAAATACATCGATGTCCTGGAGCTCGCCCTGTACAACGGCTTCCTCTCCGGCGTGTCGCTCTCCGGCGACCGCTTCTTCTACACCAACCGGCTGGCCAGCGCGGGCCGGGACCGGCGCGAGGTCTGGTCCGATCCGGCTTGC